>JAEHJW020001388.1_pt1 | contig 23307 bp, 34 predicted proteins | sample 9271431 | NCBI WGS metagenome assembly JAEHJW02 | reverse complement strand
CGCGCCCCGCTCGTCAAGATTCTTGATGTGATATCGCGCAGCACGTTAGGTAAGCCGTTGCCGAAGGGGTTCCGTTTCCGGTTTAATCCGCTCTGGCTAGTTACGGAGAAAGAGAAAGCAGACATTGCTGCATCGACCACGGACTCAGTAATCAAGGCCGTGGAATCAGCAATCATTACGCCGGCGACCGCACTCAAGGAACTACGCCAGCAGTCGCATTTAACCGGCCTGTTTACCAACATCACGGACGAAGAAATTACCGAAGCGGAAAGCCGCCCTCCTCCTGCCGATATTGACCCGCCCGCCGAATTTTTGAAGCCGAATGAGTTAGGCGGCATGAATCAGAAAGCCTGATGTGTTAACGCAGGATGACCTTAAACGGTTCGGGCCGAAAGGCAATCCATTTACAAAATCTAAGTGGATCGAAGAACGCTACGCCAGGCAATTGCGCGATACGGCGAATCAAATCGCAAAGATCATCGAAAGCCATGATCCATTGACGATAAGCGGACTGTCGGCGATGCAGCAAGCATTGGAGCATTACGCCGGCATATTGCGACCATGGGCCGTGCGTGTCGCAACGCAGACTGCTGAAAAGCTGGACGCACAGGACAAGGCGATGTGGGACAAGCAATCTGTCCGCATTGGCAGGCGATTGCGCGAGATCGTCGAGAACGACACGGTTGGCGCTCAGATGCGAGAGTTCGTAGAGCGCCAGGTGCATTACATAACAAGCCTGCCGATTGAGGAGGGAAAGCGCGTACAGAAGCTGGCAATAGAGTCCCGATTAGGCTCGCGCAGGCCGTCAGAGTTAATCGACGAGATCATGCGTTCAGGCGAGGTTACAAAGAATCGCGCCACGCTGATCGCGCGTACAGAAGTCGCAAGAGCCGGCGCGGTACTGACCGAGACCAGGGCGCAGGCAATAGGCGCTACGCACTATATCTGGCGCACGTCCAAAGATAGTTCGGTACGCGAATCGCACCGACAAATGGAAGGAAAAGTGTGCGAGATCGGCAACCCTCCGACGCTGAGTGATGGCACTACTTCCGCGCCGGGGATGATTTACAACTGCCGGTGTACGGCGCAGATTATCTTGCCCGATGTTTAAGGATGGGGTTTCAATCCCGGCCCCCATGCTTTTTGTTGGGATTTAGCGACGAGTTCCATGAAATGCATATGCTCTATCAGTACGTTTTGCCACGCATCTTCAGATCCTTGTATTAAAGAGAAGCCGGAAATATCGTTGACTTCTGCTTTTGTGGAAACATAAAAGAGCGAAAAAGTATTTTCGCCATATTCTCCGAAAGTCCAGCATATCGGTGATGTTGATAGTTTTTTACCCTTGTCTGTTTCGACGTTGACAGTCCTCATCTCTCCAATGCAATCGGTCGAGTGCTGGTCTGTCAGGTAAATGATATCCCGCTCTTTTGTGTCGGGATTTATAAAAGGTATGAACAGAACATTCGTCGCGCCTGCGACACAAGAAAACAGCAACAACGAAATCGCAATAACAGTACGCATAAAACACCCCCCCAAGGATTGATCGGATGCTAATTAAATCGCGTTTTTTGCCGGATGGCAAGCCTGACGAATTGGGGGCCGGATACACCGGCGACCGCATCCATACAACAGAGGATATCGGCGCGAATCAGGCGCTCACGCCAGAGGGTTTCCTGCTTTGCCGCGATGTTCCGATTGCGAGAACCGGCACGTTGATATACCACAGCAGCGAATTGTCCGGCATCGAGCCAGACGAATCCGGTTTCATTACCGTGACACGCAGCCCGAATCATGTTTTCGCAGAAACCGCGATGAACAGCTTTGAGGGCAAGCCGGTCACGAATCTGCATCCGAATGACCTTGTTACGCCCGACACGTGGCGCGAGGTCGCAGTCGGAACAGTCCAAAATGTGCGTCAGCGCGAGAACCTCCTTATCGCTGACCTATTGATCACGCAGGCCGCCGCTATCCAAGATGTGCAGGCAGGCTTGCGGGAAGTCTCATGTGGGTATGAAGCCCAATATGAGCAAACCGAACCCGGTAGAGCCAATCAACAGGCGATTATCGGAAATCATGTCGCATTGGTTCCTAAAGGACGCTGCGGCGCAATCTGTTCAATCAAGGATCATGACATGCCTATTATCAAAAAACCAAGCTGGAAAGGCTTGATGAAAGCCGTTCTCGGCACCAAAGACGACGCGGCGATCAAAGCGGCTCTGGACGCGATGCCAGAAGATGATGACGACGAGGATGACGAGGATAAGAAACTCGACAAAAAAGTGGCCGATGCAGTCTCCCGCGCCCTCAAGGCTCGTGACGAAGAAGCTAAAAAGGATGACGACGACAAAAAGACCGACGACGGCGACGAAGATGACGACAAGGACAAAGACGACGATTACACCGGCGACTCGTTCGCAACAGTCGTTCAACGCGCCGCCATTGTCGCGCCGGGACTGAAGCTGTCCGTGCCGACCAGTGACGCAAAGTCCAAGGTGTTCAAGGATGCAATCTGCGGATGCAAGTTGCAGGCATTACAGCAAGCCTACTCCACGGATGCGGGCAAGAAAGCGATTGACGCGCTGCTGCAAGGTCGCGCGATGGACAAGCTCAAAGGCCGTTCGCTCGATGCGGTATTCAGCGCCGCTACCGTGCTGATGGCGCAGCACAACAACACCAAGGATAAAGCGCCTCGCGCGCCGATCATGGACGCTTCTATCGAGCGCAATCAGCAGCTCGTCAACAACATCGCCAAGGCCCGTGCCGAATACGCGGCTCGTGCAAAGATTTAATTTAAAAGGAAATTAACATGACTGCATTTATTTTACGCATGCCGTCCGGAGTTCCGGGCGCATTGAGCCGTACTGGACAGGCTGTTGCTGTCGAACCGGGCATCCTGCTGTCCGGTAGCGCCCCAACTTCCTACGGCGTACCCGTTGCAATCGACCCGGCGACCGGCCATGTGCGCGGCCTACAGGCTGGCGACGTGGGATCGTCTGTATACGCATTTCTGGTTCGCCCGTTCCCAACCCAAGGCGGCGACGGACAGACTACCGGCCTCGGCGTGTCTCCTCCACCATCCACCGGCGCGGTAGACCTCCTCAAGATGGGCTATATGTCGGTTGCCAGCACTCGCGGCACAGCATCCAAGAACAGCGCGGTCTACGCTCGTGTGGCGGCAAATGCCAGCTACCCAAGCTCGCCGGTCGGCGGCATTGAAGCTGCGGGCGATACTCCTACCCCAGTCGGCACGGCTGGAACCAATACCGGCAACGGCACTATCGGCTCGCTGTCCGCTACCGCCGCGACGATTGCCGGAAGCTGGAAAGTTGTGTTCACGGGCGCGACCACATTCGGGGTGTTCGATCCAAATGGCGTCGAGCGCACCAACGGCACGACCGGTACCGCGTACACGAATGATGGCTTGTCGTTCACCATCACCGCTGGCGCTACCGCATTCGTGGCTAACGATTCGTTCACCGTCGCCGTGACGCAAAACAACGTACAAGTGCCTGACACTTACTTCACCGGTGCGGCAGATTCCAGCGGCAACGCAGAAATCGCATTTAACATCTAATCAAGGATAAACCATGAGCAAGTACATTTATACCCGCGATGGCCTGATGACGTTTGACCAGGCCACCCTTGACGCTGCCGGCGCATTTCTGGTCGGCGAACTGGAACGGCTTGACCCGACGTTACACGAGCCATTGGCCGATGTGACCTGGCATCGTGATATCGATCCACGTACCGATGTCACCATCGGCGACGAGCTGTCGAGCTTTACCAATACCAGCTTCGCATCGACCGGCGGTATGTCGCCAACCGGCAAAAGCTGGATCAGCAAGAACGCAACCAGCATCCCTGCCGCGCAACTGGATATCGGCAAGACCGCAAGTCCATTGATGCTGTGGGGCGAGGAATTGTCGTACACCATTCCTGAACTGGTCAGTGCGATGCAATTAGGTCGTCCGATCGACACGCAGAAGCTGGAAGCTATCCGTCTGAAATGGAACATGGACACGGACAATCAGGTGTATCTGGGCGACTCCGACCTGAGCGTCTACGGCCTGTGTAACAACCCGTCCGTTACCGCGTCGAACGTGGTCAATGGCGCCAGCGCCTCACCACTGTGGGCGAACAAGACGCCTCAAGAGATTCTGGCAGACATCCGCACGACCGAAGTCAACACATGGACTTCTGCCGGTTACGCGGTGGCACCTCGTCAGATCCTGCTGCCTCCAGTCCAGTACGTTGCCTTGTTGCAGCCAATGACCATCACGCAGGGTTCTAGCATCGTATCGCCTGGCGGATCGATCAAAGAGTACATCCAGCGTAACTCGCTGTGCATGGAGAAAAACGGCGTACCGCTGGAAATTCACCCGGTCAAGTGGTTGGCCGGAGCAGGTGCGGGCGGCACTAACCGCATGGTCGCCTATACCCGCGAATACAAGCGCGTTCGTTTCCCGATGACGACTCTGATGCAAACCCCGCTTGATACCGCTGGGCTGTTCAAAAAGACCACGCTGTACGGGCGTCTTGGCGTTGTCGAGTTCCCATATCCAGAAACCCTCCGCTACGCAGACGGAATCTGATCATGAAGATCAATGTCATCAAAGCATTCAAACTCACCCATGATAACGGCACCGTAGAAGATTACGGTGTCGGCATGCACGCGGTCACCGAAGCCACGGCGCAGCACTGGTATACCCAATTGCATATCGCCGTCGATGACGATGTTCAAAAGGCTGAGGAAGTTGTTGTGCGCAAGGCTAAAGCCAAGTGAATCCGGCTGCATTCCGCGCCATATTCCCTGAATTTGTCGTGTCGTTTTATTCAGATGCGCTTATCACGTTCTGGCTAGGCGTAGCTTCAAATCTCGTCGATCCAACCAGATGGGGGGCGCTTGCCAATCAAGGAACGGCTTTGCTGACGGCTCATTATCTTGTGCTGGCAAACAATGCCGCGCAGGATTCGGCGGCGCAGATGGCCGCTGGTGGTGCTGGAATGATGGGTGGGATCGTCGGCCCAGAATCGGAAAAGGATGTTGACGGGGTGCGGCTCATACAGGATGTCACGAGCGTGACGATTGCAGGGGCTGGCAACTTCAACCTGACTCAATACGGCGTTCAGTATTGGCAGCTTGCCCGCATGATGGGCGCGGGCGGCATGCAGGTCAACGGATTTTAAATGACGACTCAAGTCATCAAAAACCGTGCGCGCGATCTTGATAAGGCCCTGCGCACGATGGCTAAGCGTGAAGTTCTGGTCGGCATCCCGTCTGATAGCGCGGATAACGACCGGTCAGATGACCCTGAGTTAACCAATGCCGATATCGGGATGATTAACGAGTTCGGTGCGCCAGGGGCAAACATTCCGGCGCGGCCGCATCTCATACCAGGTATTGACGCTATCCGCCCCGAAGCGGCACGCCGTTTATCAAAGGCCGCAGAGCGAATCCTCAAGCTCCGAGAAAGCCCCGGCGCGATTGCAGATAACGCCTTGGAGTCGGTCGGCATATTGGGACGGGATGCGGTGGTTCAAAAGATCAACGATGTGCTGTCCCCTGCTCTCGCACCCGCTACCCTTGCAGCCAGAAAGCGGCAAGGATTTGAGGGCGAAACACCGCTGATTGTCACTGGCGCATACAAGCAATCCATAACCTACGTGGTGGACGATGTTAAATCTTAGCAGAGCCTTTGACCCAAGATTCTTGCAGCCCGTCACTCGCGTGACACGCATTGAATCAATCAACAGCTACGGCGAGACCACGACCACGAATAGCAGTTCAACCATTCAAGCGGTCGTCACCAGCGCATCGAAGATCGGCATGATGCGACTTGATGACCTTCAGACGTACGCAGACGCGATCATCGTCACGACGCAAAGCCCGTTAAACGGCCCGACTGTCGGCGGTCAACCAGACCAGATCATCTGGCGTGGACAGACCTATGTCGTGGCTGTAGTCAACGATTACGCAGGTTTCGGTTATACCCGTGCTGTATGCCGACTGACCGATCTACAGGATCAAAATCATGGCTGATTCGAGTACCGGAGGCTATCTACTTCCCTCTGGCACGCCGCCGCTTGACGACCAGGCGCTGGATCATTTCTTTCATGATTTGTTCGTGGGCGTGACCGGAATTGACCCGACACTCGTTCGCCCGCGTTGGCAGATGGAACCCGGCAACATGCCGCCCAGAGCATCTACATGGATTGCTCAAGGCGTGGTTGAAATGCGCGAGGATGGCGTACCTTGGCAATCGTTCTCGCCTGGAACCATGATCTACACGCTCAACCGTAACCAGATCATCGTCAACAGACTAAGCGTATACGGCCCTAATGCAGGATCGATGGAAGCCATGCTGCGCGATGGGTTGGGACTTGACCAGAACAGGGAATACATGAACAGCCAAGGCATTGTGCTGGTACGTATAGGCGATCCGCACACGATGCCTTTGCTCACGAACGAGCAATGGGTACGCAGGATTGATGTGCCTGTCACCTTCCGGCGCTTGATCTCTCGCACTTATCCGGTGCTGTCTTTCTTGTCCGGCGCGGTGCAAATCCAGACCGATACTGGCTTAATCGAAACCATAACCATCACCTAATGAGGCTATATCAATGACTCCATCTCAACTCCCCGTTTCCGGCTTGGTGAATGTCCAGGTCAACCTTGCATCGGCTCCGGCGCAAGCGCAGAGTCTGTCTAATTTGCTTGTACTTGGCAGCTCTGACGTAATCGATGTACAGCAGCGCATGCGTCCATACAGCACTTTGACCGCAATATCTACCGACTTCGGCGCAACCGCTCCTGAATATCTGGCGGCCGTCGAGTGGTTCGGACAAAGCCCACAACCCGCGACCCTGCTTATTGGCCGCTGGGCGAAGACCGCAACCGCGGGTAAGCTGGTCGGCGCTACCTTGTCGGCTGCATCGCAAACGATCACCAACTGGACGGCGATTACGGCAGGATCGTTTGATGTCACGGTCAATGGCACAGTAAAAGCACTTACCGCACTGAACTTCGGCACAGTCACGAATTTAAACGGCGTTGCATCCACTATCACAACAGCCCTGGCTGGCGCAGCGACGTGCGTATGGAACGCGGCATATAGCCGGTTCGAGTTCGAGAGTTCTACGACCGGCACAACGTCCACGATATCGTTTCTTTCTCCCGAAGGCACCGGCACCGATATCAGCGGCATGCTGGGCGGACTGTCCACGTCCTCCGGCGCGTACACGGTCGCAGGAATTGCCGCTGAGACCGCGGTATCGGCTGTCACACTGTTCGATTCGAGCTTTGGACAGCAATGGTACGCAGCGTTTGTTTGTGGCGCTGCCGATACCGATCATACCGCTATCGCCGCCTACATCGAGGGCGCAAGTACAAAGCACGCTTATGGTGTATCGCATCAGGAAGCCGCCGTACTGAATACGGGCGATACCACGAATATCAGCTACCAGTTGCAGCAGCTTGGCTATCGCAAAACCCTGAGTCAGTACAGCAGTTCCAGCCTGTATGCGGTCGTATCATTGCTGGCCAGGATCATGACGACCGACTACACGGCAAACAAGACCGTCATCACGCTGATGTACAAGCAGGAACCCGGCGTTGTTGCAGAGCAACTAAACGCAAGCCAACTATCCGCACTTGAGAGTTACAACTGCAATGTGTTTGTGGCTTACGACAACAAAACGTCGATCATTCAAAACGGGGTATGTGCGTCCGGCGACTTCATCGATACGATCTTCGGCGCTGACTGGCTGGCGATCAGCATACAGAACGCCTATTTCAATGCGCTTTATAGCAGCCCTACCAAAATCCCACAGACTGACAAGGGCGCGCATACCATTCAAACGGTCGTCGAGGCACAATGCGCTCAAGCAGTGGCGAATGGGCTTGTCGCTCCCGGCATCTGGACTCAGGCAGGATTCGGCGCGCTGAATCAAGGCGACAACCTGCCTAAAGGGTACTACATCTACACGCCGCCGATGGCATTGCAGAACGCAACGGATCGCGCTGCCCGCAAAGCGCCGACCATGCAGGTCGCAGCTAAACTTGCCGGCGCGATCCAGACCGGCAGCGTCATTCTCAATATCAACCGATAAGGACAAGACATGGCAAACACTTATTCATTTTTGGACGTGCATTGCGCCATATCCGGACCAGGCGGATCGTTCTCGTTAACCGGCGGTGCCGCAAAAGAGGGTATCTCTATCGAGCGCCGTGAACCCAAGAACAAGTTGACCATCGGCGCGGACGGCAGCGGCTTACACAGCTTGCGAGCCGACGACTCGGCTAAAGCTATGGTTCGATTGCTCAAGAACTCGCCTGTTAATGCGTTGCTGATGGGGATGTATAACTTCCAGAAGCTGAGTTCCGAGAACTGGGGAATCAACACGATCAGCCTTGTCTCCGCCATCGGCGACGATCTCGCGCTGCGCTTTGTGGCGTTCACGACCCTGCCAAAAGTCACCTACGACGAAGAAGGCCCGATGAACGAATGGGAATTCGAGGCGATCAACTTTGACGGCATCCTCGCTGCGAGTATTCAATGAGCACTTGTGAATTCAAGGTAGGTGAATTTGACTACAGCGCAGATCGGATGGATGCGTTCACGCAGTTGCATATCGGGCGCAGGTTGTCTCCGCTGCTCTCGTATGTGACGGCGGAAGGCGGCAAGTTTATCGCCATCGTCGGTGCGTTAGGCAGCGCGTCTCAAGCGGACGTAGACTTTATCATCAAATCGGCGCTCAAGGTCGTGAAGCGCAAAAGCGGCAAAGGATGGGCAAATGTCTACAGCGCATCGGCCGACAAGCTGGCATTTGAAGATATCAACGGCATCGACTTATTGCAGATCGTGGCTCATGCCATCGAGGGGGATATCGCCCCTTTTTTCGCCGGCCTCGTCAAGCTGGCGTTCGATACCGACCCGTTGACGAGCATTTTATCCACGACCCAGACGACTACATCTTAAGGCCGATTGCAGCCGGTATGTGTCGATACGAATCAGCACTTGACGGTACGCTGGGGCTGATTGACTTTGCCCGCATGAACGACTTTTTAGACCGTCAAACCAACAATTATGGCTGACAATACTGTCTTACAGGAATTTCTGGTCAAGCTTGGTTTCGATATCAAGGATCAGCATAAATTCTCCGATGCGCTGAAACGTACCGAAAAATCCGCGATTGATTTGGGCGCGCGTGTCGGCAAAGTCGGGATGGCGATTGCCGGGATGGGATTGCTGGCGGCTAAAGGGACGATCAAGTACGCTCAGAGCCTTGAGCAGCTAAATTTCGTCGCGCAGCGGACAGGCACGAGTCTTACTCATCTTCGCGCGCTGCAGCTCGCCGGCGCGTCCCTGGGATCGTCGGCAGAGGGAGCGCAGTCCAGCCTTGAGGGATTGGCAAGTTTCATGCGACGCAATCCCGGATCGTCAGAGTTCCTTAAATCGATTGGCGTGCAGACAGAAGATGCCAAGGGCAACGCGCTCGATACGGCGGACGTCATGAAAAACCTGGCTGGCAGCTTTCAGCATATGAAGGTGTTCATGGCGGAACAATATGCCGGGATGCTGGGTATTGATGAAAAAACGATGCTCGCGATGCGCAACCCCAAGTTTGCGGCAGAGATGGACAAGTACAAAGCCGCAGAGGGAAAAGGCGTTGACAAGGCAGGCAATTCTGCGCACGCATTGATGGAGCAGTCGCGCACGCTCGACGCGCACCAGTTCGGATTGGCAGCGCAGGCCATGACCCCAGCGATGGACGGCTTGACACACGAAATGAAGATTCTGAACAAGAATCTGGACGATACAAACGGTGCGTTATCATGGATTATGAAAGCATGGTCGGCAAATAGCGCCTTGGGGCATCCGGTGGAAAAAACGGCTGCGGCAGCGGCTACCTATTTTGCAGCGAAAAAGCTATTGGGCGCTGGAGCCGGTAAAGCAACGACCGAAAAGCTATTAGGCACCGGTGCCGAAAAAGCAACGACCGAGGCGGCGTCGGCTGGTTTGGGTTTGTCAGCCGCCAGGCTTGGCGTCGGCATCGGCATGATGACCCATTCAGCCCACTTGAATCCTGGCGAAGATGAGGAAGTTCGCAAGATGCAGAAGGGCATGCCAGCAAAGCAAGAGGAAATGGTTTACATGCTGCACCATAAGCTCGGATTAGAAGTGCCGGACGCCATTGCGTTGACAGCCAATTTCACACGGGAGAGCGCGCTCAATCCCCGTGCAGTAGGCGATGGCGGCAAAGCTTATGGACTGGCACAGTGGCATCCCGAGCGTCAGGCTGAGTTTGCCAAGCAGTTCGGCCACACTATGCAGGAATCAAAAGACCCAATGAGGGAGGAGCTGGCCTTCGTGGTGTGGGAGCTGAAAAACAAATACAAGGACACTTGGGACCGCATGCACGCAGTGGGTGACGCCAGGTCGCGCGCTGAAACTGTCTCGCAGGGATATGAGCGTCCCAAGAACAGAGAAGCGGAAGCGACAGCGCGCGGCAACATAGCGCAAACCATCAATACGACGATCAATATCAACGGATCGGGTGACCCAAGGGCTACCGCTGATGCAGTTGCAGCCAAGCAAAGTCAGATCCAGATGGCTGCGCGCAATAGCGGGGGGGCATATCGATGAGCGGCATTATTGACACCACCGGCGGCGGCCTGGTGGCTCTTGGCATTGCAACGGCGGCTCCGTTTGTAGGCGGATCCGCGCTGTCTTTCCGTTCGATCGGTGGAATCATCGCTCAATGCACTATCGAGGAACGACATACCGACACCATGACGGTGACCGATCATCCGGTGGAGATGGGCGCAAATATCAGCGATCATGCCTTCATGAATCCTGTTGAGGTGGACATCACCATTGGCTGGGGGGCGGGGCAATTTACGCCGCTGTCACAGATTTACCAGCAGCTCCTGGACCTGCAATCGTCAGCGAAGCCTTTCCATATCGTGACGGGCAAGCGCAAGTACTCAAACATGCTGATTACCAGCATAGGTGTTTCCACAGACAGCGACACCGAAAACGCGCTTAAAGTATACCTGACATGCCGGGAAGTCATCATCGTGAAAACGCAGACATCAAGCCTGGCGCCAACGGCAAACCAGGCCAATCCGCAGGACACTTCGGATGTGAGCAATACGGGGTCGGTGCAAATATCCGACACGACGATTATTCCAGGCGGGAGCTTTCTGGCGTGACGACTTATGCAACTATTCCAGCCCGTCCAGGTGTGCAGCAGCGGTTCAATGTGTCGCTGAATGGAAAGACTTATATTTTCCAGCTGATTTACAGAATCGATACATGGTTCCTGGACGTCATGGACGTGAACGCGAATCCTTTGGTGTGCGGCATTCCGCTTGTGACCGGCGCTGATCTTTTCGCGCAATATCCGGAGCTTGGTTTTGGAGGCCGACTGCAGGTGGGAACTGTTGGCGCAAGCCCTGATCAACCCCCGACATTCACCGGCCTTGGGGTTCAATCGCAGATGTACTGGATTCAATGACAACGCAATTTGGACGGCAAGCACAGCTGCTGATCGGCGCGGGCACATCCCTGATTGACCTGTCGCAAATGGAAATCGAATTCCAGGTGCAAGGGTTCATGCTGTCAACCCCCAAGACGGCCACGATCCGCATCTACAACCTGACGCCTGATACGGCGCGCCGCGTGACATCCGAGGGGGCGCAGGTGATTCTGTCGGCGGGGTACGCAGGCAATTTCAACACGATTTTCAACGGCCAGCTCATTCAGGCTCGGATGGGCCGCGAGAACGGAACCGATACCTATCTGGATATTACGGCAGCGACTGGCGACTACGTTTACAACCACGGCTTTCTGAACCTGACGATCAGTTCAGGCCCGGACATCATCGGACGCCTGGGCCAGATTGCAAATGCAGTCGGGCTCAAGGTGGGAACGATTCAGGCACCACAAAGCGGTACTGCGTTGCCCAGGGGCCAAGTGTTTTTCGGGCTGGCCAGGGATCACTTGCATGCCTTATGCGCTTCAATAGGCGCTGACTGGTGCATCAACGATAACGGCGAGCTAGACGTGATCGCCTCGGGATCATATAAGCCCGGGGACATTCCGGTGATCAACGCGGCTTCGGGATTGATCGGGGTGCCGGAGCAGACCGAAATCGGGGTCATGGTGCGCTGCCTCTTGAACCCGAACCTGCAACAGAACATGCTGATTCAGCTCGACAACGCGGCGATTCAGCAATACAGCTATTCAACAAATTTCTTTTCGCAGGCAGGCGCGGCCTTTGTCCCTTCCTTGTCGGCGGATGGCAAGTACAAGGTGCTGGTGGTCAACCATGTGGGGCAAACGCGGGGCAATGACTGGTACACCGACTTGATCTGCTACAGCAACATCGTGAATGAAGGCCAGCTTCAATATCTCCCGAAGGTGTTTTGATGCGCCAGATCGAGCTAACTCAAGACCCACAGCAAATACAGGTTCAGGCCATGAACGCGCGGCTGGCGTCTGTCTGGACGGCTTTGCCAGGCATCGTGCAGTCGTTTGACCCGGTGAATCAGACTGCCCAGGTGAGGCCAGCGATCCGGGCGGTGCAATTCGATCAGGACGGCAATTCGACCCCGGTCGAATTACCCTTGCTGGTGGATTGCCCGGTGATCTTTCCGAGCGGCGGCGGCTACACGCTGACCTTCCCCATGGCATTAGGTGACGAGTGCTTGATTCTGTTCAGCGCGCGCTGCATTGACGCATGGTGGCAATCCGGCGGGGTGCAGAATCAGGCCGTCATGCGCCTGCATGATCTTTCGGACGGGTTCGTGTTGGCAGGCATATCCAGCGTTCCCAACGTAATCCCGGCGATCAGTACCGCGGCAACACAGCTCCGCAGCAAGGATGGGCAGACCTACGTTGAGGTGGGGCCAAGCGAGATCAAGGTTGTGGCGGCAACTGTGAATGTACAGGCCACGAACGCAACGGTTACGGCTTCCAATACCGCCAGCGTGGACGCCCCCACGGTGGATGTGAACGCATCGAGCGCGGCCAACATCACCACCCCCACAGCAACGGTGACCGGAAGCCTTGTCGTTACAGGCAACGTGACTATTGGCGGGACTTTGACGATATGACGACTGGCGTAGCAATTCTGGGCTCGACATCTTCTCACGGCGGCTCAATGACCTCCGCCAGCGGGTCAAAAATCCAGACCGCCCAGGGCGCGGTATGCGTCAACGGGGATCTTCACTCCTGCCCGATTCAAGGGCATGGCGTTACGGCGGTGACGGGCAATTCCACCAGGGCATCCGCAGGCGGGAAAAAGATCATCCTGAACGGGGCCGTAGCCGGGTGCGGGGCCGTCATCAACGGCAACTTTGCAACGAAGGTGACCCTCACATGAATTATCGAGCATTGGACAGCAACGGGGATTACCAGATCGGAGTGTTTCTCTCGAACAGCCCGGCTACTGTGGGGCAAGCCGTCACGACGCGGCTGCTGCTCTGGAAAGGCGAATGGTTCCTTGACGTGACGGATGGAACCCCCTGGCTACAGGACATAACCGGGAACAACACAAATTACGACTTTGAGATTCAAAGCCGGATTCTGGACACGCCGGGGGTGACTGACATCGTGAGTTATGCAAGCTCCGTCAAGAACCGCGCGCTATCAGTGACAGCCACCATCAACACCCTTTACGGGCAGACGAGCGTAACCTTATGAGCCTCGCAGCATACATTGATTCGGCTGGGGTGCATGCCCCGACCTATGCCCAAATCCTCGCCTCCCTGCAGGCGTCCTATCAAGCGATTTTCGGCCCGGATGTGTACCTTGGGAATGATAGCCAAGACGGGCAACTGCTGGCGGTGTTCGCGCAGGCCATTTCTGATGCAAACTCGGCCGCAATTCAGATTTACAACGCATTTTCCCCGGCTACCGCCCAGGGCACGAATCTGGATTCCAATGTCAAGATCAACGGGATCAAGCGGCTGGTGGCGACCTACGGCACAGTGCAACTGACCATCGTAGGGCAATCAGGGGCGGTTATCACTAACGGCATCGCGCAGGATGTGACGGGCAACAACTGGCTGCTCCCAGCCTCGGTGACCATCCCTCCTGCAGGGACAGTGATCGCTCTTGCAACGGCACAGAACCCCGGAGCCATCAACGCATCTATCGGGGCCATTACCAAAATCATGACGCCGCAGGTGGGCTGGCAATCCGTGACGAACGCCACGGCTGCAACACCCGGGGCCCCCGTGGAAACGGACGCTGCTTTCCGCCAGCGTCAGGCCGCATCGGTATCCATACCCGCGCAAGGCCCACTTGCCGCCGTTGTGGGGCAGGTCGCGGCGGTTTCCGGGGTGACGCGCTATATGGGGTACGAAAACCCGACGAGCGCCGTGGACGCCAATGGAGCGCCAGCAAACTCGGTCTATCTTGTGGTGGAAGGCGGCAACCCGGTGTCCATTGCCCAGGCAATCTGCAACAGCAAAACCATTGGCGCACCAACATTCGGCACGACCTCGGAAACAGTCACGGCTTACACCGGCATGCCTGAAACGATCAACTTCTTTGTGGTTCAGGATGTCCAGATTTATGTTGCCATCTCGCTCCATGCGATCAGTGGCTACACTTCAGCCATCGGCACCGAGATTCAGAACGCGATCACAGCCTACATCAACGCTTTAGCAATTGGCCAGCCGGTGCGACTGTCCCGGCTTTACACCCCCGCCAACTTGTCGGGTGGAACGGATAGCCTGACTTACGAGATCATGTCCTTGCAGATCGGATTATCTGCTGGCGTTACGGGGACGGCTGATCTTGCCATTGCGTTTAATCAGGCCGCGTATTGCGCTCCCGCAAATATCACCATTACGCAGGTATAAACCATGAATCAGGTATTGACCCGCTACACCGGGCTGATTACTTCGGAGCATAACCAAAAGCCGAATTTCATGGCCGTGATTTCTGCGCTGCTGCAGCCCATGGTGGACATTCAGAATTTTCTGTTTTCGCTGCCAACGGCTTATGACTTGGATTCGGCGCAATGGACGGAGCTGGATGCGCTGGGCCAGTGGATAGGGTTGAGCCGAAACCTGGCACCCACGTCGCCGGGGTTTTACACGCAGGCCCCGAACCCGTCAGTCGTGCCTTTGAGCGATGCGGACTACAGCACGGTGCTTCATGGGGTAGTGGGCGCGAACCAGTGGAACGGGACGCTGGAAGAAGCTTACCAAAAGCTGACCTATATGTTCGGGCAGGCCGGTTCATCGCTGCTGTTCATGATTGACAACCAGAACATGAGCATGGTCACTTGCGTTACTGGCCTGCCAAGCGCCGGGTTCAAGGCGGCACTCATGGGCGGCTATCTGCGCGTTCGTCCCGCCGGGGTTGGGACATCTTACTGGTTCGGCTCTGCTGCAAATGCCCCGATCTTTGGTCTGGACATCGAAAACCAGTTTATCTCTGGGCTTGATGTCGGTTCACTCGCTACAACTTCATAGAGGTCTAAATGACAGCATCAACTGACATCCTGCCTTTTGCAGAGGCGGTGGGCGCAAACGTATTGACGCAAGCTCAATACGCGGCGCTTGCATCGTTGCTTGCAGATGGTTTTACAACGGGCATCCTGCCGTCCAATCAGCTGAACAAGGTTTTGCGGCAATCGTCATTCATGGCGGCCGGCCTTGCAAACTGGATGGTCGCGCGCGGAATTTCTGTACCAGATGACGGCAACCTCGCCAATCTGGTAGCCGAAATCAGCCAGGCACTGGCTGTGTTTCTGACAGACAATGTTGGGATAACCTACGCAGGCAACCCCAACGGCTTTGTCGCGGGTTCTGCCGGCATTCCTGGGACACAATTCCCCTCCATGGTCTGGGACACGGCCCACAATATGCTGTGGATCTGCACCACCACCGGAACGGCGACTACGGCGGTCTGGACCAGCGCGAGCGCGTCTGGCGGAACGCCTCCCTACTGGTGCGGCTTATCCGCTGGAACCGCCAACGCGCAGACGCTGACAACGCCCGTTTCCTTGATTTCCTTCGCCACGGGTACTGCTGTCGCGTGGGAAGTGGGCGCTGGCCTCACGAACACCGGCGCGACGACGCTGACCGTCGGCACCTTCGGCACGTTCCAGCTCCGCAAAGACGGCCCCACTGGCCCCATCGCTTTGACCGGCGGCGAGCTGGTCGCTGGCAACATCGTGTCGGGCCGCTTCGATGGCACATATATCCAACTGACCGCAACCGAAATGGGAACGGCTGCCCTTGCCAACGCATCCAGCAACACGGGAACCGTGGCGGCGGTGTCGGGGTCAGTTGCTGCTGGCCACCTCGCCGTATTCAACAATACGACCGGCACGATTGCAGACGGCGGGCCTCCTGGCGGTGCCGCGGCCTCCATGTACATCAACAGCTCAACAACCGTTGGGCCTGGCCCATATCTCACCGACACGTCTGTTACAGCATTCACCGCCACGCTTCCTGCCACTCCGGTGCTTGGTACAAGCTGCGAATTCATCGACGGCCCCGGCACATGGGGAACAAATAACCTCACAATCGGGCATAACGGTAACACCATCATGGGCAGTGCATCAGACCTCATCTGCAACGTATCGGGTGAGGATTTCAGAATTTGGTACAACGGATCAGATTGGATACTTGAATAATGGCTTATCTAAGCGACTTTCTTAAAAACGGTTCGACTCTTTCAGGTAAGGCGGGATCGCTGGCGATCAACGCAAATGATCTGTTGCTGTTGAATCAACAGGGGCAGCTTTACTCTGCGAACGTATCGGACTACGCGGCTGTTGGGAATTCAGGGGTAGCAATAATTGCTGCGACGACCGTTAATGCTGCATCTGTAGCGATTTCCGCGCGAAAAGAAGTTTTCATTAATCCGTTAGATGCTTCAATTTTCATCGTTGCACCTTCGTCAGGTGGACTTTCGATCTATAAATATTCATCAGCAGGTACGTTGCTCGAATCGTTGTTGATTGATATATCTTCAACAGGAAATGTAATTGTTTCGCAGCTATCAAATGGAAACTTGGTTATCGGGTGGGGAGCAGACACCGGATCGCTTGTTTTTACAATTACAGATGTAAATTTAAGTATCATTGTTACCAAAGTCACAGTTGTTGCGGCTTCTTTATTGGGGCAGGCATTCGACCTTATTCCATTATCCGGTGGTGGATTTGCAATTTCATATGGTTTATCTACGGGAGTCTATTCTGCAATATATACCAACGCAGGCGGAGTTACATACGCGCCAACTTTGATAGCTGGTACTCCTACTGCCGGAATGGCTGTAAAAATGGCTCAATTATCCAATGGAAATATCGCCATCGCCATCAATTCATCTGTAGCATCGAATGCTATCGGACACGCGATAATGAGCGTGACTGGAACTTCGGTGCTTGCTTATACCGCGTTGTCAGCTACGACAGGAACCGCCTATTTTTACCCAGAAATTCAAATAGTAAATGGATTTTATTGTGTCGCGGGGTGGGCTGGCGCTACAGCTGCAACTTGTGTGGCGTATGTCTTAAATAATGCGGGCGTGCTTCAGGGTGCTCCATATTCGATTGCCGCATCTGGCATAACCCTTTCGTCTCTATACAAGTTGCTTTCTGACGGGACAAATTTCGAATTCTTGTGCCGTTCGGGCACCTCGCAGGCAATCGCATTTATTCCGATAACAGGAACCGGATATGTGACCACCACCTTAGCGGCGCTTGCTGGGGCCCCAATAGATGCCTTTTTTGACAACCGAGGATTTCTTGTTTATAGCGAGGGTTCTGCTACGTGGGTTCTTGAGGTTCTGGCTTCGGGGGTGGTGATGTTGCTGTATTCACTGACCGCCATGACTGGACTTGGAACGTTCAATTACATTACAGTAAAACCTACAGGGGATTTTTCACTGTTGATCTTGATTTTAGACGCGACAGCAGGCGCTACGATATTCGGTGTTCAAAAATACATGAATACAGCCATTGTCGGTGTAGCCCAATCGACTATTGCCGCTGGTAATGCCGGAACCAATGTCAGCTATTCAATGGGCCCCGGTGGCTATCCATGTAATCAGGTGCTTGGCACAGTTGGCAAAGGTTTTGACCATTCCGCCACAAACATCGTCGGAAACAAAGGGACAATGTTAGGCGGCGGAATTTCACTGAAAGGTATTTAATCATGGCACAAATCAAACGGCTTTCTGACGGTAGCCTGATAACCGTCGCATCACAACCTGAATGGGTTGCGGGCATCTGGGAATGCGGGAGCATGCGCTTCGTGGATCCAGGACAAAATGCCTACGCTCCAGTGGCAACGTATCCCGTCCTCACCCCAATGCAATTCTACCTCGCATTCACGCCGACTGAGCGTATGGCGATCAAGAAGAGCACCGATCCGGTGGTGATTGAGTTCTGGGCGACCTATCAACTGGCGGCCCAGCTAAACAACACAATTGACCCGAATCTGGTGAGCGCGCAGGAAGCTCTGACCTACCTCGCCACCCCAGCTACAGCGACACCTCCTGGCGCGGGGATTCTGGCCTCGACAGCGCGGATTGCGCAGATCAGCAACGGCGTTCCGCAGTAGAGTTTGCAGCAACCACGTTCAACCGCCTTCGGGCGGTTCTTTATTTTCTATTTTCCGACCAGAAAGATAATAAATGGCAGCCACTCCAGAGCCTATAGAGGTGACAGTCGCACGACTCGATGAACGATTCAATGGATTCCAGCAGGCAGTCAAGGAGATGGCAGACGATCAGCGCCGCCTCACTGACAGCTATGAGAAGCTGGTCGAGAGCAATCAGCGCATCAGCCTGATCGAGGCCGACATGGTGACCGTGAAGGAAAGCCACAACAAGCTCTGGAAAAAGTTCGACGAACACCTTGAAGAGCACAAGCGCATCACCGGCCACGCGCTTTACGACATATTGAAGCTCGCCATCGCGGTGCTTGTCGGAGTGGTGCTGGCCAAGTATGGGGTGAAGCTGCCATGAGCGCTGTCACTGAAACACACGAAGAAAAAGAAACGCTCTCTGTGGAGGTAAATCTCCCAGGGCACGACCCAAGAACAACTACGCCACTATTCACCCGCACGCGCAAGCTGCTGATCGAAAAAGCGGGGGGTCGGTGCTTTGTTTGTCAGCGAACCGCAGATGAAGCGGGGCCGCTCGAAGCGCACCACCACCCCATCGAGCGCAGCTTTGCCGAGATGATCGACTGGTCGGAAGGATCTCTGATCAGGCGCGAGTTCCCGCAGTTCGATTGGAAGAGCTTCGATCCCGCCAACCCATACGCTTTCGTTGATGACATGACCGTGAACGGTCTACTGCTCTGCAAGGCGCATCACATCGGCAAGGACGAGGGCATTCACGCGATGCCGTTCCCGATCTGGCTGGCGCAACGCTACGGCAGGGAAGGGTATCAGTTTTCTGAGGTCGAAATAATCCATCACGATCAATCATGACACCACAAGAATTTATTGCAGCCATCGCACCAGCTGCACAGGCCTCGATGCGCACCACAAAGATTCCTGCCTCGTTCGTCGTTGCTGATGCGGCGCTCGAAAGCGGGTGGGGATCGTCGCTTGAGGCACAGCAAGCATTCAACCTGTTCGGAATCAAAGCCGACCCGTCTTGGCATGGCGATACCTGGGCGAGGAGCACCAGAGAATTCTTGCGCGGACAGTGGGTATTCATGCCTGCGCTCTGGCGGAAATATTCGGACTGGCTGGGAAGCATCAACGACCACGCCGCATTTCTTCTGGACAACCCCCGGTATCGGTCCGCTTTCAGATTCACGGATGGGGAATCATTCGCACGCGCGGTGGCTGCAGCAGGCTACGCGACAGATCCAGACTACGCGAACAAGATCATCGAGGTGATGCGTGCGCACAGCTTGGCTGATCTCGACACCATTACTACCTGATCAAAACGGAGGACACATGCAAGCACTCGCACTATTGACGGCATGGTTTAACAGCAATCGCCTTTTCTTCACGCACTGGGTCATCGGGATAGTCGCCTGCGCCATCTGGGGTTGGGGCGACAAGCTGGGCGTGGCCAGCAGCCTGCAAACCTATGCAGCCTACACGCTGCCGCTGCTGATTGGACATGCGGTGGGCAGATCGGTCGGCAACAGGGATGCTGACCTTCCACCAGTTACTCCGGCACCTGAGCAGGCTGCCGTTCCAGAACAGACAACCACCCCACAAGGAACCTGACATGAAACACATAATTTTATGTGAAATTGCCATAATCGCATGTGTAAACCTGTCCGGCTGCGGGGCCATGAACACCACCTACGGCGGCATGATCACCCAGGGCGTGCAGGACTACGCCGGCGCGAAATCGAACATCCAGAAGACCGACGATCTGAAGTTGCAGGCATGGGTAGACACCGCCTGCGCGGTAAACGTCGGCGCGCTACAGCGTGCAGTGTCTACGACGGGGAACCAGTCGATTGCAAATGCGGTCTTCACTGCCTGCCCTGTGCCGGGTGTAGGTGTGACCTCGAACGGCCCGACCGGCAGCATGCAGGTGCAGACCTTCGAGATGCCATCGATCCGGCAAGCGTTGCAGGTAGCACAGCCGGTTCAGCAGCCCACGCCAGCACCGCTGCAACCCGCGCCCGCGCCCGTTGTGTCGGCTCCTGCTGTTGCCGTTCCGCCTCCCAAGGCTCAGAGGCGATCCCAGGCGGCGCCCAGGGGGCACGCAACCTTTCAGCCAGTCATACAGCCTGTGATTGATGCTGCGCCTGTCGTGGCGGCTCCGCCCGCGTCAACGGTTCCGCCTGTCCAGAGCGCTCCGGCAGCGCCGGTCAGCGCGCGGCAGCCGTCTGGATTGCCTCAAGGCAACGCATTCCCATGACCTCCTTGAGCAATCATCTCGAGCTTGCGAAGCTGTGCCAGCAGTCCTATTGCGCGCCACCATCATTGCCGGTACAGACGATCTCCGGGATAGTGTTCGCCGTAGTGGCTGATAAGATCGTGTTTCGCGGCTCGAAATCGGAGCAGGACTGGCTGCGTGACTTTGAAGCAAGACCTGTCGAGCATCCCCAGCTTGGAAAAGTTGAGGCTGGATTCATGGATGGCATGCAGGATGTGTTCAAGTTCCTGCGCGCTTCCGGCCCTACGAATCCGATCATCACCGGCCACTCGCTCGGCGGTGCGCATGCGGCGATTCTGGCGGCACTCTACTCCGCGAATAATTTGCCGTGGCAGGAGCTTGTGACGTTCGGCTGTCCTCGTCCTGGATATCAGGCGCTGCGAAATCTGCTTGCGGGCCGCAACATGACAGCCTATCGAAACGGGCACGACATAGTGCCGACTGTTCCCAGAGCGTTCCTATGGCTCAGGTATCGCTCGTACACCGAATGGACGCACATCGGCGAGGGAGACGACCCGATCAGCGATCACCTGATCGCAAATTACATTGCGGCGCTTGGGTGATTTCTGTTCCGCAAAAGCAAAAGTGATAAAAATTGTAATTATCGTGTTTTTGGCGTGAATTCATCGCGCCCTTCCGGCAGTCCTGGATCGCACAATAATATGTTTCTGTGCACGATCAGCCAGCCACCGTTCGACATCCACAAGCCGCCAACGCACCAACCGGCTGTTAGGTATCATCAATCGCGGCGGCAGCGATTCAGGGCGGCGCGTAACATCACCACGCACAGTGCTGACTTTGCGCCCGACAATCGCAGCCATTTCTTCCAGACCCACTGTTTTTGTTAAATCGCTCATGGTTGATCTTTCTTATTTAATCCGGTGGGTAGTTCTATTTCCATCAACATCGACAATTGCGCCATTTTGCAGCGTTCGCTTGGATTTTGAATTTTCAGTGACATCACTATTAAGCAATCCGCCCTGGACAAGATCGCCGCCGGTTGCCTTGATAAAATCAACCTCAATTTTTGCTGAGTTGATAATCGTCTGACTAATATCGCTGATTGCCCTCGCCTTATCGATGTCAATGGTGCCGGCGCGCAAGGCACTCAATGTCTCGAACAGATGCGAGCGTAGCGTCTCGATGTTACTCATACTGGTTCCTTTTCTTGATGGTTGATTTGTCTAATTAAAGCCCCGCGTAACTGCACAAGTTTTGCGATTTCTGGTGGATAATTGTGCACAGTGTTCCTGCGCATTAAATCAGCTCTGCTGATGAGCTCAAGCCTATCAATAGTGATTTCGTGCTGATTTGTCGTGCGCATTCCTTTGCGAAAGACCACAGCATGACCAGCCGGAATAGATCCGTTAAATTTCTCCCATACAATCCGGTGTACGCCAACCCATCGACGTGCTCGTGAGACCGTCCGGTCATCTGAAACCTTGCATTCAAGGTAGTTGTCTTTTGATAAGCGAACGCTTCCAATTGGCTTGTAATTTTTCGCTTCACTTGGAGGCCGACCAGGTTTGAATTGCGTAGCCAGTCCACCGATGTGTAAGCCCTTCATGCCCTTGTTCCAGCTTAGTTGACCCGGCTTGAATTGGGTCGCCATCATGCGCGGATCTGATCTTCCTCTCTGGATGCGGTCAGAATTGGCGGATTGCAGAAAAGCGTCGCTCTTCTTGAGGCCGAGCCGCTTCGCCAGGTTGTAGATGGGCTTTTCATGCGTGCCGAACTCAGCTGCGAGCTTTGAAGTCGGCTCTTCGGGGTATCGGGCGCGGATGGTCTCGATCTCGTCTTGAGACCAGAACTTGCGCGGAGTCAGCATGTTACGGCTCTTGGTCATGATCTAGAATGGAATCGAATCTGAGTCAAAATCATCAAATCCACCCGATCCGGCTTTATCAACCGGATTAGATGCCTTCCGTTGCCCTGGCTCTGCATCATGAAAGTCTGACTTTCCACCCAACATTTGCATCCGGTCGGCAATAATCTTGGTTGAATAACGATCAGTTCCATCTTTGGCCTGGTACTTTTCCGTTTTCATGCGTCCGCTGATGTAAACCTGCGATCCTTTCTTGAGGTATTCGGCGCAGATTCCAGCCAACGTTCCGAACGCGGTAATATTGACCCATTCTGTCGCCTCTTGCTTTTCTCCCGCTTTGTTTTTCCATTGACTGCCAACAGCTATGCTAAAGTTGCATATAGCCTCTCCACTGGGCACGTATCGCGTTTCAGGGTCTTTGCCAAGCCTGCCGATAAACTGACATTGATTTAAATCATTGCTCATGCTGCGTTCCTTAAATTTTCAGCAACTGATAAAATCCAGTCGCAAGCCGTGTCATAGCTCACTTCGAAACCCACTGCGATTTCATTGATAATTGTGTAATCGTTAGGCTGCGATTTTTGAGACTGC
>JAEHJW020008261.1_pt1 | contig 23310 bp, 24 predicted proteins | sample 9271431 | NCBI WGS metagenome assembly JAEHJW02 | reverse complement strand
TCGAACCACTCGAACGTTTTCGACCACCACATGACAACCTCCTATTCTAGCGGGTGCTGCACCGAATCACGACCGAACCACACCGCGAAAATGGCCGTCGCACAGGCCCCCGCGAGTAGCACCCACTCCGCCGGAGCTACTGACTGCAACACACACCACACCGACGCACCGTCTGGGCACCTCCCTGCCGCCGTCTGAAGCACGGCATACACACCCACCCACCACGTGATGATGGCACTCTGGGCGCGCTTCGAGCGCCACCACCGCTTTGCTCGAACCGTCCTGCTGTAATCTCGAGGCATCATATTCTTCTCACCTTCCTGCGGCCGTAGAAGCCTTCATTGCCCAATGTCTCTACTTCTGCGTAGCAAATGACGAGCGCCTTTCTCACCACGATTCCCTCCCTTGCACGAGGACGGGCAGGAAGTACACGGTGCCCGTCGCGCTCTTCCCGCTGACCCGCAGTTTGATCGTCGTGGGCAACGTCCCACTGTTTGTGTATTCGACCTGCCCTGCCTCCCACGATCCCGTCGCCGTCGTGAACGTATGCGTGTCCAGCGCCGTCCCGCCGAGTAGAGGGTCGTGGCTTGTGTCCACAATCTCGGCTTTGCTTGATGCATCAATTGTTTGGTTCCTGTAGACAATCCACCGAAGCGTCTGCCCAGGAGCGACCGCGTAGGCATGTTCGTAGAATCCCCAATACGTCGCGGACTCCAGCGCGATTTGATACGCTGACGAGTAGCCTGGTGGAACCGTGGTTGCCTGAGACGTGACGATACCGCCCTTGCTCCAGGCTTTGTAAGCCCCGGCCACCTGGTCGTGGTCGGTGCTGGAGACGTACCACCATGGATTAGCGGCTGCCGTGTTGTACTGGCTGTTTTCCACGGCGCTGGACAGTAAACAGTTTGACAATTTCATTTCCGCGCAAGCGTAGAGGTCGGCAGTCGCCGATGCAAAGGAGGAGGTAAATGCCGAACCAGAGCAATAGACCATTCCGTAATTGTTCCCGCTGATGGTAGTGGCGGTAATGGCCACAGCCGTACAATTCCACAGCGCGGTAGAGTTGCCAAGCACAAAGCATCCTGAAACGGCTGGCCCCATGCAATGATACAAGCCGTATGTGTGGCCGCTTATGACGCTACCAGAGATGATCACACCGTTGCAGGAGTTGACCGCCATAGTGGACCCGCTGAACACACCGCCTGTAATATTCAGCCCGTTACAAGAGTAGGCCGCAAAATAGGTAACCGAATAAATGCCCCCCGTGATGCTTGCACCAGAGCATTCGTTGAGCCCACCAGCATTTCCTGTAACCTGGGCCGCGAGCGTGAGCGCGGGCGCTGACGAGAAAGTATGCCCGGTGGCGCCTGTAATCCACACATTCCGATTGATCAAATGGACCAGACTTCCCGCCGCTTTCGCGGGCATGGTTCCAGCAGTGAGCGTCAGCGTGTTGATAGTTGCACTGGCAATATTGCGTTCCGTGGAAGATTGCGACCCGTAATTGTCTATGTGCACGATCTGCCCGGCGACCCAATTGATGGGGTCTCCGGTCGGGTCCCAGGTGGCGCCAGTAGGGAACACTCGCACATCGAGCACCGTGGCGTCTGCTGTCGTGGGTGTGTTGAGTTGGAGAGTCTTGACAACCGGCTCGGAGCAGTAGATGGCAATCGTGCCCGCGCCGGTGAAGGAGTATGGCCCATTCAGGTTGACAGTAAGAGAGCAGTTGGAGGGGTATGGCGTTCCAGCCGAGCCGACCAGGAACGAGCCGCCAGAGGAGACGGTGATATTGCCATTACATTTGAGGTAATACGTCCCCGCCGTGGTGGAGGCCGTTAACGAGCCACCGGAGTTGATGGTCACCGTCACGCCGCTGGCGAAGGCGGACTGGTCCACGTCGAATGTCACGGCGTGCCCGATGACCGCCGTGTCGCCATCCGCCGGAACGCCCGTGCCCCACGTCGTTGGCGCGCTCCAGAGCCCGGCGGCAACCGTGGTGCGAGTGACGGCCAGGACGCTCAGCGGCACGGACAGCATCGCCGCCAGAAGAAGGAGCACGCCCGCGAAGCGGCGCGCAAACGCCAGGAGCCGCCGCAAGGTGGGAGAGGCGTCCAGGTAAGCCTCCCGCTGTGCCGTTGGCAAGCTCGCCCAGACCTCCGCGATAGGGGCATAGTAGGCCTCCGCCTCGTCGAGACCTCGCTCGATGGCCGTCCTGGTCTGTGGGGGCATCACTTGTCCTTTGCGCGGCTTGTTGGGGTTGTCGGGTTTCCCGGGCTTTCCGGCCACGCTAAAGGATGACATTGCCATCCTCCCCCACCAGTTCGTAGGGCGATTGCTGCGATGCGGCCATGGCCTGTGCAGCAACAATGACCTCGGCTTCCGTAGGCCCAGGCCCATCGAGGGCGTATGCCTGGAACGTCAGTTGATGCCGCACCCCGTCAATCTCCACATCCGCCGCCCACTGCGTGGGCTCGCGGTAGATTCTCAGCACTTGCACCGCCATTGCTCCCTCCTCAGGGGATGGTGTAGATGATCCGCACCGTCAGGTCACGCCCGGGCTCGGTCGAGCCGATGGAATCCACGTCCACCGTCAGGTAGTCCGTGGCGGTCATGGCCGTCGTGGTCGGTGTCGTGACGGAGGACGTGTTCGCCCCAGCCGCGATGCTGAGGGGGGAGGCCAGTACCGAAACCCCGTTCTTGTTCACGTCCACCTGAATGGATGAGCCCGTCGGAGCCGTCCCCACCGCAGCCATGCATGAGACCAGTGTGCAGGCCGCCGGAGGATACCAGCGGAGTTGGCCGGTCCGCACCGTTTGAATGCCGTCCAGCGAGAATGTCGCGGCCTGTGTCTGCGTGGTGTTGATGGCCTGGCTCACCCACGCATTCCCATTACTGGTCATCACATTCCCAGATGCGCCAGGAGCCGGGATGTGCTGACTGTCTACCATATCGGCATTCAAACCGGTTACCAGTGTAGATGATCCCACCACGAAAGGGGCTGTCCCAGGCGTTACATTGCTGATGAATCGGCGTGCCGAGATGTCGGCATAATTGCCAGCCCCCACCACAGTAGAGGTAAAATCTATAGTGTTGCTGATGGAGTTTAGAAGGCTGATGTCGCCGTCGCGAGTCTGGATCTTGATGGAGGCCCCATTGGGCACAACAAGAGCTCCCATGCCGCCTGTAAGTGTCAACGCACCCGTCATAGTCCCGCCGGATTTTGGCAGCTTGGAGGCCAAGTCTGTCGCGAGATTAGTGACTTGCGATTGAGATATTGTGATGGGATCGCTGCCGGCTGCGGAATGCGTAGGGGCATGCGGTGCGGCTAGAGCCGAAGACGCCAACGTAATGGTGTAGGAATCTATTCCTGTTCGCGTCACGGTAATCCCCGCCACAGCTTCGTCCGATGTTACCGTGATGGAGGCGGTCTGACCCAGGACATCAACGGCCAGGAGAATCAACGGAAGCAGGATCAGTCTCTTCATCGCGTCACCCGCGGGAGGACCGTTACCGTGCCGGCGAGGATACGGTAGGACGCACCGGAAGCATCGGTGATAAAGAGATCCCACACGCCTTGCGCCGGCGCCGTCAGCGCCGCCGTGGTCTCGTCGGTCAGCGAAATCGTTATCTGCCCCGAGGTTGGCGAGGGGATGGAACATGTGAACGTCGCCAGGACCTCGGAGGAATCATAGGTCTTGCGGTACTGTGCCGAGGCCGTGTAGCCGGTGAGGTTCACGGCGTTCCCGTCGGAATCCTTGAGTGTCAGTACCAGCGGCCCGAAGGTGCCGCCCTGATTGACGGTGATGTTGAGCGTGCCGGGCTTCGCCCCGAATGCCGCCACGGTAAGGGCAAGAATCAGGAGCACCACACTGAACCGTCTCATGGCGCCCTCCTTAGTCCATGCTGAACACGATGGAGCCCACGGGGAAATCCACCGTGTCGTTGGCGTTGATCTGCTGCGCCGGAATCGTCGCCCAGGCCAGCAAGTTCCCTGCGGAGGCCGCATCGTAGAGGCCCACTGCAACGATGGTCCCCCATGCCGCCGTCGGCGTCGGCATCGAGATGACCGCAGTGTTCGTGATCTGGCCCCCGCTAGCTGCCGTGCCGAAGTAGGGGTTCGTACTCGGAGGAGTGTTGAGCTGTTTCCTCGCGTAGGAGCCGCCAGTCACTTCCGTCCCACCGCCGGCGTCCGTCGGTGGCGCGGTGAAGAGGGCCAGGTAGACGGTCTTTTGCGTGATGGCGCTCCGCCCCACCAGCATATTCAGGACTTCGTTCTCCATGTAGTCGGACAGACTTCCCGCCATTTCGTCCTCCTAGAGCGTCTTGAGGTTGTGGGCTAAAACCCACGACGCACCGCACCGAACCCAATACCGTCCCGCCTGTACGGTGATGGAGTACACGTCCATCTCTCCCGCTATGCGTTCAATTGACTGCACTTCCATCGCCCCTTCGCGCCCATAGAGCCGCGTTCCCACCGTACAGCCGCCCGCGCTCATGGTAAGGTCTGGTTCGCCAGGGAGGGCCACGAAGAGCAAATGCTCTGCCGTCACGTCGAGCGCCCCGTTGATCCGGAGGCATTCGCTCACGCGGTGGGCTGCGGTCCCAAGGACTTGGCTCGGCGTATCCTGCCCACGCACCCGGGCCATGACGAGCTCTCCTACTCGGAGGCTATCTATCCGGCGAGGGCCGTCTGGCGTGAGGACTTCCGTTGCCCCCTCGAAGCACGAGCCGCCGCCATCGTCTATGCCTCCGGGAGGCGCGCTCCCAGAGGGCTGCACGTCCGCCCGTGCGCCATTGAACCACCACACCTCGTAAGCCGATGATGTTGGGTCCCATGCATAGACGCAGAGCCGGCGGCCATAGGTAGCATCTCGGTAAAGGAACAGGGTGCCCATCAGGTCGGCGGATGGTGTCGGCAGGCTAGCCATGCTGCCATTCGCGGCCGCGCAAATGAGCGAACCCTTCAGGACCGGCTGGGATGTGAAGCTAGGCGTCCCTCCAGTATTGCCCGTGGCCGTTGGGAGCAGGGCCGCCGCAGCCTGGAGGACGCGGGCGTACTCCGTGCCTCCATCCGTTACGGCAAGCTTCGCACCGCCGAGCGTGATGTAGCCATCCGTGTCGCGCTCGAACACTGTCAGAAGGTCGCCGGCAGAGGCCGCGTCCCAATGGCGCCCGGCGGAGATGGTCATGGATTCCACGGTGCAGGTAGATGATACCGCTGTCCACGAGCCCAGCGTGGCCCCGATCCATGCATGCCAGCCGAGGATCCGGTGCGTCGTGTCCGTGACCACCGTATGGTTCCCTGCTAGGCCGATGTTGACGATCACCTTCTTGGCGTGGACCTCCAGCCGCACTGGGAAGGATTCCGTTGTGGGGAGTGCCGTGCCTAGTGTGATGGTAGCGATGGGCGACGTTCCGGGAATACCCGCCGTCACGACGAAGAGATCCGCTTGCGTCGTCGAGGTGAACCGCAGAGCGTAGCCGGAGTATGGCGCCCCGCTACTCGTACTCATCACGCCGAGGTAGGCCGAGCCGAAGGCCGTCAGCTTGACATTCGCCGAGATCGAGAAGGCCTTCTTTGGTAGGTTGATGATCTGCCGACCTTTCCACGTCGTGCTCGGCCCGAACACGACCTCGCCGGAGCCCGATGTCCAGGCCGCCCCGGTCGTATCCTCCCAAGCGCCTTGCCCCGTCCCGCTGTCCCCGTCGCCTGTTCCGCCGGCATAATAGGTAGCCCACCAGGTCGAATCCGTCCCGGTCGTGGATGGGTATGCCGAGGATTCCTGCCCATACTTGTCCGTGATGTAGAAGCGCACTTGGGGCTTGTCGTAGTCGGCGTGGGTGTGAACAGCATATCGGGCTTTCCCGGTCGTTCGGCGGTTCCAAATGCTGTGTCGTGGGAGCGATTCCCATGTGGTCCCGCCGTCCGTCGTGATTTCCGCATCAAGGTAACGGTAGGCGCTCCCAGACGCCCCGCTCCACTGTACCATGAAGATGACCTGGTGCCTGCCAGCCTTCTTGATCGCCAGGCCGGTGATGGAGGGTCCAGATGGGACAGCACCACTTCCGGCTGTGATGGAGTGCCCGCTAGGTACCGTCGGGGGAGATAAGTCCCAATTTGCGTCACTAGTAGTCGGGTCCGAGAACCCTGTTCCGCGCTGCGTCCATGCTCGCACGTATAGGGTATTTCCCTTGTGGTATCGCCGCTTGAAGTAGACCGTCTTTGATGTGGCTCCGCGCACGTTGACAGATGCATGATCATCTGCAATGACGGCGCTCCCATCCCATTCCTTCACCTCCACGTGGAGGCGCTGAGAGGCAGAGAAGGTTACTGGAACACTCAGGTCGCATTCCACGCGCTTCGTACCGGGGATGTCCTTTTCGGTGCTTGTCAGCGTACCGATGGTCGGGGCTGAAGGCGCGATGTTGATACCATCCCAGGATGCACGCGCCAAAAGCGCCGCTTCCACGCGCATCTCAAGATGATGCGTCTTGATGGGGTCCCAGCCGGCCTGAGCGAGAAGCCGGCCTTGAACCTGCATAGAAAGATGGACTTCTTGAGGCTCTGGAGGCCCCTCAACATCCGAGCCTGGCGTCGCGCTTCCGTAGGTGTAGGCCGTCGAATAGGTCCCGTCGCGGTACCGCCAAAGGATCGTGATGGAGCCAATATCTTCCAGAGCGTTCGTATCCTTGGCAAGTGACCCCGGGATGGCGATCATTAGCCGCGAGGTCCTGAAGCGCGCCGTCGTGATGAGGCCCTTCGTATGCGAATCCTCGCTACTGTTCCACTGTATCCTGACCTCAGTGTAGGCGTAGGCGTTGAAGTCTGGTACCTTCCCGGTAACGCCTCCGTAGTTGTGCTTGACGATCAGGGCCGCAAACTTTCCTGAGAGCACATACGGGAAGTTCCCTGCCTTCACGTCGTCGGCGTCGGCCATTTTGAGGTCCACGTTGGCCGCACTCGGAGCCGTGCCGTAGGAGTAGACCGGCTGGTTCGTCACTGGAGCCTGGTACCATGACGAATCGAGGATGAGCCACGTGGTCTTCACCGTCACGGAGGCGGGGTCCACCGTGCGCCCGACCAAAATGGCCTTCACCGCCGTAATGCCATGGCCTCCCGTCGGAACGTTCGGAAGGTAGTCGCTCGTGATGGAGGCTACATCACCGATCTCCCACGCTAGTGCGTCGGAGAAGGCCGGCCACTCCACGTAACATGGGGGGACGGTGTAGTAGGTCAGAAACCGCGTCGCCAAAGAACGAAGGGCCTCTTCCGAGCGCCAGGCGTAGGTGTAGGAGGAGCCCCAGTTGAAAAGGGGGCAGGGTGCGCCGGCGCTGTAGGACGGCAGGCCGCGCAGGCCCTTCGCCTTGATATCTACGTTGCGCTTGCCGTAGCGCCCTTGGCTCGTCAGGGCCTGGTCACGGAATGCCCCGTCCTGGCGGTGGTCGTTCTCGTCGAGCGTCCACCGCCCGATGTACTTCGTGTCGCCCTTCGGCCCGCCGTCGTCAACGACGATGTTGTTGGCCTTCTTGCCAAGGTCACGGCTGGTCGTGGTCTCGACCGCGCCGAGGTAGTCGTAATCCGAGTAGGCGCTGACCTGGTTGACTACCTGGTCCGGCTTCCTCGTAAGTGAAGGCGTGCCGGCCAGCCCTGCGTCGGTGAGCGTGATGGTGGCCGTTCCAACGCTTTCAGGAAGGATTCCCAGCGCCAGCTTCCCATCCGGGGCTTCATAAATCCAAGCGCCCATCGGGGTCAGGATTTCTTCCTGGATGAGCCGCAGGCAATCGCCCACCGTCTTGTCGATCAGGAGCGCGAAGGTATGGTAGGGCAGGGCGGTTCTGGCTGCAGTAAAACTGGCGGTATCGATGTCGTCAATGTCAATGCCGCAGCCGAAGCCGTCCCCGTAGTCCCAGGCGCCGTTCGTTCCCGTCTTTGTCGTCGTCAATAGGCGAAGGGCGATATCACTCCCATACCCCGCAAGGACCTTGACGACCTTCCCCTTCTCGCCCTCCGGCTGGAAGTTCTCCCGCGTGGAGAGCACCGAATGTGCCACGGTCAGCGTGTTCGGCGTCGCGGATTCGTCCACGGCCAGGGCCGCGAGAAGCTCGCGCTTCAACGCCAGGACCACCGAGACGGCGTAGCAATGGAAGTTGTCGATGCTCACCGGCGTCGTGCCGTCCGTGCCGACTACAAAGCCGATTTTCAGACTAGCCGCCGAGGGGTGGTAGACCGTGATGCAGGCCGAGTGCGTCCCCCAAGTGCCATCTATGCGGACCTGCCGAGCGGTCCCCGTGGCCGTCTCAAGAACCGTACCGCCGCTATCCAAGCAATCGATCTGGACCCGGCCCTGGTATCGCGTGGCCGTAGGCGTACCATTGGTCTTGGCGTCCACCGTGACCGCGTACGTCGTCCCCGGCTTGTGGCCTGCCGGGAGCGTGATGGTCTGCCAAAACATGCCCGTATTCGTGGCCCCGCTGTTCAGGCGCACGCCGCCGCCCGTCCGCCCGTAGGAGGCGCCCCACGTGGCAGATCCCCCCACACAAGTCCACGTCCATCCCGTCAATGAGGCGTCGAAGGTGGCGTTCGTTGCCAGCTCGGTCAGCGTCGGCAGGTCCGGCATGACACGCCGGCCCTTGATTTTCAGCGTGTGGTCCTTCGCCTGGAAGTCCTCCGCGACGGTGAGGAAGGACTCGTCCATCTCCAGCGGGATCTTCGCCTTCGATAATAGGCCCTCGCACCGGATGTCCCAGACGCCCCGCTTCTCATCGCAGGCCCGGACGTAGCCGCGCCAGATCGGGGAGAAGTTCGTCTCGTCCCATGTGGCCGCCGTGCTGTCGCCATAGTAGAGCACGCACCTGGCACCAATAACATCCGGGGAATAGAGGACCGAAGAGGCTTTGTAGGTCCCGCCAGAAGTAGCCACGTCCAGCACGGTCACGGTGAGCGTCGTCACCTGCGCCGTACCGCCGAGGTGAGATACCGTCTGAGAGAGAGGCGACACCTTGGAGATGATGGGCAGAGCAGCACTCAGCGCACCGATGGGAATGGTCGAGAGATAGACCGGCGATGCCGAATCAATCTTCAGAACCCAAACACCACGGTCCTGGTTGCGTTGAGTAATGAAGCTCGCGAATGCCGTCACCGCGCCGCTCCTTCGGTCGCCAGTTCGAGCGTCAACCGATACCGCTCAGCCCCGATTAGCAGTTCTACCCCATCCGTCTTACCCGTCCAGACGCAATATTGAAAGTAAGACTTGCCGGCCGTCGAGTCCGTCGCCTTGCGGTAGAACGAGAACACCTTGCCGGTCTTGCCGTAGGCATCCCAGAAGGTGGCCCAGGCCGTAAGGAAGGGTTTGGCTCCGCTTCCGTCCCAATCCTCCGAGTAGTTCGTGAACACGGCCGTCCTCGCCTTGATGTCATAGCGCACGGGCTGAGAGACCACCTGGATATACGTGTACCCCCGTGTGATGGTAGGGGAGTGGCTGGCATCCAGCTCCCAATCGACGAACTTCCTCGGCAGCCATAGCGTCGTGGAGCCGTAGACGATTTTGGGATGGTCGCTCGGGATCGCCATCAGTTCCACCCCCTCGCCATGGCCTCGCCCACCATGGAGGCCAGACGCGCGGCCATGCGCTCGTCATCGATGAAGGCCCCAGAGAAGTCGAGCGTGACGTTCGGCGCGAGTGCCCGCGTATCAGAAGGCCCCCACCGCTGCGCCGCCACATTCCGAGGAACCACGCGCTCACCCTCGTGGAGCATGTAGAGGCCCGTGCGCGGGACGTAGGGCGTGCCGGTCTCGAAGCCTTTGGCACTCGGCGGCTTCTGGGCAAGAATGAGCGCAGCGGAAATCGCCGCTTGAATCTTCGCCATCGTCATCAGCGGCCCCCAGGCATAGGGCGGCGAAGTTGCCATGATGTTCATCTGCGCCGCAGCGTAGTGCATCCAGACCTCTCCCAGACGGAGAAGCTGGACGAGACGGAAGGCCGCCTTGTTCTGCCCGCCGATTGCCTGAACTAGTTGCGCCGCTCCGCCAAGAACCGTCGCGTACAAATCCATCTGCATCTGCCGTTCGGAGAGGATGCGCTGGACCTGTTCCTGGTAGTATTGCATATCGAGAACGCCGCGCTGCTGGAGGTAGGCCATGTGCTCGGCGAGGTCTTGACCGCGTGCTTCGCGGAGCTTTTCAATGACGGCCAAGAACGGATCGGTGACGCCGGTCTCGATGCCGGTCATGATGGGAACATTCGCGCCCGCTTCAGGCTGCCAGGGGGCCCGCTGGTACTCCTCGGCCTTTAGGTCGGGCATCTCCGTGACGAGAGCATTCACGCGCTCAAGCGCAGAAGCCAGCGTCACGACGGATTTCGTGGCGCCTTCATCCAGCGAACTTCTGATGGTGGTCTTGAACTTTTCCCATTCCTTGTCATTTGTGGTTACCGCCTCGGCCTTCTCCACCAGCCTCGCTAGTGCGTCCTTCGTGGATTCCACTGCTGATTTCACTTCCGGTGCAGCTAGCACCTCTCCGAGCGTGCCCCGTTGTGCACTGCGGAAGAGACGGAACTCCTCATTCAATTCGCGCATCGCCCCCGCGAGGCCGACGACCGGGCCGACCGGGCCGAATAGGGTATACAGCGGAACAGCAGCCACGGCGCTTCGGATGCTGGCATGTTCCTGCATCTGGCCGTTGAGCACCTCCAATGCGTCGGTGAGCACACCCTGCGCGCTGGACGCCTTCTCGATGTCGAGAGCCACGGAGCCGATCTGCTCCTTGAAGTCACTCCAGGTATTCGTCAGGCGCCTCACTTGGCCTTCGTGGGTCTGCATGATCTCGATGGATGGGTGGCCGAGCTGCGCCTCTACTTTATCAAGAATCATGCGTTGCGCTTCCAGCGCGCGGTTCGCCTCGACCAGAGATTTGATCATCTCTGTTTCGGCCTGGCTGAACGATACTCCGCTCCTACGGAGCGCCATCAGCCCTACCTCAGGATTCTCCAGCGCCTTTCCTAGCTGCATCACCGCGCCGGTCAGGTCCCCGCCCATGACTGTCGCCAGATCCATCGCTACCCGGATCGTCCGTGGGAACTCCGCACCGCTGATGGATCGGAACGTCAGCAGGATGGCCTGTGCTTGCATGATGGTTTCGTCAGCATAGACGGAGGTCCGCTGAAACTCCGCCGCCATCCGCGCCAACTGCTCCGCGGTATACCCGGCAGCCCCACCCGTGCCCTTCACGACCGCTGCGACCTTCGCGAACTCCACCTCCGCGGCCGCCGCCTCACGAATACTGGATGTCATAAACTGCCAGGTCTTTGCGAGCGCCGTCACACCAGACACTGCCAGCCCCAATTGACCAGCGAGAGAACCGAGTGACGACGACGCTTTTTCCATGGAGGCCGCGCCCTTCTGCCCGGCAGCCTCAAGCTCCTGCCCTAGCCGGCGGACCTTTGTGACCGCGCCCTTGTCGTCAACCTGGATAATTAGCTCAAGCGGTGCTTGTGTCGCCATTTGACGGCCCTCTCTTCTCGCCCTGTTTCTGCCGCCGCTCCATCAAAAATTCAACGACGATTTCCCGCCGGCGTAGCCACCCTGGCACTTGATGCGGCGCAAGCACCGGCGCCACATGCGGCCAGATAGCCTCTCTGTATCCCTCGTGTGCAGGATGGTCCCAGACATTCGTGAACAGAATGGCCGACCTCGAGAGCTCGTCGATCTCCGGACACCAGCGCTCCGATCCTATTGGACATCCCCTGCACCGCGAATCCCATGCGTCTCCTTCGGCTATCGCCTCCTGTACGCCACGGCAGCGCTCTGGAGGTATATCCCGCCGGCGCCAGCACTCGTCCGGGGTAAGGCCCTCCTGCGCCGTGATTTCGAGGTAGCGCCGGAGGGCTGTCAAGGGTTTGCATCATCGCTCGCCTCCTCTGGCTTCTGCTCGCCGCCAAGGATGGCCTTGAGAAGCGGACCCGCAATCTCATCGAAGAGCACAAAGACTTCGGCGCCTTTGTAGGTGCGTTCCCGTACACGCAAGGTGGAGGTGGGTGTCCACTCCTCGCCGTTCAGCGTGATCCCTTCCCAGCCGCGCACGCATCGCGCGAACAACGCCCGCGCGAATTCGCCAGGGTCATAAGTGGCCTGCCCCGCATCTGATCGCATAGCGGCCGCGTAGCAGGCCGATCTGTCCATCTGTAGCGCCTCCACGTACCGGATGGTGGCGCCATCCAGTTCCATGGTCTTTTCCCCCGCATCCACGAACGTGAGATTCATCTCATGCTCCTCCACAATTTGGTGGGGCCTGTTTTCGGAGGCCGGGCACAGGCCCCGGAAGCCCGGGAAGGAGGGGGCTAGGCGATGAGTGCCGTGCTGGTCTGGTTCATGATGGCGATGTAGATGGGGTCGAAGGCCGTGCCGCTCGCACCGCCCACGTACTGGAAGCAGGTGGGGAGGTGCGAGTAGGCCGTTGGAGCAAGAGCCTCGAACGTCAGCTCAAGCGGAATGCGCTTCCCGGCCTCGACGGCAAACTTCGCCTCCACGGGCCGAAGCCTCGGCAGGCCGACCTCGATGTACGGATAGTACGTGCTGGCGATGACGCTCCCCCAAGTCCAGCGCGCGCGGAGGTGGTAATAGGACTCCGTATCGCTCTCCCAGTTCTTCAGATCCGCGAGAATGCCCGCATAGAAGGCATCCAGCATTTTGGGGAACTTCAACGTGACCTTGATGCTCCCCATGCCGTCACCTTCCGGCTGCTCGCTGTAGCGTGAATCGGTGTGGTATCCGCTCAGCTTCGGGTCGTACTCGATGGTCAGTTCTGATGGGTGGACGAGGGTGGTTGCGTCGAAAGTCACCGGGGCACTGCCCTCGCTGGCGCTCTTGGCGAACCAGACGCCGGATTCACTGTTGGTGGAAAGGTGGTGATGCTGATACTTGCGGGCCTTGTCGAGGTACGTGACCGCGCCCCATTGCGTCGCGCCGTTTGTGGCCGAATCTTTCACGACCTTGTTGCAAATCAGCTTCGGCGTGAATTTCAGCGCCTCGCCAGCCGCGGAGCTCAGCGTAAACCCGGCCACCAGCGCCGAGGGAATGGAGAGGTATGCATACCCCGAGGACTTCTCGTCCCGCCGCGCCAGCGTGAACCATCGCGTCGGCAGGTAGGCGATGGCGTGGTTGCTGCTGATGGTCCCCGTGTGAAGGTAGGCAGCCGTCAAGCCCTGCTGCGTTGCGGTCGTGGCGTTGTAGAGCGCGGCCATCAGCATCTGGTCCACCGGGCTCTTCGAGGTGCTGGAGGTAGCGCGCAATGCCAGTTCCGGCGAGAACTCGATGAGGTCGACGTTACCATTCTCCATGTAGGCGGGGAACGGCGTGTCGGTAGTCTCCTCCGCTTTCGCAGCCGGAGAGCCGAAGGGGAAATCGATAGAGGGGACAGCGATACCGCTTCCCGCGCCGATCGCCTGCTCCGTGCCCCAGGTCTGCCCGGAAGCGGCCAGAACCGCCGCAAAGTTCGAGTGTTTTCCGTCCCAGGCCATGCTTTACTCCTTCTCCGCCTTGTGCTTCGGCGGTCTCTTCACATCGCTCTCCGGCTCGGGCACCGGCTGGAACGGGCCTTCCGGCAGGATGACTTCTACGTCGTAGACCACACCCTCTACCAGCCGCCCAAACTGCGGGTGGATGTGGCCCACGCACTCCGGTTTCGGTGTGGCCTTCGGCATGTTCTAAGCCTCCCATGTGTGCGTGACGTCAAACGCCACGCTGAAACGAGTCGTGTTTTCCTGCTGCCCTATCATCTGCCAGCCAATCCATGAGACGGAATCCGCGTAACCTCCGAGTGTCTGATCGCCCTCCATGGCCGAGATGATGGAGTCACGCAAGGCGATGAGATCCGCCGTGGTGGTCGCCTGGCCGATGTAGAGCACGTTCACTACGATCCGCGTGGTCTCGATGTATGCGCCATCGGTGTACCGCCCGACCTCCCCATCCTCGGCGGATATGTGGACTGCCGGCATGTACTCGGTGCTCTGCGCCATGTCCTCGGCCCATTTCTCCACGTCCGCCGGCCAAGTGTGCGTAGAGCCCACGCCGTCTACAGCGGCCAGCGTGTCCGCGATAGTTCCGATAATTGAGGCCAGATTACTTGCCATGGCGCTTCACCACTTCGGCCCATGCCTGCTGGATGGCCCGGCGCTCCTCAGGCAGGTTGCCAATCCCGAACCAGGGCCGATCCTCATTCGTGCCATGTGCACGGCCTAGCACCATGCCGTCGTAGATGCCGATGACGACGGCCTTGCGCCGGACTTTTATCCGGAGGCTCCGCAGCATCAGCCCGGTCTTTGTCAGGTTTACCTTGCTCCCGTAGAGGTTCCGCTTGTACTCCGCGTAACCGCCAGGAAAGAACATGCTCTTCCCGCCGCGGCTGCTCGTACGCTGTAGGATGTGCGCTGTGCCGCTTCGCTTGGCGTAGTTCACGGCCTTCCGCCGCGTCTGCGGAGTGCGAATGCCGCCGCGCGGTGTAGGTCTGTCCCGGAGAGAGACGTACATGGGGCGCCGGGAGTAGGGCCGAAAGGCGCCGCCGTTCTCGTCTTTCCCGGCCCGCGTGCGCTCGATGATCATCTGCCTGGCTCGGGTGCCGATGTAGAGCATCACCTCTTTGTCGGAGCATTTCGCTACTCGGCGTTGGAGATCGGCTTGGACTTGCGGCAGATTCTTCCACCGAACGCTCACAGGATCACCCTTGACACTTTCACCGCCTCTTCATCTCCAGGGCCTCCCGAAGCGTCCTCGTCTACGGCCAGCAGGCCGCCTGAAGTGGCCGTCTTCAGGAGGTTCTCATACATCGCGTAGAAGCGTTCCATCTCTTCGCGGCGGAAATCCGATGCCACGTTCTGAGAACTCAAGAGGATGTAGAACATCGTGAGCGCGGCCCCGGCATGCTCCAGCCCCTCGATGCAGGGGTAGGTCAGGTGGCCGTCGGTCAGGAGGCGGAAGGGGTCCAAGCCAAGGCCGCGCAAACTGGACTCGAGGTGTTTCTTCGCTGCCGCCTCCTCTCGCTCCCATCGAGCCGGGAAGCCCTTCGTCGTATCCAGCACACGCGAGCGGAGGCCCAGTAGATGCTCCTCACGACACGGCACGACACGATTCCAGTCCGGCGGCCCCCAGATCCGCCCTCGCACCGTCAGCCTGCCACCGGGATCGTCTGGCGAGTCCGTAGGCGCGGTGTAGTCCGCCGTTAGCCTGAGGTATTGGTCGCAGGTATAGATGACCTTCGACTTGCCGGCCTCGGTGGTTACGTCTCCCGTCCACCGCGGCGTCCAAGTCCAGGGCGATGCGTTGTCCGCTTCCGAGGCAATGGTGAAATTGCCCCATGCCGCCGTCGTGGGCGTGTGGTTGACCTCCAGCGTCAGCTCCATGGCGTTCCCGCTCAAGGGCGCATAGCCGGAGAGGTCTAGCGTGTCACTCGTAAGGGTGCCTGTCTGGTCTCCCTGTACCGTCAGCAGGAATCGCATCGCCATCACCGCCTACGGGAGAAGGGCCGGGGGCACATCACGCACCCCCGGCCCGATATGTCATTCATCAGCGCCCTTCGAGCGTCGGCTACGAGGAGGCGGAGCAGGAGGAGCACTCGAGGCGGGGGCCGGAGGCTCAACAAGCTTCCAGCCCTTCGCCTCATAATGCAGCCGCATCTGACCCACCAGCGCCGGGTGACAGCGAATCGTGCTCGTCTGGCCGTTCGGCTCCAAGAAGGTCAGCAGGGCATCCGTGCTTTCAGCCATGGCCTACTCTCCTCATCCCTGGCCCGGAATGACATCGAGCTGGAGCGTCGCGTTAGTGAACGTGCCGGTCCCGGAGGCCGCAGCAACGACCTTGATCACATCGCCGGCGGAGAACTTCAGATCGGCCGGCGTGCTCGAGTTCGTCAATGCGGTAGCCACGTTCGCGGCAAAGGTGAGCCCACCCGTAGCCTTGCTGTTCCCGCTCGCCATCGCCGTCGAGCCCGAGCCGTCCGAGCCAACGTTCGTCGCGGTGACGGTCATGTAGTTGGTGTCGTTCGCCGTGACGTTGGCCGTGTCCACCACCTTCACGGCAGAGAGCGTCCCGGCCCAGGGCGCCACCCAATAGACCGTCGCGGCCGTGGTGACCCCCCTGGCAAGAGAGATCGCGTGAACCGAATTGATTCCCGTGCTCACAGACATATCAGCGCCTCCTTACAGCGTGGCGTCGTAGTACAGCTCGACGCCGTAGGTGTCCTTGCGCTCGACGTACGCGAACCGCATCGTCGCGGCCACGTACCAGCCCGTCCCGATCTCGCGTTCCTCTTCAATGGAGATGTCCTTCTCGATGCCGAAGGCGATGGCGTCGCGGTTGAACATCCCGCCCTTCGCGTCGCCAGAACCGTCCACGGTGAGATTCGCCGAGGTGTAGACCGGCACGCCGAGGCAGTAGCCCTCGAAGAAGGGCCGGGCCGTCACCTGTTCGAGGTTCCTGGCCGCGCTCGTGGAGGGAACCTTCATGTCCACGAAGAGGTCGTAGGCCTGGTGCGGATGCAGAACGGCATAGTAAGGCTGAGGCGCATTGTTGGCGCGGAGCGTGCTGATCGCCTTGCCGAACTCGGCCACGCTCAGGGAGGTCCCGGCCAACCCGACGGAGTTGCTGAAGCCGTCGAAGAGGGCCACGAGGAGGGTGTCCACCTGCGCACCGATCGCCATGCCCAGCTCGCGGCCGGCCTCAGCAATCAGGTCTTCGTTCCCGGATCGGAGCGCGCGCTCGATGGCCTCGTCGGTGAGGAACACCTTCGCGCCGTACTTCACGGCGGAAAGCGTCGCGGAGCCGATGCTCATCTGCTGCACGCTGCCGATGGGCACGCCCTCAGTGAGCGCGGCCACCGAAAGCGTGCCGTAGTTGGGCAGCACGAGGCTGCCGTTCGTCATGTCGTAGTTCGCCACCAGCTGCCGGGTGGGGCCCGTGTCCATGAACGACGCCAGGGCCGCGGCCTTCAGGGTCGGCAGAAGGGGAGAAATGGTGCTGGACGTAGTGTTCCCGGTCGCCATGATTCACTCCTTATGCAAAGTACTTCAGTCGCCCCTCTTTGCGTTTCGCTTCGAGGAAGCCCTTCGGGTCCTTCTCGGCCCACTCTTCGAGGCTCTCATACCCGCCGTAGGCTCCAGTCCGTCCACCAGGGGGCCGGGTGGATGGGCCGGGCTTCTGCTGCTGGCTACCCAGCTTTGAGGCAAGCTTGCGCGCGAGTGCCAAGCGTTCTTGGACCGGAAGCGACGCGGGGATGAGCGACTTCATGTCATCATCCCAATCCTTGACCATCTCGGCCAATTCTGCTTCCTGTGCTTCCTCGATCGCCTTCAAGCGGGCCTCCAGGCTCTTCCTGGTCTCGGCCTCCTTCTTGTAAAGGCTCTCGAACTCGCCGCGCTTCTTGGCGGCTTCCTCTTCGGCGGCCCTCTTTGCCGCCTCGATGTCGGCCAGCTTCTTGTGGATCCTGGCTGCTTCTTCGGCCTTGTTCAGCGCCTGCCGCTGGAGCGCCTCCCACTCCTCACGAGTCGGCGGCTTCCAGTCGGCTGCTCCCTTCCCGTCCGTTGGCTTCTCGCCACTGCCGGGGTCAACGACGTCATCTGCCATGTTCGACTCCTTTCGCCCGCATCTCGCAGGGCTATTTCTCACCGCGTTCCGCAACCGCCGTCTCGGGATCCACGGGCGTCGGTGTGTGTCGGCATCCCCACCCGCCTAGCGTCGGCCATACCGGGAGCCCGGTGCTGTTCTCGCCCATCGCCTCGAGCTCCTCCCGGGTAAAGACATGGTTCCAGTATTCCTCACACTCTGGGTGTGATGTGTCAATCGGCGGCGGCCCGTCCCAGCGCCAGTATTCCGCGCCAAGCGCCTCGCCGGTCGCGATCCACGCATCCCGCTCGATCTGGCTGATCGCTGTTTCAGCGTATGTGCCGGCGTATTGCACCACCGTCTCATCCAGATGCTGCGAGATTTCATCGGCCAGGGTCATGTAATCCAAGGGCTCCACCGATTGGGAGATCATCCGGTCCCGAATCCAGTCTATAATCTGCCGGTCTACTGTCGCCTCCCAGCCCTCGTATCGGGCCTTCACTGCCGCCGCGAGGAGGTTCCCTTCTGCGGCGCTAAGGGGCGCAACGTCCGCAGCGGCCTTCGTGATGGCCTTCGCGACGATGCCAAACCGCTCACTGAGCTCATAGACACCAGCGTCCTCGAGCGCACCCCGCACCACAGAGACCAGCGTCTCCATTTCCGCGACGCTCCAGGTATCACGCTCGCTGAGGGCCGCCGCAATTCGTGTCATGGCCTTCCGTAGCGCCGCCTTCAGCGCAGGCTCCACCCGCCGCTGTGCCTCCGCAACGATGGCGTCCATGCGCCTTCTGGCCGCAGCAACCGCCTTAGCGTCTACCTTTGCCACGCTCTACCTCCCGCGCCTCTCCCGACGCGGCCGCCAGCCGGTCTTCCGCATCGTGCCGTAGATGTAGGCCGCGCGCCGGTTGCCCTTCAGCCCCTTTTTCCGGGCTTCTCGTGCGAGGGCCCGCTCCAGCTTCTTCGGCATCGTCAGGCGCCCCCTTTCGCGCCGCCACCGCCCAGTAGGTCCTCAGCCGTGGGCGCCGCGGGCCGCATCGCGCCACGCCAAGCCCGCTCATCCGCGAAAGTCGTTGCAATGTAGGCGCGCGCCTTCGCTTCATCGCCCTCAAACTCCGGATGTTCGGCCAGCGCCCACTCCACCCGTGACCGAATGCCGGCCAGGATGTCGCGCTCCCAAAGCTCACGCTCCTGGATAGGATCATCGTATACCTTCGGGGAGGCGAACTCAACGCGGAAATCCGGCGCACCGTCTTTCACGCCCTTCGCCCCATTCACTGCAAGGACGCGCGACACAATCTGCGCGAACTCCCACCAAAAGGCCTGGTGCGCTTCCCACTTGTCGCGGCGATACTCCTCCAGATCCGCGTTGACTACCTTCAACGCCTCGCCGCTTGGCACGGGCCCGGTCTGCGTCCAGGTCGAGCCAAGACCATGCAGAAAACCAGCGTAGGTAATGATCTCGCGGATGCTGTTCCAGCACCCCGCGATGTCGGCGCTTGGCGTAGCATAATAGAACCGCCCGCCGGCAGAACCGCTCATGCTCTCGCCGATGGAGACCACCTGTCCGAGGCCAAGCGCCACCCCCGCCGGCAACGTTGAGCCCTCAAACACGGGCTGCCCGCCGGCCTGGAGTGAGAGAAGCGCCATCAACTCGATGAGCTTGATGTTGAGCGTCAGTTGCATCCGGACAAGGTCCTCACGGAGCGAGCCGGCCGGGTCGCCGAGGAGGGGGAGCCTTGGCCGCATGGCTTCATAGGGGATGAGGCCATAGGGATTTACGCCGTCTGCCCACTCGCCGCCGTACTGCTCCGTGACGTCTTTCCCCCCATCATAGATGCGCCGCGCTTCAGGCGTCCAGCGCGTGGCAAGGGTGCGCGCACGTCCATCGTCATCGTGGACGATGGAGTAGATGGTCAGGGCCTTGAGCCGCCCGTTTGCGCTATCCTCCCACTCCGGTTCCACCTGGTCCGGGCTAATCACCGTCAGCCCAAGGACCTGGCGCTTCGCGTCCCATTCTGGCCCCACCCAGCAGAGGCCACAAAGCTCTGAGATGCGGTCCGCCTGCTTGAGCCACCCGCCGAGATCGTCGGTAAGGTAGTCGAGGAGACCGGCGTTACTCTCGCACTCGAAGGCCGGCGGCTCTATGTAGACCATCGCCAGCTTGTCGATCACCCTCCGCGTCAGGTTGAAGGGGAGGATCTGCTTCAGCAATAGCCGCGCCGTGTTCTCGTGAAACTCTTGGCTGATAATGCGGCGCATGATGTCCGTCTGCTGGCCGAGGTAGAGGCGGATGGCGGTGGAGTAGTCGGCCCGCCTGCTCTCCCATGACTGCCCCTGCCAGTCCGGGGCCTTGTACCGGCTGCCGTACTCACCGTTCCACATCGCCCGCACTCCCTTCCACAATTCCGCGAGCCCCATGCTACCTCCAAGTCGCCCCTGATGCCGTCGGCCATTGCCCCATCATGAGATAGCCGAGGGCGTCGGTCAGGTGGTCGTCCTCATCGTCTGGGCCAAGCTGTTCCATCCGCTCGATCAACCGCTTGCAACTTGGGTCTATGAAGAGCCGCCGCTCACCGGCGGCGTTCAGGATGTAAGCACGCACGGCGTTGAACTTGTCACTCTCACTGCGGAAGTGCTTGAAGGCCACGCGGAAGCCGAGCCCACGCAGGATATCCACGTCAGAACTTCCCATGGCGTGTTGACGCGCCGCGCCAGAAGGGTCCACCCAGAGGATCGGCTCAGGGTAAGTCTGCCCGCCGTAGGCCTCTTCCAGAATGGCCCGCAGGTGCAAGCCAAACTTCCGGCTGTTGCTGTTCTGCTGCTCGACGGCGTGCGTGATCCAGACTTCCGGCCCATGCTGCTGGGCAATGACCGCGCTCATGGGAGACACGTTGAAGTCCATGCCAACGAAGGCCGGGAGGGACTTGTCGAATGGGCAGGGCTTGACGTTCTCCTGGCGGCTGAAGTCCTCGTAGATGCGCCCGGCGGGGGTCTCATAGGATGCCTCCCATTCCTGGCGGAACGTGCGAGGATCGCTACTCCGGCGGGCCTCCTCGATTTCTGCGGGGTCAAGTAAGGGGTTGTCAATGCTACGGAAATGGAAGCTCTTATAGCCTGGCACGCCTTCACTTTCGCGCTTCGACATGGTGTAAAGCGCGCCGAAGCCGTCCGGCGTGCCCTGGAACTGTGCCCATCCGCCTGTGTCTGCCAATGCCGGGCGGACAACTGCCTCCCAAACGTAGGGGAGGGCCTGTCCGGGCTCACGCCGGAAGAAATCGAACTCGTCCATTACGACGCCGGCAAAGCCCCGGTCCACACCGCGTAGGCTGTCCGGGTTGTCCGCCCCGTAATGCCCCACACTCCCGCCGGTGGACCAGGTGATAACCAGATCCGACCTGTTCATGGTGTACCGGATGCCGGTCTGCCGTGCCAGGTCATCGGCCCACCGGAGAACCTTCGGCCACTCGATACGCCGCGCCATGCGGTAGGTCGGTGCAATGTAGGCGTAGTGCTCCGGACGACAGAGACTTGCCAGCACAAGGCGCGCCGCCGCAACCTCACCCTTCCCCCACCGCCGGCCAGCCACTAGGACAAGGCGCCGATGGTCCATGCCTGCCCTCAAGACGATACGCTGGCCGGCATGGAGACGAAGGACGAGGCCGTTATTCATCTTCGCCTCGCCGAGGGTGGGGGTCGTCAAAGACCACCCGGATCATTGCCGGAGTTGTCGCGGCGGCGGCTGAAGATGGCCCCTCTGTGATTCCCAGCGCCTTCCTAGCCTGCTCCATCGCCATTTCTATCGTCCGAATAGCTTCGGCATAGGTGGACGGGTTCCGCTGTTTTAGGGCCTCCAATCCCTTCGCCAGGAGTACATCCGCCACCCGCAGTTGCTTGGCTCGAAGCTCGGCTTCCGTGGTGGATACGATGTTGAGGGTCTTTGTGGCAACAGTGTTGCGGTATTGTTTGCGGGCATCGTCCCACCTCTCGCTCATGGCGTGTTTGCTGACGGTACACCTGTTGCATTTGTACTTATTCGCCAGAGCCTGGTGGGTGACGCTATCGTCACCGCTGATGTACTCGGCTTTGATGGCTTCCCAGTTTAGTTTGCTGGCTGGCATGGTACCTCAGATTGTTGGAGCGTCCGGGTCGGGGTTGAACCGCCCTCTCCCGTCTGGGCGACGGGCGTGTCACCGGTGTCACTTCGGACGCGCTTAGGGTATGGCTTTGATTTTGCGATGAGTGAAGCTCTGATCTCGTCAGTCAAGGGCATAGCATAGACATGCTTTCCGGGTAATTCTCTGATCGCAACTGCATCACGCACCATAAGACAGTTTTGGTTGGGAAGGCCATAATGCTTCTTTGTGTTCTTCTTTCCTACGGTTCGCTCATGGTGCCATCTCCCGGCCTTGTCCTGGTATTCTCTCGTTTTTGATGACTCCCCTAGGTAGAGCCATCCGCCGGCTTGATAGATCCCCCCATAATGGCCTTTGTCCGGGTCTGCCAGAGATAGGATAAGTTTCACGCCGGGGTTATGTTTTCTGAAAAGTCTCAATGCGATGGATATGATCTTGGAGACTGGTGAGATGTGTTTAGTTAGCGCAACACGCGTGAGTTCTACAACCTCAAAGTTGTCTTTTAGTCCAAATCGTTTTCCATTCGTCAAATTTCCGGCGCCACTGCCAAATGCAACGATACCGATAAATCTTCCCGCTTCCCATACTCCGATGAAATTGTTTTTCCCTGCGGGCATACGGCGAGAATAATGCCAATGCATCACCGCATATTTCGCTGCGGTATAGTCGCACCAATCAAGTCGCAAGTCAGGGTACGAACTCATATCCGCACTTTGGGCAAACCACAGGTGACTTCTCGTCGAGACGCCCCTGCGTATCTGCGTCAATAGGTTGAAAGTCAGGGGGTACTACCCCCGCATCTGTCCCGATCTTCGCCAGCAGCGCATCCACCTCCGCGCCCATATTGGGCAGGTCACGGAGCAGCGCTTCCAGCTTCTCTGGATCCGTCCCTGCCATGGCCCCGATAGGGTCAAGAGTCGCTAAGACCAGGGCCTCCTCTTCTGGCGAAAGGTCTACGTAGAGCACGGGCACGCTAGGCTCGCCTTTTGAGATTGCCATGGCGACGCGCAGGTGCCCATCTACCACATGGCCCGTAACCCTGTTCACGACAATGCGCTGGACCCACCCGACTTTGCTGAGGACGGTTTCCAGCGCTTTTTCTTGCTCTTTGGTGTGGATTCGCCAGTTGGCGGGATTAGCCAATAGTTGATCAGGGCGCTCCTGCCCTTCGCCCGTAATGCGGTTCTGCCATGCGTCTTTTGTCGCCTTACCCACCCGCCACTCCTCTCGTGCTTGGCCACGTTTTGTAAGTACCATGACCATCCTTCAGGTATTTATCGAAGCTGACTCTCCACCATGCACCTTTCCAGTCGCAAACATAGTAACAGAAAGGTTCTATATTTGCGCAGAAAGGTTCCAGCTTTCCGGGGTAAGAAGAGGGAGCCCAAATTGGACCTATTTGAAATTGCTCCCTTCCTAGCGTATCCATCCTCATCGTCCCCATCTTCGTTCAACGCCTCGGCCAATGCCTTGGCGGTACTGTCTAGCCCGGGGGTAGCCGGGCTCTAGCGGCGGGTCACGCCCGCAATTGGGGCGGAAGCGCACACACCCTGGGGGAAATATATGGACTTCCTCCATGACTGTCAAG
>JAEHJW020008866.1_pt1 | contig 23331 bp, 26 predicted proteins | sample 9271431 | NCBI WGS metagenome assembly JAEHJW02 | reverse complement strand
ACGCGCGCCGCTTCGAGCAACGCCTCGAGGCGGTGCGGCTTGCCACCGCGCAGGCAAAAGCGGTGGTCGAGGCCGCGCCCGACGACGACGACCGTATCAACCATGCGCTGATGAAGATCGTGCAGACGACGCTGTTCGAGATGATGGTCGATCTGAACGACACGCGGCAGAAAATCGGCGACGTCGAGCGCGCGCGCAAGAGCGGCGCGGCGCGAATCCGAAACCGCCGCGCCCGCGCCGGCGAAAGCTCGGGCGACGGCGCGTCCGAGGGGGAAATCGGCGGCGTCGTCGTCTCGCCAAGGTATCCAAGCAAGGCCGACCTTGCCGCAGTCGGCTCGGTCGGACGCACGGTCGCGAGCCTTGCGCGAGTGGAACTGGCGTGGCGCAAGTGGCGCGAGCAGGCGCGCGAGAACGTCGAGCATCAGGTGGGAGTTGCGCGCGAGAAACTCACCGAGGCGGCGCGCTCGGGCGGTCTCTCGCCCGACGCGGAGGAAAAAATTCGCGCCGCGCTGCTGGATATCAGGGTGTGAGGACGAATGGATGGGAAACCAAGATCGCGCGCGCCTCAGCGAATTCCCGCTTCACGGTTCCGCTTCCTTTTAGGGGAGGGGGTCAGGGGTCAGGTGCGATCCTGGCAATTTCAGCCGCGGGGCATCGTTCAAGGGGGGCAGGGCGCGGGAAGTTCCGCCGCGCCCTCGCCGCCCCGCGGCGACACTGGCTGAGGCTGCCGTCGCAAGAGGCGTCGGCATGAGGGATGGTTGTATCGGAGGAATTTTCGCTGACGACCCTCACCCGGCGCTGTTTCAGCGAGCGCTGCGGCCGCCCGTTGGCGACCGCTACCTCATTGAGGCCGCGTGGCGCCAGCGCAAGGCGATGCGTTCGCTGAAAAGCGCCGCCCTCTCCCGGTCAGCGGGAGAGGGTAAGAAGGTCGCGCGGCGTGGCGTCGCTGGCGCCCATGCAGTTGCTGAAGGTTCTCTCCGGCGGCGTGGGAGAGGGTAAGAAGGTCGCGCGGCGCGGCGTCGCTGGCGCCCATGCAGTTGCTGAAGGTTCTCTCCGGCGGCGTGGGAGAGGGTCAGAAAGGTCGCGGCGCGATGCGATCATGGAAACGCCTCCGGCACAAGCGGATTCGGCCCGGCCCGGTGGGGGCCCGAGCAACCTAACCCTCGGTCCCTTCAAAGGGAAGGGAGGGAGGGCAAAAGAAAATGGCCCGGTCCATGCCCTGAAGGCAAAAGAAAATGGCGACGGCTTCCATTCTTGCGAGGAAGCATCACAGAAACGCTGGTTATGCTTCGGCGAGGTGTCGCAGAAAAATTGGTTCCGCTTCAGGGAGGCATCGCAAGACGCGGTTCCCCTTCCTTTTAGGGAAGGGGGTCAGGGGTCAGGTGCGATGCCGGCGATTTCAGCTGCGGAGCATTGTTCTGACCCTCGGTCCCTTCCCGCAAAAGAAAATGGCGATCGCAAAATTTTGCAGCGAACATCCGCACAAGAGCGGTTGACCCACGGTCGTCACTGTGAAAGACACGATCCTGCGGGGAGGGAAGGTTAGTCGGAAGTCGATTCCTCCTGTTCAATGCGCAACGTCTAAGCCTCTCCCCGCGCCGTTACGTCCTGCCCGAGTTGGTTTTCCCGTCCGCGCCGCCGTCCCGAGGCCGAGCCCGTTTTGCCCGCCGAGAGTATCCGCCGATGCCTGACTCGCTCTCCATCCTGCTTCCCTACCAGCGCCGATGGATGGCCGACACGTCGCAGGTCAAGGTGTGCGAGAAATCGCGCCGAGTCGGAATCACGTGGACGGAGGCGGCGGACTGCGCGCTTTCGGCCGCAAGCCGCGCGGGGATGGACACCTGGTATATCGGCTACAACCGCGAGATGGCGCTCGAGTTCGTCGAGACGGCGGCCAAATGGTCGCGGCGCTTCAACAAGGCGGCGCGTGCGATCGAGGAGATCGCGGTCGCCGACGAATCGCGCGATATCCAGGCCTACCGGGTGCGCTTCGCCTCGGGTCGCAAGATCGTCGCGCTATCCTCGCGCCCGTCGAACCTGCGCGGCAAGCAGGGATGCGCCGTGATCGACGAGGCCGCCTTCCACGACAATCTGGCCGGCCTGCTCAAGGCGGCGCTCGCCTTTACGATGTGGGGCGGGCGCGTGCGTGTGATTTCGACCCATAACGGCGCCGACAACCCGTTCAACGAACTCGTAACCGATATCCGCGCCGGGCGCCGTCCCTATTCGCTCCATCGCGTGACCTTCGACGACGCGGTCGCAGAGGGCCTTTACCGCAAAATCGCCGCCGAGCGCGGAATCGAATGGACGGTGGAGGGCGAAGCCGCGTGGAAGCGCGAAATCGTCGAGTTCTACGGCGAGAACGGCGAGGAGGAACTCAACTGCGTGCCGCGCGCGTCGGGCGGAAGCTTCCTGTCCTCGGTGCTGGTGGAAAGCCGGATGCGCGAGGGCGTTCCGGTAATCCGATGGGAAACGCCGACGGAGTTCGCCGAGCGGCCCGAAGCGGTACGTCGCGCGGAGACCGAGGCGTTTCTCGAAGACCGCGTGAGGCCCGCGCTCGACGCGATTAATCCCGCGCTTCCGACCTGCTTCGGCGAGGACTTCGGGCGGCTCGGCGACCTTACGGTGATATGGCCGCTTCAGATGGGCGCGGACCTTGTCCGGCGCACGCCGCTCGTGATCGAGCTGCGCAACGTGCCGTTCCGCCAGCAGGAGCAGATCCTGTTCTACGTGGTGGACCGGATGCCGCGCTTTATCGGCGGCGCGATGGACGCGCGGGGCAACGGCCAGTATCTCGCCGAGACCGCTCGCCAGCGCTACGGCGCGCGGATCGCGCCGGTGATGCTTTCGGTCGAGTGGTACCGGGAGAACATGCCGCGCTTCAAGGCCGCCTTCGAGGACGGGACGCTCGAGCTTCCGCGCGACGTCGATATCCTGCTCGACCATCGCGCGCTCGTTATCGAGCAGGGCGTGGCGCGAATCGGCGAGCGGCGGATGCGCGGCAGCGACCAGAAGGCGCGCCACGGCGACAGCGCGATCGCGGCGGCGCTGGCGTATTACGCCTCGCGGATGGACCACGCGGAAATCGACTACCGGCCGGCGGTGAAGCGCCGTGGGCGCGATCTGTTCGGCGCGGCGCCGGAGGATGAAGAGGGGCTCGCGATGCCGCGTGCGAAGCTGTTCGGGCGAGGTGCGTGGTGAGGCGCCGCGTAAATCTCGCGCGGTCGGGTGGAACAATGATGCCCGCTTGTCATTCTGAGCGGAGGCTGCCGGAGCGAAGAATCTCAGGCCGCGGATGCGTGGACGGCCGGCGCGGTTGCGTCGCGTCGCGGCACGGGTGGTACGAGATGCCTCGCTGCGCTCGGCATGACAGGCAGGGGTGTTGTCGCGCGGGATGGGAGTGGCTATTGGGGATGTCCCGCTGCGAACGCTCGCACGCGCGTCTTTCCGTCCCTCGCCCGTTGCCGAGAAAGGACGGCGCGGAGCGCCGGGTGAGGGACCTTGGAGAAAGGATGCCCTTGTCGCGGCTGGTGATCGATTGTGTGGCAAACCTGTGCGTGCGGAATGGCTGTTGAAGAATTTTTCTCTGCGGACCCTCACCCGCGCCTTCGCAGCCCGCGAAGCACGCTTCGCAGGACGACCGCTTTGGCGCGAGCTCTCCGGCATGGGAGAGGTTAGGGGTGCGGAGAGAGTTGCGTGGCCGGGAGACCTAACCCCTGACCCCTTCCCTAAAGGGGAACCGTGTAAGGGGAGGCGGAAACGAGGTAGCGATCGGAACATGGAGACTATGCGACTATGAAACTGTATGACGCATTCGGGCGGGAAGTTGATACTGCGAGGCTCCGCGAGGAGCAGGCCGCACCCACGATGACCGGAATACGCAATATATACTCAGTGATGCATCCCGCGGCCGGGCTCACGCCCGAGCGACTGACCGAAATCCTGCGCGAGGCCGAGTTCGGCGATCCGTTCCTCTATCTCGAACTGGCCGAGGAGATGGAGGAAAAGGACCTTCATTACCTGGCCGTGCTGTCCACCCGCAAACAGTCGCTCGCGCAGTTGCGCCCGTTCGTGCGCGCGGCCTCGGACCAGGCCGACGACGTGCGCGCCGCCGACCTGGTGCGCGAGATGCTGACCGATGGCGCGCTCGCGCTCGACGAGAACGTGCTGTTCGACATGCTCGACGCGCTCGGAAAAGGATACTCGGCGAGCGAGATAATCTGGGACACGTCGGGACGCGAGTGGTTTCCCCGGCGGCTTTTGTGGCGCGACCCCAGGTGGTTCATGTTCGACTGGATATCGGGCGAGGAGCTGCTGGTGCGCTCGATGCGCGGCGAGGGGCCGACGCTCGGCGATATCGAGGAGCCACGCGGGCGGCATTTCCGCGGCAATGGGAGGCGCTCAGGTTTCGATGCGTACTTTCAGCCGCTTACCGAGCCGCTGGTGCCGTTCAAGTTCGTGGTTCACGTCGCCAAGGCGAAGGCCGGACTCCCTGTGCGCGGCGGCCTGGCGCGGGCCGCGGGATGGGCCTACCTGTTCAAGAATTACGTGCTCAAGGACTGGGTGACGTTCGCCGAGGTTTTCGGGCAGCCGCTTCGGGTCGGAAAGTACGGCCCGGGCGCTTCCGAGCAGGACAAGCAGGCGCTGCTGCAGGCGGTGGCGAATATCGGCACCGACGCCGCCGCGATAATTCCCGACGCGATGGTGATCGAGTTCACCGAGGCGAATCGAAGCGGCAGCGCCGAGCTGTACCATCGCTTCTGCGAGTACCTCGACGCGCAGGTATCGAAGGCGGTGCTCGGGCAGACGCTGACGACCGAGCTTCCGCGCGGAGCGGGCTCGCGAGCGGCCGCGGAAGTTCATGACGCGGTGCGCCGCGATATCCTGACCGCGGACGCGCGGCGGCTTCAGGCGACGCTCGATCGCGACCTGGTGCGGCCGATTGTCGATCTGAATCTCGGGCCGAGAAGGAACTATCCGCGCGTCGAGTTCGAGCTTCCCGACGATTCCGACATGCACGCGTTCGCGGACATTATCGCGATGCTCGCCGATCGCGGGCTCAAGGTGGGACAGCGCGCGGTGCTGGAGCGGCTCGGGATGCCAGCGCCGCAGGAGGGCGAGCCGGTGCTCGCGCCGGCGCAGGGGAATCGGAGCGGCCCGTATCCGACGTGAGGTGGGCGGGGCGACGCAAACGCGGCGAGCGGGTGCCAGCAACCTAACCCCTGACCGCTTCCCTGAAGGGAAGGGGAACGTGGAGCCGGCTGGGTCTGTCGAAAGGAGTTCCAGAGCTGGTGAGGCACCCCGCTGTCATTCTGAGCGAAGGCTGCGGGAGCGAAGAATCTCATGCCGCGGATGCGCGGACGGCCGGAGCGGTTCCGTCGCGTCGCGGGGTGGGTGGTACGAGATGCTTCGCTTCGCTCAGCATGACAGGCCGCGCTTGCGCGAGCGGGAGTGGCTATCGGGGATTTTTCGCTGCGGACCCTCACCCGCGCCTTCGCTCCGCTTCGGCGCGGCCTCTGCCGGCGTGGGAGAGGTTATCTGTTGTCGGGGCGAGCGCGGTCAGTCGGTGATTTGGTGGTTTGCGGCGCGAAACGACCATCGGTAGCGCCGGCCCGAGACGGTCGCGCGCACGGTGTAGGTCGCGCCGGCGACGAGCGGCTCGCGCGGGACGATCACGACGGCGCCGAAATGGTGAAGTCCCTCGCGCGCGCGTGAAACCGAGGTGGGATCGGAATTGCGGTAGGAGCTTGCGTCGAAGCCGCACGCCTCGACGCGCGTGCCATTTCTCTCAAGCGAATACTTCTCAAGAACCGCGGGTGCGTTTAGTCCGAGCTGAAGCGTGATCGGGATGCCGGTCGGGGTCGCGTAACCGGCGCACGGCGCGAGCGGGTCGGGCCATTCGCCCTCGTCGGCGCCGAAAGTGCCGTCGGCGACGGTGCCGCCGTCGGGCGGGTACATCACGGGCGCGCCGGAGACGGGATCGGCGTGGTCGATGCCGCTTTGCACGTTGAGGGCGGCGGCGCATACGCCGCGCCGGCAGAACTGTCCGTAGCCGACGCTTTTCAGCGCGGGATTGAGCAGCCACATGCGATGGAACGGGCCGGTCATCCAGTTGTCGATGGCCCATCCGGACGGCGGCACAACCGGCGGCGAAGAGAAGTCGGCGTCAACGTCGCTCAGTTCCGCGGCCTTCAAGCCCGCGCGCGTGAAGAACGGCTTTCCGGGCTCCTCCGCGTGCATCGCGGGGCCGATCCGTCCGCTTTCGATCGCCCCGGCCTGGTTGGCGACGAGGTAGCGCGCGTGGTCGGCGTCGCCGCTCGAGAGCGCCGGGTCGTCCTCAACGGGCGCGAGCTTTGCCGCCGCGCGATAGGCGTTGAGCCGCGCGAGCCATCCCGCGCCGTCGGAGGGTTGCTGCGACTGCGCCGCAGCCGAACCCGTCGCGGAGAGCGGGCGTGTCGCGGATGCGGAGAAAAATCCACGGTGGAAGCGGAAATGATAGGCGGATGCGGCGAGCGCAACGAGCGCGACAGACAAGGCGCCGGCTATCGCGGTGCGGCGCGAAATCGGCAATCGCGAGCCCGCGGCGCGCGGCGGCGCGGAATCGGAAAAACGGAAGGCGAGGGCGCCGAAGCGCACCTGGTCGCCGTCCTTGAGCGCGACGGCGGCGGAAAGACGGCGGCCGTTGACGAAAGTGCCGTTGGTCGAGCCGAGGTCGGTGAGCCAGATGGCGCCGGCGCGGCGCTCGAGCGTGGCGTGGCGGCGCGAAACGGCCGGGTCGTCGAGCACGAGGTCGGAGCGCGGATCCGCGCCGACGGCGAGGCGGGGAGCGCGCAGGATGATTTCGCGCGGGCGTGCGCTTGCGAGCGCGAGCAGGCGCGGCGGCGGGTTCTCCCTATCGGGACGCATCGCGGTCACCGGCCGGGAAAAGCGCCTGCGCCTGTGGCGCGGGAGATGCGATTTGGATGCGGCTTGGAGCCATCGTTCGGTACCAAAATCTAGCAGGTGGAAAAACGCGCTTTCAAAGGGCGGCGTGGGCCTGAGTGAACCGGCGGCTCGTCCGAATGTAGGGATGGTGTCACTGTGCGTAGGACGAGCATGGGGATGAACTAATTCATCCTTATGGGAGAACGCGTTTCGCGGCACAATCGCCGGCGATGAACGCTCTCTCCCCCACACGCGCTGGCGGTGAACGTGGCGACAACCCTCGCAAGCTGAGCGGAAGCGCCCCGGTCGATACCGCCGGCGCGCCCGCCCATCGCGGGCCGGGCGCGCGAGCGAGTATCGCGATCGCGCTTGGAAGCTCGGCGGCCGCGAGCGTATCCGCGGAGCGATCCGGAAGCGAAAGCGTGGCCGGGCTGGCCGGCAAGGCGAAGAGCGCCGAAGCGCCGGAATGGATCGAGCTTCTTCCGGCGGGGATTTTCCACGGGCGCGACGGACGCGGGCCGTTTCGGCTCGACGAGCCGGCCTCGGTAATCAAGGCGACGCTTGCGCTCAAGATGGAGGCCGGAATTCCGATCGACTACGACCATGCGACCGACTTCGCGGCTCCCGAGGGCCGGCCGGCTCCGGCGGCGGGATGGATCAGGGAGCTTCAGGTGCGCGACGGGGCGCTGTGGGGACGGGTCGAATGGACCGAGCGCGCGGCGCAGGCGATTCTCGCGCGCGAGTATCGTTATATATCGCCGGTTTTCCAGTACTCGCGCGCCGACGGAAGGGTCATCCGCCTGCTGCGCGCCGGACTCACCAACAACCCCAATCTTTACCTGACCGCGATTTCCGCGGCGGGAGACGAGGAATACCAGGACATGGAAGAGAGTGAGCATTTTCTGAATCAGCTCAGGCAGATGCTCGGGACGGGAGCCGACGCGTCGTGCGAGCAAATCGTCGAGACGGTGGGCAACCTGATCGCCGCGGCGCGCGAGACCGCGCAGAACGCCTCGGGCGCCGACCCGGCGCGCTACGTCGACGTCGCGGAGTTCAAGAAGGCGGTCACCGAGCTCAACGCGCTTCGCGCCGAGCGCGCGCGCGAAAAGGCCGAGCATCAGGTGAGCGAGGCGATTCGCGCGGGCAAGCTGGTTCCGGCCCAGCGCGAGTGGGCGGTGTCGTACTGCGCGGCCGATCCCGAGGCGTTCCGCAGCTTCGTCGGGCGGCAGCCGGCGATGCTCGCGGGCGAGATGCTGGCGCCCGAGCCGGCGGCGCTTCATGCGGCGAGGCCGGAGTCGGGCGCGGCGCTGACGGCGGTCGAAAGCGCGATCTGCTCGGCGCTCGGCGTGGCTGCCGCGGACTTCATCAGCCGCAAGCAGGGGCGCGCCGACTTTCTCAGGCTCAGGGACAACTCGCAGCGCGAACTCTAAGCAAGAGCGCGCCCGCGCCTTTGCGCGAGCGTGACGCTACAGGATGGCAAAATGGCGGCACTAACCAGTTCACGAAACACGCCCGAGATGGCCGACGGCGGACGGATGCGCGTCTATCCGGTCGAGGCCAACACGACCATCTACCTCGGCTCGATGGTGGCGATTGATTCCAATGGCAACGCGGTGCCCGCATCCGCCACCAGCACGACCGCCAACGCGCTCAAGGTGATCGGGCGCGCCGAGTACGTGGTCAACGGGATTCCCGGGCAGAACGCGGTCAACAATCCGGGCGCGGCGGACGCGATCCAGATCGCGGTGCGCAAGGGCGTCTTCATGTTCGGCCAGGATGGCTCGATAACCAGCGCGACCGTCGCGAGCCCCTGCTTCGCAATCGACGACAACAACGTGAGCGCCAACGACCGCGCCTCGGGCGCAACCGTCCAGCAGTACGCGGTGGCGGGCCAGGTGGTCGCGGTCGATTCGTCGGGCGAGGTGTGGGTCGATTTCTGGCATCAGTCCACGGCCGCGCTCTAAGCGCCCGCGAAGCAGGGAGTTCACATACGATGGAGATAAGCGCACAAAGTCTGACCGCACTTTTCACCGGCTTCGACGTGGTATTCCAGCGCGGCTTCGAGAAGCCGCCGTCGTACTACGAGCAGATCTGCTCGATCGTGCGATCGACCAGCCGCCAGACCACCTATCCGTGGCTCGGGCGCACCACGCGCTTTCGCGAATGGCTCGGCGACCGCGTGATCCAGGCGCTCGAATCGCACACCTACACGATCGTCAACCGCAACTTCGAGGACACCATCTCGATCGACCGCAACGATATCGAAGACGACACCTACGGGGTTTACGAGCCGATCATCGAGCAGCTCGGATGGGACACCAAGGTGCATCCCGACATGCTGCTGTTCCAGATGATCAAGAACGCGGTCGCGACGCCCTCGAGCGTACCCGGCTACGACGGCCAGCCGTTCTTCAGCGCGACGCATCCGGTGGGTCCCGCCGGGCGCCCCGACGCCGACTCGACCGCGTCGAACATCAACAGCTCGGGGACCGGCGCCTACTGGTTCCTGATCGACGCCTCGCGCGCGATTCGCCCGTTCATCTTCCAGCTTCGCCGCGAGTACGCGATCACGCGGATGACCGCGATGACCGACGAGGCGGTGTTCAACCGCCGCGAGTTCCGCTACGGCGTTGACGGCCGCGCCAACACCGGCGTGGGGCTCTGGCAGCTTGCCTACGCGAGCAACACGGATCTCTCCAATCCGACCAACTACGGCGCCGCGCGGGCCGCGATGCGCTCGTTCACGACCGACGGCGGGCAGCCGTTCGGCACGCTGTCGAGCCGCAAGGGCGTCTATCTGGTGGTGCCGCCGTCGCTCGAAGAGGTTGCCCGCCAGCTTCTGCATTCCGATTTCATGGCGGGCGCGGGCGCGAGCTCCTCGGTCGCGACGACCAATATCTGGAAGAACAGCGCCGACCTTATAGTAAGCGAGTACCTGGCCTGAGATCGGTCCGAATGAACCCTCCTCTCCTCCCCGGTGATGCGTGCGCCCCCGTCTCTCTTCCCGAGTGGAAGGGAGCGGGGGCCCGGGGCGACGCGCCCGCATCGGGCGGGCCTTTGAGGCGTGAGGTTTTTCGATGAGCTACGCGGCTCCGCAGGACATGATGAACCGGTATCCCAACCGGGACCTGGTGCAACTGACCAACGACGATCCGACCGCCACCACGGTCAACACCACGCTGCTCCAGCAGGTGCTCGACGACGCCTCGGCCGAGATAGACGGCTACCTGGGCGGGCGCTTCACGCTTCCGCTCACCGATCCGCCCGAGGTGCTCAACCGCGTCGCGAGCGACATCGCGATGTACCGGCTGCAGGCGCTGAGACCGCTTCATGACATCTCTGACGCGCGCCAGCGTTACGAAGACGCGATCGCGATGCTGTCCAAGGTTGCGGCCGGGGAACTGACGCTTGGAATCGCCGCGGACGGGAACGAAACCGCGATTTCGCCGGTCGCCGAGATCATCCAGGGCCCCGAGCGCGTCTTCAGCCGCGGCACGCTTAAGGGATTCTGAGCGCGCGCGGCGGCTTCGGTATAGGAACGGATGGCAGCCACGATCGACACACCCTGGACGGGCGAGCAGTTCTCGCCGCCGACTCCGCTCGATCTCGAGACGATCGAATCGGCGATCGTCGCGCAGCTTGCCTCGCAGATAACCGCGATCGAGATCGTGCACTTTCCTGACGAGCCCAAGGCGTACCGCCTCACCCATCCGGTGGGCGCGGCGCTCGTGACGTACCGCGGCGCGACCTACGGCGAGCTGCTCGATACCGCGGCGATCGTCCAGGAGCGCCGGCTCGAGTTCGACGTCACGCTGCTCGTGCGCGATCTCGGATGGGGTGTCGGTTCGGCGCCCGACGGCACCAGCCCCGGCGCCTACGCGCTGCTCGAGAAGACCCGCGCGGCGCTCACCGGCTACCGGGTGCCGGGCGCGCGCAAGATGCGCCCGGTGCGCGAGAAGTTCATCGAGCGTGATCGCCGCGGCGGAGTGTGGATTTACACGATTACCTTCGGGCTCAGCACGGTTGCCGTCGAGCCCTCGAGCGCCCAGAACTTCCCGCTCTTCGTAAAGGGCGTCGCGCTCGACAGGTCCGGCAACACCACGGTCACCGTTGGCGCCACCGCCTACACTTTCGACGCCCAGGGCCAGATAGCGTTGCCCAACGGCAACGTGCTCTCGCTCACCGTGAGCGCCGTGGGCGGCGGCCAGCAGTACGCCGAGGGCGTGGATTACACGCTCGACGCCGTCAACGGAATCATCACATGGCTCTCGACCGGCTCGATTGCCTCGGGCGCGACGGTTGACGTGGCCTACAGTTACTCGGAGAGCGCGATTGCGCAGAGCGGCCAGAGCGCGCCGACCGGCTCGTAGCCGCGGGCGGCTTCGATGACGGGATTGTTGCGGACAACTCGCCGCGCGGGCGCCGAGCTTTGACGCGGAAAGGAAACACGGTGAAACAATGCCAGCAAGCTTTTTACATGGAGTTGAAGTAATCGAAGTCGGAAACGGCCTGGTGCCGGTCACGGTCGTGAAGTCGGCCGTTATCGGACTGGTCGGCACGGCGCCGACCTGGGCGGTCGAGGCGCCCGCTGTCGCGCCGGCGGTGAACGCGCCCACTCTGGTGTCGTCGGCGGTTGACGCCGCCAACTTCGGCCCGATGATGCGCGGGTACACGATTCCCTACGCGCTGTGGGCTATCCAGCAGCAGGGCGCGGGCCAGGCGATCGCCGTCAACGTGTTCGACCCGACGGTGCATTACACCTCGGTCGCGGCGACCGCGTTCACCTTCAATTCGCAGGGCCTGATCAACCTCGGCCACATGGGCGTATCGAGCGTGGTCGTCACCAGCGATCCCGCCGGCACGACCTACACTGCCGGCATCGACTACACGCTCGACCCGGTCAACGGGATAATCACGCTCATCGCGACCACTTCGGGCGGCCATATCGCCGCCGGAGCGACGGTGCTGGTCGCATTCAACTACGCCGACCCGACCAAAGTGCAGGACTCGGACATAATCGGCACGGCGACGAGCGGCGCCTACACGGGAATCCAGGCGCTGCAGACCACATACGGCACGATGGGCTTCTTCTCCAAGGTGCTGATCGCGCCGGGCTACTCGCAGAACGCCGACGTGGCCAGCGCGCTCGACGCGATGGCGCATCAGATACGCGCGATCGCGCTGGTGGACTCGGCGCCCTCGACTCCGGCGGCGACCGCGATCGCCAACCGCTCGGCCGCCGGTCAGGCGTTCAACACCTCGAGCACGCGCACCGTGCTCTGCTACCCGCAGGAGACCTTCTACGACAGCGGCCTGGTGCCGACCGGGGTGACGCTGAGCGCGATGGGAACGCCGGTGACGGACTCGTTCGACGCGACGGCGGTTGGGCCGTATTCGCAATGGATCGCGGGTGCGATTGCGCAGCGCGATCTCCAGAACGGCTACTGGTGGTCGCCCTCGAACACGCAGGTGCAGTCGATTCTCGGTCCCGACGTCACCCTGTACGCCTCGCTGGTCGATCCCAACTCGGACGTGAACAATCTGAACGCCGAGGGGATACTGACCGTCTTCAACGCCTACGGCACCGGATTTCGCACCTGGGGAAACCGCTCGGCGGCCTATCCGGCCTCGACCGCGCCCGACAATTTCATCAACGTGCGCAGGACCATGGACGTGATCGAGGAATCGGTGGAGCTTGCGATGCTCCAGTTCATCGATCAGCCCATCTCCAACGCTCTTGTCACCGCGATCCTCGCCTCGGTCAACGCCTTTCTGCGCACGCTAATCCAGCGCGGCGCGCTGGTGTCGGGCTCGGCGAGCTTCGATCCGGCGCAGAACCCGTCGACCCAGATCTCGGCCGGCCAACTGGTCTTCAGCCTGGACGTGATGCCGCCGCCGCCGGCCGAGCGCATCACCTTCCAGACCTTCATCGACGTGTCGCTGCTACAGCAGCTCGGCCAGACCAGCGCGCAGAACTCGCAGGCCTCCGCGACCGCGTAACGGACGGTTGCGTGCTGCCGGGCCGTCGGACCTAACCCCTGCCCTTCCCTGAAGGGAAGGGGAACCGTGGAAAGGCAGTGCTTGAAGGCGAACCGTGAGCACGGCCGCAGGTTCCGACCCTCTCCCACGGCGGGAGAGGTTACACGGAACGGCGGCGGCGGAACGGGAGTGGTATATGAGCGACGCATGCCGTGGGTCGACGCGGAATATCGAAAGGGAAGCCTCGCAAGCGTCCTCGTCGCGACCCAGCGTTTTCCGGCCGTTCTCCAATGACGGGAGAGGTCACATGGAACGGCATCTCCCGGCCGGAAAGAAAATCAGTCGCATGAAGCCCGAAAATGAACTCGTAAGGTGAGAGAATGAATATCCAGGTAAACTCACTTACCAACGCGAATGTGTATATTGACGGAGTCGGCCTGCTCGGGCGCGCGGAGGAGATCGAAATCCCCCAGCCGCGCCATCGCATGATCGACTACAAGGGCCTCGGGATGGCGGGAACGGCCGAGCTCTGGAGCGGTGTTGACAAGCTCCAGGCGCGCATCCGATGGTCGTCCTTCGACCCGCAGGCGCTGACCGCCGCGGCAAGCCCGTTCCAGACCCATTCCTTCCAGGTGCGCGGCAGCCTCGAACAGTACACCAGCCAGGGACGCTCGGCCGAGCTTCCCGTGGTCTACCTGATGACCGGGATTTTCAAGGACGCGGGCGTCTCGAGCTTCAAGCAGCAGACGATGGTCGAGACCGAGTCGATCGTGAGCGTCTATCACTGCGAGCTCTACGTCGCCGGCACGCAAATCTACCTCTACGACGTGTTCGCCAACGTCTACGTCGTGGGCGGAGTCGATCAACTCTCGCAGTTCCGCGTGAACTTGGGCGAGTAATCGCGCGCCTGAAGACGGCTGATGCAACGTCGCGCGGGTTCGAGGCAAGTCCCGCGCAGTTTTGAAAGCGAAGGGAGACCGGGCAATGAGACCGCAAGAGATTTCCGTAAACGGAGTGAGAATCGGCGACGCGCCCGCGCAAGCGCAAGAAGGCGAGCCCGCCAGGCGCGTCATCACGCTGCCCTCGGGACGTGTCGCGACGGTGCGCAAGGGATTCGGGCGCGACCTGATGCGCGCGCAGCGCGCGGGCGGAGCCTCGGGCGAGCCGAGCGCGGTCGTGTTCGCGCTGGTCGCGGAGCTGGCCGAGATCGACGGCGCGAAAGTCCTTTACGAGGACGTGCTCGCGATGGAACTGGGCGACGTGCTCGCGCTGCAGGCGGAGGTTGCGGGCGAAAATTTTCAGCTCCCTCCGCCGGCGCCTTCGCTGCCCTCGTCCACTTCGGGTTCGCGGTAGCCGAGCTTCAGGCGATGGATTTCGACGAGCTGGCCTACTGGCTGCGCGCGGTCGATGAATACAACTGCGCGACCGCCGGGGCGACGGTCGGAGGGAACGAGTGACCCGAGCGCCGGGCGAAGGAAATTCGCCGGCGGCTGATGATGCGTGCGACCTAACCCCTGAACCCTTCCCTAAGGGAAGGGGAACCGTGAAAACGGCGATGCTTGGGGTGGAGGGGAACCGTGAAAACGGCAGTGCCTGAAGGAGCGGTAAGCGCGAAAGCGGTTGTGGGTTTCCGAGCCTCGCCCGTTGTCGCAAGAGGGGGCGCGAAGCGCCGGGTGAGGGACCTTGTAGAGGAGATGTCCCCGGGTCTGGAAGGACCGTGAAACGGTCGTGTCCGAAACCTGATGGAGTTGGCTTAGCGATGAGTGCGCGTCTGTTTGTAGGGAACCTGAATTTTTCGCTTTCGGACGAGGAATTGCGCGAGGCATTCCTCGAGATCGGTCCGGTCGAGCGCGCCGAAGTGGTGCGCGACCGCTTCGACGGACGTTCGCGCGGCTTCGGATTCGTCGAGATGGCGAATGACGCCGACGGCGAGCGCGCCGTTGAAGGACTCAACGGCAGGGAACTGATGGGGCGTCCGATGCGGGTCGAGATGGCGACCTCGCGGCGCAATGCGCCCGCGCCGCGCGCGGCGGCATAGCCAGAGGCGGAGCCCCGGATGGCGAAGCGGCACGAAGGCGATACTATCAACGGCCAGGGCGCGGAACGCACCGCGCGAGGCGTGCCGGCGCGTCCCGCGCGCGCGGCTCTCGAGCGGCTCGAAATCGCCTCGTACCTGGCGGCGCGGACCCGTCCCCTGGTCGTGGCCGCGGCGCGGATTAGAAGCGCGTGGTCGATAATGCGTCCGCTGGAGCGCGGCGACGGCGCGGCGCGGCGGCTTCGCGAGACGAGCGGCGCGGCGATGCGCCTCGTGGGAGCCGAGTCGCACGCGAAAGAGCGCCTGCGTCCCGCGCTTTCGCTCTCGCGCGCGGTCGAATCCGGGCGCGATACGCTGGGGCGTGCGCAGCGCTCGCCACGCGCAGAGAATGCGCGCGCCGGAGCGGCGAAGGACGCGCGCGCCCACGATGCGCGCCAGGAGCATCGGCGCGAGGAGCGCGGCGAAGGCTCGGCGCGCGAGAGCGAGCCCAGGCACGCAAGGCGCAATCCGGCAGCCGAAATGCATTACGCCGTGATGCGCGCGCTCGAAACGCAGTGGGCGGTGGTGCGCGCGTCGCGTTCGGCGCTCGGCTTGACGCACGCGGTGCACGGCGCGCTCGAACGCACGTGGCATGACGCGTTTCATCCTTATGGACGACGCCCCGAGCATGGCGACGCGGCCCTCGGCAGCACGCGGCGATTCAAGGACCCGTATCGCGACGCCACGGAGCATCGCCTCGCGCGGGAGCCTCGCGCGGCAAGTGACGGCGGCGAGCGGATGCATATGCATCACGCGCTCGCGCGCTTCGGGCATACCGTGGGTCTTCTCGCGCAGGGGCTTCGCGGACAGTCGGCGGCCGAGCGCGGCCCGCACGCGCAAAACGCGCGCGGGCACGGGCTGGGCGAACCGGGGCGTACGGCGCCGGCTTCGATTCGCGTGCCCCCGGCTCCGACGCTCATCGCGGCGCCGGCCCTTTCGGGCGGTGCGCAGAGGCAGCCTGCGAAAGGGACGGCGGCGGGCGCGGTGGTTATCAATTCGTCGCCGACGGTGGTGGTGAATCGGGGCGATTCGCCGCTCGACCTGGAGCATCGCATGCTCGAGGTCCTGAGGCGTCATCGCGACGCCCTCTACGAGCAGTGGCAGCGCGAGCGCGACAAGCGGCTCAGGACCGAATTCTAGGAGGCCAAGACAGGGCAGTGTTTGCGATCCTGGGAGATATCGTGTTCGAGGTCGTGAGCTCGCCGGAGAATCTGAGCTCGATGCGGCAGTACGACTACGTGGAGCAGCGCGTGGTCCAGGACCGGCCGCGGCTCCAGTGGCTTGCCGACGAACTCGAGCTTATCGAGTTCGAGATGCTGCTGCACAGCACGGTGGCCAACCCGGCGCTCAGGCTTTTCGAGCTGGAGACGGCGGCGATGCTGCACGAGGCGCTGCCGCTCGTGTTCGGCAACGGCGATTACCGCGGCTTTTTCGTGATCGTGACGCTCGGGGTGATCTCGCAGCAGCATTCGGCCTGGGGCGACCCGCTCGCGATACGGGTGCGGATGGTGCTGCGCGAGTGGCCGTTCGCGCTCGATCCGAACCAGCCGCCGGTGCCGAACTTCACGCCGCTCGGGCTGGTTTCAGCGCCGGGCGGAGCGGGGACGGCCTCGCTTGCGGCTCCGGCGGGCCTCGGAACGCTTCCCGTTCCGGGCGTGTCGGCGCTGCTCACGCCGGGCGTATCCGCAGCCGCGCCCTCGGCGACGGTTCAGCCGGGCGATATTTCGACCGCAGTGATTACGCGTAGCGCGGTGAGCTGATGGCGACAGCGAGCTTCATCACGCATATCACCGCGGCGGGCGAGAGATGGGACCTGCTTGCGTGGCGCTATTACGGCAACCCGACGCTTTACAGCCCGATTATCATGGCCAACCCGTTGGTGCCGATCGAGCCGGTATTCGAAGCGGGGCTTACCGTGCTGATTCCGATTCTCCAGCAGAGCCAGGCGGCGGCCGTCAACCTGCCGCCGTGGAAGCAGCAGTCGGCGCAGTAGGGCGGAGGCGCGATGGGCATTTCAGCGACCGCATACCCGGTGCGCACGCCCCAGTGGGTACTCACGTACCAGGGAGTGGATATCACGTCCGGCATATCGCCAATGGTCGTCGGCATTACATACATCGACCATCTGGACGCGCTCTCGGGCGAAATGGAGATCGAGGTCGAGGACCACGACCGCAAGTGGCAGGGGCCGTGGTATCCGGGCTTGGGCGACCAGGTCAACCTGACGATCGGCTACGTGGGGGAGCAGATGCTGCCGTGCGGCGACTTCGAGCTGGACCAACTGGAGCTTTCGGGTCCGCCCGACGGCTTTCGGATGCGCGGGCTCGCGGCGTTTGTAACGCCGGCGCTGCGAACGGCGAACAGCGCGGGCTACGAGGGACAGACGCTGCTCGGGATCGCGCGGACGATCGCGGCGAAATACGGCTACTCGGTGGTGAGCGCCGGAGGCGCGGCCGATTTGAGCTTCGAGCGCGTGACGCAGAACGGCGAGAGCGATCTCGCGTTTCTGAAGCGCCTTGCGGCCGAGCACGATTTCGACTTTACGGTGCGCGGGACGGCGCTGGTGTTCTACGCGCGCTCGGCGCTGGAAGGAGCGCCGGCCGTGGAGACGCTGACGCGCTCGGACACGCTCAGCTTCGGGTTCGTCAATCGCACCCGGCGGATTTACGGGTCGGCGACGGTCGCGTACCAGGATCCGGCGACGAAAAGCCTGATCGCGCAGACGGCGAATTCGTCGGCGCAGATGCCGACCGGGGACATTCTGAAGCGGGCGGTGCGATGTGAGAACGGGCAGCAGGCCGCGCTCAGGGCGCGCGCGGCGCTTCATGCGAAGAACCTCAAGTTCGTCGAGGGAGTGCTCCGGATGCCAGGGTCGGCGACGCTCGCGGCGGGCAACAACGTGACGCTTTCGGGCTTCGGCAATCTCGACGGCGTCTACATGATACGCAGCGCGCGGCATCGTTTGACGCGCGACGGCGGGTACGTGACGGACGTGGAGGTAAGGCGTGTCGAGTGAAGAGATTCGCGCGGCGTGGCCGATGCGCGTCGGGATCGTGAAGCAGCAGGACGCCGCAACGGCGCGGGTGCGCGTCGTGTTTCCCGATCTGGATCAGATGACGAGCTACTGGCTTCCGATCGTGGTGCCGAAGACGCAGGACGACAAGGCGTACTGGATTCCCGATATCGGCGAGCAGGTCGTATGCCTGATGGATATCCGCTACGAGGCGGGAGTGGTGCTCGGAGCGATCTATTCGCAGGTCGATACCACTCCGATCGCGAGCACGGACAAGTTTTACCTTGGGTTCAAGGACGGCAGCGCCTTCGAGTACGACCGCTCGGCGCATGTGCTGAGTCTTAGCTTTGCCGACGGAACCGTGATCATCTACGACGCGGGCGCGAAGACGCTCACGATGAGCGGGGCGGCCGGCTGCTCGGCCGAGGTGAGCGTGCCCGAGGGAATAACGCTTTCGTCGGGAAGCGCGTACGTGAAGATCAATCCGAATGCCGACGGCAACGTCCATATTTCGCCCGTGCCGGTGACGCCGTGAGCATGGCCGTGGGCGCCCGAAGCGAGGGAGCGGCGGCGGGCGAGGCCGCGCGCCGGAGGATGCGATGAGCGCGGATGCCATGACGCTTGCGGATATCACTTCGGCCGACTGGTCGCTCAAGCTGGGCGCGATCGGGGAGGTGGTGCAGGGGATCGAGGACGTGGAGCAGTGCATCCAGATAATCCTGACCACGCCCAGGGGATCGGACGTGCTGCGCCCGACGTTCGGGGTTGACGTGTGGCGCTACATCGACTCTCCGATGAACTCGGCGGTGCCGGCGATAGTGCGCGAAGTGAGCACCGCGATTACTCTATGGGAGCCGCGAGTGAGTATCGTGTCGGTGAGCGCCGCGCCGGCTGCGGGAAACACGACCCAGGCGGGCGCGCAACTTGAGGTCTCGGTTACCTGGGCGCTCAAGCTCGCCAGCGCGACGTCGCCCACGCATACCACGACCGTTACAATTCCGGGAGGCTTCTGATGGGTGCAGGTGTTCCGGCGCTTCCGCCGCCGGTGTTCGTAGACGACGCGGACGGACTCGACCCGAACCTGGTCCTGGCCGACATGATTTCGGCCTTCGAGGCCGCGGCCGGGCGAGTCCTTCAGCCGGCGCAGGTCGAGCGCCTGCTGATCGACCTGTACGCGTACCGGGAATCGCTGGTGCGAAACGCGATCCAGTACGCGGGCGAGCAGAACCTGCTCGCGTTCGCGCAGTTTCCGATGCTCGATTACCTGGGGCAGTTGCTGGGCGTTGCGCGGCTTGCGGCGCAGCCGGCGACGACGACGCTTCAGTTCACGCTCGCCTCGGCGCTCAGCGTTCCGTACACGATTGCGGCGGGCACGGCGGTGGGGACCAGCGACGGGCAGTTCGTGTTCACGGCCATCTCCGACCTGACGATAGCGGTGGGCGCGACCACGGGTTCGGTCAATGCGACGGCGACGGTGGCGGGTCCCGCGGCCAACGGCTACCTGCCGGGACAGGTGAACGTGCAGCTCAACCCGAGCGCGCTGGTCACGAGCGTCGCCAACACGATTACGACATCGGGCGGCTCGGCGCCGGAGACCGACGACCATCTGCGGATGCGGATCCAGGCTGCGCCCAACGAATTCAGCGTGGCCGGGCCGGTGGGCGCGTACCGGTTTTTCGCGCTCGGCGCGGACCCGTCGATTATCGACGTTCAGGTGGTGAGCACGGTTCCCGGCACGGTGACGGTTTACGTACTGACCGGGCCGATAACGGCGCAGCCGGCCGCGGCGCCGAACAGCGCGGGAATCGCAGGCTCGACGCTGCTCGCCGAGGTGCAGTCGGCGCTCAGCGCCGACACGGTGCGGCCGCTGACGGACACGGTTAGCACGATGGCGGTCAGCGAGGTCGATTATCAAATCGCGGGCACCGTGACGCTGTACGCCGACGCCGATCCGGTGGCGACGATGGCGGCGGTGAACCAGGCGGCGCAGGAGTATGCGATTTCGCTCGCGTCGAAAATCCAGCGCGATATCGTGCCGAGCCAGATCGTCGCGGCGCTGTCGGTGAGCGGCGTGTACCAGGTTTCGCTGACGGCTCCGGCCTACACGCAGCTCTCGACCGGGCAATGGGCCAACTGCACGGCAATCACGCTCGGGCAGCAGGTAAGCAGCGAACAGAGCTGACAGACGGGTTGGTTTTGCGATGGCTCATCTGACGATCCCGCCTTCAATCGACGACCAGCGAAGCCAGGCGCTTCTGGTTTTGATCGAGCGTCTGGGCGCGCTCGACCTGACGCCGATGCTCGTGTACCGGCTGGACTCGGTGCCGGACAGCGCGCTTGCGTTCCTGGCCTGGCAGTTCGACATCGTCTCGCCGCTATGGCAGCTGTTCGTGCCGATCGACACGAGCGTGGACGCGCTGACGGACATCGATGCGCTGGCGGACATCGACACGCTGACCGAAGGCGCGCCCGACACCGCGGGAGCCGAAGCCGCCTCGGCGGCGCAGCGCGCGCTGCTCAAGATGGCAATCCAGCTGCATCGCTACCGCGGGACGCCGTGGTCGATCAAAACGGCGCTCGCGTCGCTCGGATGGCCGTCGGTGACGCTGCTCGAGGGTCAGGAGAGCTGGGGCGGCACGACATGGCCGGCGAGCGAGGGATGGGCGGTTTTCCGGGTCGTGATCCCGCTCAGCGGTGGGCAGTTCGTGGAGAGCAACGCGGCCGGGACGATCGCCACGGTGGCGAATTTTTTCAAGCCGGCGCGATCGCTGCTCGACTCGGTATGGTTTGCGGCCGCGCCGTTGGGCGACGCGGCGCCCTCGCCGTTCGACAAGTTCACGCTGCAGGGAATCGTCCAGTACCAGCTCGACGCGGCGCCGGTTCCGGCGAGCGGTCCGGCGACGCTTTCGATTGCCGGGATGGCGCTTGCGGACAACGTCGGGCCGGCCGCACCGCAGTACAACGGACAATTCGCGCACAGCGGAATCACTTACGGCGCGGGCGAGCCGGCGGTCGCCGACAGTGCCCTGATTCTGAACGGAGTGGCGATCCTTCAAGGAGGATGAGAATGAAAAGGCCTGTGGGAATCGTGCGTCTGAGCCTTCGCGTGGAGGGAAGGCTCGTCTGGACGCTCGAGGAGAAAAACCTGTTCGTGAACGCGGGGCTCCCGGCACTGGCGGCGCTGCTCGGCGGCGACGGGAGCAATCAGTTCGCTTCGGTAATCGGCTTCGGCTCGAACGGAACCGCGCCATCGCTGACCGACACCGCGCTCACGGCGCCGTACTACTTCAAGGCGCTCGACAGCCATTCGGAGGACGGGCAGGGCAGCGTGATCTTCAACTGGAGCCTGGAGGGCAGCAGCGACACCGGCGCGGTCGGGATCACGATCCAGGAGCTTGGCCTGCTGGCCAATCCGACCGCCGTCGCGCTGCCGGGGACGACCTCGCCCACGGTTCTGCTCGCGCGCAAAACGATAAGCGCAATCTCCTTCACGTCGAGCATGAATCTTTCGGGAAGCTGGACATTGACATTCTAGGAGAGGGATCGCGATGCCGACGTTGATTGACAGTCCATCCTTCACGGCCAACGAGGTTTACGAGATCCAGGCGACCGATCCGGTCGAAGGCGCGGCCACCGGCGCGAGCTACGGCGGAATCGGGCTCTCCAACCAGCCTCATCAGCAGCTCGCCAATCGCACCTCGCTTCTCTACGGCCGCCAGCAGACCAACATGGCCAATATCGCGGCGCTCCAGGCGTTCACGGGCCAGTTCAAGGGGATGATGGCGGCGAGCGGTTACGTCGAAGTTCCGTTCGTCGACGCGATTCGCGGGCAAATCGTCGCGGTCGTGCAGTGGGGATCGTATTTCCCGCCCGGCGGCGACGGGCAAGACGCGACTTATTCGATCAGCTGGCCGACTTCGTTCCCGAACGCGTGCGTGTGGGCGATGGCGGCGCTGTCGAACTCGAGCGCGAACAAGAGCTGCGGCAAGCTGGTGATGGAGACGGTGAGCTTCACGACCACCACCGGGACGTTCATGTCCGACTTTATCGGCGGCTCGACGTCCACGCAGGCTCCCAACGACGGCTTTTACTGGATCGCGATCGGCTTCTGAACCCGCCCCGGGACGATTCGTCGGGACGCGGGCGCTTTGCGGCCACGGAGCCGTGCGCGATCGCCCCATAGGCCGATGTTTCGCAAGTTCACGGATAAGAGGCTAAAAAATGGCTAACCAAGCATACGACAGTTATCGCCAGATGATGGCGCTCGGGATTGCGCCGGACTGGCTCACCGACACGATCGAGGCAGTGCTGGTTTCGTCGAGCTACACGCCGAATTACGCAACCGACGCGAGCCTCTCAAATCTCGGCGCGAACGTGGTCGGAAGCGCAGTCCAGCTTGCGGGGATAGCGGTGTCGAACGGGCAGGTAACGGCGAACGCGACGACCTTTCCAGCGGTCGCGTCGGGCTCAACGGTGGATTACATCGCGATCTACAAGAACACCGGCGCCGCAACCGCATGGGCCGCGAGCACCGCGTATTCGGCCGGCACGGTTATCCAGGATTCGAACGGGAATTTGCAGAAATGCGTGACGGCGGGGACCAGCGGCAGCGCCGCGCCGACGTGGAATACGACCTACAACGGCGCGACCACGGACGGCACGGTGAGCTGGCTCAATATCGGACCGAACAATCCGCTGATGGTGCTGTTCGACAGCGCTTCGGGCTCACCGGGACTGCCGGTTACAAGCAACGGCGGCGATATCGACGTCACCTGGGGAAGCCCGCTGTTCCAGCCGTAGGGCAGGCGATGGCGATTGCGCTTCGCGCCTATCCGGCGCTCAACATCGCTGTCGGCACGGAGGTCTAACTCAGATGGCTGCACTCAGGACCGTGCGTTCGGGCAACGCTATCATCGTTACGGCGTCGATCACGAATCCAGCCGGCGCGGCCTACAGCCCGAGCGGCGCGGTCACCCTTACGATTCTCGATCCGACGGGCGCGATCGCGCTGGATGCCGCATCGATGACTGCGACGGGAGTGGGTGCGTACTCGTACACCTTTAATGTGCCCGCCGCCGCGGCGCACGGAATCTGGCAGGGCTACGTCAACGCGAGCGACGCGGGCGTCCAAAGCGGCTCGCCGGCGACCGCATTGTTTATCGCCTGACGGGACACTGAACGCGCGCGTGCGGCGAACAAAGGTGTCTGTCGATTCGCCCACCGGGCGGCTCGCCCGAAGCTCTTGAGACAGCCGCGTCGAAGATGCAGGCGAGCGGCCCGAGCGTGTCCCGTTGCACGGCTCCGCATGGCATAATAGCGCGCTTAAGGTCGCAGAGCGCGG
>JAEHJW020009464.1_pt1 | contig 23333 bp, 28 predicted proteins | sample 9271431 | NCBI WGS metagenome assembly JAEHJW02 | reverse complement strand
TCGGGTCATGCGGTTTAGACGATCCGGTTTACTCGATCGCTCCCTAGCCATTGCCAGGTGCTATACCTCTTAGGATCCATAGCTGAATTACTATCCAACAGAGGATTAGACATGTCTGTCGATACCAAGGGTTTTGTGGCGACCCCCTGCAAGAACGTGTTTTTCATAGCACATCTGACCGAGTGCAGCCTCAATCGATTGATCCGGGATACAGCGAGAGCCGAGGGCGGTTACAAGAGCCGGTTTTTTCTCAATACCGAGGTGTTCTCCTCGGTCGATACGAGAATTTTGCCCAATGAAAATGGACTGGATCTGCAGTTCAAGTTTCGCGGTCAATCGCGCAACATGAAGATTTGGTTCGATTGCGACGGTGACCATCAGGATTATGCCGATCGATCGATCAGCGTAAATCTTGGCGCATGGGGCAGCTCTGCGCTGTTGACACGCACCGTTCTTGAGGCGCTTTCGTGTCTGGGGCCGGTCTATTTGAATGAGAATGACGCGGTGAATGACGGCTATGAGCGTTTGACCGTCGAGCCGATGAACTATGTGCAGGCAGCGGCACGCAATATTGTCACCAAGAGCATCTATGAGTTCAAGAGGTGGCAGGTGGTCTGTCCGGAATTGCGCAAGCCCTTTGACCGTAACCTCAGCGACGTTTATATCGAGTTTCTCGGCTTTACGGTACATGAGCTCAATAAGCTGTTCAGTGCCCGTGATACGGCTGCAGCTCTGTTTGATCAGCTCCTTGCCAGCAAGCTCGAACATCTCGGTATACAAGCCGCGTAAGCATTCAGTTTTATTCACCGAGCCCCGCATTGCGGGGCTTTTTTACGTGCTCCGACCGACATTACTTAGAGAAATCGCCCAAATCAGGGCCGATTAGAGAACTCACCCTTCAGCCGAAAGGGGCGATTAGAGAATTCACCCAGCACGGGTAGAAAAATCACCCGGCGCTGTCGGCAGAGTACGTCCCTGGCACTCTCCGCACAGGCGGTCGCCATTGACGTGATCCGGTGTTGTTTTCGGCGACTTTATCGCGTATCAAGCACCAGTAGCTGCGCCTTGCGTACCGCGAGCTCTCGGGCCGTAATTTTCGGGAAGGCGCTTGCGCAGTCCTCAAAGTCGGCGTGTGTCAGAACGATGCCATTCACCAAGCGCTGCTTGAGGCACTGGCTGAAGAAAGGCTCTGGGTGCTTGGTGACCGCGGTGGCCAATGCTTTTGTTGAGACCACTCGATTGGCACGCGCTTCCGGGACAAAGCACACGAGGTAAGCAATGACTGCGGCGATTGCGCCGAGTATCAATAGCGAGAGGAGCGTTCGCATCCAATCCTTGAACGGCGTTTCCTGTGGCTCGAAAAACCAATCTATCATGCGACGAGTCATCGTCCCGGCCTCTCCTATACCCGATATGTGTTTCGTGTATCACCCCTGTTTATCCCTTTGGCGCCCACTCTTGGCCCTCTTGGGTTCCTGCGACATCCCCGGAGTCTGCTCTCACCTGTGCTTTAAACGAGCATAGGATTGTCGCCTTGGCCCAACGTGGAGAATCGTTCTAGCGAGGACTCGGCCGAGGACAGATCGGGCGCGAAAATGGACTGTTGGCACGGAGAAAGTCCGGAAGCTGGACGTTTAGCTCCATCTGAAAGTCCGTAGGATGGGCTTATATCTGGACTCGATCGAAATTAGCAGAAAGCCCTTGTATTCGGGTGGCGATTCTCTAATCCGCTTCATTGGGGCGATTTCTCTAAGTAATGCCGGCTCCGGCTCTCCCGTGGTTCTATGTTTCTTGTTTAAAACTCAATACAACCGGGATTCGAGCGGTAGGTATTTCCCGAATAACAATACTGTGCCTAAACAACAGAAATGAATCCCTGCCGGGATTCGTTCATAACGACAATAGGACTGAAACCCACCATGAAGCAAAAAAACTCCCAAAATACTCCCCACCGTAGCGCCGATCGTTTAAAGAGCGCTACTGTCACAATCACTACCGCGTTGGCGATGAGCCTCGTACTCGGTCTCGTGCCGTTTCAGGCGTACGCGGCGACCGGTACCAGTGGTACCACGGCAAACCCGGCAAACGTGACCCAAGCCGATTCTGAGCAGAATGTGGCGAGTGGACCTGGCGCGACCGCTGGAGCTACGGGGCTCGGTACTGAACCCACCGGTAATCCTGGGCCAGGTGGAACCAACAACAGCGCCTTTGGCAATAATGCCCAAGCCGGAACCGGCGGGTTTATAAGCGGAACAGGAACTAATACGGGAGGCGTTGGCGGGTTTGCCAACAATGCTTTCGGAACACAGAGCTCGGCCGGCCTGGGTGGAGGGGCAAGCGGCAGCTACTCCGCTATCGGCGGGTTGGGCGGCAACTACAATACAGCTATTGCAGGTGGTAGCGCCGGTAACGGCGCTATCGCCACAGGGACTGCCATAGGCAGCTCGGGCGGCTCCTATAATATCGCTATCGGGGGAGCAGCTGGAAATGGCGGTGGAGTGAACGGCGGCAATTATAACATTGCCGTCGGATTTGGAAGTTCCGCAGGAAACGCCAACGAGAACAACAATGGCATCGCTCTTGGAACAGGCGCCACGGTTTCAGCGGCGAATGGCATCTCAATTGGGCTTAACTCCAATGCAACGGGTTACTCAAGCGTCGTCCTGGGCTCAGGCAGCTCCGACGGCGGAAACTCCTTCACCGTCTCGGTCGGCAACTCAGCCTCCGGCCTTACCCGGTCCATCACTAATGTGAGCAATGGGGCCATAACAGCGTCGAGTACCGATGCGATAAACGGCTCGCAGCTCTACCTGAGCAATCAGCAGATACTCGGCAATACGAGTCTCATTCAGCAAAATACCCAGAGCATCCTCAATAACTCGGCTGCGATTACAGCAAACACGCTTAATATCCAGCAAAATGCCGCGTCGATTGCGGCAAACACGAGTGCAATAAACGTCGCCCAGGGCACGGCGAATGCGGCATTGAACGAAGCGTCCACCAATGCGGCTCATATCGGTAACATGAACGGGCTTACCGTTCAAGGTCAGGCCGAAAGCACTGTTACCGGGGCGGTCTCGGCTTTAAACGGCGCATTGAGCTCGACCAATCAGACGGTGACGAGCAACACTGCTCATATTGCGGCAAATACCGCGAGCATCAATACGCTGAATGCATCCGTTTCCAATATCGCTGCGCACGGCTGCTCGATCAACTCCGTCGGTACCACGGTTTGCCCGAACTCCGGCAGTACTTACGGCTCCGCTAATGCGGTGGTGCTCGGCAACGGTGCTTCCGTGCAAGCCCCGCCAGCCGGAAGCGACGCCGCCGGTGTCGGTGCGGTAGCGATCGGCAATGGGGCGGTAGCGAATGCGGACCCTGCCGTTGCGGTTGGCAACAACGCGCAGGCGAGCGGTGCAAACTCCGTCGCAATGGGCAGCAACAGTGCGGCTTCTGGATCCGCGAGTGTCTCCGTCGGCGCATCCGCTGAGGCCGTTGCGGCTGGCTCCACGGCGCTCGGATCGGCTGCCCAGGCGAACGGCACGAACTCCGTTGCGGTGGGTGCAGGCTCGACCGACTCAGGCAGGGCCGATACGGTTTCAGTCGGAGCACCCGGAGCGGACCGGACGATTTCCAATGTCGCCCCAGGTGTACTCGGTACCGATGCGGTAAACGTCAACCAGTTGAATGCGGCTCGCAATCAGGCGATCTCCCAGTCGCGCTGGTACACCGATGCCGCGGTGGCCGAGGCGAGTGCGCTCAGCCAGCAACCGATCTTCGGCAAGAGCGGAAACTCACTCACGGTGGGCTACGGCGGCTACGACGGACGCAACGCGGTCGGCGTGGAATACTCCAGGATGCTCGGCAAGAATACCTTCTTTTCCCTTGGGGCTGCGAAGGGCTCCGCGGGGGCTCCCACGCTCGTACATGCCGGCGTGAGCCTGGGTTGGTAATCGCAAGGGGCCCTTGTGCCCCGGACGCTCAGCAATTTTGGCAGAGATGCTAAAATGACCGATGGAGCGGTCGGATCCTCCGGGTTCGACCGCTTTATCGATCAGCCTGAAGTCTATTGTTATTGAACGGTCGTAGTCTCGCACCCGAACGGGTGCGAAGAGACCGGTTTCTATATTGCGTAGCAGGACAAAGTGCAATTCAAAGGTTTAAGACATGAGCAAATCTTCAAGTAAGCGGCCCACCAAGCAGGAGCTTCGCGCCCAACAGGAGGCGCAGCGCGCGCAGGCAGTGGAGCAGTTCGAGACGGAACGGGAAGCACGCTGGTTTCGGCTGATGGCCTCGGCTCAAAAGCTGGCCCTGGCGCTTGAGCGCTATCCGGAGTTCTCACAGGAGCTCTCCGGGGATGAGTACGGCTATAAGGACCTCAAGGTGGACATCGAGAACGATTCCATCGAGTTCAACGCCTATGGCCTCGGCAATATAACCAAGCAATCCATTACGCTAGATCAGGCGGAGGATCTTGCCCGTAATCTCGATTTTCTGGAAGGCAGGTTTACACAATTCGTTGAGTTGCGTCAGCGCAGGATCCGTCAGTTGCGCACGCTCAAGCGATTGAAAGTTCAGGCCCTGCGCAAGCTCACGGATGTTGAGAAGATCGCCCTCGGGTTTTACGCGGACGAGGCCCGATTGCTTCCGTCCGGCCCTGATTACTATTTTCGCGATCCGAAGAGCTTGAACGCGGAAGAAGTGGAACTTCTTGAGCCCGAGCTCGAAAAAGACTCCAACGCCTGAAGGATTTCTTTTCCGGCATTGAATAAGGGGGCCTTATGATTTTCGTTATGTTGCTGGTATTTGTACTGTTGGTTCTCCGTCCTCCTGGAGAGGACATTCGAAAGAATGACCACCTGTGAGTATCTTTCGCCACAAAGCAGCTGCTTTTACTCAATAGACCCCGTTGTTACGGGGTCTTTTTTAAGCTTTTTTGAGCCCAGGTATCCGTTTTTTCCTGTTGCTATACTTAGAGTATGGCCAAAACGAATACGTAAGGACATCGCATCATGACAAGTTCGACTGAATCAACCAAACGCTTGAACTCGCGGGAAGCGCGGGTTGCCGAGTTACGCGCCATTCGCGCCAGGGACCTCGAACAGTTCGAGACCGAACGGGAGATCCGTTGGCTTCAGCTGCTGAGTTCAGCCCAGAGGCTCGTAATCGCATTCGAGAGATATCCAGAGTTCTCAGAGGGGATCTCGGTCGACGGCCGAGGATATCGTAACCTCAAAGTGGACCTTGAACCGGAGTCGATCGAGTATTCCGGTCTCGGTAAGCTGATCAAGTCCTCCATGACTTATGACCAGGCCGTGCAGTTGAAGGAAATACTGGAGCAGCTGGAAGATCAACTGAAGAACTATCTCGCCGTCGCCCGTCTGCAAGCCAGGCAGAAGCTGGCACTTGCGATACTGCGCAAGCAGGGAATCGAGAAGCTTACGGATGCCGAGAAAGTGGCATTTGGAGTTTATAAGGAAAAGGCGTCTTTCGGGCATGCGGATAAGAACCGAAAGCCCGCGGATCTTGACCGTGAGGAACAAGCCATTCTGGCCGCCGAAATGCCCAATCTTTCCCTGGATTAAGGCGCGGATTGATCATTTCATGACCTCAGATCTCTGAGGTCATTTTCTTTTTCTATGTTGCGTTATGAGCTGAAATACCACCGGAACTAAAAAGCGAGGTCACGACTGAGCAGACACCGTGACTCGACGAATGGCAAGTGGGTGCATAAGAACGTTTTGGCCTACCTATACTGGTCACTGGTCAACGTATTTTTGAAAGTCACGAGAAAGGAGATGCGTTTCAGCGCATATATAAAGCATGAATAAACTTACATCGTTCAGGGCGCTTCGAACGAAGGCTCGCTCTTTACTGAAAGCCGCTACGAAGCAGTATGAGCAGACGCTTAGAATTATTGATGTGCTCAGTACTAAAGCCGTTTCACCTAAAGAGATCGTTCTGACGGGTGAACAGGCTGAAGCAACGTTGCTCTTTGCCTATGAGGCAAAGACATTCAAAGGTCTTCTCAAGGCTTATCCGGCCAAATCGCTGGTCTGTATCGAAGAGGCTCAAAGAGTCAAGCCTGAGACTCGTCTGACGAAAGCAGATAAACGGAACCGGGTGAGAGAAATTCATCCTTATATCGCAGTCCCGTACTACCCGAAGGACCTGTCCGTGCATTGGTGGACCGAGGCCGGCGGCTGTCCGATGCTGATTCAGGTAAACGGCGTTTCGGAAAAGCGGTTCAAAGCGCTGTTCGACGATCAGAGAAATCTGGTGTATCGATCCGGTAGAACGTACTGCTTAAAGCAGTCGCAAAAGGCGGTCCCGGCACTCCCAAGTCCGTTTACCGAATGGAACCGGCGTTGGAGTTCGTTTGCCTCTGAACAGAACTACACTTATTGTCAAAAGATGTTCTTAATGGAGATCAGACATCTGATCACCAGCGAAGAGCTCAGTTTAAACTGGAAATGGCAGGGCTTGCCGGATAAGAACAAGACTGATCTCGTCACCCCCCATCACTGGAGCGAACCGGCGGGTGTGTTCTGGGATCATTTTGGCAAGGAGAGCGGCCGGGTGTTCTGGAAGTTTTGTCTCGAAATGGATAAGGGCTGGCGCAGCGCGACAGCTGAGGCTCTGAATCAGGCTCATTTGGGGACGAAACTGCTTTCGGAGCTGTTCAAGAAGGGAACGCCTACTTTGTCCGTGAACATGGAGGGTCTGCTATCTCGCTATGTCAAGGCAATGACCGGCGTCAGCGGTTGCGTTCTCTCCTCGATGCCAAAAAATCGTACAGAGGTGTCGGTTTCCTTCCTGTTTGCGGATGACCCGAGGCATGACTATCGGTTCGCTACTCGGCTGAAGTTGCGCAACAAAAGGGAACTATTGCCGCGGGACATTCCATTTGATTACGCCGATTGATTCAAAACAAAGAGCGGAGAATTCTCCGCTCTTTTTTAATGTCGAGGTCCGTATTGCTACTGGTTTACCTTGTGCTCAGCAATTCCAACCCGGTCTCTCGTGGATTGCCCGTTGCTTCGGCAGGCACTGCGCACAGCATCTGCCGGCAAATGAAACACGAAAAGTATCGACGTCCTGAGCCCGGCAGTAGTTGCAGGATCGAACAGCTGCCTGGATCTTCTGCCAATCGTAGGTTTCAGGCGGCAGGATTGCAAGACCATCCGGGCCCCACATCGAAAGGTCCAAATGATAGGCGTGCTTGCTGCCGAGCTTTGCCGTGTTGTCCCGAGCGATGATCTTCAGATGAAAACCTTCACGATTGAGCGTCGCGGCTCGATCGATGGACTCCGTGTTGTACGTTGCCTGGCACTGCCAGCCGTCGGCGATTGCGGCAGCTTTGAAGGCAAGGACCTCGTCGTAATCGCTTCTTTTGTTCGTAAAGTGCATGGGGATGACTCTGTTTTATGGCCTGCTTTGTATAGCGAGGTTTCAAAAGAGTGTCGGGGTGCTGCGTGTTTTCACAAGGTGGCGAGCTTATTTGCGATACAAGCCGTTCTTTGCATAAGCCGAGCCGATTCTTCAGTTGTGTATCGCTTTGCCGATGAGTGTCATGGGCTTCAATACCATGGGCGTGAGCAATCGAGCTCCGTAGCGTGATAAGTGCTGATTGTCCATGTACAGGGCGTGATCGTCGAAGGCAATCAGGCAGCGGTCTCCCCGACAGAGCCACGGGAAGGGGCTCAGGACCCTTGCCCCTTGCCGCGCGGCGATCCGGCGAATGAGCAAGTGCATGGTGCGTGATCGGGCGAGGGTGTCCGGTTTGATCCTAAGCTTCGTGCCGATCGTCCCTGCATTAGCCTTGCGGGCGAGATACCCGGGTACCGATACATCGGGATTCGGCACATCGAGGAGGATGTAGACCTTAAGCCCCTGAAGCGCTCGCAGCGTGCGGGTAAGAGCGCGCTCGAAGACCTGCCTATTTTCACTCAGCGAGGGAGCTCGAACGCCGGCGTCTTCGATAAAGACCTGAGGACTTGCATTCAGAGCCTCATAGGGGGCGATCCCGAGTGCATCGATGCCCCAGCGGGCAACGAGAAAGACGGTGTGGATCCGCTTCGCTCGAATGGTTCGCAGCACGCGTCGATTGAACCTCGCACAGAGCCTGTGGGGGTCATCGGTTCGGTGCACGCCGAGAAGTGGCGCACAGGCACTTTGAGCGGCGAGGATCCCGGTGAGAGCGAGCCGTTTCGCGGCTTGCTGAAAGGCGGGCAGCAGGGCCGCTGAATGGGAATCCCCCCAGACGATGAAGGAGGGTGTCCCGGGGACGCCAATTTTACAATAATGCGGACGGCTGGTGCGGGACGGCAGGCAGGAGCGGCCTTGCCGGCTGAACTGAAGCGCACCCTGGTCGTAGGCTCTCGCCTGCGCGCTGATCCGCTCAGGCAGCCCCTGTCCGGCGTATACGAGGAGCCCGGCAAGGCCTAAAGCCGTTCCCAGAACTGCGGTGAAGACGAAGAGCACTCTGCGTGAGAACAGGGCCCCTCGGCCCCTGAAGGGCTGCTCTACGTATTTCCAGGACAGCCAAGCCACAATGATGGAGCCGGCCACGATACCGATAACATCAAGGGGCGTGAAGGGACGCTGAAGCACATACCGGGCGAAGGCAATGCAGGGCCAGTGCCAGAGGTATAAAGAATAAGAAATCAGTCCTATCCAGGCCAATGGTTTCACCCGCAGGGCTCGACCCACCGGAGTAAGCCCTGGTTCCTCGGCCCAGAGAATCATCGCGGTTCCAAGACAAGGGGCCAAAGCGGCGATTCCCGGAAAGGGCGTTCCAGGGGTGTATTCGAGAAATCCGAAAAAGATCAGGCTCAGTCCTAGCAGGGAAGTGCCTGTGCGCAGGAAGCCTTCGCGCGCCCTGGGCACTGCCTGGACGGCGAGCACGGAGCCGGCGAGAAACTCCCAGGCTCTTGAGAACGGCAGGTAGAACGCAAAGGCCGGCCAATCATGAACTGCGAGAATTGAAAACAGGAAGGAGAAGAGAAGGCTCGTTGCAATCAATGGCTTTTTGAGCTTCAGAGCAAAGCGTGCAATGAGCAGCATGAACAAAGGGAAGAAGATATAGAACTGCTCCTCGACCGCCAACGACCAGGTGTGCAGCAGCGGCTCGGTGCTCGATGCGGCCGAAAAGTAGCCCGCTTTGTGCCAGAAGAACACGTTGGACAGAAACGTGCTCGTCGCGATAAGGCTCGCTCCGTACGTTTTGTAATCCACGGGCAAGTAGAGCAGGTAGCCTGCGATCCAGGTCACAACGCATAGCAGGGCAAGAGCCGGAATGATGCGCCGGATCCTTCTTTCGTAGAACTCTGCAATCGAGAATGCTCCTGCGGCAATTCGCTCATCGATGAAACGGGTGATGAGAAAACCCGAGATGACGAAAAATACGTCCACCCCGCTATATCCGCCACTAAATGCGTGGAGTCCCGCATGAAAAAACACGACGCCGAGTACCGCAATGGCCCGCAATCCATCTATTTCGGGTCGGTATTTACCCGGCGTTGTTTTCATCGAAGAGCCGATATCCATTTAAAAGTCCATTACGCGCAATAAAATTGCCTGACAGTCAGGCGTAGCGAGTAAAGAAACATTGGTTTATAGGTTCTCTGCCCTGAAAACTTCAGAGCAAAGGAGATACCACTGCCGTTACGTTGAGGTTAAGGCGATGAGCGGATAGTCGATGCAGTGAGGCAATTCTCCCTTCGCATAGCTTGAAAAAGATCTGACGGCACGTTGAACCGCGGCGGTAGGCGCTCATTCCGCAGGGCCAAAAAACCGTAGCGTCTACATCGCCCTGATTGGTTGTCCTGAAAGTTTCCGATCTGTCAGGGTCACACGGCGAGGAAGCAGGGTTTCAAAGAAAAGATCCGATCAGCAGAGACAAAAGTTCTGGAGTTTCAACGACAACCGGTTCCCTAACCTCGATAGTGCCCGGACTTCAGGGGTCTCACGGCGTATTCGGCCTCCTGAGGGAGTTTTGGGCCGCTTCTCTTGTGGCTATAACGTAGTCTTTATCCCGGTTGAGCGGTAGTGTTACAGCCCCGGCAAGCCTCGAAGCTCACCTGAGCTTATGAGTGCCGAAGGCCTGTGTGTCTTATCTCTTTTAGCTGAAGGCCTTACGAGTGCTCTCTATCCCGCTCAGTGCCTATACCGGATAAGGACGTTTGCTAAGTACCTGCGTTACGACAAAATTCTCAAGAGGAGAGGCCATGAAATTCGAGCGATTTCTGAAGAAGCTAGCCAAGGAAACCGGCAAGGTTTCCATCAAGAAGGGCATTGTGACCTTCAAAGACGGCAAAACCTTCAATCTCGGTGAGACACTCAAGGCCAAAAAAGCCTTTGCGATCATCCAGGAGGGGGGTTCGAGCACTGAGCTCTATCTGCACGCTCATTCCAGCCGTGAAGAAGCCGAGCAGGATCGGGTTTCCTGTGCGCAAGGCTCATATCGAACCAGCCGGATCATTGAGATCCCCGCAGTTCTTTCAAGTCTCGGAGAATCGTTCTATTCGGTTGCCGATGAGCTCATTGACAGCGTCCCTACGATCGACTATCCGCCGGATGCCGCGAGTGGAGCTGCTGATTAAAGAACTTGATCCGGAGTATTCGTTCATTATTGTCACCCCTGTATTTTCAGGGGTGATTCTTTTTCACCGCAGCGCGTCTTGCTTAAAAAAATATCCGGGAAATCTCCCGGATATCGAATCAATTCTTGGTGGGCCTGCAACAGCTACCTGAGCTTACCGTCCTCAATGTTCATCAGTTTACGCATAAGATCTGAAATGGCATGGTTGATCGGCACCGTATCCTCAGCGAGCTCGTACTGCTCACCGCGAGGTCCCTCAATTGCCACCGAACCGACTAAAGCTATTGCTGCATTGAGCATGCACACCGCGGCTCGTGCTCTTGCTTGCGTCTCAGCACTAACCGGTTCGTTGTCGTTCTGCCGCCGTGCCGGCGCTTGATCTGAACTCATAAAACTCCTCAAAATCGTCTGTTGCCTGTTGTAGTGAATTCAAGGATAAAGATGCTCACTGTAGAGGCATCCGTTTCCGTAGCACTCGTCGGTTGTCAATGGCTGTCCATTGGTTTTGACGATCTGCCAGGCTTCCTCGCGACCATAGAACGTGCCGTGCTGATCGATGAACCCTTCCTCCGCGCCCTGCCATGCCTTGATCTGGTCATTCGGAGCAGGTAGTTCATTCAAACGCTGCAGTGTGAGAAACTGCTCATGGGGGATGGAGAGAATCTGAGACCACATGACGCTGTCGTAGTGCCTGGGGCCGCAGACCATCAAACCGGTATTTTTCTGCCGGATCGCCGCACAGACGATGTAAGGCTTAGCGCGTTCCGGATCCGGGTCCGGGCTCTTTGACCCTGCTGTCTGACTCATTTTTCAGTCCTCTGTCTATTACTGACCTGCTAAGTGTAGCCACGTGCTGCCCTACGAGCCCGTCTTCTCGCCGTAAAAGAATGACCCGAAGCGAACTTCGGATCATTTGAATCGAATCAGCTCTTATTTCCGAGCGTATTCAGCATATCGACGGCACGGCTCAGCAACCGGGTAACCTGATCCAGCGTGACTTCTGGGGAAGCGGCCTCATTTTGCGGCGGCTCACCCTGCTGTGCCCCGGTCTTCATGGAATGGTTAATGGCCTGAGCTTCCTGCAGGGCATGTCTGGCTCGATTCCCAATCAGGCGCTCCAGACAATCGGCCTGAAATGTGTTGTCACACACGGAAGCGATATACTGTAGCGCCTCGCGCAGAACGGTTTCGCCAGAAGCTGCGTCCTTTTGAGATTCTCCCTGCTGCTGCGGCCAACCTTCGAACAGAAACACCGTTGCCTCACTGATGTCCCATTCATAACCCTTTTTCTGCGTTTTGTAGCCGGCCTGATTCATGGCCTCTTTCAAGGTCTGGCCAGGGTGCTGCAAAAACCGAAGCATCTGCACATAGCTTCCACCATAGCGTCCGACCGACACCGTGTAGATTGCCGTATACTGCTTAACACCACTCGATGAGGTATCTGCACTCATCATCCTCTCCTCATTAGAACTCATAATCCTGCTGTTCAGAAATCTTGAATACAACTGTCCTATCCATAGTGTAGCAAAAACGCGTTTTAGGCTGTCTTAGGCGATGAACGGCCAGTTCCCGCTCATCACCGCGATGCCGAAACGTGCAAGCAACCCATGACGTCAGCCTTTAAGTGCTGCTATCCCAATGGGCAGGATTAATTGTTCCCGGCAAGTGCTGCAAATAAAGCGCCAGGTGTTGTCCTGCACCGAGATGCAGTCCACGCTCTTTAAGGTGCAGCCTGGCTTCAACCTGTCGTGCTGGCAGGATACCGCGGCGTTCTCAAGCGCTTCATCCGTTTGCCCACGCCAGAGTACGTGGGCCTGTCCGCAACCCATTTCATCGCAGTTGTGCTGATCGGGATGGTCTTCAGGTAGAAAGGAGTATTCAGCCGGAATGCCGTAGACAATGGCTTTGCCATTCTTAATTGATATCCCCTGGATACGTGGAACCTGGTGGGTACATGTCGTCATGATAACTCCTTTAAGATTCACTGATCGGGCCCGGACTTTCTCTGCCGATTGAGAGACGGTTTCAGGCCGGATTCTTCTATGGAGTATAGAATCCTTTGTTTAAACCTGCTTTTTATCTTCGGACTCAGCCCTGAACGTCGTTTTTGTGCAGGCTCGCCTGAAGTCCGGATCCACAGCAACCTCTGCAGGCTGGCCCAGCTCTCATAAAAAATCACCCGAAGAAGGCTCTTCGAGTGATTGAATGTTTTTTAAGCCGGAGGGCCGCTCAATCGGTCTTGATCTCGAAACAGCTTCGAAGCTCACCACCGCGCTGATCAGCGCGGTCGCCGTCTGGCGCCTCAGCGTGAACCCAGTGCTCAGGCAGTCCCGCAAGATGCGAAATCGCCCAATCGAGCGCCGCCGCCTGCTCCAGAAGACCGACCGGATACCCCTTCCTGATGCAACGCAGGGTCTCTGTGTGCCGATTTCTTTGCACGATGTAGCCGTCCGGCGTGCTCTGTTCTATCCCCACAGTTCGCTTCCTATATTGCTAAAGTGACCTATGAGTATAGCACAGGGCATTGATGCCGAGGTCTATATTCTGTCAGGCCAAAGTTTAATGGAGGACTTCGATATGCATAATGATGTCAAGCTTGTTCATCTGCGCAGTGCCCTGCAGCGCATTGCTCGCGGAACCGCCCGTGATGGTGGAGTAGCTGATCCGGCCGAGTTCGCCAGAGAAACGCTTGATACCTTGAATGGCTTAAATGCCACGAAAGGTGAGGACAACGCACAACTGCTGAGTGCTTTGCACCGGATAGCCGCTGGAAAAGCACGAGACGGCGGAGTGCCTGATCCTGCTGAGCTTGCAAGAGATACGCTTGAGGCCTTCAGGACAAGTTTTGTTCCAGGCTAAAGCTCATGACAGACGCATTCAGCAACACCCGGAGATCCCGGGCGTGTTTTTTTTTAACAAAATTAAGCCCTGGCTGAACCAGGGCTTATCAATATCACTGACCACATAACGCGACGATGGATTCGCGGGCGTATTCTTCGAGCGCTGTTGCCTCTGTTGAGCCTACCTGCTGAATTTCACGAATTACAGCAAACTCCGCGTAGCCTGAATCAGACATGGCAGCGCACACCCGAAGGAAGGCGAGGGCCTCACGGGTACGGACCAAAAAGAACTCTCTACGCTCATTCGAGTTCTTGGCTTGCCCGCGGATGAGGATCTCGCAGTTCTCAGGCTCAGCTCCTGCGCTGAGACCATTGACCTCGATGTTCCGGGTTCCGTATACACACGCGGCACCTTGTGGAAACAGTTGCCGGACAATTACTTCAGGGTTAATCATGGCCTTAAAATACTCCAGAGGGTGACAAAGAATATAGAGCAGGAGGAGCTTTATGTAAGGACGTTTAAAGACATTGAGCTATCGAGCGAGGACCGGGGATGCGACGAGTGCGTTGCTAAACGAGGTGAGCCTGATGCACTGGTGTGTATAGAACTCAAGTGACTATCGCCCTAGACGCATGGCATTGCTCGTCCACGCGGCATTCGCCGTGTACTTCGCTGTTCCGCGGTGCAGGTAAAAGACAACCGCCACGAAGAAAGCCGGAGTCCTAGAGGACTCCGGCGGTTTCAATGGATGCTTATCGCAGATCCTCAGCGTGGCTCAGCCGATAGCCGGCATGTTAATGCGGACGCATTGCTCGACCAAAGCAGGACTGAGCAGCCGAATCGCAGCGGCTGACGCCAGTAGGATGATGCGTTGCCCCTGGGCGCCGGCCCAGACGACGGCCCAGACGACGGCAAGTACGGCTTTGGGCGGGATACTCTCTTCTGCACCGAAATCGAAGAACACCTGGCCCTTTGCTTCGGGAATTTCCTTGGTTGCCAGCATCGCCGTGCTGACTGTGATTCTGGGAATCGCGGTGCGAACAACGGTACTGACTTCGCGCTCGAAACCCCCGGCGGTCACAATGACATTCTGAGACGTCTTATTGAGAACCTGCGCCAGTGCATTCAGGGCGACCTTCACGGATTCATTCATGGCATGCTCTTTATATGATTGACCTTTCAGGTGTATGGAATCCTGCTCTTTTCGATCCGGCCCACCCGGGGCCAGCGGTATTGCCTATACCCTTTGAGGCCATTTACAGGAGTGCTTTAATGATACGGCATCTTGCTCGTATTGTTCGAATTGATGAAATTCTTCCGATCCGCAAAGCCGACGCCATAGAGGCGGCACGGGTGGGCGGCTGGAAGGTAGTTGTCAAAAAGGGTGAATTCGCCGTTGGTGATCTTGCCGTTTATTTCGAAATCGATGCGTTTCTTCCCGAGGGCAATCCCGCCTGGCAGTTTCTGATAGACAAACAAGCCACGGAGTACACCGGACTTCGAGGCCACGTACTGCGGTCCGTGACCTTGCGGGGACAGCTGAGTCAGGGCCTTTTGCTGCCTCTATCGGTTCTTTCCGGTACGAGCAGCCAGGGCGTTGCGCCTGAAGTCGGCTCAGACGTGACCGAAGTGCTCGGGGTGCTCAAATACGAGCCACCGATCCCGGAGTGCCTGCTGGGCCTTGTGATCGGAGCGTTTCCCTCCAGAGTTCACAAGACTGATCAAGAGCGTATTCAGAATCTCTCCATTGAGCTTGAGGAATGGCAGCACCGGCGCCTGCGCTGGGAGTTGACTGAAAAGCTCGAAGGTCAAAGCACGACCTTTTGCCAGCTCGACGGGCGGCTCCATGTCTGTGCTCGAACGTGGGATCTTGCGGACGTCGAGGACAACGTTCTCTGGCGACTTGCTCGTAAGCTTAAAATCGCCGAAAGTCTCAAGGCTCATTTCCCTTCGCGCGCTCTGGCGCTCCAGGGGGAACTCCTTGGGCCGGGTGTCGAGGGCAATATCTACCGATTCGAAACTCCACAATTCTACCTGTATGACGTCTATGACGTCGACGAGGGTCGCTACTGGAACAGTACGGATCGGCTTGAGCTTGCAAAAGCGTTCAATATTCCGCACGTTCCGGTGCTCGATGCGCTGTTCGAGCTCACCACCGAGACATCCATGGAAAAACTTCTTGCCATGGCGGACGGCATGAGCGCCTTGCGTGAAGGCCAGCGTCGTGAAGGGATCGTGTTCAAGGCGCTCGATGAACAGCTTTCATTCAAAGTCGTCTCGAATGCGTATCTTACGGGGTCTTCGGGTAAGCGCTGAGTACTCAATTTCAATCCCAGGGTAACCTGGGATTTTTTTGCGTTTCTACGCCGATCGACAATCCTTCCTGGCGGCAGGCACTACCCGCTTCGAGACTTACGGTTACCTCAAGAATCCAAGTATCGAGTCGAAAAAGTTTTTCACCCTTGCGGCGCTCGCTCCAGGCGGCATGAAGTAGCTGTCTTTAGCTAGCGTTCCATCGAGCGTCAGTTCATTGAAACCCGTTTTTGTGGCTTGCTCACGCTCACCTTGCCGGTAGCGCTCACAGAGCGAATGCAGGTCCGGCCAGATTCGTTCCAGCTCTTCGGCGAGTCCCTCGAAAAGGGCTGCTTCGTGGGCAAAAAGCTCCTTCATGCGCCCATTGGATCGCAGATCGGAGTAAATTCTCGTACTCCGGGCCTCCTCGCGATCGCGTTCAGCCTTTCGCCGAATGTAGCCGAGCACGGATGCCTTGAGCGCCTGCAGCTCTTTGCTGTACTGCTGCGCGTGGCACTGGGGGCAGTCGCTGTCAAAGAGTATTCGAAACGGCTCATCGTGCAGCTGCTCATCCGCAAACGCAGGAGCAGTCCTTGTACTCAAGAGAACAGCATCCACGTGCCGCAGGCAGGCAATCCTTTCCGGCTTGCTTCCGTGTGAACAAGCCGGCAGTTTGCTGTGACGCTGCGAAATGATGAAAAGCCAGAGCCCATCGAGCTCGTTGATGAGTGTCTGAATGCTGGTGGACGCGAGACCCAAACCCACTACTTTGTGCATACCGGCATAGTCATAACATGAGGAGACATCGGCCTTTGACTGCTCCGATGCGTTCAGGGCGCCCAAGGACTTTGCCTTCAAGTACGTCAGTACATCCGCTTTACCCTCTTCAAGCCTCGCGATCAGCTGCTCGATCTCGCAATGAGCACATTCAGGGCGAGTGCCATTAAGCTGAAAGCCAGCGGGCACTACACCTGCCAAAGTATTCACTGCACCATCCGGGTTCACGATAATTTGTGTGGGCATCGCGGGCTCTCATTTCGTTACGAAGGTTCCAGGCATTGCCGACCGTATACTGAAGGTTCTTTAAATACGCGAACCTGTTTAAATTTGAAGGAGCGCTCGCTCATACCGTGACCCAGCGATGCAGCAGATAGAATAAAACCCCACGGCAAATGCAATGGGGTATTAAATTCAAGACTGTTTCTTCGCGTAATTGGCCCACAGCCGCAGGGCTTTTTCGATCTGCTCGGCCTTATCCGGGTATACCTTGCGCAATTCCGTGCGGAGCTCCTTGACCGAGCAGAGCGCCTTACTGCGTGAGAGCTGCACTGCCGCGTAGAGAATACCGAAGGTTTCCTCGTCCGGTTCCGTTTCCGCAAAAGGTAGAGCCGCGGGTAGCTGTGCGCTCGGTATGCGCGCGGGCGTCTGTTGCCCCGAGATATCTGGTGTTTTCATTCTAAAGACTGCCTTAAGTTGTCCTGGCTGAATGCTGATACTTTGAGTGTAGCCAATCGATGTGCGGCGGCGGAAGCAGCTCGCTTGCGTATGCGCGCATCAAAGCTGGCGTGTTCGACTCACTTGAACATTGAAACTGTTACGGACAGTTAAGCTTACATCTATGTTATTAAAACAGACTGTTCGCACATCTATAGTTAAGTCTCAAAGGGCTTTCATGCTCTGCAACGATCTGTTAGCGGGCTGAGTGGACAACACGCCCTGAGCGGCACAATCGAGAGTGCCTATACAACGTATGCTAAGGTCATAAAAGCCAGATAGATATAAAATGCAAACAAAAACCGTGCAAAATTCGGCTGCGGATGAGCTTATCGAATCTGCAGCGCTTATGCTTTCTTATCCTTTGAATCTCGAAGAGCTCTTGGTGCCCGCCACCCGTTATTATATGGGGCGCACGACGATCGCCGCGGTAACCCATGCCCGGGCGCTCGCCGCTGACTGGCTCAAGATTCCTGCGCGTATTCGCTCCATTCTCCGTCGGGACATTGAAGAGCAAATCAATCGGGATGACGCCGTGCGAGTCAGCGGAAATCAGGAGTCCATTTTCCCTCTTGGCGATCGCTACGATCGAGCCGCCTGGGATCTTGTCAGGGCCGCCTGGCTCAAGGAAGAGCAGAAGATTGTTCCTGAGCCGATCGGTGTGCTTTACGACGGGTCCAATGACGGCAAGATGCAGCAGTAGAGCACGATAGTTATCATTGATCCCCGGCTTATGCCGGGGATTTCCTATTTGGCGTTTGGCACCGGGTGGTCTACAGAAAAACAACGCGAAATCAGTGTATTATTCACGCCAAATAGCTAGCATACAAAAATGTATCTCAAGGGAAAGAGCAGAAAGCTTGGCGTATGTATGACAGCAGTCATCTTTCTTCTTGAGCGTCGGCCCCTGTCGATGCAGACCCTGGGGTTTCTCTGCCGTAGCGAAGAGAGGAGGTGGAATAAGCCGACGCCACCGAACTGTGGTCCATCGGGTGTTTTCAGCACTCAGCTCAGCATTGAAAATCTCTTTCTGTTGTGCGATCGATTCGGCGGGTGCACAACAACATCCATTGTGACCGCCGATCCCATAGAAAAGCCCCACTCGATAGTGGGGCTATTAATGCTAAATCAAAAGACCGTCCACTGAGCCACTCAGCCTTTCTGCCTTGGCGATCAGGGGATGCACACTGGCATGTTCTCCTGAAAATCCGTTCGTTCCAGGCAGATAGCGACTGTAGATACGGTAAAACGCCCCGTTGCGCTCGCTTTCCGTCATCTTCCGAACGCCATAACAGATTTCGTATTCATACCTGTTCTCCACGGGCTCGCCGTTCCAGCCTTCGGTCAAATAGACCGTAGGGAGCAACCAATCCAGGATTATTGCGTAGAGCTTCGCAAAAACAATAGCAGCACGCTGGGTCCTGAAATTCTGCCGATACAGCGTAGAACCCGCACAGATCTCCCATCGTAGCCAGACCTCGGCAACGAAATCACCCTTGTTTTTTCGACTCGGACGGGAGATACACAGCAGGAGAAAGCCAACTGAAGAAAGGAAAATCGCGATATAAACTACTGAAAGAGCAGCCAGAATCATGGCATCAACCTTTTTTGAACTGTCCTAAGAGCGTATAGCAACCCGTCGCGGTCCTGCGGCCTATTTGATCGGACGAGGCACCATTACAGACAGGGGGAACGATAAAGCCAGGTTCTGTTGCTTACGGACAGTCGAGCGGTTCTATTGGGTGACTTTTTCGAATTTTTCAGCAAACTCAGCCGCTTCCCGGACAAATCTGGGTCGTGTCTCATCGGCAAGCGAATAAGCAATGACCCGCGTGCCGTCACGAGAATTAGTGCAGTCGACGAGCTCGCCATGCCTGAGGTAAAGCTTGCCGTTTTTTCTGTTGCGATAGAGCTCTTTGTCTTTCATGCGCTTTGAACCTATTAAATCGACTCCTGAAGAGATTCTAGGGCTATTCGGTTTCGTTGTTGTCCTCTACAGCTCAACCATTGCCTCTATCGGTAAAACTCCCTCGGTCAAAGCGTCTTCTAACTGAAGCGCGGAGGCTGTCCAGCCACGCGATTCTGTGGCTTTAATTAGCGAGACGAGCTGTGTGTGAGTGTCGTCGTCGGCATAAAGGACGTTCAGATCGGGCCCTTCCTGAAGATACTCACCATTTTCTCCGATGAAATTGAAGACACCTTTTCTTTTGAAATGAACAGGCAGTCGTTTTACCGTTCCATCCGGCAACACGCCCAGTCGATGGGTGTACTTACAGTGACACTCCTCACTCGATGCCGAAGGATCAGCTCTCTTGGAGCTTCCCTCACAGTTACGCAAGATGTGCGTCGCAGCACCATCCTTGAACACTCCAGGGTAGGTCCTGGCGATGGCGACAGCCTCTCGTAAAGAGGCAATGTCTGTGATAAACGGAAACGCCGCGGTTCCGTTTCCAAGCACTTCGTAATGGATTTGTCCTTTTCGATGTGATGCCTTATTCATATTTGCACCTGAGATCTGAATTTTCCAGGAACATTCTAAGCCGGCGAGTTTCTAAGAGAATCGCCTCGAAATACTTCAGGGTCCGCATCAAATAATAGTTCATGACCCTCAGTAAAGTGCACCGTTTTATTGCTCCGGATTTTTCGCGCTCAATCCGTATCAATGCGTATTCTGACCGTTTATGCCAGTAAGTGACCGGCAGAGTTGTAAATCATTGTTCTATTGTTGATTATTCATTTCAATATGAGCTATGCTGAGGCCGCCAGAACGTGTCTGGCACTATGCTTGAGGTTTCTAATGGCAAAGCGACCGATGAATGACGGGGCATCCTGGAACGCCGCTGAAATCAAGCGGCTTCAAGGATTTGCAAAGAAAGGGCTTTCGGCGACGGACACTGCACGAGAGCTCGGACGAACTCCGGCAGCCGTGCAACAAAAGGCGATGCGTGAGGGTATCTCCTTTCGAGCGAGCCGCCGCAGGCCCGAGGCGCTCAAGAAAAAATCGACGCCGGTCAAATCCGGAGTCCGTTCCGCGGCGGGTGCGGTGGCCAAGAAAAAGTAGCCGCGACGCGCAAGCAGTTTCAGGAGCTTATCGTGGACCGAACGCGGTAAGCTCCTGATTTTGCCTTTGCCGGAACTCCGGTAAATCTTGTACTCCGCAGTATATTTTGAGTGGTGCGAGGCCTAAAGAAAAATAAGCCCGCGTATTAGACGCGGGCTAGAAGGGATAGAGCGCAGAAAGAGGGGCGGCTCGATCAGCCCTTAAGCCTAATCGATAATGAAGCGCACCTCGATTGCAATGACCTTACCGGCCGCGTTCTGGCGGATCCATGCGCGGTAGCTGCCGTCTCCGAAGCCGGAAGAGGTAACTACCCCCGAGCGACCCGCCAGGATGCCTCCCTTTAAGGGCGTGCCGATCGTGAGATCACAGATTTTGTCATACGCGTCATCCGCGAAGGCCTCCGCGGGGTATTTCACCTCATCGAAGAGCCCGCATTGTCCCGAATCGACCCCGACGTCGAGGCCAGAATCCTCTAGACCTTCGGTGAATACCTGAGGATCCACCGACTCGTGATGCGCACGCAGTACCTTTGTGCGTACCAGCCACTCCGTGGGACCGATGAGTGCCTGCGCGCACCAGCGGCCGGGCTTCGCATCGACCGATCCCGCGCACCAGGTGCCGGGCTTGTAGCAGGGGTCTGAGATGAGCAGCTTCGGCTGCGAGAGCTCGAAGTCCCCGAGTTCGTAGAGCTTAGCCGGAATCGCGCTTACCCGCATCTTCAACGTGTCTACGGAGTTGAAGGTCTCGCCATCGAAATGAATTTCAAGCGTCCAGGGCTCGCGCAGTTTCGACACCGACTCGACATCGATCCTTGCGCTTCGCAGTGCCGCGGACGAAGCCAGCTGCCTTGGTGCACAGGAGAGAAAGCTTATCACTTCGCTGAAGGCGAAGGGTCCGGGATAAGCACTTCGGAAGCGAAGCGGCTCTTCGGGTACCCGCGACCAGAGGGGCTCTTTCTCACTCACCCACACCGATTCGAGCATGCACTCGAAATCCTTCGGCGCGAGCGGCGTCTTCTCGGTGAATTGCACCGTGAGCTGAAGCCCATCACCCAGGGCCTCGATCCAAACTTGCATGTTATCCTCATTCTGTAGTGAACCTGGTATGTATAGCGTATATGTGCTAATGATCACTCCGGTCACAAAACAACAGCCCAGGGATCAGGGTGCTCGAAGTGCTGCAAGGTGCATGAAGACTTACGCTTTAAGCATAAATTGCGACTCTCTGAGCGGATCTTGCGTTTTCCCGAGCCCGGTAATTTTTGTACTCACGGTAAGATAAAGCTGCCCCGCGCAAGCGGGGCAGATGAAGCAGAAAGTTATCCAGTACCCTTTAGACGCAAGTGCCGCCGTTTAGGATAAAAGATCGCTGGGATCCGTTTATGCCCGTCGCGCACGTAACTATTGAAGCGATGCCATCCGTCCTGTAGTGTTTCGTCCTCAAATGAGCTCAAAATGACTGGCCAGCGCTGAGTCCGGGGGTGCCTGGGGATCGAGCAATTACGGGTAAAGCCCGCCTGATAGGCTTTCCAATCCGGATAGGCCTGTCCGAGGTACTCATCCTGGAATACCGCTTGCACTAAGCGTTTCGTCGAGATGAGCGCTGTGCCAAAAAGAGTATCTCCATAGCGCTTACGTACGTTTATGAGCTCGCGTCTGAGCACTTCCTTATCCAGGCGCGCCTCGGTATAGTCGCACGTGAGATTCCAAGCCTCCCCGTCGATCGCCATGTAATAAGTCATGGCAAGCTGATAGGGGATCGGGAGCTCCCGGAACGGACGTATCCTGAACTGCTGCCCAATCAAGCGATCCATTCGTGTCATAGTGTGATGCCCTTAAATTACAATGATACTTCGCGTATAGCGAGCTTGCGCCCATCGCCCGGCATTTCAACGCGATTGACCCTCTGCTACCTGCCGCTTTCCTCCAGCATCCTGGACTTTTAGAGTGCATGCGGAGCGCTCACTTATGATGGAAAGCACAGCCGTTTTCCAGAAATATCCACCAATTTGAGCGTAATCTCTGCGCTACACACTATGCTGATGGTGTATAATGATAGGCTGATGCCGTGAGATTGCCCAATTACAACAATAAGCAAAGAATCCCCTATGGCTTGGAACATCTATGAAGTCAAGAATACGGTAAAGATCGATAAGACTCTTGCCAAGCGACTTTTCGCGGCCCAAGAGTACGAGCAAGAGCTGTGGCATTCTGTCGAGGACGTCAGGGGCCCCGCGGGTCTGCTGCATTTCAGCCCGGACCACATGGAGCATATGGACTATTTGCACTTGAATGAAAGAGTGCTGCGGGTATTGAAACGCGCGAAGGTCAAAGGAACGATTGCATTTGCGGACCATGAAGGCGACAGTCAAGAGAAATACTGGGGCTACGCGTTCGACGGCAAGGGTGGCCTGCGATACCTTTCAAAAAAAGCAGTCCTTCGCCTGTTGGCCGAGGAGGAAAGGCCTCCCTCTGCGGTTCACCGGGAGTTTACCAACGAGCGACTGGTGGACATCGTCGACTCAGAGGGCCTGGGCTATGCTATTCAGCATTACGTGAGCCCTGAGGCGATTGACGATAAGGCCCTGCGAGCGCTGTGGGAGAAGGCGGCGCGTGCCATGAACGCAATTGATGCCTTGCTGGATGAGGTGCGCCGGGCGCGCACTCAGGAAGACGAGAGGGATGAGTAAGCTCGCCTAACAGAGAAGAGCGTGTTTCGATCGCGGAGGGGAGAGCTCATTGATCCTCGGGGCAGGGACTGCCCTTCAAGGAGGCCGAGAACTGGCCTGGGAGCTTCATGGCCAAGAGAAGCTTTGCAGCACTGAAGCGGCGATTTTCTGGCGAGAACAAGCTAGAATACGCCGAGTAACGAGCCGGGAGCCAAGCTGCATCCTATGCGGCTCTGTTTCTATACTTTTCAGGTTCATAGAAGCTTTCATGGACGAAAGCGACCCCGGACGGTTTAAGTCACTCGCGCGCAGCTTGATTTGCGCGTTACGCGCGGGACGTCCGCCGGCGGTGCTTAGTTTCTGTGCGACTTAAG
>JAEHJW020006061.1_pt1 | contig 23359 bp, 37 predicted proteins | sample 9271431 | NCBI WGS metagenome assembly JAEHJW02 | reverse complement strand
TATCAGACCCGATATACTCATGCCAATTCATTGTATAATACTTCGACAACCTGTTCTCAATGCTCTCCAGCCTGCTCACCACAAACCCATTTACCGCATCAATCCCCTTGCCCTCAAGCCCCTTCTTACGCGCTAAATCCATCGCCACATCTATAATAAACTCCGCGCGCGGGTCAGAACTATAAGTATACTTCTTCAGCCCAATACCATCATTATAAGGAGGGGGCGACACTGTGTCGACGAACGCCTTCTCAATGATGTCGAACTGCATATAATTACCATGTTCATCGGTCAGCTTAAAAGTATCGCCAACATAATTTTTATACTTCCTCTTAAAACTTTCGGCGTTAACATCCCCATCTACCTCCCCGTCGGGTAGACGTATAACCGCCCTATACCCATGCTCTAACTGTGATAGAACCCTTGTAAACGAATAATCATCCATGAGTCTATATTATCGTGCAGTACTTATACTTTTTGCTAACTTTTTCCAGCATACATAACCAGCACTTTAATATCGTACGTAACCTGCGTTATGCCCCTTATGTTCTTCATCGCCGTCCAATCCTCGCGCGCCTCATAACCTATTATGCTCCCCCCGTTCTTCAGGCTCTTATCAGTAAGCCGATAAAGTATTGCGCTCTTCACCGCGTTATCATACGTCCTGAACCCCACCGTCCGCTTAAACGCCGGTCGAACCGAATAAAGAGTTAAAGTAAACTGATACTCATCCGCCCAATTATGCCAGAAAAGTCTCGGCTGAACCCCCCGCATGACGTACACCCCCAGCACGTCCTGCCCGCGAACCTGAATATTTTTCACCTGCGCCATATATATAGCCGAAATACCAACGTCCTTCAATACACTACCAAGCAAGCGAACTACATCTGTATAAACTGTATGAAACGAAACGCTTTCCGTAATGTCTAATGATGTAGTTTCGCTTGTAGTACTCACGCGTCATTCACCCCTAACGATGAGGTAAGCCTTATGCTTATCGTAGTATTCGTTATGTTATTTACCAACGCTCCTATCTCCGCCGAAGGCTGAAGGTCTACATACTCTCTCGTACGTATCCAAAAGAATTGAACACTACTCCCCGAAAACCCCCCGAAATCAAAGAAGCCCGACTGACCGGGAATATCCTTTACCACGAATTGCGGTATTCCGGGCGTCTGCCTACTGCTCTGGCTTGTCAAATTTATCGTGCTATAATTAACGTTCGCCACTAACCTATCCGCAAGTATACTTAAACTCATAACATAATTCGTGTTATCAAACGCATACCCCGCGCTAACATAATTATCCATATTACTACTCTGTATACTCCACTCCCCAAAGTACCCCGCGACATTAAACATCATCGCAGTAAACCCTCTCGTACTTGAAAGAAACTGCGGCGCCATATTACCTATTGGCTTGCTATTATCTGTCTGCGACTTGCTTAAGTCCGTAGGCTCTGCGTCCATCCCAGCCTGCCTATACTCGACTTCCCCAACTAACGCTGACTGATTATTGCCCGAAAAGAACATCGCCTCTAACGTCTCCGGAACATGCGTTTTATAGCTCGTAACGTACCCCTGCCAACCTCCTAAGCTAGTGATAGTAATCCCACCATTCGGCGGAAAGTCCGGCTTCCATATAAACATCTCCAACCAACTTTCAGGTATCTCATGCACCTCAAACCCTCCGTAATAATTAAAAACATTCGCCCCGTTATCAACTCCTCCAACTCCTAACTGATAAAGATAATTACACCCTACCGTACTGCTTGAGTTAAACAAATAATTGTTCTTGTTCTCGTACCCCACGTATATAGTCGTGCTATATGACGTAACGCTCGTAGTAGAGTATGTCGTAGCGAATACGTATATTAAGTTCTGCTGTATCTGCGTAGTAGAAGCAAACGTAACATCTGTCGTAGAAGGATTGGTCTGAAAGCCCGCCATCTTCACCCACCATAACGCTGTCGTTCCGCTCGGCGAACCTATTCCCCCCACGTTCTCCAACCACGCTGGAAGCATACTCCCATCTTCCGCGAAGAAGACTACATTACTCCACGTAGAGTTGTGCGTAGTAGAAGCTTTCGGCAGGTCTATCCTTTGCTGATACGTTGAACTTAACTGCAACGCATTCGTTGTCGTGTAGGTGGTACTCACGTTAGACATACTCTCAACTTCCACATGCGGTACAGTCTCGTTATAAATATAAGTTAACTTAATAGGCTGATACCATAATACGCCCGAAGGAATAGTAACCATATTACCTCACCACTCCATATACATGACCCATCTGCGGTACATAAACCCTTACTTGAACATGAAACTGATATATAGTTGCGCCCCTAACCCCCGACTGTAAGTTCTCTTCCGTCATTATCTTCGCCCAAACTACAAGCTCATTCTCTATCATATCCCCCCTAGCACTATAGTCCGCGACATTCTTATGAAATCCTGATATAATATTACTTAACTGCGCCGAGGTCTGCTGTCCCATAAGATAGAGCCTCGCCCCGACCGCGTAGTCCGCAAACGCTTCGTTACCGAACCCAACATAATCTTCGTCAAGCTCTTCTATCCAAAAAAAGATGCCGCTACCCCCACGCCTCACATCATAATTCTTCCAATCATAAATTATATTTAAATTAGAAACGCCAGTATTAACAAACAATGACCGAACAAAATCATATACAGTTTTATAAGAAGCAAAAATATTTGAAGTGTAAAGTTGAACAAAGTCAACTAAAGTTATTTCATCGTCCATACAAGATTATTATTATCGCCCTTATGAACTTTTAGTTTTATCTTCGGAATCCTTTTTCGCAACCTGAGCGTCAAGAACCCCTTCAAGTAATGACCCAAGTGAATAACCATACTTATTTATTAACTCTTCAAGTATAGGAATAGCCTTCATTAAAGCACTAATTTCGCTCGGACTTAATTGTCCTATCGCCGCATCTATATCTTTCTGCAATGCTAATAAGTCTTTCATACTTTTAGGTATAGTTACGTTAGGCAACACTGCCAAAAATACTATAAAAGCAACTACTACAACTAAAATAATTCCAGCAATAGCAAAGCCAGTTCCCATAAATACAAGCTTATATGCAAGTGAAAGAACGTAAGCTAATACCGCAATACTAGCACCCATAATAGCTTTCTGTTTTGTCTCTAATGACATTGTCATAGTCTATAATCACTTCCCACTAGATATAGTTTTCTATAACTTTAGTTGCGTGTTATCAGGTATGCCTTTCGCCTTCATCGCTTCTGCTTGCTTCTTGCGCCTCTCTTCCTGCTCCTCTACGCTAATCATGCCCTCAAGCGGTATTTCCTTATAGTGAAGCACCTTTATACGCGGGTCGCACGCCACCTTCGACTTATACTGCTTTTTCGCCTTATGGCAAAACGCATACTCCTCCGAAGTAAGATTGGAATACGCCACGTAAAGCGGCATAGTCCGCCCGTCGACTAACCCATACTGCGATAACGGCTTAAGCTTCGATATCAAGTTATAACTTATGCCCGCGAAAGTAAACGACCCCGCCTTTATTTCGAATGGCTTAAAGTCCGCCTGATGCTGAGGTAGCTTAAAATCGCCTGTTAATGGCTGAATAAGTATATTGCCCGGCACTCCCCTAACCGGCGCCACTACTATATCATATGTCTTAAAGTCTTCAAGCAAAAGCTTACAAACATCTGTATAATTAGTCTGCGGCAATGCATCGCTATCTAAGAAAATAATATTCTTCTTAAGTCTCAACGCTGTAGCAATTATTTCGCTACGATTAACATCTACCCTATTACTTTCCGCAAATACAGGCATAACAGAATGACCGGCTATCCACCTAAAGAAATTAGTATAAAACGTAGCATACGCATGATGCCCCGTAGGAATACCAATAATAAACTCTGACTCTGGATTAGATTCGCCGCTCACAGTATATCACCATCAACAATAGCGGACAGCATAACCTTATGAAGAGTTGCCAATGAAACATATTCTTCAAAGTTGCTTCCCTTCTCTTTCCTAAACACAAAATTACTTGCCCCATACTTGCTAACTATTTTCTTCAACGCTATAATCATTCCATACTTCGACGGTATATACTCTTTAAGTATATCGTCCCCATAAATTATAGCCTTCCCAAGAAACTTCTCATAAGAAGCCAATCTATCCCATGTCCCAAAAACCCCATCGAGACGAGATAAAAACTCCCAAAACTGTAGCCCACCATCTTCATCCATACTTTGTAACAAACCTCTAACAAACTCTTTCTTTACTAATACTTCCATATCCTTCATAAACACTCATCCCTACAAACTATTTATAATTATCGCCTCTAAAAATCAATTAGCTTATACTCTGGGTCAGCTACCTTCTCTTTGCTTTTACTCTGCTGATAATGACCGCTTCTCTCCGCATACGCCTTATCAACGCTTCCGTCAAGCTTCTCGAATACTATCTGCACTAAAGGGATGACCCCCGCCGGCAACTCAATCGGCATATTAAAAAGAGTGACACTCAAGTTCCCCTCGAACCCCGCGTCGACTAGCCCGAATGACCCCCACGCTCCTGCCCGGCAATAACGACTCTTCAGCCATAATGTTCCTATCACATCATTAGGCATTTTAAAATATTCATTACTAATGAACACTGCCCCATGAAATTCTGCGGGAACTATCGGAGTCGACATTGTAACATCGAATGAAATATCGTAACCATTCGGTGTAACATTACTCTCATTAAAGCCCATCATTATCAACTCTCCTTTCTTCGCCATTTCTATAATATCCTTATCTTTCAATATCATCTTCTTCCCCACACTCCACCTGTTTCAATTAATCTATGCATATACCAATCATAATCATTATCAAACTCCTCGCCACAAAACTCACACTTATAAACCTGACCATTAAGAACTCTAATATCCTTCTTAATCTTCGCTATTTTATTATTTAGCTTTGTTTTGAAGCTCAACATACTCATCCATCATCTCCATAGCGATATGTTCACTTGAATATCGCTTCTTATATTCCTTTGTATCGATATGTAAAGGGTGCTTAAAAGCTTTTTTCATTGCCTCTATCGTATCATCTACGCTTACTTCCCACATCATACCAGTATGCCACTTATTACTCCAACCCTGCACCCGCTTATACTCCCCGCCAATAAAGTATACATCGCTAGAACTCATTGGAATATCGGCGTATGGAGACCTCGCCGGTATGACCGTAGTAAGACCAGCAACCAACGCTTCCACTATTGGTATCTCAAACGCTCCCCCGCGCGCCGGATGAAGAAAAATATCAGAGTCGCGATATAGCTTATTATACTCCGTCTGCGTTTTGAACCCCCCGCGTATAGATAGCCACGGACGGCTCTTCTGGCTCGCAAACTCATTCGTATCGTATATGCTTAATATCGCTTTAAACTTATATCCTTCGCTATATAATGCGTCAAGCGCCTTAATAGATATGTCTAAGCCTCTCCTGTGCCACAGCATAGCCGAACTAATCAATACTACCGGCTCATCATGCTTTTCTCTCTTACCAACCTTAAAGCCCGGCGAATAAGGATAAGGTATGCGCGCCATCTTCGGCACCCCAAAGACCTTCTCGACGAACCTGCTTGGCGCCCACGCCATCCCATAACTCCCGCTCTCCAGCCTACTAACCATATCCTCGCTAAACTTATCGTTATCAGCTATTAACGCTAAGATACTAGTATCTCTTAAATAATCATCAGAGAACGCTACTCGATAATGCCATGGTATAAATATGTTAATATCGCCCGCGTCTGATAACTCCGTAAAAATATCTTTCTCACTAACCTCCGCCCCAAGCTTTTTAAACCCGTAAGCCAAGTTCCTTCCAGCTATAGCAAAAGAGGAAGTATTATATTTCGATTTTGGGTAAAAAATACTAACTCGTTCAAACATATATCCCCACCTTATAGTTTGCGCCTAACATCTTCTAAGTCTAAAAGCATATTACTCAGCCCAAGATTCTCGAAAATGCATAAAAGCGCGCTTATAACATCTCTCATATTTCCCTGCTGAATCGCTGATAAAAGCGCTTGTTCGCATGCTGACAGAGCCGAAGATGAGCTTACAGTTGAGGATGGCATGGGCGGGGTTGGTTCTGGCGCTGGCGCTGGTTTAACCGGCGTAACTACATCGCTCGGAACTTCCTCGCTCACGTTCTCGCTTATAAGAAACTTTGCGCTTTCTACTTCGAACGGATTTGGCGGACAAGGATAATCTGTACCGGCTTGCTTATTATATTGCTCGCACGATATCTGCTTGCTGTAGTTTATAGTAAACTTTCCTGTTTCGCTATAAACCGCGCTAATTGTTTTCGCGCCGGCAGGCTGTATACCAACGAACCCGCCTTCTTCCATACTAAATGACGCTCCCGCTTTTAACGTAAAGATAAACCCTACCTGAAGCTTCCCGTCCTTCGACTCTATGACCGCTAGAGGAGGATTGCTTACTGACCCCGATAACGGACTAGGCTTCCCCACCTGAAACTCTTCGCCAAAGTCATAATAATACAGCGGATAAAACGCGTCGCCAAAGATATACAGGTTTTCTGGCGTATCTTCGCCCGACTGCACGTACCCCCTAAACAATACAAAACTAACCTGACTCTTATTAGGATTAGTAAACTTCCATGTTATTGTTCCTTCTTCCTGACTAACCCATGACCAACTCACCTGAACCGGCTCTATCTCTTTAAATTTTACCATTGGTGCTTTCATACTCTTCATATTAATTTCCTCCTTTTATATCTTTTGTAGGCAGTATAAACACAAACGAAACCATATCATACTTTTCGTATGGCATATACTGCGCTTTTATTTCCTTATCGTCCCCAATAATTTCGTGCAGTAAGTCTAAGACTTCATTAGCAAACTCAAACCCTACTGTCTTTATACTATTCTTATCCATGTTTTTAGTTATGACTATTTCTGGGCGTTCTGATGATATAACGTTGCGCGCCCCGTTAAGTATACGCATCTCCATACCTTCCTGCCTTATCACTATGATATTAATGTCATGATAAGAGTAGTCATCTATCTTTGACGTATGCTTAACTACGCTCGAAGTACCTGACGGAATAAACTCAGCGCCAAAATACTCGCCCCTAACGTCTGTTCCGTCCCCGACTAACACCCCACGAAGAATGATGTCGTCCTTCCCGCCCCTAAGATGATGCGGGTCTTTGTTTCCTATTACGTTACGCAGGATACGCTTAACGTTCTTAAACCCGCTCTCTATTACGTAAACGTTCTTCGGGTCGTTGCGCAGAACAGTTAACGGTAATGCTCCCGCTTTACCCCCAACTATAAGAACATTCTTATCTTTAACGTCCAAAAACCAATAAGCGTTGTCCGTAACAACGAAATTATAGTCATCATCTACACTATCATAACCTATCTTAACAGCGTTAAGCTTAGGTTCGCCTTCTCTCATTTTTGCTATTTTCTTAACTTCCATTTCTGTTTTCTCCATAGTCTATAATAGTTATAGGTTATATATAGTTTTAGGTTGGCTTGCTACCCTTAAGAATAAGCTCCTCGCTCGCCGGAACGAAAAATGAGCTTATAATATCACGCTTATACCCTGTATGCGCTATAAGAACAACATACTGCATATCTACGCCCGAAAACTCTTTACGCATCGCTTCCTCTACCGCATCGCTTTCTCTCACGAACTCGATAAGAACAAGATGGTCATACCCATATATATCGCTCTTATCATACAAGATGTCGCCAAACTCATCGACTACTATCACACCAATAGAGGGGCGGTCTGCCCCCGAAGAATTATCCCCCCAAAACTTATACTCCATAAACGGTATAAACTCTCTTGCATACTTCGCCAACTCCTTATTCACCACTAGCATAACCTTAACAGGAACCGGCTCGACTGGTTTTACCATACCCATAACCAAAAAATTCCTCGCTAACTTATGTATTTCTGCCTTAATATCTTCTTTTGACACTTCCATAATACTCACCTCAATGATAATATCTCGCGTTAATTATTGCTATCGTTCCTAATATATCGACCATAATAATCAACACCCCGAACACCACTACACTAAACGTAAAGCTTCTCATCACCCATGACACTACTAAAACTCCAACGCTAACAAACTGCGACACTATTAACCCATATAATACATGCGTCCTACCCTTTATAAAATCCATCAAGTACGCTCTACCATCATCCGCGCTAAGATGCTTCGTATATCCGCTTACAAATAAATGCGCTGTCGTATCGACTAACGCCCCCACTAACGCTACTGCCCCCACTACACCTATAATCCTCGTAAAAAGATTGGCGCCAAACACCAACGCCGCAAGAACCGAAAGTATAATCCCACTAATAAACAAATACGCCGCAACCGTCTCTCCCTCATCAAAATCCTTTCGCCACTGCTCCCACGACTGAACATCATTATCCGCCATAAAATATAATTAAATAAGAGTATTTTAAGTTTTGTTCACTTATCATCTACTCTTTTACCATTACTAAATCTATGTATATTGCTCGAATTAGGTTCTGGCGCTACATACTCCCTTAACACTCTATCCTTATCCCGATTTTGCACTTCATAAGACTCATCATGATACATATCATGCCTAAATGGAATAATAACCTCTAATGCATTATAATCGTCCGCATCTTTATAGCGTTGCAACGTCTCCCTAAACAACTCAAAATCATAGTATCTTTTTCGAGCATATGGGTCAAACCAAAACGTCTTTCCATTCTTATCAGTATATCTAAACTTTGATAAGTCCTGCTTCCCTAAGTTCTTCCACTCTATATTAAAGTTAAACCCGCTTTTACGCTCTATTTCATGCAACACTTTACCCAATCCCATATCAAAATTTAACTTCGCCGCTCCTTCCAAATTATTATCTAGCCACACAAATAACTGTTTACCCCCATGCCTCAACTCGACATGCTTCTCAAACTGCTCATTGTTCTTAAAAAGAGTATCATCAAGCGGGCATTCCCTAATAACAATTTCCTTATCCCCTCGCTTCTTCGTAATAGTATTCGCACTTATAAACAAATCTTCCATAGGTTTATAGTAACCTAAAAATATGTTACGCCCCTGTGTGAGGCTCGCTTTTTTTGCGTCATCACCGCCGCTGTCCCTCTCCAACGCCCTTGTTAAAACTTTCTCTAATAAATCTTTGTGTCTCGTCAGTATATGATACTCCAAGATATCCTTCGCGCTAAACTCCGAATGGTCTATAGGGCAAATATAATAATACTGCCCGCCCGCGAAATGAGTACCATTTTTTACAAGCTCATCTAACGCTACCCGAATATCCCCACGATATGCGCCATACGACCCAAGCTTCTCGTCTATAAGTTCGCGAAACGCTGGAAACTGCTCGCGCATCTTCGGCTTAGCGCCGGGATAATGCTCGCGCTGGTCGTAATGCTTATGATTAGCGAAGTCTTTAAAGTTGTCAAACTTACGCCCGCATGTCGGGCAAGTATACTCTACACGCCCATCTCTCCTCAATACCGGGTCAGTATAATGCTTCTCGTCCTTCCTAATACTCATCGTAATCCTCCTCGATTATCTTTGCCACCTCATCATCATGCCTCTGCAATAAATGATAAGCAAAGCCGTCTTTCGTTACAAAGATGGCGCCGTCATAAGGACATTTCCACTCATCCCCCACCGTGCCGCGATACTTAAACTTCCTAACAAATGCTTTAAGAGTGTCATTCACGTCGCGATAATAACTAAACTTCGCTATCGACCCCTTCTTAGTTCTACCGCGCCCACGACCCCCAACGCTACCCAAATTAGATAACGCTTCACGAAGCTGAGTAGCATGCTCCTGCTCTTCCTGCTCCTGCTTACTCTTATACTTCTCGTAGTCTGGGTCACCGGGATTTATTACTCTAACTCTCCCGTTCTCTACCACCTTAAAAGGATGGGGCTTGTCTACTCCCGCTAAAGAGTTGACTCTATCGAGAACGTGCTGACCGGAATTAGTAGCGTTTCCATTTTCGTCATAAACTATTTTACGCTCTTTCTTCTTTTTTTCTGGCAGTTTAGTATCTTCTTCTCCTGTATTTTCCGGAACATCTTCATCGCTTATATCCGACGCAAACCCAGCACTCTCATTTTCAGTTGGACTAATATTTTTAATATAAGTTTCAACTGTAGCCGCCAAACTATCATCAATTAACTTGATATACTTTTCATAATCTTCTTCAAGATGTTTTACAGTGTTATCAACAAAATCATCTATTGTCCACATAAAATTACCATTTACATCCTGATTGTACTGAACCTGAATCTTCTTACCATCTTTTGTTTTTGTAACTAAATGTTCTGGATTAAACTTTCCGCCGTTCTGATTACGATAATAATACTGCTCTATATAAGGTCTAATCTTTTTAACATCATCACCACTAAGTTTTAACTTATCAACACCCTGCTTATATAAAACAGACTCGAATGGCATATGTGTGAGTCCGCAATTCTGGCATCTAGCATAAACGTTATCACTGAAAAATCCATAATTACGCCCATAATCATCCCACGACTTTTTCTCCCTAAAAAATCCCATTCTATGTTCTGTATCCATAACCACTGGAAGGTCATCTTTAGACTTCTCGCCATCGACAATTTTTAAGTTCTTCATGTTTTCTTCGTAGTCAAAACTATCAGGTCTCTTTATATATAAACTATACTTTTCGTGCCACTGATTCTGCTGATGAGCTGTCTGAAAACGCCTCGCCGCCATAGTAGCCTGTATAACTTCGCGAGTATTTTTCCACCTACCCTCATTAGCCCGCTTATACCTCCGATGCTCTATTTCCCTTATCTTATCACCAAGCGCTTCTAACTTCTCATCATTTCCGCCTTTCTCTTTAAGAGAGTTCATCAACGCCCTCATCGAAGTAACGTCATACGCTCCCTTCAGCCCCTCCTTTTCCTGCAAGTCTGCTTTAACGTTCCCCATAAAATCCGAAACGTTATCGGAGTCTTCCTCGTCTTCTTCCTCTTTCTTCGGCTCTTCGCCGTCTTTATTAACGTAAGGTATGCCCTTATAGTAAGTACCCCCCTCGCTCATATACTCATACTGCTTAGGTCTCTCCAAAGGATTGTCCGTGACGTCATACTCCTTGTCCGTCTCGCCCCGATGAATGAACCCGTCCCGCGCCTCCTGCTCATGCTCGTCCACGACATGATTAAGCGCCGGATACATCGAAGGAAAACGCTTCCCGCAATAAGGACAGTCTACTTCCCCGCTCCTTTTATGTTCATTATTGCGAAGTAGCCCCGCTATATAGCGCGCAAACTCTTCTTCGTCATCTACATCTTTTTTAGCCTTTTCAAGCACCTTTAAAACATCATCCGCGTGTTCTTTTGCTAAGTGTATAACTTCCTTCTCCAACGAAGGATACTCCGTAATACAATAAGGGCAAATAAAAACGTCATCTATGACTCCAACGCTCTTCGCGAAAGAGATAAAGTCTGCGTCGTCCTCGTGCTTCCCTACGATTGCGTCAGCTATATTTTCGTAGTTGCGACCCCTCTCGCGCCCCTCTGTAAGATGACGATTTTCCGCCACCCCCACTTCGTTCGCGTCATTCTGCTCGGCGTCAAAGTCCCTATATTTAGACCTAGTTACCTGCGTAACAGGGGATGGTTGCATAGAGTCCCCCTCTGTATCATATCCCTCGTCGCTAACCTTTTCGTCATCTTTATCTTTATCATTATACCCCCCAAATTTCGCCGGAGGATTGGACTCGACCGCCTGTTCTTCTTTTAAAACTGTATCCACACCTTTCTCTACTTCGTCCCAATGATAATTTTCTATATGGTCGCTCAAATCATATGACTTATTGAATGGCTCGCCACAGTAAATACACTTGGAATACTTTTTAGAAATAACTTTAATAACATTTAACGTATCCTTATTCAGCATAGAATAGTATGCTAAGGTTATATATAAATTTAGTTGCTATTATGCAACAACATTCCAATTTACAGTAAACTCAACTCCATTAGAAACATTCTTAACCGGAAATGTAACTCTTGCAAACATATCTATCGTTGTACTACCCGGAGCATTATTAAAAATACCAGCCTCCCTAATTGCTTCCGTAGTGCTAATTGCATACGTAGCAACGTACTTTACTGTATCAAGCGATACGTTTGTAGTTCCCTGCGTTAATGTCGCCGTAGTACTCATAACCTCCGAAACTAACGCTGTCATGCCAGTGGATGATGCTGTTGAGCTTGTACCTATCTGCACATACTTAAAGTCCCCTTTAGAAGTAAACCCGCCGATAAAAGCCGCAACCTGCTGAAGCCCCTCCGTCACGACCATATTATGATACTCATCACTTTCTATATGCCCGTCTGGATACTTTATAGTAATAACAACTTTATCGTCTTTAAACATCATTTCATCATTGCCCATATAACTTAATACATTAGCAATATATAAGGGTTAGGCTCAATTATGAGCGAACTGACCCGCTTGGTCTACGCTAAGTATCTTCGCGTCTGTCAACAAGTTCTCACGCTTCCTGCTCTTCGGCTTAATACCATGCGCGTTATTCACCTGCGGCGCCCTCTGCTTATAAGGCTTCTCGGTATAGTAGGGGATAGTCCTGCCCGGCAAACTCTCTGACTGGTTGTCGTTTACTTCTTTAAGCACCGCTAATATTTCGCTGTAAATTGTACCCTTTACCCCCTCCGTTATCTGCGGGAATGACGGGTCGCTCAGAGATGAACTATCGTTGCCCCTTTCCCCTTTCTTTCTATGCTTGCGCCCATAATTACCATAATTAGCTTTCGCCTGAAACATATCGCTGGTGCTTCTTCTCCCACCGCTCGCGCTCTCTCCCCCGAATCTATGAGTAGACGCTCTCCGCCTCTTACCTATAAAAAACTTCTCGCGCCCCCTATTATGCTCATACTCGCGACTGCGCCTCTTATTCTCATGGTCATGAACTAAATTAGGAGTGTCTGGCTTTGTAAGTACTCTCTGCCTATTATGATACTCATTAAAGTAATTAAGCGGTAAGTTACCATTCTTATAGTTAGCCTTCTCCGCTTCTTTTGAAGCTCTACTATGATGATACGTAGCAACCTGCTCAAGCATATCCACATCCTTAGGCGTATTCTCTATATGCATAATCATTCTTTTCTCCGCTAACTTTGGATTAATATGTGCAGTAACATGCCCGTCAAACGGACATCTGCATACATACAACCCCTCTCTCTTATCATAATGGCAGTTATCTAACAAAACTTCTGCCATCGCCCTATCATAATACATATCTACCGGCTCATCTATTTCCACATCATCCTCCGATGGAGGAAAAAGAACTCTATGCGTTACGCTCTTCTCCATCTCAAAAAGATGCTTCATTAATTTACCTATCGCTTTCTCCAGCTTATAATCCCCGAACTCTTCGAAGTCTACTGGGCAAGCACACTTATAGTATACCCTGCCATCCTTCGTAATTGCCGCACACATATTTCCTATTGTATCCGTAAAGTTCATTGCTTTTCACCATTCTCCTGTACTTCGGCGTTGCTTTGCTCTTCGCCCTCATTCGGAGGAACTTCGCCCTGCTGAGGCATTTCGCCGCCACCATCCATCATCGCTTCTTCTCCTACGCTCGAAGTAATTTTCTTAAACCTAAACTTCATCATACCATCTTTATCTATTTCCATATCAACATCAAACCCAAGCTTCGCCATAGAACTAGCCTCATCAATACGAGTCTGCTCCATTTCGAGCTTACGCATTTCATCTTCCAACTCATTCGGCTTTAACTTAATAACGAAATCTTCAGCGTTAAGCAATGACGCTATCCAATCGAGGAAGTCGTTCCAGACCCGCTGACTTTCCTGTATAGTACGATTCGTAACCGTAACCTGCAAACCTTCGTTATTAAGACCTCCGCCCCCGCCTGTTCCACTATTTGAAATGATTGGCTGAACCCCATACACCAATCCTATATGACTCCTGAACAGCTCTACCATGTCAAGCATCTGCATCTCATCGGGCTTCAAGTTAAGGTCTACTGTTTCCACTATCTTCCTCGCGCCCGTATCCTCACCTTCTACTACCAAAGGATAGACCATGTTCGGGTTCTCCCTCGCTTTCTGCATAAGCCACTCCCACGCCTGCCTTATGTTATCAAGCTTACCCCGCATGACGAAGAAAGAACGGGGCGACCTCTCCAAACTATACGCTTCGAGAACATAATCGTCCATCTTTGTTAGCGCCAATACTTTACGCCACACCGTATAAACGTTAGACACTCCGTACCCTTCCGTACTTGTCCACCGCTTCAAATGATACAGCTCATCCTTCCCGAAATAAATATTCTGCCCTGTAGCGCCACTACCCGCCGAACCGCTCGGATTCGCGGCATACCAGCAACGAATAAGCTCTTTGTGGTCAACGTCGCAAAAATAATTGCCCTCCTGCGACTCTATGACAATCTTCTCACGATGTTCTGGGCAGACATACGTAAATGTTCCGGTGTCTCCCCTTCCCATACCATAATTACTAATAACAAGTTTTACTTTATCAGGACTAAGCCTAACCATATCCTCGATAGCCGCACCTTCTATATTGCCCTCGTTATCATAATAATATCTCTTAGTTAACAATATAAAACCATTATCAAAGATATCAATGTCGAGGTCAGTTATCTTTAACGTATTAATAAAACTCTCATCAAAACGATTATGACGCTTTATGAACTGCTCCACTCTCATCCTTTGAGATTGGTCAGGCGGTCGTGTTAAACTTCCACATATTGGACAAGTCTTTATGTCCTCGAACATCTCATAACCACAATTAGGATTAGTACACTTAGAAACGAAACGCTCGGTAACAATAATACCGTTCTTAAAAACTTCATCATTAATCGCTTTTACAATAGTACGAAGTATATCGCTTCCATAAAACAAATCCATTACCCAAGAATATGACCAACGGTATAAAGGCGTCTTCTCCGAACTACCGGTCATCTGCACATAAGAATTAAAAGGTAAAGGTATGTCACGATACCCCAAACCACCAATACTCTTTTTTACATCATTGACACCACCTATATTAAAAGTGGACATAACCTTCGCAATAATACGCGAAGATAAAGGAACTTTATTAACTGCCATAGGCATTTATTACACTCATCCTTATAAATATTATTATAGTGGACTCGCCGGGAGTTGAACCCGGACTCTCCCGCATGCGAAGCGGGCGTGTTACCATTGCACCACAAGCCCGTAATAAATATTATTTAATACCACGATAAATTAACTTACCAGTACCATCAAAATAATACCCCTCAGCATTGCTAAACATACCTGTCGTTGACAAAAATGGCTGTGAGTAATTAATAGTATCAATTACGTTAGGCTCTTCCTCCTTAGGCACCAACTGCTCCACATCTTCCTTTTTTAAATCAAGCTTTAGTTTCACGCTTCTCGACCTCCTTCTCCTCGTACTCCCCAAGTAGCGCCATATACCCTATCGCATCTATCCAATTATCGCGATTACTCTTATTCACTTCGAGCCGCGCCAGCTTTAATGATACCATAAAGAGCCACCCTTCCTCCTCGCTCATATCTTTGCCGGTTATGACCGTAAAAATATGGACTATACGCTCCATGAGCCGCTCTTTATCCCCGACATCATTATCAGCCGCCCTCGCCATAAGAGTAGCCTTCACCTCGTCAAGAATCGCAACAGCATCATTCGCCACTTATCTCGCCCTCCTTCTCTAACTTTCCGCTTCTCTCCAAAAGAAACTTCTTAAGCTCTAACGCATCTCTTGCTAATATCTCATCCGGCGCTAACGCATAATCTTCGTAGACCTCCGCAAGAGATTTACGAACCATCTTCCTAAGACCATCTATCGTACTTGCAAACTCAACTATATCAGTACGATAATCATCGACCCATAAAGCCCCATTCTCTTCCGTAACCTCAAATTCGATAGGAGGAGAGAATGATACCCGCATTTTCCCAACATCAGAATCCACTTGCACGCTTCTAACGCTAATTTTCATACCAATCTTCATATCATCTACCATATAGGCTCACCATCACTACCACCAATATTCATAACCGAAAAGACCGCTTTGTTATTAGGAGTTTCCTCAACTATGACAGTAACCCCCCTAACACCCTTACTCGTATTTAACTGATACGCTATTTCCTTTGCAAAATTCTCCGCCGAACTAAAGTCTGCGCTAAGAACTTCTACTTCATCTTTACGCATAGTATAATTTTTATGATTGCATAACAACTCATAAGTACCGTTCAACTTCCCACCGCTCGAAGAAATTACCTGCTTCTTCGAAGCAATAAACTTATGGTCATACTGCATCACCACATCCTTTACTCTATCAAAATTAAGTATCATACCATCACTCTGCACCTCCCCCATAATTTCTATCTCAATACGATAATTATGACCATGCATGCGCCCACACTTTTCTACGTCATCCAAAATATGACCCGCCGAAATATCCTTTACAACTCTTATGCTAGAGTTCTCCATCACTCTTGTTTTCTCCATTGTTATCATCTCATTATCCATTATAATTATATAATATTATCGGTTAGTACCGCTTAATCCTCATACACATGACTACTCACGCTCGGAGCTGGAAACTTATACCCACTCGAAACCATCTCATGCTCTTTATATATTAGCAGTATAACTTCTTTCATAAGCGCATAATCCGTAACCATATAATCAGTAAGTATCTCGCCAAGCTCTACAATATAATTATCCATATTATCCGACGCTTTTTGCTCTTTCTCTTTCTGCCTCCTACGCAACTCCGCGCGAGGCGGATGCACTTCCGCTTCTTCGCGAATAAGCTTGGCGGCAAAATAGCCTACCTGAATATCAAGAAGCTTTTCTATATTTCTCTCACGTAACAACCTCTCTTTGTTCTCCACCCATAAAAACGTGATAGTATAAGCGCGACCATCATACAAAATTTCATTCGTCCTCGTCATACGCCATTTACGATATTTACGCCTAGCTTCCTCCTTCATCTCCTCATCAATATCCAACTCTAACTTCATTTCTTACCACCTCTATACACCACTATAAACATCCACGCCACTCCCCCTATAAACTCCGACGCCCCACCCAAATACAGACCCTCATCGAAAAAGATGAACGCGAACAAAAATATCCCCGCCATCGTCATAACGCTTGTCGCCCGCGGCACATACGACCGCTTATTGATTACGATAGGAATCATTACCGCATCAAGCATAAACCCCGCTATTAACGTTAAATAATTTAACTCCGAACTACTACCTATAATTGACGTAACCCAGCCCCCATCTTACGAATATCCTTTAACGTAATAGTATACTGAAAATGTATATCAGGATATATGTGCAAAAAAGTAACGTTATCATGTTGCATAGCCAGCTCTACCGGCTGTCCCGTATGAAATAACTCAATGAACACTCCATTATACGTAAACTTACTAGTTTCTATTACATACTGTTTATCATCATTCGCCTCAAACACTACACCCTTACTTATAAGTTTATCAGAAAAATGACCAAAGTTAAGAGCATAAAGAAATACATCACCATAAGTAACATATATACTCGACCATCCGCTGATATCGCCTTCTTTAAAGTCTAACTTTAACTCCATCTTTTCTCACCTCTTGCCAAAATAGTCGCTCATCGCCTTCCCTTTCCCTTTCTTGTTATACCACCGCGCCTTCCACGCATCCTCAAACTTACCCGCTTTCGCAACACACTGCTCACATATATGCGTATTAACTAACCACCCCCGCGTCATATCCTTGCCGCACCTCGTACAAAAGAGGGGAGGACGCGAGATGTTCTTATACACATACGGCTTTATGACCATCTTGCACTCCTGCCGCTCACTCACCTCCGCCCAGCATTCGGGGCAGAGCGCTAGGTCGGTCATGGGGAAAACGTGTTCCTTTATCGTATCACACCACGGACACATTTCATTCTCTGGAATGTCATGCAGTTTTAGGCGATGGGGATTAGGGTTCTTTAGCTCGGTTCGCTTCTTTATATTGTAGCCGCTTCCATACACTGCCATATCTTCTAAACTTGTCATAATCAATAATTATAAGAAGTTATTTATAGTTTCTTATGTTAAAACCAACTCTCTACAATATTCCTAACTGTACTAAACGAATCCTTTAACTCAGTCGCTCCTATAACTTTAACGTTCTTATGCGAATCAATCGCTACCCGAACCGACTGTACTAAACGAAATACATTTTTAGTAACATCGTTTACTGTTAAACTCGGAAAAATACCTTCCAAAAACATATCAATAGTAATAGTTTCAAACAAAGGATTACTCGCAACGATTTCTACCTTACTATAATCTACGCTATTATTCTCTATAAACTCTCTTAACGCTTTTCTCTCCATGCGCAAATAAAATGGAATAAACGCCGGCTGACCTTGACCATCCACTAAATTACTAGTGCAAACTAACTGCGCCTTACCAATTTCATTATTTACATACTCCCATTTCCCGTTCATGAATACTATAAAATCATTATCACTCCCAGCATTAATTCTCAATAACGAATGCCAATAAAGCATCTTTAAAAGAATATTACTAAATATGCGTCTAAGCCTGTCTCTTTCAATATCGGGTATATTTTCGTCCCAATCCAAATTTATGTTTTTCATCACTTCACCTTTTATCCCACTTTAACGGCTCTAAACCAAATACCCCGCGCGCCAAATTAAGCACATCCGTATCGACAAGAGGATTGTTTTCCGTATATAACGTTTTTGCTTTTTCATCAATAACAACACAAGTTCCAGACGAAATAACCCCTAAAAATCTATTCGCTGTTTCAACACTAAAATCTGGCAAAAACGTACATATAAAATTATACCAATCAATAAGATTAACTTTGTCATGCGCCTTATAAAACAAAATTTTATTAAACCAATTATCATTTTTAAGAAAATCGCCAGCATTAACCCATATATAAAATGTACTAATACGCTCCGGCAATCTTTCTTCTAACGTTAAACCCACGGTTTCAGACCCAATCAATAACTTCTCTCGCTGAACCTCCTCTACTACCTGATTAAACACCGCCGACAAAAACAAACGAAGTAACTCTCGCCTTTCGCTAACATGCTCTATATCTATCTCATTAATATCAACCTCTAACACCATATCCTTCACTTCAATACCACCCCAAAATATGTCACCAAATAATACTCATCATCGAACTCCACCGAGCTCGTCATACTGCTATAATCATGAAACGCAGACCTTACAATTCCGTTCAAGCTCTTAATAAACGAACGTACAAGAACCCTACTAAAATACGGCACAATCCCCTTCTCGATGACCGTATCTATCCCCACCTCGTTATCCAAGAAGATGACCTGACCCCCGACGCGAACTACTAACGAAACGATTTCCTGCTCCACGCTCCCGCTCTCAGCGCTATTAAAATTAATATACATCGATATGCGCGCATCTGTCTTCTTATCGTGCCAATTCACGTACACGCCATTATTCAACCAATGCGATTTACCCTCGAAGAATAATAGCGCGGCTAAATGACTAAGACTATCAACTACGAACTCCTTAATCGCCGAAGGAGAAGGCTCAAAGACATCTTCCCCCAGCCACTTCCCCAAGTTCATACTCACGCTAATAACCCCCGCTTACCGCTTCGCGGTCTTATGGCACTCGCACTCGCATGGAAAGCGCGCCATATCCCTATTAACATAACCCGGACATTGCTGGTGCATGCGTCCCCTGCACTGTAAGGATACATTTAAGTTAATACGCCTAATCGGAATCGTTATCACCCCCGTCTATTTTGTCAAGAACGCTCCAATCGATATGAACAGTATTATCGTCCTCGATTGGCTCCATATTGACCATATTTATCCCAATCAATAATCGCATAAACTCATCTGGCTGTAACTCCTTAAAAACCGCCATCGCGCCAAAAATGAGCGACTCTATATCATCAAATGACATTTCCTCGAATATCATACGATTTTTCTTATACCCCGCAACCATCTTCTTAACAAACTTTTCCATATCATCATCAAAACCATATATTTTCATTCGTCCATCTCCATGTCTATATCTATTAAAAGTATATAATTATTGTGTACCATACTTACTGCACCTCGCGCACCTTAATAGTAAATTTTGTTCTAAATATCTCATCAGACATAGCATTTCTGCATACTACAGTAATAAACGCATCACTAACTTTTCCTATGATAACCCCATTTGAAGCCCAAAAATGCAAAAATATCTGCCGAACTTCATTAACACCGACCGGTATCTCATACAAATTATCTACAGCATACATCTTCTCCTCAAATAGAGTAACCAAATTAGTATCATGCTCCGTAAATACATAAATCAAAATAGGCTCATCACTTCCATTCTTAACGCTAACATAAAGATTATCGCTATTACTAGGCAGTTCCGCCACATTTATTTCATCGCGCGACACCGTCACCTTCACTGTTTTATCGCTCGCGCGCCCATCTTCCGCAATATCCTCCTCGTACTTATTCAACTCATCGCTCTTAATCTCATCATACCTTACTTTTATGCCCGGACTAACCGCCTTTCTAACCGCCTCTACTTCTCTACCGTATTGCTTTATCTTATTAAGCAACGCAGTAGCCTTCTCTACCGCATCATCTTTACTATCCGCCTGAAGAGTAAAGAAATAATCGCGATGCCCTACGATATACTTCTCGTGGTCGCCGTAAGGCTTCTCGCCTATCACCGAATTAGGTAACGTTATATCATCACCATTATACCTATCTTCCACCGAATAAGTTACTGTATTAATCAATCCAGAAGGATACATATGCACAAAATAATAGCCCACCGCCGTATCTGGCAAGTCCATGTCATACTCTTCTACCCGATACGTCATATAGTCCACACCATCCCGCTTTTTAACATACGCCTCCGCCGCGCTCTCCGTACTAAAAACCGCTTCGACGTGATAATCGCTATACTCCCCCTCCGTTACAATATATACGCTCATAACTTCTCATCTCCCCGCTTAACAGGAATAAACGCTATCGACATCTGCCCGTCATTGTACGCATCTATCGCGAATAACTCCATCTCCGCCTCATACATAATAACCCTCATCTTATCCAACTCTTCCGCCGAAATATTTCCATTTTCCAACCAAACAGATACCCCATATATACCCGAAGGAATATACTTATCGTCCTCGAACGAAATATCCTCGCGCATATACTCCGGAAACAGCTCCTTTATTTTTTTCTCCAACTCACTTCTCTCAATCATTTACTTCACCGCCACGCAATCTATTTTATAATCCTGCTTTAACAATACATCCCCACCCGCATTTCTAATTACCGCCGAAAGAGTCGCCTCCGACTTATATGGTATCATCAGCTTATACCCGCTCCAGCCAAAAAGATGGACGCGCTGTGTAACGTTCGGCGAAACCTTACTATTTTTCATCTCATCAAAGAATATATCCGCATTATCTCCCGTCTCATCTACCGCATCTTTTCGAAACATCATCATTATACCGTCTATAACTACTGCCCGCATATCAACCAAAATCTCGTCATCTCTATCATTGCTTATCGAAATATCTATCTCGTCGCTCCCACCGGGCTTATCAATCTTTAACTCATACTTCGATAACTCAATCATCATTTTACTTCACGCTCAACATCACTATCAACGTCTTCGCTCATCTCCCACGTTGGTTCGGTAGAAGAGTCTTTAAGGACATCATCCTCTGCCTTCGTTCGCGTATCGTACCACAGAGATACGTGTTCCGCAATCGCATTCTGAACGTCCTGCTCGCGGGTCAACCCCGGCTCGCCCTCTTCGCGCATCTCCGCGATATGCTTGTCCCAAACTTCTACCAACTCATCTGACACATCAACTTCAATTTTCATCTTTTACCCCCATCATATTCAAACCGCATTTCAATAAACATTAAATCTCCGCCGTAAATAGCACTTAAACTAAAATCATACTTCTTCAAAATATTTGTTATAATAGATAAATCAATTTTATTTATAACATTAAATGAAGAGTCACTATAATACCTAACTTTTAAGACTTCAATGCTAGTCATAGTTTTATCAAACCTAACTAAATATCTATCCTCTAAATCCATATCGACCATATCCCTAGCTACATACTTATACACACTTTTTATATCAACCATCTTTACTCACCTCTTTACCGTATTCTTTTCTCTCCACTCGACCGGCTTATCGTTAAAAATATTCAGGTTTCCATGCTGGGTAGAGACTACACACTCTAAAAGCTCATCCCCCGCTGATAAACCCGCGCTCTTTCTTTTACGCATTATATCAATAGCCTTATCTTTATCCATAAAAATAGATAAATCAACCTTACTCATTTTGTTCCTTATTACATAATATCGTGCAAACCCAACGAACGATAATACATAATTATCATCATTATCAATTTTCTCTTCACCCATCTTTATCACTCCTTCAACCCTTCTAAACAAGTAACCCCTACCTTACCTTTCAGCAAATTTTCCTTATCAAGCACCGCTCTCTCCACCTTTTTCCACTCTTCCCAACCGCATAACGGTATAATTATAAGTATATACGCGATTATTTCAGTGTTATCATAATACGTCGCGCCAAGAGATGGCTTACCATACTCAGGATACTCCGCCTCTATAAACTTTAAAACTTCCACAAGTTCCACTATCTCATCCTGCGAAATATTCTTCGATATCGACCTCGCCATCTTCTCATCGCAATAAGGCAAAAGCTCAGACATATTTCCCATTCTTAACTTTTTTAGCGCTTCCCTAACCTTATCAACCTCATCGGTAGAAAGATACATTCCAAAATCCGTATTTACAAGATAATAAAGTTCTGGAAACACTTCCGAAAAAACATTATCAAATACAAAACTATCATCCAATTTACGAATATCAGACCTATACGAATGCGATGGGGAGTCAAATGATATGCAGTTCGACCCCATATCTATCCCACCAAGCTGAACATCTATATCAGGAATAATCGGCTCCAACGCTTTTTTAAACTCATTACATAACTTTTCGCCACATACATCTACCTTTTCCAACAACGTTCTATACTCATCAATATCATCAGTTATCATTTTTCATCACCATATATTATTAGAGTAAGGTATATAAATATATCCTCATACACCCCGCTCACCTATTCAATATTTTGCCGATGACCCGCGACACCAACTTCCCGTACCATCCGACCGGAATAT
>JAEHJW020001287.1_pt1 | contig 23387 bp, 13 predicted proteins | sample 9271431 | NCBI WGS metagenome assembly JAEHJW02 | reverse complement strand
ACGCCAAGCGCCTTGTCGGGCGCGGTGAATTGGATGCGGTCGCCGGCAGTAAACTCGCGGTCGATCTCGCGGTAGACGCAGACGCCAGTGAGGCGGCGCGGATCGTAGGTGGCGATCTCGCCAGTGGCCTTTTCGACGGAAAGAAGATTGTCAGCGGGGTTTACGCCGACAACCGCACCATAGCTTCCTGCTTCGATTCCGTTCGCCTTGCTTCCACAGGAAAATCGAACGATGTCGCCTATTTCGTAGTGGCTTGCCCAGGCGAGTTCGGCGCCGGTCATGTCCTGGCGCTGAATCAGAACGCGGAAGTTTCGGTCATCGGCGGCAATGATGCCATTGGCCTTCAATTTTTCGCACACGGCGATGTTTAACTCGCGGCGTGTGGCGTTGTCGGGGGAGACAATCAACATGTTTTCGGGCGATTCTGCGTAGGCTTTCGCGATGGCGCGAATGCGGCCCTCCGTATTCGGAATTTCTCGGACACGCCCCTGCTGCTGGAGCAATTCGAGCGCGGCGGAAACCTGGACTTTGGCGAGCATCTCGATGGCGGATTTCAATTCCGTGTTGATGAAAGCCGGAGACGCTCACCTTGAGCACCCGGCACTGCACAGGGATCGGCCAGAGGTGCCGATGGCGTTCAATGAAGGCATCCTTCACTTCTGGCCCTTTGCAAAGTATGCCGTCGCTTTTCCCAGGATGTCGCGCTCCATCGTCACCCGCGCCAGCTCCGCGCGAAAACGGCCGATCTCCTTTTGCTCGGCTGTCACACCGGACTTACCGCTGACCTCCTTGAGCTTCCCCTCGCGCTTCGCCTTCACCCAGTTGGAGAGCGTCTGCTCGACCACTCCCAGACTGCGTGCCGCCGCCGCGATGCCCTGGCCCGACTCCACCAGCCTAACCGCCTCCTGCTTGAACTCCAGCGTGTACCTGCCCCGTTTGAACTAAGCCGCTGCGCGGCGGACGCTGCAGCAGTGGCCTGCGAGTAGTCTGGTGGCTGGGATAGGGTGTGGGTCACAAGGAGGTCACCGTGACCCGACTCCGTCAGATGATTCCCAATACCTATCCTGTAATTGCGCATACACACCGAAGTGGATGAGTTATTTGGCCGGTTGCCGCTAATTTACTGTTAACGCTGCGACAAACCCACGAACGCGCGCCGACACCAGGGGCTTCGTCGCGAGTGCCACCAGATCGAGGTCTCGAAACAACACGCAGGGTAATTACCTCTACGCACTATTTCGCCATACGCTTCAACTCTAACGAACGCCTGCCAACAGGCTACCGCGCTTTTTGACAAGATAATCCTTTTCGACCTCTACCATGGGATCATCGGGATGCTCCCGCTCCCAACGCTCAAGCCAACGATTCCTATCTCTAAACTTGTTCAGCATGTCGAGGCAAACAACCATCGTGTAGTACATTGATGCGTTCAAATATCGCGCACCGGAGGCAAGGGTTTCCGGAGATTTAATCGACCTCTCTATTTCTTCAACTGCCTCGATCCACATTTTCGCGGCCTTCTCTGAGTGCAGTCCGCGATGGAGGTCGAATCCGGCTTGGCGTAACGCATACACTTTCCTCTCGACTATCTCGTAGACGTCGGGAACGAGCTTTAGCGCGCGATCTGCCACGCCAATTGCCTTCGACCATTCCTTTTCAGAAATCTCCATCTTAATCCAGTGGAGGTATGTCTCCGGATTCTTCGACTTCAACTTGTGCGCAGCTTCAAAATGAGTAGTTGCATCGGCGATGCGCCCCATGCGTCTGTACATGAAACCAAGCACTCCATGCAGATCAGCAGCATTTGGATATTTCTCGATCGCACCCAAGAGAAGTGATTCAGCTTCACCGTGTTGTCCTGAATTGAATCGGAGCATCCCTTGCCTTATGAGCGATGCGACCAGTCCATGCTGGACCGTTGGGAGCTTCCCAGCGAGTGCTTTGCTCCGACTCTCAATGCGCGCATAAAACCCATTCGAGCCCTCGACGAGCCGAACCAGTTTTTTCGTGTTCAAGTTGATTTGATACCGCTGTTCGCCTTCAACGACAGGAGCCTTTGGAAAGAGAAAAAGCGTCTGAAGTTCAATGAGAGCTGAGAGCAGCCTCTCCTCTGAGAACTCGAGAATATCCGTCATTTCCGCAAATGAAATCGGCTCCTCTTGGACGGCAGAAGCTACAAGCACTTTTCGCCCGTCTAGAGAAAGCTTTTCGATCTCCCGTTGCAGGGCGTACTTTCTAGCTTCATCTCCGCCTTTTTCCGTCCAGATCGATATAGCTTGGTTAATATCTAGAATCCTTGCAAGTCGAAGTAAATCGTCCATATAGAGAGGAGAGCCGTCAGTACAAGCAACGATTCTCTTAGTTACTGGTCCTGAGAACGGCATCTTGTCAAGTCCGTAGAGTCGAATCCTAGTTTCTATAAATTCTTCCGCTTCCGACTGATCAAATCCGCGCACCGTGAATGTGCGTATTCCAGGGATTGAACGACGAGAGGTCAAAAGAACTGCCGAGCGAGTGTGAGGGATTTCGTGGGTAAACAAGCCAACGACATCGTCATCTTCGAGAACGGAATCGATGTCGTCAGCGACAATAAAAGCCGGGAAATCATCCAGATATTCGAAAAGTAGCTTCTTTCTCGAGTCAAAGTCTCTTGCTAGATCGTCCGATGTAGCACCGTATTCATTTAGTATCCGATCAACTGCCTCCTCCACATTTGTAAAATCCGGTGTTTCTACCTTGGTTGCCACGCCCTCTCGGAACCTTCTCCTTTTTGCGCTGAGCCACAAAATAAGCGGGTACTCTCCGACCGAAGGAGGGAGATTTTGAACAAATCTGAATGCTGCTGCGGACTTTCCTTTGCCCCCATCGCCCGCCAGCAAACATCTCTTGTTCAGAGGATTGGCGAAACATTCGGACAAATCACGCAATAGCGAATTGCGCCCGACGAACTCAAGATAAATACTGTCCTCACTTGGGAGTCGGCGTAATTGCGATTGTTCATCTGTGTCCACCCCAACCAATCGATCACCCAATGAGGCAAGCTCCTTCGCTTCGTTAATGTAATCGATCCATTTCAGGACTTCCTGCGCACAATACAGAAGATGCTGCGCTTCCTGCACAGGCACCTCGTCCTCAACTGGATGCGACAACGGATCCCTGCAGTCCTTAATTGCTTTCAAATTGCCCATGAATCTAGCCTTCACTGGCTTCGCTGCATCCACCCGGTGTCCAGCTTCTACTGTAAAGAGTTTGTCAAAATAGATATCAAAGACGTTGTAGAAGTGATTCGTCCCCAAGAGATCAAAATCATCACGAACTATCGTTGTGGTACCAAGGTTAGCTCTCGAAAGGTTCGCGTTTGATTCAGCTTTCGCCCACTCATCTCCAAAGGGTTTTTTCAGTCGACTTGACCAGTCTTTCGGAAAAACGCGAGTCATCCGATCTCTCAAGAATGACACTACGGCATTTCGAAAGACTCGCTGAATACCCTGGTAGCAGATAGCGTTGCTTCCAATCTGGGATACATCATCGATTGGAATTTCCGGACTTGCTGCCGCTCCTGGCGTCACCGTGGCATTGCTCATTTGTGCAGTTTGGGTTGAATCCGTCTCAACTGCTGGGCCACTCACCTGCGAAATCTGCTTCTCCGTCTGCGCGCTCTCCAATGCAGCTAATTGCTCGTCGAGTGCAATGATTTGAGAAGAATGCTTCAATATTGATTCTTCATTCGCCTGAAGTTGGGCGTGAATGTTGGCCTCTTGAACTGAAAGTCGGTCTCTCCTTGCAGAGATAGCTTTGGCAGTGCCCTTAAGGTTTTTGACTGATCTGTCATAGGCCTCCTTCGCTTTGTTATTTCCCTCCTTAATCCGCTCCAACTCTGTGCTGAGGTCGTCGATCGACTTTTCCAATTGCGCGACTGCGGAAGCGATACGTTCATGCTCTTTGTTAAGGTCATCGAGTTCCGTCGTAGCCTGCTTTCGCTCTTCCTCTAAGTGATGCTGTAAGTGCGGTGTTAGGGCTTCCAACCGCTCGACCTCGGCGCGCGCTGCTTCCCGGGCCTCAAGAAGCTTTTTCTTGCGAGTTGTGGGGTGAGCGTCAACAGCATCGAGTTCTTCAAGTACCACCGCATGGAGGTACTCCTGATCTCTTCCATACCCAATAATCGAAATGAATATTTGAATTTCCTCGATTGGATACCGATCAGCAAGGGAGCGCACCGTTGTTTGGATTAGGCTTTCCCAGGAGCTCTGTTCGAGAGAATGATGAACCGCGTTGATCCATGAGCGAGCGTCCTCTGGAGTCTTAGCCTCCACGCCGAGCTGCAATAGAGCATCTTTGGCGAGGGAGGAGTGGTTTCTGATCCAGAGCGCGCAAAGAAAAGATGCCAGTTCGCCATTCCTACGATCGACAACTTCCTTTCGGAACGCCGCGATCATTTGCCGATGAGTTGGGAGAGCTTTAGTAATTCGAAACCCTGGAAAAGTTCTGCTACGAAGAGACTCGCCCTTTTTTAAGCGCTCGCGTAGTGGGGCCTCCGGAATATCCCCCATAAATGCTTCGCATAGCTGCGCGTTACGGAAATGAAATACTGCGTCGTAAGGAGAATCCTTCTCTTCCATTGATCCCGCCCATTTTTTGTGGCCAATTGTAGCACTTCCACCCTCAAAGGCGCGTTCAGTTTTGAGGGGTTAGGATCGCTGTTGCAAGTCTGGAAAGCAAATTGATGCAGACTGCGATTCCGATTGTTTGGACAGCGCCACTGAATCCGTCCGTCGTAAGTCGCTTCTTCCCTTCCGCTTCGCTTCCTCAAGCGGACAGCCAGGCGCACGATCTTCGCGTACTCTAACCGAGTCTTTTCCGACCGTATGAAGCGCAGCCAATCGCTCAGCAGTCCGCAGATCCTACACGAGGCGCCAATGAGCTACTTCATCGCGGAATCGTTCAACGTGCCGGATCGCTACCCAGAAGTCTTTGGGCTTGTTTCGAGTGTTCTGTTTCCCAAGCTATACCTTTTGACACGGCCGGATCTCACCCATCCGGCCGTTGATTTTGTGAGGTTTAGGCGGCGGTCTGAGAAGGCCCTTGTGTCACACCTATATAAGGATGCGATTGGACGTCGAGTGGCGCCTGCACTAGGTCCTTGAGGACACGCTGCACGGTTGCCGTCGAGACGCGGTGGTCTCTGGCGATCTGCCGGATGCTGTGGCCCTGGCAGCGATCGCGATGGATAGCTTCGCGGTCCACGGCGATCGGCTGCCGGCCGATATGGCGGCCTTCGAGCCTGGCTCGCCGCATGCCGGCACGGACCCGCTCGACGATCAGCGAGCGTTCGAGTTCAGCGATCGCGCCGACGATGACGACGATAGCCCTGCCCAGCGGGCCGCCCGTGTCGATCTGCTCGCGAAACGAGATGAACTCGATTCCCAAGTAATTCAGCTCATCGAGGACCTGCAGAAAATGGGTGACAGACCGCGCGATGCGATCGAAGGCCCAGACCAGCACGACGTCGAACTTGCCCCGCCGTGCATTCCGCAGCAGCTCATCGAGCCCCGGCCGCTTCGCCTTGGCGCCACTGATCTTGTCCGTGTACTCCTGCACGATCTCATAACCGCGCTGGGCGGCCAGCTGACGCAGGTCGTGGAACTGCGTCTCCGGGTGCTGATCGACGGAACTGACTCGGAGGTAGAGGGCGGCGCGCTTCATCCGCGCCGTCCCTTCGGCTTCCCTGCATGCTTGTCGACGTAGGACTGGATAAACTCCATCAGCACGTCGGTCATGTTCAGACCTTTGGCAGCCGTCGCCGCTTTGAAGCTGTTGTGGAGATCGACGGGAACGTTCAAGTTCATTCTTTTCACCTGTGGTTCTTCTGCCTTCCTGATCACATTCACCTCCTTCCCGGAGGTGAGTGTATCTGGTTATGAGTAACAACGGCTACTGGATACCCCAGGCCTGACGGCACATCAGCACCATGCTCGCCATCGTTTCCCACTCCACGTCCAGGGCCGCGGCCAGAAGATGGAGCTGCTGCCGGGTAGCCGGAAGCCACGTCCCGGCTTCGATCTCCAGCCACCGCTGGGCAGTCGTGCCGGTCAGCCGGGCGGCCTGCTCGACGGTCATCCCCTCCTTCTCGCGGGCACTCTGGATAAAGACGCCGAACATCCGGGCCCAGACACCCCGGAGGTAGCTGTGGTCATCGGTCAGCGGAAGAGGTGCAAATGTCATACTCATGTACTCATTACTCCTAATCGGCGAACCTGTCAAGTTCGCCTGGATCTGAACTGCACGATGAGTATGGGCTCAGAGGAGTATCGAACCAAAGGCATCTTCCCCGATCACAACAAGGGTAAGGATGTCTACTACCAGGGCTCCCGGCAGATGACCTCGACCTCCCGGCGCTACTACGAAAAGGAACTTGGCGCCGGCGTGGGCCCGTCTCCTGGCTTCAACGAGATGTTCGGCTACACCGAGCCCCTGCGTCGCTTCATCCAGCGCGAAGGATTCGAGCCCCAGGCCAACGAGATCGCCAACACCATGCCTTCCTGGATGCCCGGCGAGGACTACTACATCGACTTCAAAAAGGGCGATCCCTTCATCAAGGTCGACCAGGGCTTTGCCCGGCTGCCCGGCGCCGGCTACGCGGCTCTGCATCCCGAGCTCGATGGCGTCAACCCCGAGGACTACCCCGACATCCACAAGATGGCTATCCTGGCCGATGTCGCACCCTACTCCCGGGAGTACAACCAGGTCTCTCCGTCCTGCCTCACAACAAAATCCTCTCGCACGCGTGAGCGGAGCAGCTCTGGATTTTTCTGCTCTGGCTCTTGCCCTGCAGGACAACGCAGCCTGGGGCGATCGTACTTCGCACTTTTGTATCCGGACATGCCGGGAACCGGTTCCCCCTAAAAGCCTCTTGATACTTGCCGCCCGTCCTTACCCCCGCCTGTGGACAAACTCACCCCTAGGTATAGGAGGTTTCTGCGAAAACATACAATTTGCTCTTCTTCAAACCGGTCCATCGCCTTATCCCGGGCAGGAATGTGTGCTGCTGTTCGGAGCTTTTGTGTTCAATTTTCCTGATCATCACGGTCGCTCCTCGATGGCCGGCACGGTTGTCGGCATCTGGTGCTGCTTCTTCGCCGCCACGGACTCTTCCACTCTCAGCCCGCACGCTCCCTATAACCGCCGCCGCCGCTTGCCAGCGGCGATCGGAGTCTCCATCCCGGAGATCGTCGGTCTCCCCGTCCTGCCCGGCAACAAAAACCTCGCGCACCCGCGGGCAGGGACCAGCCGGGATTTTCAGTTCCGGAACGTGCCGGGCAGACCCGCCGCGTCAGGGGCGATCGTACTTCGCACTTTTGTATCCGGGAAGTCGGGGGGAACGCTTCCCCCTAAAAACCTCTTGATACTTGCCGCCCGTCCGTACCCCCGCCTGCGGACAAACAGGGGCCATAGTATAGGCGGATTGATCAAAGCTGGTCACTATTGCCAGTCAGTTAATAGCCCAATCAACTGATGCTCCTGTCCTGCTGCCCACCACCGATGTCAGGATCTGCTGACCGTCCTTCACCTAGCCCCTCTCACTCACTCACCTAGGGTCAACTCTGTAGACGCCGCCCCTCGCTAAGCGGCAATCGGTGATCTCGCACCTGTCACCTTACGAAAACATCACTTTATCGGAAGATGGACGCAGAGAACGGATTCGACAAATCTGCAGTGCCCCTCATCGATTGACTATATTCAATTCAACCAGGGCATCTGGAGGTGTAAACCGTCAGCGATGGCTAGCCGGAATTATTATCTGGCCTACTATATCAGTGGTTCTCGTGACTCTTGGGAGAGAAAGATCGCGTTCAATTTAAGAGAGCTAATTTAATATGTTGCGCATAGGAAAGAGGAGATATGCGCGTGATTGAACCGGACAATTCACATTCCGGGGGGTTCTCTTCGGGCGGCAACCGTCAGCACTGGGGGCCGGCAATGAGTGACGAAACTTTTACGCTTGAACTGAAGTTTCAGGCTCCGGACCTGGTGATTCTACCGGAATTGAATCGGGATATCGTGAGTTTCGCGGGTTCGATCGCCTCGCAGCTCCCGTTAATCGTCGGTTCGGTCGTCCAGCTGACCGGAGAAGCGCTGTTGACGGCCTCCGTCGAAGGAAGACCCATTCGCAGCCTTATTGAAAACCGCGCTCTACTCCCGTGGCTTCCTTGGGAAGACCGCGTGATTATGGCTAGGAGCCAGAAGGATCTGTCGACACTAACGAACCCGGGACGGTTCCATTTCGACACACCGCTTGTTGGACAGAGACTCCACCATTTGAACTTGGGGCTTGGAGAGATGCTTCTTGCCCCGAAAGATCGGTCCAATGTCGACCCAGGTCGAACGGCAACTTTCATCAGTTTCACCTTGACCTCAATCTCCTTCGAGCAAGGCAGCATTAAAGGAGTATTGAAGGGAATTCAGACGGGTGCCGCGAGTTTGAGTTTATTCTTGGGCCTTGCCTATATCGAACCCCAAGTGACTAAACTCGTGAACCATGAGACGGCGGTATACCAAGCGCACGGCGTTGTCGCGAAACTTGTCGGCGAACAGAATGTTCCGTTCTGCGAGGCTCGATTATCTTTCGATGGGTTGAAAGAAGCTCGGGAGCGCTATTTGAATTACCGCGAAAAGAACATCGATTCCTTCGAACGTCATTGCAGGATCGCACAAAACCAAGCTCTTCTGGCTGTCGCACTCAACATCGATCTACCAATCGATGGGGTTGCCGGACCGAGGACGAACGAAGCCGAACGTGCGTTCGCGCATAAGCACAACCTGCACTGCACGGATTGTCCGGAATTCCGCGGCCAATTGGCACAAGTGATCGAGGACTTGATTGCGAGAAAAGAAGGGCAATCCAAAGGATCGTAATCACGGGCCCACGAATCAGGAGTCCGGCTTCCGTTGTCGTTATCCCTTAGTCGAATTTCAAAGCTAAAAGAATAGGATGGGAGTCCATATAGGGTGTACTCCATAAACTATGGCCTAACACGGATGTGCGGCAGGGTTCGAATTTGCATTCCTTCTTCGTCGTCACTCAATCGAATGCTGGCGTCATCGAGGAGTTGTATATCATCTGATCGGCCTAGCGCTGAAATCTTCGCCCGTTCAGTGATGGAATTCAGAGTCTGAAAGCGGACTTGCGCGGTCAATATTGGCCAACGGCTTCAACACGGAATTTGACACAATTGCCGCGGACTACCTTCGGGTGCTCGGCCTCGATCTCGTACAAAAGCCATATAGCAGAGCTGAGCATACTGACTGGCCGTTAACATCGCAATCTGTGAAAGCAATCAAGCGCAACCTCGGTCATAGGCGACATATCAAGCTAAGCATCTGTTGCGTCCTGTGAGCTGACGGTCCTCTCGTTGATGTGACGCCGGACAGCTGCAAAGATCTGAGTTGGTGCAAACTGCCCTTCGATCTGCAAGTTCAAAGACATGATTCGATCAGCTTGGGCACTGAGATTCAAATTTCCGAAATCGAACCATAGACTATGCGAACCGGTTTGAGGCCGCGAAGACACTCGCCAGTAGCTGACGCCTTGGTCAAATCTCAGATTCAATACCTCCCCAGAAGAGAAGTCAATCCGTAGTTGCCGTGAGTGCTGCATCGCGCCAGAAGGCGTGACGGTCACCTTCCCCAAGCCGCTCAGGACGAGAACCAGAACCTCGTTTCTGGCCTTCATACTGGGCCAATCTGAAAATACTTTAGGGGTGAACGAACGAGTGAGCTCTTGGCGTTTCTCCATTGTGTTAACCACGATTTCCGGCTTACCGAATCTCTCATCGAGTAGTTCTCTGAGCCCGAGGATCACTTGGTTTAGGAGAGCAACACTGAGGGGTGTAAATAGGTATCGATCGCTATAGGAGATCTTCAATACAGATGCCGATCCGGCCGTGAGAACTGAATTGGTTGCAGCATGCTCACTGCACAGCAGTGACCAGAATCTCGTGCCGAAGGTATTTAGGGTGCCAGTTAACTGGTTCTGAATTGACAGTTCGAGATCACCAGGGTTTATGACTGCCGGACGAAGCGAAACAGGAGAGCACTCCTTGGGCCACTCCAGAGGAGAACTGGTACCGAAGATGATCGGCTGTTCAGACTTGCCCCAAGCTTGATTTGGTTCGATCGCCGACGGATCAGAAGATGCCCACGCGACGACGATACCCCCTCTCTCAACCTCCGCAATGACAGTCGCTCCACCGATCACTCTCGGAGCCTCCGCAGTTCGAACACTTGCGTTAGGATGCTCGGCGAGTGCCGCCAGCGAGTACGAATCAACATCAGGACGGGTAGCAAACGATGAATTGCATATTACGAGGCCTAGAGGGCGGGACATCGAAAGTAGCTTATATGCGAGCATGCGAGCCGGAGAAGCGGCAAAATCCCAATTCGATCCGTTGAGGTATATTAGAGATCTGCCCGCATCCGAATGGCCACTCTCGCGTATCACTGCTTCCAGCAAACCAGACACTTCAACTTGAGAACTATCCCCAAAAAATTGCAGTGTCTTGGGGACCTTGAGCGAATTGAGCCAGTCCGGATTCAAAAAGGCCAAAGCTGCGTTGCGATCAAGAGAGGCCGCGTCAAAACGCTGGTCGAAGTCAAGAACACAGCTTGGGCAACAACTATCACAATTCTTTGGACAATTTAAAATTCGGACGGCTTGATGGAATAATTCGTTCAAGAATCGCGTCGCATTGGATGAATAGCCCGCTGCGAAGTGATCGAAAACAAATATTGATTGGATTCGACCAGTCCCGTCCCTGACCTCTCGAGCTTCACATCCAAGTTCAACAGTTTGGACACCGAGCAATCCAGCGAAAGCGTCTCTCAGTGCTACCGCGATTGTTCGAGACACGCGAGCATCGCGTAGAGGCTGACCTTCCCTATTACGAAGTTGGAATTCAACCATGTCAGTGCGCGACTCGTGGCCGAGGGCGACTCGCGTCACTGCCCAGGGATTCGATATTGAATCACACAGACGATCTCCAGCTTTGCTGCGAAGTTTGAAGTGCCCGCCAGGTTTCGAAAAGACGTCCGGCAGTTCACCGTCGGGTTTGTATGGTTCAGCCCGGCCGCAACTGAGGCAGACGGCATAATCCGTTGCGTTGATTCCCTTCGAATGGTGGTAAACCCGACCTTCAGTTGAGGCTCGAAAACGTCCGAGGATGGGGTTCGGCAGAGGTACCCACTCTCCCCTCGCGCTCACCCACGGGCGCTCGACAGGTACGAACCTCTGAGTGGTCAAATCATTATGAGGATCTTCATAGAAATCCACGGAGAATCCGGCTGGCTCAAGGAACCTTTCGTGGTGCGAGAGGTCTGCACCGCACTCTTCGCAATGCTTCGCCAGCACTGCAGATGCTCCCGTGCAACCGCATCGCGAGCACCACCACGCGAGCTTAATCCCCTGAATCTCGCGAACCTCAGACTCCGAAGCCGGAATATGCCAGTTGAGAGTGATTCCTGCTGATCGGTATACGAGGCCATCAAGGACAACTTCTGCCCCAGGGGCGTATTCACGAAGAGCAGTCACAACATCGCGATTTGCGAGTTCGCGTCTCTGGTATCTGTTGTTCTCTCCTGGGCCAGCGAGAGCGGTCTGGGTAGCATTTCTGAGCCCGGTGACAGTCAATGTGTCGAACGAGGTCACATTTGAAGGAAATCCATATGCCGGCAGGAATCCATCGGTCGCAAGTTCGCGAAGTAGATATTCGTTCGCTAACCGCGTTTTCTGGAACTTAATTGCTTTCGCAGCCGGATCCTGATCGTCGGGTCCGATCAAGCTCTCTTGCACGCTCAATGAATTCCACTCAGTGAGCCAGGACTCATGGGCTCTTTGGAGCGCGGCTGCCGTCCGTCCAAGAATGGTTTCGATTAAAGATCCTTCGAAAACCGTGTGGCGGATCAAGTAGCGAACACCTCTTTCAAAGGCATCGTCCGTTCCTCCAATGTAACCGAGACACCAATTCTGAAGACTATTTGCCTGACTCTTTCCAGCTTCCAGAAAGAACATACCGCACGTCAGCTTATGAAGCTCCAGGTTCTGCTGACCACAGCTGCGCTTTAAAAATAGGGATAAGACAACAGCGTTAATGTGTCGCTGCACGATGACTGCACTGTTAAGAGAGACAACTGGTGCGGGTAGAACAGTATCGAACGCCCATCGCGTGTTGAGGAAAACGTTCTGGTCGTGAGGATTTGGCCGACAAAGGGTTAGTGCGGTTGACCGCGCCTCGGCTCGGCGCCCGGCTCTTCCCGCTCTCTGCAGATAGTTTGCAGGATGGGGCGGCACGTTATTCATTGCGACCTGCTGGACACCTCCGATATCGATTCCCATTTCCATCGTCGTGGAACAGGAAAGAATGTTGATATCCCCTGACTTGAAGCCGTTCTCGTACTCCTGCAGCTTCGAAGAGGGCTGCTGTGCGGAATGCTCCGCCGCCGTATAGTACATAGCGAACTCAATCACTTTGTCGTTGAATGTTGACCAAAGGCCCTCTTCTCTCAAGTTAGCAATTATCGGCTGCTGGTCGAGCCAAGCGCGCCCGCGACGCACTGGATCAATGCCATCAGTTGCACCTCCAAACGGCAGATCATAGACCGGGATTTCGGTTCTGTTACAGAGCTCCACTGCAGAGATCTTCTTAGGTGTATAGGGGCTAATCCCGCAAAGTGTCGTATCCAAGAACCTGCGTGTGTACGGACAGATCCAGGCTTCTCGTATCGCTTGAAATGCAATTTGTTCAGGCGGCAACACATACCCATTGGCAGTCAGCGTCAGAATCCGCGTCACCGATGTCCATGCTTCGGTTAGGACCGCATCAATCAGATCTTCTCCTTCAGTTGTTGTGCTGTCTGCCGCGAGCGCCCTCTCTAAGATTCGTACGAGGAGGCTGCTCCTTCCAGAGCGAAGGACCGAAGGCCATCTCCTTTGAAACCTGCCAAGCTGATCGGCGTTCGATGAGACGATAGCTGAACTGTGGCGGCGTGGAAGCCCTGACCATTTCCAGGTTTCGTCTGGGATAGCGATGCAGCCGCCATTGCGGATAACGAAGTCGACCGCAATCTTTAAAAAATCCCGCCAATCTTGGCCAGATCTGCTTCGCGAGCTCCACAATGCTGAAGGGGCACAATCCAATAAGCCGGGGTAGCAAAGAGACACCAGCCCCATCGTCTCTAGGTTGTTCTGTCGCTTTGGGCGCCGCCCAATTTCGCGAATGATCAATGTTTCGGCGACTCTCGCGGGCCCCTGATTGCCACCAAAGAGCTCTCGCGAGTATTTCCAATACTGACGTTGGATTGCCTCGAAATCGACGGCCCCTTGCTGAATTCCTCGTTGTAGATCGCGAAAATTGACCATTGCAGAGCGCCGAAGGTTCTTTCGCAACCCGTCGAGCAGATTTTCGATCTGAATGCTCTTTTGAGGAATGGCTTCCAGGGCCTCTATTTGCGCATGTAGTTCTGGATTCGGATTCATGCGAGCTAACAGGTTGTGGTAAATAAGGCCCCTTGCTTTTGTCCGTTCTGAGTCCTGTTGAAGTCTCGCAGCAAGGCGGGCTGTTCCCTGCCTGCTATCGGTGAAAGTTAAGAGCCGGCGACCTCGAGATGGATGCAGAGCGGGGCTCTCTCCATCTGACGCGAATTCTAAAAGTGTCGGGAGAATGCTTGCCAGGTAGAATGGGGCTCCAACACGACCAGTCCTAAATACTTCTGCAAAACGGGGACCGCTCGTGCCGCAATCGGGACAACTGGCACCTTCAGGCCCCGATTCGTGGGCTGTTACAGCAATAATGTTCGGACCGGGACTCTCACAAATTGTTCCAGATTCAGAGTTCACGTACAAAATTTCAGCATGAGGTACATCGCGATTCGCGATCAGCAGAAGCGATTCATCACTAGCCAGTTCAAAGTCGTTGTCGCTCTCATCATCTAGATCATTACTCGAGGAGTCGGTGTCCGCAATGTCACTCGGATCAAAATCGAGAGCAAAGTCTTCGTCGGAGCCTTCAGAATTCGGGACGATAACCGTATTTCCTACAACTGCAGCTCGAAGATAAATTGCTCCACACTCCTGGCAAGCAATTAGTTCGAACACAGGCGCGCCACAAGTGCAGCGCCTCCGCGGTTCCAAATAGAGCATCCCGAATGGCCATTGACCATCGGATAGCGCAGACTTTCCTTTCGAAGCGCAGGATCGGTCAGAGCAGCACCATAATCCCGCAAGTGTTTGGTGGAAGAGATGACCTCTGAGCGGTAGAAAGGGTGTTCCATCTGAATCGGAAGTGCCGGTCAAAAGATCAAGCCATTCAAGAGACTCATTCTGCTCTGCGCGCGACCAAGGCTCGCTTCTTTTATGGAGAATCTTGCAGACATCTGATAAGCGCGCCACTAGTGCCCTGTTCTTCGACGTAAAATAATCTCGAATAGCTCGCGCAGTTCGATTTGACGAGAGTGCGAGGTAGCGCTTTTCGCTGGCCGAGGCTTCGTTATCGATTCGCCGCAATTCTTGCAGCGACTCTACCCCGTCGGCTCCGTCGACTGGCAGCGTTGGGATGGTTCTCTGTCCAGAAACTACATGTACTCGGTCCGTCGACGTTCCCGACACCTTCGCCAGAAATTCGCGCAACTGTTCACTGGCCGTTCCGCCGGGATCGCCGATCGTAGCAGAAGTGGCAACAAATCTCACTTCCTGCGGCACTACGCCAAAAGAATGTAAAACTCGGCGAATCAGCAAAGCAAGCTCGGCCGCCTGGGATCCAATATATGTGTGCGCTTCATCAAGGATGATCCACCTGAGTTTCCCTTGGGACGACTCGACAATTGGAGCATCCTGGCTGCGAACTAACATGTACTCCAACATCGTTGCGTTTGTGACCAGGATAGGGGGTGGCGAAGCTCGAAGAGTTCGTCTGTCTCGGATCTCGCTCTTGACCCTCGCTTGCGTAATGGGCAGAACCTCCGGTGTCATTCCGTTGTAAAGGCAGAACTGAATATGGCGGCCGTGTCCGTAAGTCCAAGCCCTGAGTCGATCGCGTTGGCTGTTGATCAGTGCATTCAGTGGGTATAAGAAGAGAGCGCGCACTCCTATCAACTGCTCAGCCGGGTCACCTTCTTGAGCAAGGTCGTTGAGAATTGGGATCAGGAAGCATTCTGTTTTGCCAGATCCCGTACCGCTCGTGACCACGACCGACTCCGAAGTCTGCCGCGAAAGGATCTTCCAGCTGTCGACTTGGTGCACATACGGGCGACGATCAGCTGGAAACCTATATTGTGACGCGAGCTCTGGATCAGGACTGTCAAGGGACTTCACGACGCTGGGATGCAGGAGTTGATTCGACAGGGCTTCGAGTGTTGTATCTGCTGCACGCCAACTGAACACAGCTTCAAAAGAAGGATCTCCAACAAAGCTGCCGGAATCGCCGTAAGAACGATTGAAGACCTCCAACAAATGCCGGCGCAACGAGGTATTCGAAAATCCTAGCCAGCTGACAGTTGCCTGGCCAGAACGAGTGGCGAGGGTATCTAGCAGTTCAGAGAAATGCCTTTGCTCCACTGAAGTCCTCCAGCTCCTGGATCGCGCGTTCAGCGATACAGCGTGCCACAGTTAAGTCATATGCGTTTGTGAACCATTCCGGGCAGAAGTCCTGATATCGACGTATCGCTCGGTTGCGACCTCGGAAATCGATGCGGACGTCGATACCAGTTGCAGCACTAGCAGCAAGAAGAATGGGAAGATTTACAACCGAATCTCGATGGGTTGGATATTCAGGAGCACGGAGAAATTTCTTTAGAGGCCCGCGGCGAGCCTTTTCAATATCTGGCTCCAAGTCCGTGGGCCAAACAAGTTCGGCTCCGTCCCGGAGGAGAGTTTGGAAGGGCGAGTCAGTACCCTGGAACAGTTGACTGGATAGATCCATTCGGCTTTGAAGAACGAAGTCTACGTCTTTCGTGGGTTTGCTCGTGGCGAGCGTCGCTCCGACCTCAATAAGTACGCGCAGGGAAGGTAGTATTGATCCAATTTCCTCCACTCGTGACTCAACGGCACAACGTCCGAAGGGTTGGCAGCTTTCGAATGACTCAAAAGCTCTCATGACATCCACCCAAATGGAAAGAGGTACTGCCTCCCAGACTGAAGGCATCTCATTGCAGAATCGCTCTAGAAATCCAGCCGGGAATCTGTGCGAACGCATAGCTATCGAAGCCAAACCCCAATTGGATTTTGCAAACTCACGCCATAGGTCAAATGCGCAAAGCGGTAAATGCGCCAATTGAGCTGCAGTCGTTTCAACAATTCCCCAGTCGGCAGCTTCGAAATGAGTTGCGAGACAATGAATCTCGTGGGAAAGGAGATCGGCGCGCTCGTGCGGATCTGAGATAGTCAAGGCGCGTTTTAGGTTGGATTCTGCGTAAACGCCCTCCCTTCCATCAATGATCGTCCATAACAATGGTCTGAAATGCACTGGAGATTTAGGCTCTGGAATGATAAGCCATGGACCGGGCTCGAGTGTGCCTGTCGGGAACTCCCAACCAACAGTAAGGCCTTGCGATTCGATGGGGCTCAGCCGAACCGGTTCTTCTCCTGGATGGTCAAGGCGCACCGTTTCCACAGCAGCATGGGCGAGGGATTCGGGATTCAAACTTTCCCAGCCCAATTCTACAAATACACGATCACTTAATTGATCCCGTCCAAGTGCACAGGAGTATCGTGCAACCGTGAGCGAAATTGGAGCCGCGCTGCCGGTCTGCAGTTCAATTCGGATGTATGCATCGATATCATCCGCATTCGCAAGCATTCGGTTGATGCGTGGCAGGTGGTCGATCAGCCGCACTTCGATCCGTGTACCTTCTTCAGGCGATGCGAGTTTGAGGGTGACAAAATCAGATTCCCGGCCTTGAGAGCACAAGTTGAAACGCAACCTTGCAGACTCTGTTCTGTTGAGAAACGCAATTAATCGAAAGCCAAATAATGAGTCTGTCGACAACATTCGCCCCTCAGACACACGTCGGCCCTTCGGATCGAAGCAGTATGCTCCGAACGCGGGAAATGGGAGCCGTATCCGTGCCGGGTGCGGATTTCCTTTCCAGAAAACTGAGAGTTCGAAGAATTCGGGTGGGGCCCCAGGACCTGTATATCTGACGTTTGCTGAAAGTGCGTCTCCAACCGCCGAGGCATCTACCGAAATGTGTTCAGTATCGGAGTAAGCGGTCGACAATCTCCAATCTTGAAATTGCAGGATTCCACTGCTGGGATCATTTCCCGGACTAATCGAAATGTGACGAGCTCGCCCCATGAGGACTACACGAGAACGCCATTCGATCTCACCGTGATTCAGCCAAGCACCTTCAACCGGTCCAAGAGCCTCCGAGAGATTGAAAATCCGTTGCCCTCCGGAGCGCCATTCGACCTGCCCCGGTATGGGGCATGGCTCCAGCCCCTCAGCCAGGTGGCAAAGTTTCGGCACTCCCCGAAATGCTTCTCTTGGAGAGATCCAATGGATTTCTGTGGATCTGGCTCCGCTCCAACCAAGATACCTCTCGTCTTGGCTGAGGGTGCAACGGCACCTGAACACTCCACCGGCTGAGTCGAAGACAGTGATGTTCCCTGTGAACCGAAATAGGCGCCGGTTGAGCCCTAGTACAGTCCCGCACGGCAGTGCCTCTGAGTCTTTTTGAGGTTCAGTTCGCCAAGTCTCTGGGACGCATAGAAAACCACTCGTGCCTGAGACAGTTCCCGAACCTTGACGAACAAACGTTGGTTTCGCAGATTCGGTTTCGCCGAACAACCAAGGAAGATCGTTTGAGAGGAGTTCGCCCTTGTGCGCTAGGACGCGTTTTTTAGTGCCATCAGCGAGTAAGAGTGTCACCCATTGCTCCGCGGTAGCATCTTCTCCCGTCGAAAGCGGCAGTTGACGAAGAATTCTAAACATGTCCCGTCCCGCAAGTCGTGTCGCCGACATCTGCGAATTGCTCGCTCCTTGTTCAACCTGAATTGCGATGGATCGGGGCAGGGTGGCTTCTGCCGTTAATCCGAAGGTGCTTTTCAGGAGAGGACTTTCAACGAAATCGGGAATGTTCAACGTGGATTGCAGCCTCCACCCTCCAACCTCAGGTTCAAGTACCCGCTGGACACTCGCGAAACTAGCTGACCGATGAGGTCGTACGGCGGCTACATCTTTGACCAGCTGCTCTAATAGCTGGCGTGCTTGGTGATCTTCAACGGGGAGGGGGAAGGCATCCCGCCAGCCGGGATCAGAGGCGTCGAGCTTGGCGATAGGATCCTTCTCCGAGGAGAGCGCAGTTCTTTCCTTCAGCTCTAGCACGGCAAGGACGATATCCGCGAGTAATCGGAAAATCTCGACCCTCTGATAAGTATCCGGCAACGATGTGGCCTGACTACGTATCCAGTCCTCGATTTCGTTTTCACGTGCCCGCGAGGCAGCAGCATCTCGAAGAACACGGGAGAGTAGTGCGCCAAGCTTGCCCTGTGCGGCCGCTACGAGCTTCATGGGCAAGCCGCCCTGAAGCGCCACACTCCCTAAAAAGCGGAATCCGTGAGTCTGAGAAATCCAAATGTTCCATTCGGCGAGGCCCTGTTCAACACAGGCACTGCGTTGGGTAGGATTCCAGCTTTGAGTTTCGGCACCCAGCCTATTCATGATGGGATCCCAGGACCACCCGGAGCCATCGTATTCACGCCGCCACCATTCGGCCGCATACAGCACGAACAAGCTAGGAAACCATTCGCAGGCCTTCACGATGTCGCCCAGACGGTAATATTTCAATTTGGCAGAAAGGAACTCTACAAGGCCGTTTTCCAACTCGGAGAACTCGGCTGTGGATATGCGATAGGTATAAAGCGGCAAGCCGGTCGGTTGATTTAAATTTCGAGATTCGAGGACGCTCGAGCGGAATGTAGAAAAGTGACCCAATTACGTGCTCCTCGGATTTTCCTTCGCACTGAGCGACAACTTACACTAGGAAAAATGGCAGGAAGCCTTCCCGAGAGCAGTTAGCAGGCTTTGAACGCACACATTGCCGAACGGGGAGTTCTTAAACCGCATTCTGGTGAACGACGAAATCATATCACTACCATCTCGATCTGCGCAGATAACTTCCGCGATACGAGAGGCGATTGGCGATTTAATGCGATTGGTCAAAAGTGTAATGTTTTGGCAATATCCAAAAAGCCTGCCCAGACGCGAATGCCTCACGAATCGTGTCGCCAGCAGCTTGCCGATGAGGCATATAGCGGAAGTTCTCTCGACTGATCATCCTTCATTTGAGGACGAGGGTTGGCTGACAACCGCATCTCAGACCTCATAGTCATCGACCTGGTATCCTTGCCATAAATTTCCATCGTGAAGAAGGTGCTTTGGTCCATGACAAGCTCTAGTTCACTGTGTGGGTGGATGGGAAACTACCAAATCCTCGATTCCACTGATCCAACTGCAATCCGGTCTGCACTGCAGCGATTCATTTCTGATACGGGATTGTCGCAAAGCATCGCTTGGGATCGCAGCATTCCGATCGTACAAAGTGGCACTTCTTTTGTACTTGCAGGCCGAACCGATGGGGGAACCTTCAACGCGGTCTTCGAATACTTGCTTCCGCGAGAAGGCGGCCGAAGGCCCGATGTCGTTCTTCTGCAAAATGGAGTAGTTGTTCTTGAATTTAAAGACACAGCAACTCTCGAACGTGCTGACCTCGACCAGGTAGCAGCTTACGCGCGTGACTTGAAACATTACCACGAAGAGTGTCATACGTTGGACGTTCTCGCGGTACTTATACCTACAAGATATCGCGGTGAGAATCTGATGATTGACGGAGTTACGGTTCTTGCCCCGAATGCGCTCGGGAAGTTCTTAATCGACGTCGCAAGCAGACAAGAAGGACATGCAATTGATCCCCAGCGTTGGATTGCTGCTGAATACATGGCGCTACCGACTCTCGTAAAGGCTGCACGCTTGTTGTTCGAAAGGCAGCCACTACCTCGAATCAAGCGTGCCGAGAGTGTGGGGTTGCCGCAGACGCTCAAGAAGATTATTGAGATCTGTCACGAAGCTGCAGCGACAGGTTCTCGCCATTTAGTACTTCTCACCGGGGTGCCGGGAGCGGGTAAGACTCTCGTGGGCCTACAACTTGCCCATCACGAAGCACTCGAGGACTTAAGGAGCCCACGTCCTGGTAACAAGAATGGTGGTGCGCCGGCGGCATTCCTGTCCGGAAACGGACCATTAGTTCAGGTGCTACAGGATGCCCTCGGATCCACAGTCTTCGTTGCGGGAATGAAGAAGTTCATCGAGTACTACCTCTTCCGGCGCCCGGATCTTGTTCCTCCTCTCCACGTCATCATCTTTGACGAAGCTCAGAGAGCCTGGGACAAGCAACAGATGGCGAGCAAACATCAAGGATCTGAGCTTTCCGAGCCTATGGCGCTTTTACAGATTGCAGCCCGAGTACCAGATTGGTGTGTAGTTTTGGGGCTTGTTGGTGAAGGCCAGGAGATCCACAAGGGAGAAGAGGCAGGGCTCCGCGGTTGGACAGAAGCAATTACGGCGCATTCGAGTGAGTGGACGATACATGGACCTGGCCGTTTGAGCCGTGAACTTCCCGAATCCGCTGTATTCGTACCTGAATCGACGCTGAACCTGTCGACAACTCTCCGGTCTCACACTGCTGGTCATGTGCATCGTTGGGTGAGCGGAGCCCTCGATGGAGGAATCGGATCTGAAGAACTCTCGTTACTTGCGAGCGAATTGCGCAAAACTTGCTACCCAATCTATCTGACACGGCAGATCGAAACTGCCAAGGAATATGTCAAGCAGCGATACAAAGACGAATCCGACAAACGATTCGGACTGCTGGCTTCTCGCTATGCAAAGAACCTGTCGAAGCTCGGGATAGACAATGTGTATCATTTCGAGCGCGTACGTCAGCTCAACGTCGCGAAGTGGTTCAACTCCGAACCCAACGAGAGCCTCTCATGCTGCGCGCTCTCGCGGCCCGCATGTGAATTTGACTGTCAAGGTTTAGAACTCGACCTTCCCATCTTGTGTTGGGGGGACGACCTCTTCTGGAATGAGTTCGGTTGGAAGCACAATATCCGAGTAAGACGATCGCTGAAAGACCCCTTCAAGGTAACGCTCAATGCCTATAGGGTATTGATGACTAGGGGACGCGATGGGTTGGTCATTTTCATCCCTCGCGACGAGTCACTTGACGCAACAGCTTCGCGACTTATTTCTTGCGGCGTACAACAAATGTGACCTCAGGTATCGATAGTTCATTTAGCTGACTGCAAACGAGGACATCCCGAACTCACGAAGCTATCGTCAAGACGGAGTCTTGAAACCCGCCAAGTTTGCGATGGAGGGGACACCTCAGCCGAATCTGTCCACTTAAATGCCGGCGTGTCAGGTGGTATGGCTTGTCTGAGCTCCGTTGACGGTAGCTCGAACAGTCCCGTTACTTCCGCTGAACCGACGATTGGTAATATAAAGCACTCAGTACTGAAGACAACTTGAAGCAGCATCCACTGTGGCCCGTACAATTTGGATTTTTCGAATTCATTGCGAGAGAGATGGAACCTGCTTTTGGTAGCATCGGTCGCCGCTTTGACCTCGATTCGTTCGTGAGGGCTCTGACACTCGATATCGTAGCCAAATGCGTCTGAGATCTTCGATACGTGCTCCGGGCTCCGGCCTGCGAGCCTCAATGCGGCCATCACTATTAATTCCGCCGTGTCGCCGAGCCATTTTCTAATTTGATCATTGCGAACGGCGTCGATCTCTCGGTAGACCTCGACCAAGATGTCAGTGAGATCATCAGCAAGCCATTGCAGTTCGTCCATATCGGTCGCGGGCACATAGTCAAAGCTCACCGCACCTTCACGTACAGCAATTCGCAACCACGGCGGCGGGAATTTGAGCAGAAGCAAACGGGCGATGCGGGTCAACGTTACGCGATCTGCCACTGTGCACAAGTTAGCGAGATCTTTGGATATTGCGATTGTTTCGCAATGACGAGCTAGGTCTGAGGAGAGAAGAACTTCAGCGGGCCGCCTTAGGTCAAGTGATGCCGCAACTATCGACGAAGCTGATTGTGCTGCAGAGATCCATCCCTCAATTGTGTTCCTTGGCTTCAACGTAGCCGCACGACTCAGCAAGAAAACCGCTAGGCAGCGACCTTGGCTAGGCAGCATGCGATGTCTTTCCTATGTGTGAGAGCACGGCATCCACATCGTCTTCGTACACGGGCGGATCGGTGACGCCCTCGTCTGGTTCGGGCAGAGCGACCTGCACCAAGCCAGGATCATCCATTAGGTGTCCCAGGGCAATCACTTTTTCGCGCAATCTCCCGTCGACCGATTCATCAATCGTGTCCTCACTCACCAAAATCGTGAATCGAGTAAGAATACCCTTCTCTAGACCAAGGCGATGAATGCGATCTTGGCTTTGCAGGAATTGTCCCGCGTTGAAGGTGCGATCCAGGTAGATAGCGTGGTGGCACCAGTGATGGAGGCTCACCCCCTCACCCATCGCGGCGGGATTTGCAAGCAACACGCTGCATCCAGCGTCCTCACGGAATCTTTCCAATTCGGCTTCACGCGTAATTTGATTTGCTTGAGCAGTCTCTTCAGGAGGCACCCCGCCGTGTACCATTGCTGGCTTAAATCGCTCAAGGTGTTTCGACAGCACTCGCAGATTTCTCACAAATGTGGACCAGATCAGTACCTTCTCGTGATTCCTAGCCGCCTCCTCAACCTTAGATTCAATTTCAGCGTACTTCCATGGAACTTCATATTGGCGGTAGCTGCTTAGCAGGTCCATCAACGGCTCGTTACCGCTAATCTCGAGAGGTGGATGAGCAAATCCAACTTCATCGCATTGATCCGATCCCGCAGAAAGCAGCATGGGATTTGTGGCACCCTCGAGCAAGTACATGACTATTCGTCCCAAGCGAGCGAACTCCCGCTTACTCGCCTTTGTCTGACTAAAAGAGGCACGAAACTTCCCTAAGAGTGCATCATAGATTGCCCGCTGAATTGGATGCATAGGCCGTCGAATCACATCAAATGCCGTTGGAGGGAGATCCAATTGAGATTTAGGTGTGCGTACGAAGTAGTTTCTAATCGCTTGGCTGGTTGATTTTAGGACGTGATCATCACGACCGTCTCCCTCGACGTAAGCACCTGCAGGAAGGATCTGACGATCCTGTCCTGGATACAAGAATCTCATCGGCGCAATTAGGTCATACGCGCCCTGCGGTGCAGGTGTTCCAGTAAGCACATCTCTACGCGCTGCCGCGAAGGCTAGATCTAATACTGTGCGGCCCCA
>JAEHJW020007170.1_pt1 | contig 23388 bp, 20 predicted proteins | sample 9271431 | NCBI WGS metagenome assembly JAEHJW02 | reverse complement strand
CTTGCAGTGCATTCTCCAGCGTGTGCAGCTCGTGCTCAGCCGGCTGCACCGTCACGCGCTCCGCCGTGATGCGATATCCGCGCCCGTCCCGGCTCACCCGCACCACCAGCCCACCGGACAGTGTCGCGGACGAGTCGCCCGTCACGCTTGCCTGCCTCAGCAGGCCGCGCATCACGTCGCGCAGCGCCGTCGCCATCTATCCCTCCGCCTCGGCTTCGGCTTCCAAGATCACCGCGTTGCGCTGCAGGTAGTCCTCGAACAACTGCGCCTGCGTCCCCTGCAGCACCTCGATTCCCCCGCCGTTCACGCCATTCGTGAATATCTTGTAGGCGTCGCCCGGCACCCGTTTCCCGCTGGTCACGTTGTCCAGGTTGATCATCCGTTCCCCGCCGTCGCCTCGTATCACAATCAAATTAGGCATCTCTCTCCTTATGGCTGTAACATGACGCCTGTGTAAATCAACACGATAAACGCCATTATTGCGGTCAGTGTCAGAACCGTCATCGCCAGCTTATCCACCACCGTCAGCGGATACTTCGGCTTACTGTAATGCCTTCTGCTGATCTCCCTCGCTGCCTGGTTCACTTCGTCCATTTCATACCCCCATTTCTGTATATCCCATCCTTCTTTGCGCTCTTTGCGTTCTTCGCGGTTTGTTCTCTGTCTTCTACCCCAGGCGCGGCCGGCCCGTCAAACCGGCCGCGCCTGTCACGGTGGTAAGGAGGAGAACCCACCGGCATACGGCTGTGATCGCCGCCATGCTCACTTAATCACCTCGGTCGCCAGCGCCTTCAGCGCCACGATCCCGTGTGTCTTGGCCGCCAGCGTGGTGAATGGCAATCCGATCCGGCTGCCCGCCACGATGCGCCGCTTCTGGTTTGCGTTCTCGAACACCAGCGCGCTCGGCGTACCGTTGTTATACGTGTACGCGATCACGTCGAACATCCCCAGCACGTACGTTTCCAGCGCATCGGGTAGATTTGGGTGCACCCAGGCGCGCTCCTGCTCATAATTTACGGGCAGTTCCATCTCGCTCTTATGGTGCCCGGTGATCACCAGGTGTCGCGGTTGCGCCAGCAGCGCCTGCAGTTGCGGCATGACCGCCGCGTATACCCGTTTGTACGCCGTGCGCGGGTCCTTATCGCCCGCGTTTGCCGCCACCCAGCGCCGGATCATGTTGCCAAAGTCGTCCAGCACCACGGTCTGGTACTTCTCCCCGGCCACATCGCTCACAAACCTCGCAAACTGCTGCGCCGTGTCGATCGTCACCCGGGCCACCGGCAGAAAATCCGCCCCGCGCATCTCGCTATCCTGCGCGAATATCGGTTGCGGGAACTCCGCCGCCGTGCTCGTCTTCATCGTCTTCGTAGCGCCGTACAGGTATACCCGCCGCCACGCTCGCGCCGTCATTTCCAGTTTGATCGCCATGGTTTCCCTCCGTTAATCCCGCCAGAATCCTGGCCCTCAACTCCTGACTGACTGCTCGATCCTGATCATGCTCCACCATCCACAAGGTTTGCGCCGATACACCTAGCTTTCTGGCCGCCGCCTGCAACGTCAAGCGCTGGCGCCGCCTCAGTATCAGGATGAGTTCTCCATTGGTAAGTGTAATCATAGTTCTATTTATTAAGTACAGTTACATCTTACGCAAAATCTAACAAAAGTCAAGGGGTTGAACTATACTTAATGCAATGAATGACCTATTGGCTCTACAGAATATGGTGATGAGTCGCATAGACGAAACCCACCAGACCTTTGTAGACGCTGCATCACAGCTAGGCGTATCAGGGCCATTTCTGCATCAATTCATAAATGGCCAATACAAATCTATCTCCGTGCAGTTCGCCATCCGCCTGGCGTCCTACCTGGGCACATCCATTCCATCCGTACTGCGCATGGCCGGTCATACGGATATCGCCGGACTGCTCGAAGAAGCGCATGTAACCCGGGATGATGTATATGCTCAGCAGCTCGCCGCCGCGATCGACGAGTTGAAACCCGAGCAGAAGATGGCCATCATCGAAAATGCCCGCAATATGGCCCGCCTCTTCAAAGAAGTGAAACCGCGCTACATAGGGGGTAAGCATGATAAAACTAAGAAGTAAGGTGTTGGCTTATTTGGCAATTGCGCGCATTCATCCACACGTCCGCATATGGTATATCTGGTCGAAAGCCGGTTGGAAGGTCATAATGTTATGACTGCTGTCAATGATCAGCTTGAAACGATTACCACCTATTTTGGTTTGCGCGCAAAGTACTTATATCTGCCCGAACCCGCAATACTCGCGCCTATGATCCTCTCACTTCGCCCGCATTTCAAAACCGAAATAGAACTCAGTACAGCGATTTATCATTGCGCATCGCCTTATCTATTGGATGTGCCACTGGAATATAAAAGTGAGTTTCACGAACAGATTCGTCTCGCTGGATTGCAAAGCAAACCTCCCATTAAAGCTGTCAACTATCAGGATCGTGTCTTAACAGCTTATGCGATCATTTGTGTACTCATACTGATACAGAGTCCGACCATAGGTGGATTGATCGGTTATCTGGTCACTCTTGGAATCCTGTACGGCATATTTCGGTTGTCAGTACATCTCTGGCCTCTGCCTCACAAACCGTCCGCTTATATCATCCGCGCCGTGCTTGCATTTCTTGCGCAAATGGGACTGGGTGTAATTCTCATTTTGATATGATGAATAAAAACTTAACCAAACTTCGCGCCCTTGTCGAAGACAAACGCCTCGAACGCGGTGGCGGCGTCCAGCCCGAGTCCCAGGTCGATGCAGCCAGGGCTATCGGCTGCGCCCAGCCCAGCCTGCGCGTCTTCCTGAAGGAAAATGGCGGCGTGGATGTAGCTACGTGCCTGCGCCTGGCGCGTTACCTTGAGCTGCCTCGCGCCACGGTCCTGCGCCTGGCTGGTCATGACGACATTGCCAACATGCTGGCCGAACCAGATACAGGCCATCCCGATCCCGCCCTCAGCCAGATTGCCCGCGCCATAGCCGATCTCGACGATGAGCAGAAAACCGCCGTCGTCAGCACCGTGCGCTCCCTGTCGAAAACGCTCGCCGTCACCCCGCGTCGCAAACACTGATGGATATCGAAAGCCTGCGCACATTGCTGCAAACTCATCTGCTCGAACGCGGCGGCGGTGTCATACCCCAATCCCAGCGCTCGGCGGCGCGGGCAATGGGCATCACCCAGCCCGTGCTATCCACGTTTCTGGATGGCTCCCGCCAGTCGCTGGACCCGGCCATCTGCATCCGCATTGCCCACTACATGGGCGTGCCCGTGGTCGAGGTGCTGCGCATGGCCGGGCATGACGATCTGGCGCGCATCCTGGTAGATAGCGCCACTGTAAGTGATACCGAGCGTGTGCCTGATCCATGGACCGAACAATTCAGCCGTGTGATTTCAGAATTGGATACCGACAGTAAAGATGCGATTGTGAGGAACGCGCGCTCCATGGCCCGCATACTGAAGGGCAAGCCTGCCCCTCATCATGTTACCCCGCGCAAACATAAATAGAGTTACAGGTATATAGCGTTGCAGAGTTTATATTCCATTTCTCTGTTATAATCCCGTTATCATGATAAGGAGGTTATAACGCATGTTCCCCGAACTAGACCAATTCATACTCTCCTGCCGGCGCCGCCGCCTCGCCACGAACACCATTGTCAACTACCAATATATCTTCCATCGCTTCACTGCTGCCAACTCACTCTCCGATATCCAATCTATCACCGTCGCCCACATCGAAACCTACCTCGACGCCTACCAGCGCCTGGCCGGCGCCACCATCTACAAACAGCTCAGCCTCCTGCGCACCATGTTTAACTGGCTCGAGGACCGTGCGCTCATCCATTCTAACCCCTTCCGCTACTACGAACTCCCCCGCTTCACCCGCTCCCTGCGCGAATCCATCCCCCTGGCCGATCTCGAACGCCTCCTGGCCTACATCCCCGGCGATCCCCTCCGCCGCCAGTGTTACCTCTACTCCGGCTACCGCGACAACCTGATCTGGAACTTCTGCGCCCTGGCCGGCATGCGCATCTCCGAGGTGCTCGCCCTGCGCGTCGGCGATCTGCGCGAGAATGGTATCTACATTCGCCACGCCAAAGCCAACCGCTCCCGCGTCGTGCCCATGCTCCCGCGCATGGCCGCCGCCGTTGATCGATACCAGCCCTATCTGCACTACCAGCTCGCTCGCGCCCCGCGCGAAGACGACTACCTCTTCCCCGGCGATGCTGGTCCGCTGGCCACGCCCTACATCTGGGCCCGCTTCAAACGCGCGCTCGATATGCTCGATCTGCGCCGCTATACCTTCCACAACCTGCGCCACACCTACGCTACCCTGCTGTTGCGCGAGGGCGTCAACCTGCCCACCATGCAGAAACTGCTCGGCCACGCCTCCCTCACCAGCACCCAGCTCTATCTCCACGTCCAGGATGATGAAGTCACCCAGGCCGCGCTGAAGCATCCGCTGGCCTCTTCATCCGATGCGCATGGCGTATAAGACGGGGCTGTAGTCGTACAGGGTGGCAGTGTTGAGGTTGCCGCCGCTGGCCTGGTAGACGAGCAGTTCGATGTAATCGTTCACTGCCATGTAATGCACGGTTGACAGTGCGCCTGGCGCTGCGCCGTACTGGTCGGAGTTGTGCACGGCGTCCACGAGGTGCTGCGCGTTATTTCTCCTGATAGCCATGATGCGCATGCCGGTGGTGTTGCTGACCCATTCGACACACCCGCCGACCATGTAGTACCCTGCCGTCTTGATGGTGATGCGGGTGTTGTTCACGTTATCGTGCATCGTGTCGGTATCGAAGTACTCGGCGTCGAACTGGATAGCCGTCCAAGTGTTGTTTGGGATGGTCTGGGCGGCTCCCTTGATGACGCGGCATCCGATGGCGGGCATCCAACCGGCTGCCAGCTTGCCAGCGCCGTCGGCAATCGGTATCGTGCTGGCGGCTGGGGTGGCGCTGGCGTGCGCGCCATCTACCTTATCGCTGTCCCCGATCGCCGGCGCCCCATCGCTGCGCATGAACGTGGTGGCGCTACCATTCACCGCCGTCTTACCCGCCGTCCCTGAAGGATTTGCCCCGCTCGGGTTACTCGTCACCCACCCATCCAGTTTGCCAGCGCCGTCGGCAATGGGTATCTTCCCCGCCGCCGGCGTCGTCTGCGCGTCCGCCCCGTCCACCTGGTCTGCGTTCAGAGCAATGACTTTAGTCGTGGATAACACGCTGATGGGTGCAAACCCATTCCCCACCGTCGAATTCAGCGTCAACCCCGTAATATTGCCATCCGTGTTCAGATAACCGTTTTCATCGATCCACCACTTCGGGCCGATAACCCTCCCATTACTGGCAATGGATGCTATCTCCTTGCCATCACTGTTCCGCACGCTCAATCTTGTGGCCGCCACATTATCGCCCAGGTGCATGATGATATTCCCGTTGATCGTCTCGATCATCCGGCTCATCTTCCGCACCCATTCAGCCAGCCATCCAATCATGCTCTCGCCTCTTCCCTCTTGTCTCTTGCCTCTTCCTTCTTGCCTCTTACATCTATCCTTTGACTTCCGCCTTTTGCCCTCTCTCTTACCCTCTCATCCCCCTCCCGCTCGCCGCCGCGTCGAACACGCCCTCCCCCTGGTAAATATCCGCCTCCCACACCTCCACCACCGCCAGGATCGGCAACCCACGCGCCGTGCTGGCCAGCAGCCGTTGCTTGCGCGCCGCGTCGTGCGCTCCGCTGCTCTTGTGCCAGTATTCGCCCTGAATCTCCCACACCATGCACCCGCCCGCCGTCGCGCCCAGGTCAAACAACACAAAGTCGGGCCGCGCCCAGCCCAGGTCGAACTGCGCCTCGTGCCGCACGCTCCGCTTCCTCAGCCAGCTCTCGGCCAGCAGCTCCGGCAATGTGTATGCCCCGCCGTTGCGCCCCTGCGAGTTTGGCTGTGGCGATCTCAGCACCGCCAGTGCCTCCTGCGCCCGCTCCTCGCCCACCTGGCGCGCCCAACTCTTCAGCCGCTGGTCGTCACGCTTCTGCAGCTCGTCCAGGTCGGCCAGCGGCTGCACCAGTGCCAGCCCCTTCACGCTGCCCAGTCCCCTCATCGCCCTCATCATCGCCCTGTCACCTCGGCTCCCTTTCTCTCTGTTTCCCTTTCTCCCTTTGCGTTCTCTGCGTTCTTTGCGGTATATTCCTCTCTTACACTTCCATCAGTTGATACGTCATGGTTCCCTTCACCTTGCGCGCCTGCATCATATCCGCCGTCCGGCTCACCCCGCTCCATATCATGCTGCCCGCGCACTTCACCCGCCACGTGTTCCCCGCCGGATCCGTCAGGAAAAACGGCGTCAGCCGCTTGCCCCAGATCACCAGCTCGTCGAACAGTTGCTGCGCCGTCATGTCCGATCGCGCCCCGTTCCGCCACGCCTGGCAATCTCCCACCGGCACGCTCAGCGTGATGCGCGCCTTGTCGATCAGTTGCTCCATGTAACGTATGCTCACGCTCAGCAATTTCGGCGTCTTGGTCGCGTCGTTCGTCCTGAGTGTCAGCCGATAGTTCACTTCGCGCCCTGCCGGCCGGCTGCTGTATACCGTCGTCCCCACCGCCGGCGCGCCCGCCTCCAGCGCCCGGTTCAGTGTAAACCGTTTCTCGTCCAGAATGGCAATCACCTGTCGCACCTCCGCCCCGATCCGCACAAACAGCCCTGTGCTCATGTCCGTCGTGCCTCCAACATCGGTAACGATGATCGTATCCGTGCATCCGTTCCGGCATGTCTTGTTCGTAATGGCCGCGGCCTGCAGCTCGATCTCCTGCAGCGGGCTGTTGGTGATCGTCCCCACGGGCCACCATTGCCCGCTGCGGTCCACCTCGATCGCCACATCGATGGTCTGGTTCGTCCCGCAACCCTCGCTCCGCACCACCACGCTCTGCAGGTCCTTGTCGATGCCGCTCAGCTCGCCCATCCAGCGGCTGCCGTTCAGGTATCCGCTGCTCTGATACAGGCTGCCCGCATAGGCATACGGGTTATCCGTCACGGTTGGCAGGTCCAGGTAGTACACATCCGCGCCTTCGGCATACCACAACCGCATGTTGGTCGCCGTCACCGCCTCAATCCCGATCGCCAGTATGGACTGACCGCTCGTGGCCGCCTTCACCAGGCAGTGCCATCCGGCGCCGTTGTACACGTAGATTCCGCTGCGCCCCGTCCCGGCGTCCACCGCCGCGTACAGCCAGTTCACGATCCCCGCCATCGCGCTCACGTTCCCCATCTCGCCCTTCGGCAATCCCTCGCCCAGGTCAAGCCCCACCTGCATCGTGGTCTGCCCGTTGTAGGCCAGCAGGCTGTTCCTCACCGGCACATACAGCAGCCCGCTGCCCGCCCACACCGTCGCCCCCTTCCCGTTCGATGCTGCACGCTGCGCGCTGTAGTCCAGTATCTGGTACACAAACGATGCGCTCAAGCTATATAGCCCCGAGGTGGTCGTGATGATGATCTCGTTGTTGAACCCCACCAGCCCCGTCGGCGTGGTGCTACTGGTGCCCACTGTCAGGTCCACCCACACGCTGCCATCTGCCGAATACCCCAGCGCGTTCGCCCCGCCTGTCGTTTTCAGCCCGTAAAGGTATCCGCCATAGGATCGCAGATAGGTGTACTTGCGCCCCGTCACCGCCGCAAACGCACTCCCGTTGCTGCTGCTCTGCATGTCGCTGGCGTCGCCCAGCGCGGCATAAATCTTGCTGGCCAGCACCGCCAGCTCCGTGACCGTTGCTGCGAACGTCGTCTGCAAATCCCACACCAGCGTGCCCGTGTTGAACTTGTACAGCCCGGTGCCTTGCGCGATATACCATCCGCTGCTGAACTCCACCGGGTTGCACGTGACTGGCCCGGGTAGCGCCTGCCCTGCGTTCAGGATAAACGCGCAATCCGTGCCCTGGCTCGTCCATGCGCTGAACGTTCCCGCCGTGGTGGTGCGTCCCAGGCAGCTCCCACCGGCGTATCCCGCCACGCTCCCGTCGTTGTGCCAGTAGCCGTAACAGTTGATCCCGCCGCCGTTCAGTATCACAACTAGCCAGTACGTGGTCGCCGCTCCCAGCGCATAGCTGCCCATGAAGCTCACGTATTGCGGGTTGTATCGCGTGCCATACCAGTCTGCCCCGCTCCCGTTGAAGGTCGCCAGTACTGCTCCGGGCGCTCCGCCGCTGTCAGCGCACAACTGCACCGATATGCTCACCGTCGGTCCGCCGCCGGCTTCCTCCAGCTTCAGCCTCACCCGCGTCAATGTGAATCCGCCCACCGTGGTGAACGATTGTGCCTTCTGCGTGCTCACCAATGTGCCCGTCGACGTTCCGTCCGCATGCGCATCCTGCATCATTCCGCTGCCTCGCGTTGTCGTCGCCGGCGTATACGACAGTCCGCTCCCGCTCCCGAAGGTCGTCCGTGTGGCCTTCGGTGGCAGCACAGCCATGTTGGCGAATCGCGTGTCCAGCAGTGCATCCCTGAACCGGTTGGTCGGCTGCTGGTATGCCGTTTCCAGTCCGCGTCCGCCGCGCCAGTCGTTCTGGGTCAGCACTTTGTAAGCGTTCAGGTCCTGCTCCTTCACCTGCCCCTGCCCCAGTTGGCTGGCGAACGGACTTTGCCATGTCGCATTGAATTGCAGGTTCTGCCCCTCGCCCAGCACCAAACCCAGGTCCTGCGTGATCTCGCTCTCCGCAAACGCAATATCGAAATACGGACTCGCCATAATCTCTCCCGTTGACACAACATTTTGGAACGCGTCAACCGTTTCGACGTAGTTGATCGCGTAACCCACGCCGCCTACGCCGATGTACACCGTGCCGTTGGTAAACCCTGGCGGCGGATTCGGTATCCCGTTCATCAGCATCAGCACCATCATGTACTCTCCGGCGTCGAGGTAAGTTCCCAGCGGCACCACGTAGGCCGTGGGTGTGGCAGCTTGCGCCACCGTCACGTAACGCTCCACCCCGGTCCGGAACTGGTAAACCGGCACGCCGTTCACGTTCACGCCCAGTTCGCGCTTCACCACCATCACGGTCACATACGCCGGCGTGTCGGATGTGCGCATCCATAGCGTGATTGTCGTGGCATGTGCACCCGCCTTCAGCGTAATCGGCCTCTGGAACTGGTACGTCAGCATCCCGGATTCGGGCAGGTGCGCCTCATTCAGCGTCCCGTCCACATACGGGTTCTCCTGGCTGATGATCTCCACCACGTCCACAAACCGCGCATCGTAGCGTGGGTCGTCACTGAGCGACACCGCCATGCGCTACATCTGCCTGCCTGGCGCCGCACTCCGCATATAGCGCATCTCGCGCCGCGTCGTGCGCTCCGCCATGATCTGCATCGCCTTCTGGTAGTGTTGTGTACTCGCCGTCAGGTGCGCCCGCGCCTGTTCGCCGGTCCGGTTGTGCTCGAACCCCATCTCGTTCAATATCGCCAGCGCATACTCTCCGATAAACGCCAGCGCCTGTCGTTCGGCGATCTCGCCCAGCCCCAGTCTGTCGCTTGCCCCGCTCATCAGCGTCGGCATGGCGATATAGCGGATTCGCCGCTGGTATGTCACCGTGTTTGGCTCGATGGTCGGATAGTTCCCCCACCCGCGCATCACCAGCTTCCGCGCCCCTGGCGTCCCCAGCACTTCGTAATTGCCCAGCGGCTCCCAATGCCCCGCGCTGTTGCTGTTGGGCAATACCCAGATGTACACGCCCAGCACGCTCACTGTGTCCGCTGGCAGTGCGTACTCCTGTGTCCCTGGTGTGAATGTCCCTGTGGCGTCGTCCTTCACGGCCATCCAGTTCTCGCCTGCGCGGTCAATCGCATCCTGCACCGCCTGCACGATGTACGTCCGCTGCAGCGGTCCCACCTCATACGTCACACCCGCGGCAATAGTCGTATTCACCGCTGCGAACGTCAGCACGCCCGCCGCATAACTGGTCACCAGCCGCTCCTGTCCGGCATTCGCCCCGCTCAGAAAACGCACATACGCGTTGTTCCAGGCGTTGGCCGGCTGGATCAGCGTGTTGGTGTCGGTCAGTGTGGTCGTGCTGCCTGCCGTGGCCGTGCCTGTGGCGTAATAGCCGTACCGCCGCGCGATCCCGGCTGCCAGTCCGTCCAGTGTCTGTTCTGCCACGTGGCCTCCCTGCTGTGAAAAAGGCGCGCTGGCCTATGCCCTGGCGCGCCTCTCATTACCTCGTACGGGCGCATCTGTGTATGCGCCCTCCGCCTATTTGAACATCAGCCACATCGTCGGCGTGTAGGCGCCCGTGCCGCTTGTGGTGTACTGCATGCGCGCGTAGGTGAACGTCGCGGCCGCCTGCGTCGGCGTCACCGTCGTGCTGGTCGCGGCCACCGCGTTGTGTACCACCACGTAATCCAGCCAGGTCGTCCCGTTCGGGCTCACCTGTATCTTCGCCGTAACAGTCTGACCGCTGGCAAGCGACAGGCTTCCGCCGTAGTCCATCAGGCTGTACCCGGCAATGTAGCGGCTTTGACTCGTGTAAGTTGTGGTGTAGCTGGTCGTCCCGGCTCCCACCGTCAGCAGCGCCGGCGTCGCATAGCTCTGATTCACGTCCGCCCTGGCTGTCCTCGAGTACACCCCGATGATGCCCAGCGTCAGCGCCGCGCTCAGCACCAGCGTCGCCACGATCACAAAGTATCGGTTCAGTCGTTTCACCATGTCCATTATGTCCATTTCTGCCCTCGGTTGCATGTGCAGGTGAAGCCAGGCGAACTTGCGCGCGCCCGGCTTCAGTTACTTCTACAGCGGCACGCTCGTGTCGAACCCGCTGATCGAACCATGGCACACGGATTCATCCATCTCCATGGTATAAGCTCCCAGTTGTTGCCAACTGTCGTACGATCCCAGCTTAGCCAGCATCTCGGTCCGGAACCCGTAGCCGTCCAGCGGTCCCACGCTGATGTCGTCGATGGATAGGAAATCGATGCGCGCAGTCGGATAGCGCACGTTGGCAATGACCTTCAGGTCGCCGAAGTCGGTCGTGATATTGGTCACGGCCAGTCCTGCGGTGCTGCCCTCTTCCGGCGTGGTCGGATAGACCGGGTTGCCGAACAGCTTGGTCAGAATGCGCTTGGATCGTCCATCGCACATCGCCACGCTTGGCATCTTCCCGCCGCCGCCCACCTTCCCGAAGATGGTTTCCATCAGGTCGTTCACGTCTTTCTGCGCCAGACTCACACCCCCCAGGGCAACGATGTTCCCGCTGTCCATAAACTCCAGCACGCCGCCGAATCGCGCCGGAACTCCGGCTGCCGCTTCCACGCGTTTGCCGTGGATCAACTGATACTCGATGTCGATCAGGTTCTCGATCATCGCTTCGGCGTCCAGCATCTTCACCACGTTCGTGATGTCCTGCCGGCCGTCGCTCAGCCGCTGGATATATTTGCCGTAGCGCTGGATGTGCTGCTCGATGTAGCTCGTGCTGAACTGTCGCAGGAACTCCTGCACGTAGTTGTACGGCTGCGTCGGGCTGTTGTAGGTATCCAGTGGCGCCGCCGTGCCTTCCTCGTGCGCGCGTCCGATCATCCTCACCACGCTCGCGTTGTTGTGCGCGGCTGCCGTGGTACCGCCCTGCCCGCGCGCTGCCACCACCACGCCGGCACTGGTGCCCTTGGTCGTCACCAGAAACTGCTCGTCGTCCACCTTGAACAGCGTGCCCAGCGTGAAGTGCAGCCCGTCTGCGGCCGTCACGTTCACCGTGGTAGAACTGTTGTCAAGAGCGCCGGTCAGCAGGCTCGTCGCTGGGCGCAATTTCTTCTCGCCCCACTCGTGCTTGCGCGCCGTCGCCGTGATCTTCGCCAGGTTCGGTTTGTCGTCGCTACCGCCGTTGACCAGCGCCAGCAGTGGCACGGTCGTCGGCGATATATAGCTGATTAGGTCGCTTACATCGCGCACCTCGGTCAATGTTTCGTCGTAGGTATACTTTGGAAAACTCTTAGCCATTGCTCAACCTCTAGCCGGTCCGTCCGGCATTAGAGACTGATTCCTTCCCGTTCGGCTTGCGTCTGCAGTTGCACCACGGCCGCCATGTTCCCGCTGCGCTTCAGCTTCTTCAGCCTGTCGCGGTAGTCCTGTGCCTTGCGCTCTTTCGCGTCCGCTGCGTTGCCCGTGCCCTGCGCGTCGCTCGTCTGCGTCACGCCGCTTTCGTTCAGCGCCTGCAGCGCCCCGCGCTTCTCGGCCTTGGCGATCTCCGCGCGCATCTTCTCGATCTCGCCCTGGTTGATCGCCGCGATTCCCTCGGCCAGGTTGGCCATGCGCTCTTCCCAGCTATCGCCGGTCAGGTAGGGCGTCAGCCGCTCGTCCATCGGCTCGATGCCCGCGCGTTGCAGCGCTGCCATCGCCTTCGCGCTTAACCGCTGCTGCTGTTCCGTCTGCGCCCGCTCGGCCTGGCGTTGGCGTTCCGCCTGCTCGAACTGCGTCTGATAGAACTTGGCCTTCTCCTCGGGATCCGCCCCGGCCAGTGCAGCTTCCTGCGCCCGCCGTGCCGATTGCGCCGCTTCGTCTCGCGCTTTCTGCGCGTCGCGTCGCGCCGTCTCTGCCTCAGCCTGCAGCCGCGCCCGTTCCCGGTCGCGTTCCGCTTGCCATTTTCGGAAGTCCTCAGTCTGCGTCTGTGCCCCGCCCTGCGGTGGGGTTGTATTCGTCGGCTGCGTTCCGGGCTGAGGCGCAGCGGCTGTCCCGTTTCCAGCATTGGCTGCTGGAGTCTGAACTCCGCCGGCGTTCACCTGTTCGTCTGCCATCTCGTCGTCTCTCCGTTGGTTTGCGCGCCGGCGGAGCTATAGGATCCCGCCCCGCCGGCACAATTCATTAAAAATGGTCTACTTGTTCGTCAGTTGCTGGATCGCTTTCGTCAGCATGTTCTTCGCCAGGTCATAGATGCCCGATGCGATCAGCCCCATGCCCAGCCCGTACACGATCACGCCGAACCACGCCCCGAACGGGTTGTCCGACGATAGCGCGCCCTGGCTGATCATGTAGCCGCTCCCAAACACCAGTCCGATGGCCATGCTGATACCGATCAGCGCCTTGCCAGTCGCCCCCAGCCGCTTCGTCAGTTCCACCAGCCCCAGTACGATCAGGACGATGGGCACTCCGTTGACGGCCGCCTGCCAGTACACTTTCGCGCTCTCTACGATGTCAATCATCAATCACCCCTCGCCGGGCAAACCGGCGTGAATCTGCGGTTCGTAAAGGTTCACTATAAAGTATAGTCCAACTATAAAACCTGTCAACTGGCTTCCGCGATCTCGCGCTTCAGCGCCCGAACGTAGTGAGGGTGTTTTCTGCATAACTGAAAAAGAATCCCGCCATGATCGGACATATATGTCGTATCACGTGTCCGATGTGGTGTCTGATCACCGCTCGGGATTCTTCAGTTATGCATTCGGGATGTACTCATCCCAGCCCACCAGTGGCGTCCACTGGACCGTCACATTCACGCGCGTCGATGTGACAGATGTGCCACACCGCGCGTGTGCTACTGGCTTAAAAACTGGCTGCGTTCTGGCAGTATCCGCGCCAGCACGCTATAGCGCTTGCGCACCGCCGCCTTCGCGTCGGCGCCTGCTGCGTTATCGTACGCGGTCACGGCGTCCACGCCGCGCGCGCCGTACTTTTGCTTCACCGTATCCATGAATGCCTGCTGCTGCTGCGCCGTCTGGCGCGCCGCCGGCGTCATTTGCTCCATTGCAACTTCGCGCAATGGCGGCATGCTCATGCCTTTCAGTTGCTGCGCCAGCTCCGCCGCGTTCCATCGCCCAGGGTAATCCTGCTGCACCAGTTTGATCAGTCCGGCCGTATCCATCGCCCCCACGTCCGGCAACCGCGTGATAACTACCTTGCTTCCACTCTTGGCCTTCTGCATCGCCGGATCGTACACTTCAGAGAAGTAGCTGCGCTGCGCCGCCTCCAGCGGTGTGTCGTTGCGCTGCCAGTACGACTGAATATCCTGCATGCTGATGCCTGTCAATAACTGCCGAACTTGCGCGCCGTATCCGTCCGCCTCAGCCTGCTGTGCCACCTGTTCCACCAGCGGATTGCTCGCCGCGATCTGTGGCAATTGCTTCTCCCACTCCGCCGTCGCCGCCTGGTAGGCTGCGTAGTCCGGTATCGTGCCATTAGTGGTAAAGTCGGCCAGCTTCGGTCGTGTGGCGCTGATAAACTTCAGCGCCTCATCCTTGCGCACCTGCGCCGCCTCGCTCGGGTTCGTTCCGTACAGGCTGCGCGGCTTGTAGGTCGTCGGCGTAGTGCTGGCCTGCCCGTTCAGCGCGTTGATCGCCTTCTGGTATTCCGCCTGCCACCCGCCGCCCTGCGCCGTGCCACTAGTGGCAAGTGTATCCAGCGCCGCTTTCCGCGCGTCTTCCACGGCAAACCCGGCGTCGCGGTTCCACGGTTGCGTCTGGATCACCGCGTCTTTCAGCCCATCGAATGCCTGATTTACCACATCTCGTTGTGCGGATTGATAGATTGCCGTTGGGTTGGTCGTTTCGCCCGGGATCGTGCCGTATTGTGCCCGCCCCACGGCCAGCGCCGGGTTAGCCTGTCGCACTGCCTGAAGGTCCGCCGCGCTCCCCGTGCCAGTCGCCGGATTATACGCGCCGGCGCGCTCTGCCTGCTGCAATTGCACATATTGCTGCTCGCCTTGTGGCAACATTGCCACACGCTGCCCCAGCATGCCGCTGGCCAGCGCACTCACGCCCTTCTGCTTCCCGGCCCGGTCGGCTGCATCCCGCACGATCTGCAGTGCCGCTTGCGCGTCGTTGCCACTAGTGGCAAACTGCTGTGCCACCATTTGCGGCGTCACCTGGCCGCCCAGCAGTTGGCTCCAGCCGTACCCGCTGGTCGGATCGCTCGCGTTGGTGATCAGCGCTTGCGCCAGCAGGTAAGGCAACTGCTGCCCCTGGCCGATCTGCCGTTCTGTGGCAATGTCGCGCACTGCCCGCGCCACGATGTACGGCTCGAACGGCTGGCTCTCCGGCAATCCCAGCGCGCGCCGCACCGGTTGCTCGATGTCGATCCCGCCCGGCGTTCCTACGCCAGCCAGCGCCGTCGCGCCTTTGATCAGCCCGGTCTGCGGGATAAACGAACCGATACTCCCCTTGCCGAACGCCGCTTCCTCGCTGGCATAATCCGCCGTGCCCGGCGTTCCGCCCACCAGCAGGTTGCTCGCCCTCAGCGGAATGTCGATCCACGGCCCCGGCCTAAATCCGATCTGGCTCATCGCCTGGTAGATGTTCGCCATCGCGCTGCGGCTGTCGGTCGGTGAGCTCGTATCGGTCTGGATCATGTTGGCGAACGGGAATAGCAACGCGGTCGGGTCCACGTACATCCCATCGATGCCCGGCACCTGCCACATCCCCTCGAACCGCGCCCGCAATCCCTGCTGTTGCGCCTGTTTCTTCATCGCCGTCTGGTAACGGTTCAGTGCCACGATATTCTGCGGTCGTGCCATCAATCGTATGGCAAAATTGCGCGCCTGGCGGCTGCCCCAGTAGTAATACGGTGCCACGGCTGCCGCATACACGTCGCCGCCGCGCTTCAGGCTGTAGTCCAGCATGCTGAAGTCGGCCCGCGCCTTCGCCGCGTACGTCGCCGCGTTCCTGAACTCATACCACTGTGGCATAACCTTCCGCAGGTCTGCCTCCACGTTCTTCCAGGCTTCCTTAGGCAACCCGGCCGGATCCGCCAGCCTGCCCCAGTCCGCCGTCATCCCGTCACGCGCCTTCTGCAGCGCCGCGATCTGCTTCTTCTCCGCCGCTGCCAGCATGTCCTCCATCCCCAGCGGCTCGGCGCTCCCGCCCGCCTGCTCCACTGCCGCGTCCACCGCGCTCAATTGCTCGCTCGTCGGCGCTCCAATACCCTCGCCCGGCACCCCCTGGTGTCCGGGAGAGGGCTGAGGAGAGGGCTTGATTCCCAGCTTCGCCTTCGCATCCGCCACCGCCTCGCTCACCGTGCTCCCGCGCCCCTCGACGTTGATCCCCGCCTTCCGGTTCGACACGCCCACGTACACCCCGGTCGGATCGCCCCACTTCATCACATTGGCGTCGCTGCCCAGCGCCGCCTTCAGCTCGTCGAACGACTTGGCTCCCTGCGCCTTCTGTGCCAGGCTCTCCGCCGTAATCGCCGCAACTCCCTCTCCTGCCTTAGCGGGAGAGGGTTGGGTGGGTGCCAGTGCCTTCAGCACATCCCCCGGCTTCCGCCGTTCACCTTCCAGCCCCAAATCCGCCCACGCCTTCGCCTCGATCCGCCCATCCGCAATTGTCGGCGCGCTCAGCACCTTGCCCGCCAGTTCCGGGTTCGCCTGCTGTGCCGCGTGCACTACGTCATTGATACTCCGCTCGCCCTTCACAAAGTCGTCCGGGTTCAGCCCCAGCTCGCCGGCCAGCGCCCGGATTGTCGCCACGCTGCGCTCGGTTTCCAGCCCAGGCACGTTCGGTATCCCCTTGCTCTGCCTGAACTGTTCCAGCGCCCGCGCCGTCCCGGCCGTATCGGCCATGTGCGCCGTCACGCCGCCCAGTTCCGTCTCGTTGCGCGTCCCGAATAACGCATCGGCCAGCACCTGCTCCGCCCCGCGCATACCCTGCTCGACGCTATCGCTGCCCTCCAGGATGTTCTGCGCCTGCTCCTTGGCCACCTGCGCCAGCTCGTCCATCATCGGCTTGCCTTCCGGGCTGTCGCCGAACAATTGCCGCACGGTATCCGCGCCTTGCGCCAGTCCCTGCTCGTCGATCGTGTTGCGCACGAACTCCCGCTGCGCCGTTTCTGCCGCGCTCAGTCCCGCCGCGTGTTGCGCCCGCCCCTCCAGTTCCTGCACGATCTCGCCCCACTTGGCATACGCGTCTTCCGCCGCGTTCGCCGCGGCCTTGCCCGGTTGCGCCCGCGCGCCCTGCCGCACGCCGCGCGCCTGCTCCAGCCACTGCCGTATACTCTCATATTCGCCGCCCGGTATCTGATCGTTCGGCACAAAGTTGAACCGGTCGGCCAGCTCCGTCAGGTTGCTCTCATTGATTCCTTCCTTCAGGCTGCCGTCCGGCTTCAGGTATTTCTGTACCTCGCCCAGCGTCGGGATTTGCCCCATCGCTTCGCCTCGCGCGTCGCGCATCCCAAAGTCCACCAGCCCGCCGGCCTGCTCCTGCATCCGCCTGGCCTGTTCCAGCGCCGCCTGCGCGTCGCCGCCGTTCGCCGCCAGGTATTCGTCCGCGCTCGCCGGTGGCTTCAGCGCCTGATCCAGCGCGGTTTTGCCACGGTCAACGCCGCCCACCGCTTCCGGCGCCACACGTTTGGCCGCGTACACGTTGTTCTGAATGATGTTGGCCGTCTCGTCCCGCGTGCTGCCGTCCGTAAACCCGCTCACCAGCCGCTTCAGCTCGTCACCCTGGTAGCCCAACTGCTGCAGCTTCTGCGCCACGATCCCGCGCCTCAGCTCCAGGCTCTTGATTCGCGCCACCGTCTGCTCGCCGTTGTGGCTGATCGCAAAGTCGAACGCGCTGCCCCATTCCTTGCTGCTCAGCGCCCGGTATTCCTCATAACTGATGTCCCCGCCCAGCATCTGCTGTATCCAGGCTTCCTGCCTTCCGGCTGCTTGGGTAAACCGCACGTCCACCGCCCGCTGGCTGGCGATCCACACGTCCATCCCGTCCTGCGCCATGCCCGGGTTCGCCCGCACCATCTGCACCAGATACCGCCGCGCCTCATTGCGCGCCTCGTCCCACTGCACACGCTGCGGCTTCAGTTGCTGATCCCAGAACTGCTGTATGCCCTGCTCTGCCCCCGCCCGCTCTGCCACTGGCACGTTGCGATATTCCGGCGCCATCAAATCCACCTGAAACATCCGCTCCCTCGTCTTGGCCAGCAGTTGGTCCGCCTTGTCCGTCAGCCCAGTGATACCATATTTCCTCAGTATCTCCTCCGCTGCTCCGGCTCCCTCTCCTGTCGCCCCTGGCGTAACGGGAGAGGGCGGGGTGAGGGTTCTCAGCTCCTGCACCGCTTGCGTCGCCTGCTTATACCCATCCACCGTCTTGCTGCCCGCCTCGCCCCAGATGCGCCGCCGCGCGTCGAAATACGTCGCCCAGTCGCGCTCATTCGTCGGTTTGCGCTTCTCCGCCACCCACAACTTGTCCACCTGCTGCCGCGCCGTGTCCCTCAGCTCGTGCTCCAGGTCAACCGGGTGCAGCGCCGCGCTCAGCACGTGCTCCGCCGAATCCGGCGACACATTCCCCAGCGCGTCGTGCAGCGCCTGCACTGCCGTCTGGCGTTCCTGCGCCTGTTGCAGCAGCCCCGCCTTATGGTCTGCCAGCAGTTTCGCCGCCTCGCCCTGCGTGATCTCGCCGTGATTCACCGCCCGCGCCAGGCTGGCCTCAGCCTGCCGCACCTCGTCCGCGATATCCTGCAGCGCGTCGGCCTGTGTCGTCGCCCTCGGTTTGGTAATCACGCCCAGGTCGGTCAATCCGCTGGCCGCCTTCTGCCGGGCCTGCTCGATCAGCGCGTCCACCGCCTGCCCGAACTCCTCCGCCGTCCCGCCCCGCTTGGCGATGTCGCGCGCCGTCCGTTCCAGCGTCGTCGCCATTTCCGGCGAGATATCCAGCGGGTCGATGCCGTACTTCGTCACAAAGAATTGCTCGGCCGGGTGCGCCGCGTTTAGCACCTCGCCAGTCACCTTGCGTAGGTCCTTCGCGCTCATGCTCTGCCGCCAGCCCGCCTCGATCGCGTCGGCGATATGTCCCATCCCGGCGTTCTCAAACAGTTGGCGCGTCGCGTCGCTCAGCTTTGGCGCCCAGTTGGTTGCCCGGAACTGCTGCAGCGCGCTGTCGTACGCCCGGATATAGCGCGCCTCTTCAGCCTTGCTGGCGATCTGCCCGATCTTCGTCTGGTAGGCCACCAGCGGCTTGATCTCCTTCACGATCGGGATCTGCGCCAGTTTGCTCTCCCGCCCCAGCACGTCGCTGGCTGCGTTCACCACGTCGCCCGCGTTCTGCACCCGCGCCGTCGTCGCCCCGAACTTATCCAGCCGGTTGCGCACGGTCTTCATGTCGTCGAACATGTTCAGCCCGTCCATCGTTGCGATCGCGTTGTCGCTCAGATAGTTGCGTATGATGTATCCCGGCGTCTTCAGGTAGAACTCGCTCATCCACTGCTTCGCCGTGTTCAGCGTCGCCAGCAGCCCTGTTTCTTTGATTCCCTTCGCCGGCGCGCCCACCAGTTTCCGCGCCGCGTCCTCGAACGCTGGCATGGCCTCGGCCAGAAACTGCACCGGGTTGAACTCCGCCGCGGTCACGCTGGGCAGTTTCTTCACCTGCTCCAGCGCGTCCGCCACCACCGGCCGCGCCGCTTCGCTGTACAGGTTCTTCGGCGTCGCCCCGAACATGGCCATCAGGCTGTCCGGGTCCTTGGCAAACCGCTCCACCACCTGCAGCGCGTCCGCCCCGGTCGGCGCGTCATTGATCATCGCGCCTAGTTGGGTGAACGCCGTCCCGGCCAGTTGTTTCGCCTGCGTCACCGGCGTGTACGCCCTCAGCTTCTCCCACCCTTTCGCCAGTTGCTGCCCCAGGTCGCCCATCCCCGCTACTTTCCCGATCAGCTTCTGATCGGTCGGCCCAATCCCTGTCTGGTATGCCTTCAGCTCCGCCCCCATCGCGTCAGTCCACACCGTGCGCGCCGTCTGCGCCGCCTTCTCCACGCCCAGCGCCTTCGTCACCACGGGCTTGGTCAGCGCCTCGATCGCCTGGTTCGCCCCTGGCAAGTTCAGCGGGTCCAGCAAACTTTGCCCGATTAGCTCTGCTATCGGTACCTCTTCGCCGGGTATGCGTCCCGTTCCGGCCACCCATCGCCCCGCTTCCTGCGCCGCTTCCTGCCCGATCTGCGCCGCCTTCGCCGGATCCGCGCCCTGCTTCAGCGCCGCCATCTGTGCGATCCGCCCCTGCCCAGCCATGTACTCCTGCGCTTTCTCGTTGTACTGCGCCACTTCGTCGCCGTACGCGTTAATGCCCGGCTTCGTGATCCCGCGCATCACCACGGTCGGGTCCTCGCCGCTCAGTATGCGCTGTTGCGCCCGCTGCCGCGCGTCGTTCGTCGCCGCGCCAGAATAAGCGATATTGCTGGCCTGCCCGTAGGCGAACTCCACCGGGCTGTTCGGGTCAGTCAGTGACTTCATCAGCGCCGGCGTCTGCTCGCGGTACTTCTGCGTGAAGTCCTGCCCCGGGAAATACTGCTGCCACTCTTGTCCCTGTTGTTGCGCTGCCGCCGCCGCACTCGGTCGCAGGCTGAGCACCCCTTCCTGCTGTTGCGCCTGTTTTACCTGCGCCATGATGTCCGGGTTATCCAGCACGCGTTGCACCACGTTCGCCGCGCCTGTCGATCCCATCAGTAAATCGCCCAGGTTGGCGTTGCGGAATCCCTCGCTGATCATCTTTCCCGCGCTGCCGCCCAGCGCCGGCAATTGCCCCGTCCCCAGCCCTACCGTGCTTTCCGCGCCTTGCACCAGGCTGCCCAGTACTTGCGCCGCGCCACCCAGTAATGACCCGCCGCGCTCAAACAGGCTCTTGCCCGGTCGGATCAGCTCTCTCAGCCAGGTGCCCGGCCCCGCTGCGCCCGTCAGCCAGCTCGGCGCCGGCTCCGGTGGCGTCAAACTCGGCGCTGTTGGGTTGATCCCCACCGCCGCCCCCTGCCCTGCATTCCCTATATTGCTCTGCAGACTTTGCGCAGCGCTGTACCCAGCGCCGCTTTGCGCACTTTGCGGCTGATTCTGCCCCTGTTGCAGCGCCGCCAGCGCCTGATCTCTCAATAGCCTCTGCTGCGCCTGGTTCTGCAGCCGGTAGCTGCCCAGCCGCTGCCCGTACGCCTGCGGTGTCGCTGCGCCCACTGCCGGCACCGTCCACCACGGGATCACGCTGTCACTCGGGTTCACACCCCCGCCCGGCTGATTCCACAAATCTGCCGCGCCTGCGTCCTGCAGCCAGTTAGTCGCCATTACTTCCCTCGCGTCTGTGCTTCATCGTGCGGATAATCCGCCGCTGAGTGTTCTCCACCCGCTCCACCCGGCTCGATAGCGCCTGAATCATCTGCATCGTCTCGCTCAGCACCTTCGTGTTTTGCTCGAACGCGCCGATCAGCCGCTCGTTGTTCTTCGTCTCGCGCTCGTTGCGCGCCTTCTCGAATGCCTGGTATTCGCGTACCGCGTCGGTTATGACCGGCCATGCCTTCGTGTTCACAAACCACACCATCATTACAACCAATGCGATAGGGAATCCGACTGTGCCGATGGCTGCTACTAGATCCTGCATACCGTTGCTCAATGGTGTTCCTTTCTTCTAATCTCTGACCTCTGACCTCTGGCCTCTGGCTTCTTGCCTCTTGCTTCCAGCCTCTCGTTTCTACATCGCCCCGATGTTCGGCCCGAACCGCCGGTTAAAGGCGCTCAGGTTCCCCAGTTGTAGTTGCGCCTCGCGGTTGGCTGCCGCGTTCTGCTTATTCCACTCGTCCATCTGCTTCTGCCAGTCGAACTGCCCCTGGTTGAACTGTTGGCTCCAGTCCTGCGCCGCCTTCTGCAGCCCGAAGTTCTGCAGCCAGTTCCCCTGCCCGGTGTCGAACTGCCGCTTTTGCTCGCCGAAGTTCTGCAGCCAGTTCCCCTGCCCCACGTCGAACTGCCGCTGCCCCTCGCCCAGTTGCTGCGTCTGGTACTGCTGCTGCCAGTTCTGCGCCTGCTTCGCCAGGTCCATCTGCTGCTGCTTCAGCCAGTGGTCCGCCGCCACCTGCCCGTACTGCTGCGCCATCTGGTCGCGTTGCGCCTGCAGTTGCGCGTTGAACTGCCGCACCCCCTCACCGAACTGCTGTTGCCACTGGTCGTTCGACACGCCCTGCTGCTTCTGCCCCGCGTCGAACTGGTACTGCTTCATCAGGTTGTCATACGCCGCCTGCTGCTGCGCGTTCCACATCTGTTGCTGGTTCAGCGCGTTATTCTGCTGGTACTGCTGGGCCTGCTGCGCCAGTTGCTGATATGGCAACTGCGCCCCCATCTGCGCCAGGTAATCTTGCCAGTATTGCTCAGGCACGTTCTGATACGGCGTCCCCTGCGTCCAGTCCGGTTTTGGCGGCGAATACGAGGGCCAGTTCTGAAAACTCAGCGGCCCCTGGTCGGGCTGCCAGCTCGATGGCATGCCAGTCATCGCGCTCCAAAGCGCCGGCGATTGTACCCGCTGGATCGGCGTCTGCGTCCGTTGCGGCCCGTACTGCGGTATCCCGCCCTGCACGCCGCCCAACAATATCGCGATCAACTGTTCTGGTGTCAGTGCCATGCTGTCCTCCAATCTCCAATCTCTAATCTCTTTCCCTTCTTTTCTTTGCGCTCTTTGCGCTCTCCGCGGTAGATTCCTATCTCCTCTGCGCGATCTTCCGCTCCATCGCCTGCTCGTACTGCCGCGCCGCCGTCAGCGGATCGATCCCCAGCGGCTGCCCGGTCATCTCCTGGTAGCGTTTCATCTTCGCCATCACCAGATTCGCCATCGCCGCTGCGTTCCCGCGCGCCTTCATATACTCGTCCAGTTGTTCCTCATCGGTCGGCGTGTTACCCGCCCGCATCGCCTGCACGGCCGGCTCGATCACATCCCGCATGTGTTGCGCCGCCCCCTGCATCATCTGTCTGATTCCATCCTGCTGGCTCATCTCTCCTCCAATCTCCAATCTCTAATCTCCAATCTCTAATCTCCAATCTCTATCCTGCCAACCCCGGCCCGCCGGGCATGTTCATCGCTCCCTGCATATTCCCCATCGCCGCCACCGTCTGCGGATTCACCGGCATGCCTGCCATCCCTCCCTCTCCCGGTAATCCGGGAGAGGGTTGGGGTGAGGGCATGGGAGAGGGCTGGGGAGAGGGTGGTGCTGCCGGCGGTATCGGCACATTCAACAACGGCGCGTATTCCTTCCCCAAGCTCTCCGCCAGCATCTGCGCCAGCGGCCCCTGGAACAACCCCATCTCGCCCAGAATCTTGCTCATCTCTTCCAGCGGCGTGTCCGCCCCCGCGTCCGTGAGTTTCTGGAACAAGTCCAAGAACGTGTCGTGGCTGATCAGCGGCGTCTTCCCGCCCGCCAGGCGCGCGTACAGGCTCAGCATCGCCACGATATCCCGTGGCAGGTTCGCGCTCAGCTTCACCCTCACCCGGTAATCCCCGTCGATATCCTCCGGCTTGATCCAGTCCTCGAAGTCCTTGCGCTGCCATGCGCCCCACACCTTCCAGCCATAGTCCGGATCCGCGTAATACTCGGTCAGTTCCAGCGCCTGGCTGTACATCGCGCCCAGCGCCTGCTCCGCGTCGGCTTGTGCAAACCCCAGCGTCTGCTCGAACACGC
>JAEHJW020007497.1_pt1 | contig 23389 bp, 43 predicted proteins | sample 9271431 | NCBI WGS metagenome assembly JAEHJW02 | reverse complement strand
ACTCTACGGGCGGCTTTTCTCCCCTTGACATTCAAAATTGACGGGTATATCATATCCACGCTTGACATTGAAATAAATAGTATGGTATACTTGTAGTATAAATATGCGGACGTGCGAAAACCAAAATACAATAGTGTTAGCGTCAACGAGAGTGGGGATTTTTATGCCCTTTCTCGTTGGTGTTCGCACACCGCACAAAGGCCACCTTTAACGAGGCGGCTTTTGCGTTTACAATGACTTTGAAAGTGAAATAGATTGGTTGGAAGTGGACTTCTCTTTGTCTGCCGCTGACCGTATGTATTCGTGAAAAAAGTTTTTTGTTTTGGGACTAGACCAGCCTTAGCAAAAGTTCTTCAGAAAATCTATCTAGCAGAATATAGAAACGGAAGTACGGGGAAGCAACAAAGTTCTTCGCCACCAGGGACTTGAATCTATGGAACAAGTATCTGTCTAAAAAAAGAAATAATACACACTCCTTGTTCTAAGAAACAAAGAAGGAGGGGTGAGATTAAAAATATGATACAACTTATAAATGGCGATTGTATAGAAGTATTAAAAACTCTACCAGATAATTCGGTGGATAGTGTAGTTACCGACCCTCCCTATGAGCTTGGATTTATGGGTAAATCTTGGGACAACACAGGTATAGCGAACTCGGTAGAAATGTGGAGTGAAGTTTTAAGAGTTCTCAAGCCCGGAGGTCATCTTTTATCTTTTGGAGGCACAAGAACTTATCACAGAATGGCTTGTGCTATTGAAGACGCGGGATTTGAAGTCAGAGATATGATTGAATGGGTGTATGGGAGTGGGTTCGACAAATGTTTTGTTTGGGCAGAAGGGAAAAAATGTATTAAAAAAAACACACAAGACGAAAATGATTTGATGGTAGAAAGAGGATGGGGGGGTTGGGGTCGTGGAGGGTTAAAACCATCTCACGAACCTATCTGTATGGCACGCAAACCAATATCAGAAAAAACTGTAGCTCTCAATGTTTTGAAATGGGGAACGGGAGGAATAAATATAGATGAGAGTAGGGTTGAAACTTCTGATAAATATAGTTATCCAAATGGAGCAGGTGGCAATTCGTTTTCGGTAGGCGAAGAACCAGACGGAAAAAGAACAGAACCTGTAGAAAGTAATTCTCTCGGTCGCTTCCCCGCCAATCTTATCCACGATGGAAGTGATGAGGTCAAAGAGTGTTTTCCATCCCCAAGTCCTGCATCAACACAAATAAGAAAATCAACAGATGATAAGGATGGGCAGTTATGGAACTTAAAAAGAAAAGGTGGAATAAAACAATCCTTTGGCGACTCAGGCAACGCCTCCCGTTTCTTTTATTGTGCCAAAGCAAGTAAGAGTGAAAGGAATATGGGAATTGATGTAATAGAAGACAATAATAAAAGACCACAAGGCGAAGCATTTGGAGATGGGTCGGCAATAACTGAACATTCAGAAAGAAAAGGCAATTTTCACCCCACAGTCAAACCCCTCGCCCTTATGGAATACCTCATCAAACTCGTCACTCCTAAAGGCGGAACAGTTTTAGACCCATTTATGGGATCGGGGACGACTGGGATTGCCGCCAAGAAGTTAGGATATAATTTTATAGGGATTGAAAAGGAATCGGAATATATAAAGATTGCCGAAGCGCGAATAAACTCTGTACCAAACACCCTCCTTTGAGTTATCCCCTTTTCAAATTGATTTCTACCATAGGCGTGGTAGTATGAATATAAGTAATAAATAAATATATGAGTAAAAATTGTCCATTCTGTCCGCCGGATAATCAAAATGAAACATGGGGACTTTCTCCAGAAGGAATGGAAGCGGCGAGGAAAAAACATGAAGATGAGCATTGTTTTAAGTGCCCTACCTGCGGTCATTTAATTCAGAAAGAAAATACAGAAAAACAAATCATAGAAATGAAAAAATCGGAAAATGAAGAATACTACTGTCGGGGTTGTCGGAAGTTCCACCACCCAGAAACGTACGATGTAAAAAAATATCTTTGTAAAAATTGCGCCAAAGATTATGATACCGGACACACAAAATCTCACTTCGTACCTCCAAAAGTTCAAGATTAAAAAATCCACCCCAAAAGAAAGAAATCGCGTCCTAGCAGATGAAATATGGTCACACTACGGAATAGGATGGACAGTATCAATGAAGTTTATGAATGAGATAGGTATTCGCGCGGTGGAAGAGATATTTTATCAAATGAAAAAACAGGGCAAAGCAAAAGAGTTATTTCTCTGGCAATGCAATGAAGATAAAAAGAAAATAATATGGCGATGAGAAAACGCAGTAAATCAAAAGCCACCATAGACAAGGCAGATCGCGCTTTGCAGGACTGGTATCGCCGAGAATGTCCCGATAAGAAATGCGAAATATGCGGCGCACCGTTTCAACTTCTCCATCATCACATCCTAAAATCCAAAAGCAACCATCTCCGCTTCAATGAAAAAAATCTTATCTTTATCTGCTCATCCTGCCACTTCAAACTCCACCACGGCTACCCTAACTTATCGGCGGTCTATGCTTCCAAGAGAGGCAAGGAATGGGTTGATTGGATAGAAAAAGAAGCGCGGGCACGACGATTGCCATATAGGAAAAAGGAATTGGAGGAAATAATTGAGAGATATAGCGCATAAAATATAGCCCGTTTGAGCATAAAAAGTTATCCACTTTTCAGCTTGTTCAAAGAAAAAGGTGTGCTATACTACAAATATAAAGGTCGGCAATAAAAATTAACGTGTGCACTCCTAGACCGCTTTCCGCACAGGTTGGCGGTCTGGGAATAAAAATATGAAAAAAATCTTTGATGACGGAACGTATGAAACGTGGGAGAAGCGAGAGAGTTGGTTTGAGGTTTTGATTTGGGTTTTAACTTTTATCATTATCATAGCCCTCGGAGTAGCATTGCTCGGTGGCTTCCAATAAAAATATGAAATATCGCGTAACGCTTTATCAGACGGTAAAAAAGGAGTTTGTAGTTATGGCGGCAGACGAGGATGAGGCAATGGAACAAGCACTCAATACCCCCGACAGCGAAGCCGATGTTATCCAAGTTCTTGACGACGAGGTTGAGGAGATAGACAAAGAGGAGGAAAACGATATGGACGACGACAGCGAGTGGGGAGAAGAGGACGAACGCGACCCCCACCAAGAAGAAGACGAATGCGAAGACAATGACGAAGTGGTTATGAACCAAAACCTATGAACAAATTAAACCTAGACGCAAAAATTGACTTCCTCGATGACGGGCATACCTATACCCGTCAGTCAGACGGGAAACTGCTCACGGGAGTGACGACCATTCTTGATACCCTTAATAAACCTTTCTTGATAGCGTGGGCGGCAAAAGAGGTTTATAACTACCTACTTCCAAGGCAAGAGGAAATCAAGAACGCCACCCCCGAAGAATACGAAAAGATTTTGTTTGAGGCGAAGAATAGCCGATTGAAGAAATCCGGCAAAGCCCTGGACAGCGGACACGAAGCACACGAATGGATTGAATATCATATCGCAAGTCAAGATAAACCAATCCCCGAAAACCCCGAAGCCCTCTCCGCGGTCAATGCCTTTCTCAAATGGGAAGAACAAAATCACCCCGAATGGCTTGCCTCAGAATTAGTCGTCGCTTCTCACACTCAAGACTTTGCTGGGACACTGGACGGACTTGCTAAAATCGGAGATGAAGTCTGTTTGATTGACTTCAAGACATCAAAGCAAGTATCGCCCGAATACTTTCTCCAAACCGCCGCATATCAGTTTTGTCTTGAGGAAATGGGGCAGAAAGTAGACAAGAGAATAATCTTGAGATTGCCAAAGGACGGAAAGGATGCGGAGGAGGTGGTCGTGCCTACGCCCTATGATTTTGACCGAGACACTTTTCTGCACTTGAGACAAGTTTACAAATGGACGCTAAATTATAACAACAACATAAAATGAACAAACCACTAGACGTGATTATCACGAAAGTTTATATCGGAGACAAAAACAAAGAGGGAAAGCCCCTGCTGGACAAGCACGGAAGCCCGTATAAGAAAGTGGCAATCAAAACAAATGTCCACGGGGACAAATGGCTTTCTGCTCTTTCGTTCCGAGACAATGACCCGATCCGTGATTTAACCGAAGGACAGAGTGCCAAAATTATCGTTGAGCAGGACGGAGAATATCTAAACTTCTCGCTCCCCTCTAGGGTTGATATTCTTGAGGGCAAAGTGGCAGAGTTAGAGCAAGCGGTATTTGGAAAGAAAGAACCAGCAAAAGATTTTGAGGACAATCTGGAGGAAGATTATCCGTTTTAACTAGGGAGAGCGGAGGGGATTGGCGGCGTTGTGGTAATACCATGAAAGCTTCCAATTCTCTCCCCTCCTCGGTGAAATCTATGACCCAACAAGAACTACTACTGGATTATATAGACCACTACGGCTATATCGTCCCCGCCAAAATGGGAGGGAAAGAATATAACGGAGGATATTTTGGAAGCGAAACGTCTAAACGCGCGAGAGAATTGCGGGCTGATGGAATACTAGATAGCCGCCCCCACCCCAACAGTCCCAAGTTTGAAGTATTTTTCAGAGCAGGCAATCTTCCGGCTATGTACAAAAAAGAGTTAAACGAAGCCGATTTATTAAAACTTTCTATGCTGTGAGTTATCCACTTTTGGATTTGAAATAAGATATAGAAGTGGTACTATAAATGTATGGAAGACCAACGAACCACCGCACAGAATAGAGCCCTGCACCTACTTTTCACTCAAATCGCCGAAGCTCTCAATGACGCCGGGCTGGACGTGCGAGAAGTGATTAAAGTAGACACGCCGTGGAACTCATACCTAGTCAAAGACATTCTCTGGCGCACCATACAAAGAAAGGTAGTTAGAAAAGAACACACAAGCGATTTATCAAAAGACGAGATAGACAAGATTTACGAAATACTCAATCGGGCACTCGGAGAAAAAGGCATCCACGTCCCATTCCCAAGTCAAGAAACACTTTATGAAAAAGATTAAAATGGAACGCCCGACATACGCTCAAATCCGCGCGGTGCTCAAAGAGTTTAACGGAGAGGACGCGGAAATTAGAACCGAAGAACTGGCAAAATTATTAAAAACAAGCCTGCCATACGAAGAAGTAAAAGCCCTGGGATTATATCTACTCACATGAAATACCTTTTAATCCTCACCCTCTTCCTCACCATTGAGTACAATCTTCAGTGGCTCAACAATCGGAACTGGCCAAACAAAGTATTTATTGACGGGCAAGAAGTGTCCTCTACGGTTTCAATCGTTGACGGCTGGATAGTGTGGGACGCATATCAAAATGGGATAAAAATAAACACATTAAAAATAAAATGAGAGAAATAAAGTTTAGAGCGTGGGTAGTAGATATACCAGGACGCATTACATATTCTATGGGAAATCACATGGAATATGACGTGGTTATAGTTAATGGTAAATATGCTTCTGTTGAGAGTGGTTGGGATATTATGGGAACTTATGACTACCATTTAATGCAATACACAGGACTCAAAGACAAAAACGGAAAGGAGATTTATGAAGGGGATATATTATTAAATACAACAATAAAACCACAAAAACTTGAAGTTTATTTTGATGAAAAAAGTATTGGAACAATGGGGGGGAGTTTTGATGTTAGAAAATTGCCAAATGATAAAGAAATGACTTGGAGATGGGAAATAGATAAAATTGAAATCATCGGTAATATCTATGAAAACCCCGAACTATTAAAATAAATAAATCTATGAACCACGAACAATTCAAACAATATCTCAAAGACAAGGTCTTCTCTCCCGATAGAATACGAGTTAAAAAAGAAGAGTAAATATGAAAGAATATAAACTAAAAACATTGAAACAGATTTTGGAAGTTGTGAATGAAGACAATTTTGTTGGTTTTGTGCTGGATTTTCATGAATGGTTAGTAATTCAAGTAGCAACAAAAGATAGTAATGTTTTGAAAGATAAAAACTTTGGAACGTTTCATTGGATTGATGATGGTAAAAACGACGTAAGGATAACGGTTGATATTAAATCTAACGACCAAACCCATGTCTAAACCAAAGGAAGAGAAAAAGATAGTCGTGAATACACCGCTGATTTTCTGGGTGGTGGCAAAAATAGATAAAAAACAAAAAATAAAAACACTTCAAGGAGTCAGTGATTGGATACAGAAACAAAAGGACAAAGATTTATACGTTGCTGTTCCTATGGCTTTCGGTAACAAATTAAAATTGAAACCTAAAGGTCGCACCAAATAAAGAGTAAATGAATATGGAAGACACAGCAGAAAATCGTCTTAAGGCAATAAGCGATAGAATATACGGCGGTGACGATGTTCTTGATGTTGATGCCGCGGCAAGCATACATCCGCCAAAGACGCTTGAAGAAGCACAGGAAATTATTGTAAGCGCGGCAAAAATCATTGGCGATGTTGGTATTCTCGCCCACGGCTATGTGTCAAAATGTTGCAAAGGAAAAGGACGAGAGTTAATGGAGGGTATTCTAGAATCAGAGAAGTAGCACACATTGGTTCGTTGAATAGAGGGGCGTTCGGTGTGGAAAAACGGGGATAGTCGTGCGATTATTTCTGCCACACTTGTCGTGGGTGCCATAAGGCGAAATGTCCGAGCGAGACTAAATCCTCGCCCCCTCTACTCAGCGAGCCAATACTGTGGTTGGTTTATGGGGGAGTGGCGGCGTGGCGAGGAGATTTACCTCGTGTCCGTCGGAGAAATGTGCATGGCCGCGAATTTTATAACGGATACCACGACATAAGACAGCACAGTCTTGCTAGGTCACTTCCCCACAAGCCAATCACAGAAAGTTCTTTTACATCATAGTTAGCAGAGTGCTGGGGTAGCGAAAAAGATAACCGCACCACAGCAATGTGGACACAAGATGATGCGGGGTGACTATACGAGTTAAAATAAAAATTATCGCTAATCAGAGTTAAGCGGTTCTCTCTCGTCAAATCCTCGCCCCCAGCATCCTGCTAACTATACAAACATAAGTCAAAACAATATATCGCCGTTAATATATCGGTTTTATGTCGTTTTGCTTATATGGAGGTGTCAAATGAAAGGAGGTTGGTATGATGTACTGTCTTTTCTGATAGCGTTTCTCAAGTTCACATTCACCTTTCCGTGGCCACCAAGCCACAAAGGAGAGTACGATGCCGAACATCACACAGTCAGAGTTTCGGGAGTACCAGCAACTCAAGCGGATGTTTCGGGAGAAACACAAGCCAAGCAACCACCACATGATTCCACGGACGAGGGCGAGTGAGTTTCCCGTCTATGTCCACGATCCGCGCAACATCAAGGAGACCACCCAAGGGAAGCATGATGCTTTCAACACGCTGTTTCCCAGCAACGCAACGCCAGAAGAAGCTCTGCTCATTCTAGTCAACGAGTGGTTCCCGCCCCTGAAGTATTATGGGGGCGCAATCAGGAACAAACATGTCCTCGCGTTCGTAGCCGCCATCAAAGACCCTATGGGGTCGCGATGACCTTTTTCCTTTCTTGTCCTCTGTGTGGTCACCTTATAGCGACCATGCCCATGGACGACTTTATCTGGGAGGAGCAAATATGTTCCAAGTGCCGTTCCGCAAGGAAAAAGTTACTCTCATCGTTTACTGCGAAACGTGCGGCAAAGTCATCCTCAAGGAAAACTACGCCGCGAACCGAACGGAAGAAGTGCGTGTCGCCTCAATCTGCGATGCGTGCCTGCAAAAAGCGAAAGACAGGGACGCAAGCGGATGGGACTAGGAGGAGAAGATGACTAGCAAACCCGATAAGTACGTCATCAGAAAGACGCTCAATGTGGCAAAGGAATGCGAGAACTGCCACGAACACGTGGGACTGGAACACTACGCGGTAGAGTGCAACTACTTCCTCATCATGGACAAGCTCTATCCCGTGGTCGTGCGTCTCGTCTTCTTCGGAAGATGCAAGTGCGGCGAGATGAATGCGCTGGCATTCTCCACGGGCGAGAGCGTGGAAGAGGCGATGAAGAAGATGCTCCGTCTGGGAGAAGAGCAGGGCTTCCAAATGGACGACTACGTCATCCCTCCCGCCGACACCGTCAAGAACTAGCACACCGCGCGATGGGGGGCGCGCTATATAAATAACCCCCCACCAATTTTGTTGATATGTTTTTTTCAATATCAACAAAAACATACAATCAGTTGATATATCACTTTTACTGCCAAATGGCAGAAAAACTAAAATAACCAAAGGAATTATGACAAAAGAAGAAATACTGGAACAGTTAAGGAAAAAGGTTTTTGTACGCCTTGCGCCAACAACCAACGGCATAGGCGTGGTTGCCATTAAAGATATTCCAAAGGGAACCGATGTTTTTGAGGGATGTATGCCAAACATAGAGTTTGTGGCAGTCCCCAAAAACGAAATAGACGAACTTGAGGATGGTGTAAAAAAATTGGTTACTGATTTTTGTCCATTACAAGATGGTGTTTATTGGCTTCCGAGTGTTGGCATTCAAGCAATAGACAAATCGTATTATCTTAATCATTCATCTACTCCAAATATGGTAACGAATGACGAGGGAGAAACCTTTATAACGATACGTGATATAAAAAAAGGAGAAGAACTCACGGTGGATTACAACACCTACGATGAACAAGATGACGATTATAAAAAATAAATCGCTATGAAGAAAACATCAAAAGAATATCTTGTGTTGCGACACTGGGCCGAAAGAGAGATGGCGGAGTGGACTAAGTTTATCAAGGAGTTGAAAAAGAAATATGAAAAAGACACCAAACGAAACACGAAACAGCGAACTACTAAGAGATTTCGTTGAGTATTGCGCCAGTCATCCAAGCCAGAGATTTTGGCAGGCATTAAGAAACTGGAGTGGATATAATTATATTATCGCCAGAAACGAAATGAGAGATGAAGATACTTTTTATTGGGAGGGTAAAGATAAATAATATGAAAAAAATATACAAAATAACTCAAGAGGAGTTTGATGCAATAAAGGATGCTGTGTCCAACGTTCTTCAGTTGTGGCAGTTTGAGTTTATTGAGGCGTCAAACGAGAATGAGTCTAGTGTTTCTATGAGCGCAAAAACATTTTTTGATGCACTTTCTAGTGAGTTTATCGTTGAGGGTAAAGATAAATAATATGGACAAATTACAAGGAAAAGTTATCGCAGTAGATGTCGATGGAACACTCACCAAAGGCACTGCGTGGAACGCGGAAGACGCCATCAACGCCGAGGCGAGAATAGAAATAATTGAGAAAGTAAACAAACTCTACAAAAGTAATTTTATCGTTATCCATACTGCCCGCAGAGATGATATGTACCAAGCAACAAAGGACTGGCTCTCTCTGTACAATGTAAAATATCACGCCATTGCTATGGAAAAGATGGCGGCCGACTGCTACCTTGATGACAAAGCGTTAAGACCAGAAGAATTATGAGCAATGTATTTATGTTTCTTATCGGTGCGGAGTTTTTTCTCTCCTCGATCTTTTATTTAATTGACGGCAATGGAATAAAGTCGCTCTATTGCTTTTCCGCCGCACTCATACAATTAACCATTATATACATGAAATAATATGCCAAGATATTTTCAAACGGGTGCATATCGTGACGGGGATGATAATAAACTAGATTATTCGGGTTTTCTCTCCCCTCAAGTTTTAGAAAGATTTGCACAATATATGCAGGCGAACAGAAAGCAATCAGACGGAAAACTACGTGATAGTGATAACTGGAAGAAGGGCATCCCAAAGGAACAATATAAAAAATCACTTGTCCGCCACGCAATACAATTTTGGGGCTCGCTTGAGGGCGAAATGAAAGACGACAAAGGAAACACTGTAGACACACAAGACGCTTTGTGTGCTATTATTTTTAATGCTATGGGGTACTTGCACGAGGACTTGCAAGATAAAAATAAGTAATATAAAATATGGACAGTACATTACCAAAGCAATTAAAGGGTATAGAAAACATACCGGATGACGACCTAAAGATACTCTATCCCGATTATAGTCGGGCGCAACTACGACACTGGAAGCGCGTTTCACAAAAAGAAGCAAGAAAAAAGGAGGCCGCTATGGTCAGGAAAACTATCGGAAATCGGGTACTGGAAGACAGAAGGCAAATGGACGCGGCGGAAAAGGTGAGGGAAAGCACCGCACGCTACCGCCAATCACTCAAGGAACTCCGCGCGAAAGACGAACAACTGGAAGCCGTTTTCAAACTCAAGGAAACTCCCCAGTCGTTCACCATCCGATCCACATCTGACGGCAAGAAGTATGAGGCAACCGCAATCACTATCGCCTCGGACTGGCACTACGATGAAGAGGTGAGAAGCGGAACGGTCAACGGGCTCAACAAGTTTAATCTAGACGTCGCCGACCAACGGATTTCAAACTTCTTCGCCAACGACATCAAACTCATCAGGGGAGCGTCAAAGGAAAGCGTGATTAAAACGCACGTCCTCGCACTTCTTGGGGATTTCATATCTGGCAACATCCACGAGGCAATCAAGGAAACAACCCTGCTTGACCCAATGGATGCCATTCTTCAGGTACAGTCCCGGCTGGTCGCTGGCATCCGACTTCTTCTCAAGGAGCTCCCGCAGGACTTGGTGATTGTCTGCCACTCCGGCAACCACGCCCGCATCACCGAGAAAGTCCACTCTGCCACGGAAAACGGAAACTCGCTTGAATACTTCATGTACCGAACCATGCAGGACATCTTCAAGGACGAAAAGCGAGTCAAGTTCATCGTTGCCGAGGGATACCACACCTACCTTGATGTCTACCAGTGGAAGTTCAGATTTCATCATGGACACGCGATCAACTATGGCGGCGGGGTGGGAGGACTGCTCATTCCTGCCAGAAAGGCGGTACTCAACTGGAACATCGCACGACCCGTGGACTATGATGTGTTTGGACACTTCCACCAGCAAATGCTGGACGCTGGGAACATCATCACCAATGGATCGCTCATCGGCTACAACACCTATGCTCTGCGGATAAAGGCCGGATACGAACCGCCGCGACAAGGGTTCTTCCTTGTCCATCAGAAGTACGGCAAAACGGCCAACCACTCAATTGCTTTGGAATAACTAAACGGGGGCACTAACCCTGCCCCCACTCTTTATGAAACTCATACGCCACGCAGAATATAGGGTTTGGTGGAAAGACATTTCTCATTCAAACAACTGGATTGCTTTTGATGAAGTAGATGGTAAAATAAAAGAAAATAAGCCCATCGTAAACCTATTCTATTTTGTCAAAGAAACAAAAACCAGTTATATTTTCAGCAGTGGCATAGATAAAAGTTCAAAGCAGTACTGGGACTTGGTGGACATTCCTAAAGACACGGTAGTAAAAATTGAGAAGATATGAAAGATTATTCTTTCTATGCTCGGTTGTGTGAAACGCAGAAATGTATTTGGTGTAAACATTCGTTTGACAATGGAATAATCAGAAAAACCCCGAACAAAGAAAAGAAAAACGTATATGATTTATTTACCACCGAGTTTCTTATACACTCAATGACAACGCACGGATTTACGCCAGAAATTATAACCATTATGTTTCAAGGAAAAGTATGACATCAACGCTTCCAAAAATCTATTCACTCGTTTGGGAAATAAAGGGCGAAACATATACCTTTTTTGTATTTTAAGATGAAGTCCAATTGCGTTTCGTGTGGAGCGTATATACCAAGAAAGAAAGAGCACTTTGTTTTCTATGGGAATTATTGTCAAAGATGTTGTCGGATAAGCGAACTACGAGTAGAGATTTTTGGCTCAATCAAGCGCGCAAAAGAAAACAATATGCCAAAATGGGACATTGAGATACTGGAAAAAAGCCTTAATCTACTCAACCAAGAGCAAGAAGATAGGCGCAAAAGATTTGAAAAAAACAAATGAAAATACTCATATCCCTATCCAATTTTGATTACTTGTCGGGAAGCCCGATGTATTCGTATGAATTATCGCGCCAGCTCGTTTTAATGGGGCACGAGGTTTCAATACTTTCTAAACTAGGCGGTATTTTGCCAGAGAGAGCAAGGTTAAACGGCGTAAAGGTATATGATTTTTCAAACCCGCCGCAGAAAGAGTTTGATGTTTTGCACCTCAATCAGTTTGATCCCGCAAAGTTTTGCCTTGACAGATACGATGCGCCCGCTATTATGTCTATACATTCAGAGTGGCACTACGAAACCCCGTATCGGCACAAGAACATAAAAAAATACATAGCCATTCGCCCATCAATCAAAGAAAAACTCGAAAAAGAATACGGCATAGACAATGTGGTAGTTATTTATAACGGGATAGATTTTAACCGATTTAAGTTATCTCCATTGCCAGAAAAAGAAAAGATTTTATTCGTTGGCACAATAGACCATCTTAGGGAAAAGGCGGCAAAGGACATTTTGACGAAAGGGAAAAGACGTGCTGTTTGTCGGTGATAAGTTTGCGACATGGGCAGATAGCTTGCCTCCTCACGGCGGCTATCTGCCACCCCGATTTGATACGGAAGAACTTATCAAAGATTGTACTGCTACGGCTGGCATAATGCTTGGCAGAACAACCATAGAGGGATGGGCATGCGGACGCGGTGGATATATTTACGACATAGATTTAGAGGGAAACATAAAGTCTGTTGATTTCTATAATCCCCCCGAAAACATGGAAAGGTTTAATATCATTAAAGTGGCAGAACAGATAGAAAAGGAATATGCTCTCATTTGCGGAAAACATTAAAACTATCATTGAGGCATCAAAGGGATACAATAAAATACTAGATATTGGTGCTGGATTTGGTAAGTACGGAGTTTTACTAAGGGAGCAATATCTTTCTTCAAAGGCAGAGCGCGGCGAGCTTTCTCCATTGGACGACTTTTTTATCGGCGCAGTAGAAGACACTCCTTACTTTCAAATATACCTAAAGCGTTCATCGTACAATGCCCTCTATCCAATAAGCATTTTTGACTTTCCCGAAGAAGATTTGGTGGCCTTTGACTTATTTCTATTCATAGATACTTTGGAGCACTGGCACAAAGACCAAGCAAAAGAGCTCATTAAAAAACTATCCTGTTATGGAGATGTTTTAATCTCAACGCCTAAAAACGTATCAATGTATCACGAGCATTTTTATGGCGACCCAAGACATCACATTACTCAATGGAACAAGAGTGATTTTTCTGGTAAGGACTTCTCAACTCCTCAAAGTTATATATATTTAATACCAAAAAATGAAGATACTCTTTGTTGATGAGATGACGACTGGCTGTTATTTTGTAAGAACCAAGGTTTACGCCGATGAACTAAGAAAACTCGGTCATGATGTTTTGGTTGTTGACGGAAAGAACGCGCCTGAAAATATACTGGATTATGACATTATTTGCTTTAATCGCCTCGCAGAGGGGGATTTAGAGCTTACTTTTGAATATCTCAAGGGACACGGCAAGATAATTTCATACGACACCGATGATGCAATAAACCTCGTAGAGCCTACGAATATGGTTTATTACCACATAAAAGAGCATCTAAAAAGTTATTACTACATCATCAACGAAAGCAATATTATTACCACCACAACGCCCTTGCTAGGAAATGAGATATCCTCGCACACCCCACAGCCGATATATGTATTTCCAAACTGCATAGTCCCCGAACAATGGAAGAAAAGGGCTGGTGGGAACGTAATACCAAGAATAGGCTTTGCTGGCTCTAACTCGCACATAGCCGATATTGTCCCAGCACTAGACGGAATTATTAAACTCCAGGAAGAAAGGGACTTTGAGTTTGTATTATTTGGCTTTTCTCCTTCTCATGACACATGGCAGGATTGGATAAACGATAATTATAATGCGATTAAAAACCCCGCCTATCCGATATATAAGGCATTTATTGAGCTGGAAAAGAGATTAAAGCAGATTAAAAACCTCAAATGGGAGAAAGCGGTAAGCGTCTTTGATTATCAAAACAGGTTATCAGAGCTCAATTTTGACATAGGAATTGCACCGATCCTTGACACCCCATTCAACAGAAGCAAGTCAGAGCTTAAATTGCTAGAATATGCTATGGTGGGAACTCCTACGGTGGCAATAAATATCCCTCCGTATCTAGGAACTCCAGCCATTCAAATTGAGAATAATCCGCATAAATGGTACACGAAATTGATGTATTGCCTTGACAACCCAGAGTATATAAAAGTAAAATGGCAGGAACAATATGATTGGGTGCTAGAAAACCGAGACATTGCTATTTGGGGAAAGAAGCGCGCGGAATTATACGAATCACTGCTCAATGGTAAAAGTGGGATATGATATTGACGGCGTTCTCACCAATGGATTTATACGCGAGAAACCTTACGTTCTCATTACGGGAAGAACGATAAACCAGTGGGAAGATACGATATATGATTTCGGGCATCTCCATTGTCCGATTTATCTTAGACCATTTGGAGAGGCAAGCGACCAGAAATCCGCCGCAGAATGGAAAATGAATATGATAAACTGGATAGGATTAGATAAATACTACGAAGACAATCCCGAAATAGTCAGATACTTAAAACGAAATTGCCCGCATACAACCATAGTTCAAGTCAATGCCTAAAAAATATAATTACACACTCAAACCAGGCAGACCAACTCTTTATTCGGAAGAAGTCTTAAAAGCAACAATCAAGTACATTGAATCTATCCCGAACAGCAAAGAGTTAATCCCGACAGTAGAAGGATTGGCGGTTTATTTACATACAAGACGTGATAATTTATATGAATGGGCGAAGAAAAATAAGGATTTTTCCGACACCCTAGAAACTTTACTCGCACTTCAGGCTCAATCGCTCATGAACGAAGGAATCAAAGGAAGATATAACTCAACCATAACCAAGCTTCTTCTTCATAAACACGGCTATTCAGATAAGCAGGAAATGGAAGTTTCTGGCGGAGAAAATCCTATCAGAGTAATCAAAGTAGAAAGATATAATGGAAACAACGATACGTCTTCATCCGAAGCAGTTTGATGCGTATAACTTCACCAAACAATTCGGTGCGGCTATTGCTGGAGTACAATCAGGCAAGACCTATGTTGGAGCATTGTGGGCTGGCAAGAAAATAGGCGAGTTTCCTCAAGGAATAGGAATAATCGCCGCGCCAACCTATAAGATCCTAGAGCAAAGTACTTTACAAAAGTTTTTTACGCTGTTCCCAGAGCTAAAGAAGTATCACAAGGAACAGAAAGGAGAAATACAATTGCCGGAGGGTGGAACTGTTTATATCCGCTCAATGGATAGTCCACTAGGAGCAGAAGGAGTCACCGCTAACTGGATATGGGCTGATGAAGCTGGACAAATGCCAAGATTAGCGTGGACAGTTATGCGCTCAAGGGTTTCAACAACGGGCGGTCAAATCTTCTTCACGACCACGTGGTACAATCTAGGATGGTTGTATCAGGACATATTCATTCCGTGGCAGAATAAGACCGACAATCACATTGATGTTTTTCAATGGAGAAGCATAGATAATCCGTTTTTTCCTAAAGAGTTTTATGAAGCGGAGAAAAGCAGGCTTGCGCCAGAAGAGTTTGCGAGGAGATACGATGCAATTCCTACAAAAATGGAGGGGCTTGTGTGGGACATCCCTCAAAGCCAAATCATTCAAGAGACGGAAAGGATAAAGGCGCAGTTATCAAACGCAGAGAGAGTTTTTGGAGGTGTTGACTGGGGATATACCAATCCATCGGCAATCGTAATAGTTAAAGTTAAAGACGGTAAATACTACTTGGTTGACGAATGGAAGATGGAAGCACGAACGACTGGAGAGGTTATAGATACTTGCAAACAGTTTGAAAATCTGTATGGAGTGAATAAATGGTTTCCCGATCCCGCTGAACCCGATAGATTAGAAGAAATGCGCCGAGCTGGACTCAATGTCGGCTCAATAAAGAAAGCTGTAGCATTAAACATAGAAAAAGTCAGAGATTTGATACGCGGTAAGCTTTTCTTCGTTTTAGACACCTGTAGACAGTTTCTAGACGAGGTTGAGTTGTATCACTACGATGACGGAGATGTAAAGAAAGAACTTCCCGTCAAAATCAATGACCATCTATGCGATGCCCTGCAATATGCGATAGTCGGGGCAAGCGGAGAAAATCTCGCATTTAGCAAAGTCTATAACCCTAACAAGTTTTACGACAGAACCGTAGACATTTGGAACAATGAAAGAACAATTAACTGAAGCAGGGAAGGTAAAAATCGGTAAGGAAAACTGGGAAAAGGAGCAGATTGATATTGCGTCCGACCCAATTAACTTACAGGACTTTCAAAATCAGCACGGAGAACCGAGGTGTCTTAGAACGCATACGGTTTTCTTCAAAGAAGGAATAACCAAAGACGAGGTTTACGCGCGGGTTGAGAAGCAGATTAAGGAAAAAGCATTTACTACTGGCTGGACGTTTGACGACAACACTCCTCCGCAGATTATCCAAGACCCAGTGAATAAGGAAAAATGGTTTATTATGACCACCCTACGACCATACGGGCACAACACCATCACTCAAATGAGAGGAACGAACTATAAATCAAGCGGCGTTTTATCAGAGTCGGCTAAAAAGATACTGAAATGATATCAGACCAATTACTCGTCAGGCAGGTTGAGAACGAATACCAAGAGGGTCAGGATTTTCTTCGCGCAAAGAAATTGCGCCAAGTTAATCAGCTTATTTTAATAAACAACCTTCGGCGTGGAGACCAGAACATTGCATCATCAATGCTGTTTACGTTCTTCAACCGCGTATTCTCTAACTTGTACGATGACAAGATACAGATAAAGTTCATTCCATCCGAGGACGCTGATATGAAAAAGACCGAGACGCTTAATAAGCTCGCGGTCAATGACTATCAGGAAATGGAGAAATCTCTGATTGATTATGACTGGCTGTGGGATACATTGTTCTTTGGTCGTGGATATTGTGAGACCATCAATTTTGATAAAGAAAAGAAAATCCTCGTTCCTACGGTTATCAATCCGTTAACGATGGTTTATGATCCGTACTTCTCCAACCCGAAAGACTGGCGGTACTATGGAAAATGGGTGTTTCTTTCTCGCCACAAGATAAATCAGTACATTAGAGACAAAGTTATCTCCGGCATTAAAACTGCTAGCGAAATCGCAGACGGTGCTGATGCGGAAATCTGGGACTATAAGGTTCGCAGAGAACAAGCTAAAGAAGCAACGCCAGTTTCAATTGAGTCTTCTTCACGAAACCAAATCTATCAAATCTATGAGGGCTACACGATAGACGAGAATGGAGAGAAGATTATCGTTTGGACTGATAAAAACTTCTCAAAGATACTCCGCAAAAAGAAACTATCTGATATTCTAAAGAAAGACGAGGATTGGCCGATTGTTGTTAAAGAGGCTTTTCGCGAGCCACATTCTTCTGTCCCAGTTTCTTTGCCTGATATCGTAGAAGACAAACACAGAGCATTAAATGTTCTTTACAATCTTGCGTACATAGCGGCAAAAGACGAGGCAAATCCGATTTATATCTATAAACCGACTGGGGTTGTTGATACGACCCAATTATTCCAGCGTCAGGTAAATCAGCACATTCCCGTCAATGAAATGGATGCTATTGCGCCACTCAACAAAGACGCGGCTCTCTCAAACTCTTTGATGGCGTTTATGAACCTGATTAAGAGCGAGGCGGCGGATGTTATGGGAACAACACAGGTTACTCCCATTCAACCGAAAGGAAAGAAAACCGCAACCGAATCAGCCATTCTTCAGCAAATCGCAGACCTCTCTCAATCGCTTCAAAGCAAGGTTCTGTCTATCGGAGAAAAAGAGTTTTGGTCGCAATGGTACAGCCGATATGTTAACAATATGTCGTCTGCTTCCAAAAAGACCATCTCTCTTACGGGAATCAATCCTACCTTTGAGGAAATTACTATGTCTGATATTAAGACCAAGTTTCCTCCGAGGATTTTGGTTCTCTCCGCTAAAGAGGCGGAATATAAGCAGATGGTTGAGCGCAGGGAACTTTCTCAACAGTTCCCCATTCTGTCAAAGTCAATGACTCCCGAAAGTTTTTCTCACTTCTTGAAAAACGTCTATCTTCCAAAGTTTGAGATTATGGACTCGGAGACGATTGATTTAATTCTTCCTAAGTCTATCGATGAGATTAAGGCAGAACAGGAAAACGAACAGTTAAACAACGATGTCTTGGCTAAGATTGATCCGACAGATGATGATGAAGCCCACTTGTATGTCCACGCGCAGGCTAAAAATACTCCCGCTAAATGGGCGCACTATCTCACTCACGAGAAACAGCGGGCTATGAAACTCAAGGAAAAAGGCCAGCAACCAATTGGACAGCCGCAGGCACAGGTGGAAACAGGCGGATCGGGAGGTCAAGAAACTCCTCAAACGCTCATTCCGCAGAAGAAATCAAAAAAACCAGTCCCATCAGAGCCGAAAGACATGATGGGAGCGCAGGAAATGGGTCAACCACCCATGGTAAATGGTCAAATGGCAAAGGTCGCTAAATAACACACAACAATATGGCAAATCCATTAAAAACAATTAGATTTATCGGCAACGTAACGTCAACCACGGGAGGAACTGTATCGTGGCCGTTTACCGATGGGCTTCCTAACTTTGAGAAGTTTATGGACGTTTTAATCAACGTAAAAACTCTCTCTGGTGGAACGTCTCCTACGGTTACTATCGCGGTTCAAGAAGAGTTCTCTGGTGTCTTTGCGACAACCGCAACATCAACGGCTCTTACGGGGACGGGAACAACGTTCCTAACTAACGCATCAAATCCGATGCTTGGGAAAGGAATTGCAAAAAACTTCGTTCTTACTACGGGAGGGTCACCGTCTGCTTTGAGCGTAGACTTATATACTATTTTCTTCAGCAATAACTAATATGGCAAAAATGAAGCCGAAAGGCGCACGAGGACGCGCTCAAGTTAAAAAGCTTGGCCGTACTTATAAGACTGGGGGGTTTAAGAAAATTGCCGCGAAAGCGGGCAAGAAATACGGAAGTAAGGCGGCTGGAAAACGGGTCGCAGGCGCAATCTTCCAAAAGATGGCAAAAAAACGGGGTAAATAATATGCCAGCAAAATCAAAAGCACAGCAGAAGTTTATGGGAATGGTTTTGGCGGCTAAAAGGGGTCAATTAAAAAATCCCTCTAGTGCCGTTAAAAAAGCCGCAGGTTCAATGAGCGCCAAGTCAGCAGAAGACTTTGCTTCAACGAAACGCTCTAAACTTCCGACTCGCTCAAGACTACTCAAGAAGATGAAGACGAAAAAGTTTGCTAAGGCTCTAACATCGTAAAGGTCGTTTATCAATCAATAATATAATTCTATGATTAGACAACCACTGCAAGCAATCAACACGTTTAGTACGACATCTACCACAAGCTCAAGCTCAACATTTATCGCTCCCAACAACGACTATCTGTCGCTGGTTGGAAAGCTGACCGTTACCACTTTGTCGGGCGGTACATCTCCTACCTTGGACGTGTACTATCAGACGACTGATGACGGTGGAACGACTTGGTACGATGTGGCGCACTTGACGCAAGCAACTGGAGCAACAACGAGTCCGATTTGGACTACGGTAAACTCTGGTTCGCAGACAACGGTAGTTCATGGTGCTGTTGGAGATGCTACGGTTACGGCTGGAAATGTCGGTATTCCGTTGCTCTCACGCAATATCAGAATCAAGTATGTGTACGCGGGTTCTCCCTCGGCCGCAAACTGGACTCTTGTTACCAACGCACATAACCAAGGCTAAACATGAATAATCCGAAAATAACAGAGGCTTACACGGAAGAAGAAACAGTGAGTCCGTCAACGGTTTCCGAAGAACAGAAAATTGTTCTTGAGGCAATCAAACATCTAAAGACCGACACACACTTCAAAAATCTTTGTAAGTTTCTGTTAGAGAAACAGATTGTTGCCAATGAAATTGAGTTAAAAACTTCCACGGACAAGGACACGATAATGCGCTCACAGGGCGCCATCAGCGTTCTTGAATACATTACCAAACTTGACCGCGTTGAAGAGTTTTACTCAAACTTGGTAAACAAAGTCGCAAGTAAAGAATAAAAACCATGCCTAAAAACATTAAAGACAAGGCTGAAGAAATGGTTGAGGAAACTGTTTCAGAGCCCCTGCCGAAGTTCAAAGTAGAGAGAAAGGCGACTCCGCTTGTTCCCTCGGCAAAGCGTCATCCTGATATTCGGGCTGGTATCTGTGAGTTCTGTGGACTTTTGGACAAGAAAGTTCCACTGGACAAACAGTATACCATTTGCCCGCATTACAATGATGTTGATATTTTCTGCACCTATTGTGGAAAAGGAGAGGAAATCATCAAAGACCGAGCATTGCATATTTATGAATTGGACGATGAACCAGGGAAACTGATTATCGTCTGTGATGATTATCAATGTCGGAACAAGCACAATCAGAGATTTAATCTTGGTCGTTAAAAAATAATTCTCTCTTTCGGGTTCGCCTCCGAAAGATGATGTACAACTATGGCAGAAGAAACAAAAGACATTTTTCAAGAAGACCAGAGCACACAGCAAGTAGGGGAAACCGCTGATAATAAGGTCGGTAATAGAGTGGATAAAAGAATACAGGACGTTCTATCTCAAAAATCAGCCGCTGAACAGCGCGCTGAAATCGCCGAAAAAAAGGCCAGAGATGCAGAATTCGCGCTTTCTTTCAATGAAATGTCAGCAAAGTATCCCAAGGCAAGCGAGTTCAAAGACAAAGTCAAAGAGCTCGTAGACAAGGGATATGATGTCCAAGACGCTACCGTTTCTATCCTTGCGAAGAACAATGCACTGCAAACACAAGAGCAGGCAACGCAAGAACACAAAGAAACACAGGGTTTTGGGGGTTCGGCTGATATAAACATTTCCGGTAGTGGTAAAAAATCGCTTGAAGAAATGTCAAAGGAAGAATTGCTCGCGGAACTCATTGAGGCTGAAAAGAATGGTGATTTGAGATTGTCCTAAAAATATATGGCAGTAACAACTCGTACGCAGTGGGCGGCAGATGCCTTGATCAACTATGTCACGATGGAAATCAAGACGCTTGAGCCTGAACTGCAATTCCCTAAATTGGGAGTCAAGCGGAATATCCCGAAAGGATATGACCAGTTAGTCTTTCCGCAGACGAGTCAGGTTGCTACTTCTTCGGTTTCACAGATCGTCCCCGCAGGGTTGGGAGAAGGTGTCAATCCTACGGCGGTTCTCTGGGGCGCAACGGCTTACAAGGCTGGCCCGACCCAGTACGGTTTGATTGTGCAAGTATCAGACCTTTTGGTTCGCAACTCGGCAATTGAGGTTATTCAGGCGGCTGTCCGTCAGGTCAAAGCCGCTTTGATGCGCCAGATTGACAATGCGATTCAGACGGTTGTCAACGGTGGTTCTAACGTAATCTACGAGGGCGGAAAAGGCTCCCGTGCCGCGTTGGCCGCTGGTGATATTGCAGAAACGACTCAATTCGGTGTTGCTATCCGAAATCTTCGGACGGCTTCTAACGCCGGACTTGAGCCGTATGAGGGTGGATACTATGTAGCCATCGCTCATCCGAAAGTGGAACATGACTTGATGTTCAATACCTCAACGGGTTCGTTTACTGATGTTGGTCGGTATACCTCCGTGCAGGGTCTTAAAGAAGGTCGCATTGGCGATTTTCGTGGTGCTCGCGTTTTGTCTAGCGCAAACGTGCAGACCTTTAGCTCTACCGTGACGGTGTATCCTACGACTTTCATTGGAAATGAATCGTTTGGTTGGGGATACTTCCAAGAGCCTGAACCGATTATGGTTATGCAGGCCGACTCGAACAATCCTTTGAACGTGTTTCAGTCCATTGGCGCGAAAGCGACTTTGGGTGCGACTCGCTTTGAGGAAGCTCGTATCGTTCGCTTGGAAAGCGCGGCAACGGCTTAATGTTGCGGATGAGGGGAGGATTATTCGTCCCCTCTCCATAACACTAAACTATGGCAAACACACTCAACGATGTATTCACCCTAACTCGCTCGCTCTTACAAAGCGATACAAACGAGTTACCAGACGCAACCCTGATTCCTTTCGCGAATGAGGCGATGTTGGACTTGCGAAGAAAACTTATCGCAAAAAGAGCCGACTTATTCAATCAGGAATCAAACAGAGATTTTACCGCAAACGAGATAGTGGGAGGTTCTAGCCCAGGAAAGTTCTTGCTTCCTTCGGATATGTACTTCTTAAAATCTATCCAAGTAAACTACGAAGACCCGACACAGCAACAACTATTCATTCCTTTGGATAAAATTGACGCATCAAATCTTCCGCAGGGAGTCACACTTGACTGGCTACGAACAAATCAACCAACCGCGCAACCACTCTTTGATATTCACGGAGATTGGTTTGAAATCTTCCCCACTCCAACCACAGCACTTACCAATGCACTTAACATTAACTATTATCTACAACCGACTGCGTTTACCGCAACGTCAAATCCTATTAACTATCCCGAATCTTTAGACTATACCATTCTAGCCAACAAAATCGCTTCCATATACCTTCAAGCACAAGGAAGAGATTATACGGCACAAGAGACATCATACGTTCAGAAAGTAAACGATATGCTCGCTCTCTTGGATGGAGGAGCACAACAGCCGACTAAGACTTCAAATGTTCCGCTTACTGGGTGGGAGTTCTAAAGGTCGTAATAAAACAATAAAACAATATGAAATCATTAGCACAGATAAACACCTATCTTAACGCGGAGTGGAAACTCACGGATAAAGATGGTAAAACAAAAAAGGTTTTTCAGGACAATGCTTTGTTCCGCTTCTTGATGAAGCACGGGATTGTAAGCCCATTGTTTCCAAAGATTCCTTTTATTCTTGGATATTGGTCAGACACGAAGAAAGTTAGAAATCTCGTAACCAACGCTGGTTTTGCGGGAATGGCTGGACTATGCAACGGATCGGGTGCTCCTGCGGCATTTACCTATATCGCTATCGGTACGGGCACAACGGCGGCGGCGGTAACTGATACTACGCTTGGAACCGAATTATCTACTGGAGGTCTTGGGCGTGCGGCGGCGACTGTTTCTTTGGTGACTATTTCTGTCACAAACGACACAGCGCAATTGATCAATACCTTTACCTCATCAACATCTGCGGCAATCACCGAATCGGGAGTGTTTAACGCGGCTTCTGTTGGAACGCTTCTTTGCCGTCAGGTTTTCTCCGTGATAAGTGTCACTCCGGGAAATAACTTGCAGATTACTTGGAAAGTCCAAATGCACTAATATGGCATCAATAAAACAAGCATACGAGACATC
>JAEHJW020001671.1_pt1 | contig 23391 bp, 31 predicted proteins | sample 9271431 | NCBI WGS metagenome assembly JAEHJW02 | reverse complement strand
TGGCTGGCGCGACACTCGCCAACCAGACGCACGGCGCGCTCGCGGACTTCAGGGGAGAACTTTACGGGTTTCTTCATGGCTCCATCTTCTCAAGAGTTGGAGCCTCCTCAAAATCCGGGGCGGTTCACGGAAGAGTTCGCCAATGAGTACTTTCAGAAGCTTGGTGATTACATCAAAAGTGCAGGCAACGATGTTGATGCCTACGACTGGCTGGTCCATCGTGTAAACAAAATGCAGGGCCAGCTTGGGGAGGCAGGGGTGTTTGCTGCGTTCCGACCTCCGTTCGCGAACTATCAAGTGCGGAATTACCCCGCTTTGCTCAACATGCTCCCTGAACTCCGCAATGCGCTGGGTCCGAGCATTTCGTCTGATCGGCTTGCAAACGATTACGCCAATACGCTGCAAGACTTGCTGGTTCGCCATCTAGGGACGCTGAGTGACCGCCTTGATGAGATAGAGCAGCTAATCAAGAATCCTATTGTCTGGCTTAGGGAGGGCATGCGTGCCTTGATTGCGCTCCCTATTTCGGTTCTTGGCTGGGTGGGTATTCTAGGTATGGGCACCGTTCAGCAAATAACTGGCAGCAGACCATTTCAGATTTTGTCCGGACTTGTGAGTCTTGTAGGTTTCTTTGGAATCGTTATGGGTTTAGTTGTTGATTGGGCGCCGTTTGTGCGGATCGTTACTGATGCATGGAGGAATTATTTCTGAATTCTCTCCACTCTTAAAAATCCAGAGCAATGGCAGCTTAGCTCCAACACCGGCCGCCCAGTAACGCATTTCCCCAACTCAGTAGTTACGGCCGATGACCGACTAGATGTGGTTGCAACCGCTTTCACGAGATGATGTCTCGTCAGCTGGTACACCGCAAAGAAGGATTCCATCGATTAGGAGTGTGGCCTGGAGTGGTTACGATGCAGCGCCAAATTTCACGCTGCAAGAATTTGGAATTCAGTCGCCATGACAATGGGCCGCACGTGGCGATTCTCCCGGCGCATTTCCACTATCCCATAGCGGGACATGGTTTTCAGGGTACGGGAAAGATTGCCTGTTTTGCGGCCGGTAATAGCAGCCAGACTGCTGATGGATTCGGGCTGTAAATCGCGAATGGTCTTGAGCAAGGCGCGATTGTCGTCGCTCAGGACTTCAGCCAAGGATTTCATCGAGGTGAACCAGACTTTGGGGTCGCCGGGTTTGGGTTTGTACTCGCCCTTGGCGATGGCCAGCATGCGTTCGCGGATTTTCTCTTGGGTCATGATCCCGATGGCGATTTTTTTCATTGCTTTGCTTCCTTTAATACAAGATCCACTTCGGCACGTCGACCTCACTTCAGTCGACAGTATCAAAGACAAATTGACCACGCTTTCGCAGGTTCTCGATGTCTTTCGCAAGATCCGCCTCGGTAAGCTCGCGAACATGAACCCATACCTCACGCATCTCGATGTGCTCAGCAAAAATCACGTCATCACTCTCATGGGCAAGGCTCAATTCTTCATGGTGTTCATAGAGCACACCACGCATCCACCCTTCCTGGGAAAAAACCTCAACCAGGCCATGCATGGAATGCATGGCCATGCTGCCAACCGGGCACTGAAACCCTGCAAGGTCCACCACATTACTCATATCCGGCTCCATGACAATTCATCCACATTTTCTGTGGATAAGACTTTAGCATTTCACCCAAAATCTCAGTCCGATCAAGCATCCTTGCCGCGGGATTATTTTTTCATCAATCGGTAACGATCAATGCAAACCATTCTGAAAGCGTGCCAGCAACTCAAGGGCCGTGGCCATCCCACTTAGCCACCCCGCCCCTGGCGCCCGCGGCCCAAAATCATGCACCGCCCTATCCCATGAACTCGCCACGGTATCGAGGGTACCGATTTCGTCGACCAAGCCGATCTCCCTGGCTTGCACACCGTCCCAGACTTCGCCGGTGGTGTAATCCACGCCGTTCTGCAGTTTCTTCCCCCGGGCAGCCTGAACCTCTGCCTTGAATCTTTCTCCCATCTTCTGAACCATTTCCTGTGCCTTGCGATCGGCTTCTGGCGTCATAGGCATATAGGGATTGAGCATGGATTTCAGGTTACCGGAGGCATACACCCGCTGGCTGATCTGGAGCTTCTCAAGCGCCTTGTGGAAGTCCCAACCTGTCAGAACCGCGCCTACGGATCCGACAAGCGAATAATTCGCAGCGTAGATTTTGTCGGTATGCAGCGCCACCATGTAGGCTGCCGACGCACCGACGTTGTTGATCACCGCAACAATCGGTTTGGGATGCTTCTTTCTGAAAGCCTTGATCGACTGGTAAATTCGCTCAGCCTCAACCGGAGCGCCTCCTGGGCTGTCGATACTCAGAACCACTGCTTTGACGTTCTTCGTCTCGAAGGCCTTCCGGAGCAAGGGAACAACCTTCTCCGCCGAAGCCATGGCGCCGGCTGAAATCTCCCCGTCGATGTGAATCACCGCCGTGATCTCGCTGTTGGGGATCATCTTCCATCCCTGCTGCTTCGCGTAGCCGAAGAGATACAAGGCAAAGAACACCAGCCGGTCGCGACCATCATTCCGCGCTTGATCAGTCGCCAGCGCCGTTCTGAGCGGCGCTCACGAAGTACATCCCTCACCAGCTCGTCGCTCACTGTGTGGCGGATTTCACTTTCTGTCATTTGCAATTCGGACCGTTGGGTTTGAATTGGGGTGAATCCCTCGTCGTGCGTCAGCACTCGAACAATCAGGAAGTCGTCACTCATGTGAGTCATTTCAGACAGCTCATGGAGATCGCACCAGGTGCCGTCCGGCCATTCGGCAACCAGCCATACCGGCTCGGCGCAGGGAATTTCGACCCGTGTGGTGTGCATCACTCGCATCCGGCTATTTCTCTGGCCATGCGAAGAATCTGCACGCCGGGAAGTGATTGCATCCCACGAATGCCTTACCGGAATCTTTTATGGTTTTGCTGACGAGCAAGCCTGTATTGCAGTCCGGACAGGCTGCACCTGCCCTGGCGGTCCGCATGGGTGTTCCTCGCGCCACGGCCGCCTCGGGTCGCTGAACCTTTCCTGCCACCTCGTCAGTTCGAACGCCTGGCTTCCCTTCGTCATCCGGCTGGGTGTGCTTGCACTCCGGGTAGCTCGTGCATCCCCAGAATGGTCCCTTGGGGCCTTTCACCAGGCGTAGAGGCTTCTGGCATCTGGGGCATGGATAGGAAGGCCCTGCCTGCGATTGTGGAAGCGATGCCTGTCTGGCGGCTCCGGGCTTACCGTCGACATCGGGAAGCGTCGACTTGCACCCTTCCCTATACGCCATACAACCCCAGAAGAAGCCATTCGGCCCATCAATCCTGCGCATTGGCTTGCCGCAAGTAGGGCACGCCACGACTGCACCACCCTTGTCCGGTGTGCGTATTCCAGGCACGGAGATCTGCCGCGTGCCCTTCTGACGCTTGATGCCGTCAATCACCTGCACCAGCCACTCGCCAAGACTGAGTTCAAACTGCGACAGCTCGATCTCCCCCTTCTCAATCTGGCTCAGTCGATCTTCCCATTGAGCAGTCAAGACAGGATCTGCAATTTCAGGCGAAACCTCCTCGATCAGTCCAATCAGTGCGACAGCTTTCTCGGTCGGCAGCAGCTCCTTCTTTTTGGCGACGATGTAGTCCCGCTTGAACAGCCCCTCGATAATGGCCGAACGCGTTGCATCCGTTCCGATGCCAGCTTTTTCCTTGTTCTTCATCACCGCCTTCCAGCGCGGATCCTCGATCTCCTTGTCGATCGACTCCATCGCCGCCAGCAGCGTACCCTCGGTATATCGCCTGGGCGGCGAGGTCTTTCTGTCATGCACCTCGCAACGCAGGTTGCGGGCTTCCTCGCCCACACGCACCTTCGGGAGCGTCACCGCAGCATCCTGGTCGTCATCCTTGTCCGTGGGTGCTTTCGTCGCCTCGGGCAGGGTCTGCCGCCAGCCGGGAATCAGCGGCGTCTTGCCGCTCACCCTGAATTTCTCACCCTCGCAGATCACTTCGATCACGGTCTTGCTGTACTGGTAGTCCCCCAGGAATTGCGCCAGATACCGTCGACAAACCATGTCGAAGATCGTCCGCTCGGTCGGCGTCATGGCCGATACATCGATGTTTGGGTTGCGCGTCGGAATGATCGCGTGGTGGGCCGTGATCTGTTTGTCGTTGAAGGCCCTGGCCCGGAAACGCTCATCGGCACCCTTGAGCGCCGACTCGGCAACCGTGGCCAGTGTTGCCAGCTCGGGCATCGCTCCGGCGATAGCCTGCAGCGTCTCATTCGATTCGGCCAGCATCGAGCATGGCAGGTATTCACAATCCGTTCGTGGATACGATGTCGCCTTGTGTTTCTCGTAAAGTGCCTGTGCAGCATCGAGTACGGCCTGCGCTTTCATCCCGAAGCGCGCCGAGGCCTCCCGCTGAAGTGATCCCAGGCTGTACAGCAATGGTGCGACTTCGCGTTCCTGTGTCGTCTCGACAAGGCTCACCTTCCCGGTCTGCCCTGCGACCTGCCTGACCACCGCCTCTGCACTTGCGCGGTCGACGAGACGCCCCTCATCGTCGAGAAGCGCCGCTCGCGCCACCCAAGCCATCGGTACGGATGCCCCGCCCATCAGGAAGGTTGCATTGACCCCGAAGTGCGCCTTTGGAACGAACGCGGCGATGGCCCGTTCGCGCCGCACCACCAAAGCCAGCACAGGCGTCTGTACACGACCACAATGCAAGGTTCCGTCTTTACCGCCGGCACCGAACGCCTTGGTCAAGGCCATGGTGAGATTCATCCCGGCCAGCCAGTCCGCCCGGCTTCTGCCCATCCCGGAGAAATACATCGGCAGCGTTTTTTCGCCCGGCAGGATGCTGGCCAGAGCCTTCTTCACCGACGCATCGTCGAACGCTGAAAGCCAAAGGCGCGAAACCTTGCCGCGGTAGCCGTTCAGTTGCATCAGCTCCCGTGCGATCACTTCGCCCTCACGGTCGGCATCGGTGGCAATGACAACCTCAGTTGCCTGCCTCAACAGCTTCGCGACGATCTTGTACTGATCACGGCTCTGGTGCTTCACCTCCATGTGCCACTCACCCGGCAGCACAGGCAGGTGCGCGATGTCCCAGAATTTCAATGCCGGGTTGTAGTGCTCCGGTTTCGCCTGCTCAACCAGATGGCCGATGCCCCAGGTTACCGACACACCGTTACCAGTAATGCATCCATCCCCACGTGTCCGAGCGCCGATGTGGCTGGCGATTTCTCTGCCTTGTGAAGGTTTTTCGCAGAGGTAGAGCTTCACTCAAGCCATCCTGAAATCACAGGCGCATCAATGAGAGATGCCAGCATGGCCAAAAACATCGGGCACCAGATCGCAAGGGAATTCATTCCACCCTCCCATTGATCCGCCATAGCATCATCGCCAGATTGGCAATGTCCACTTCCTGCCCACGGGCCAGCGGTACCGCAGCGCCTTGGGCAAGCATGGCATTCCATATCTTGATGCCTGATTCAGGCTTGTCCCAGCCGGCCCAGCCCTCATGCGCTTTCTGCGACAGCTTCGCCTTCATGGCACCGGAAAATTCATCGACTGCCTCATTCAGTCGGGCTACTTCCTGCCGCACCCAATCGGGATCCGGGGCAATTTCCTGCCAGTTCTTGTCTATCACTGCATCACCTCCCTGAACAAACCGTTGCTTCCCATCCAAGAATGACGGTCACGGGTTCACCCTCAAACGTCGTGTTGAAACAGTGCTGGCTCATATCCCAGACTCAACCTAGCCGCTGCCTACAACGGTTCATTCAGAACATCGAGTAATCGTGATTCGATCACCACGCCATCCTGACTGACCACAATCTTCACTCTTGCCATTGCACCTGGCCGACCACGCCGCCCAAGCCTCATGGCCTTGAACTCGAACCCATGAAAACATCCCGAGCCCATCCCATGCCGGCACGCATCTTCCGACACCGATAGAAGCACCGCTGCCATCATGTTTTCCTCGGGCTGGGTTGGATGTCTCATGAAGCCTCCTATTTCTGGGCAGGTAATGCGGGGCCGGATGTCGTTGTCCGGTTCAGCAGGAAAATCACCGTCGCCTCCCCGGACGAGTTCGCCGGGTAGGCCGACATAGACTCAACCCTCCAACCCTGGCCGTACAGGTCCGTCAGACTCGTCGTCCAGAATTTGCTGTAGCCGCGAGCATCCGGTTCGCCTTCGCACTTGAGGGTTCTGCCCTTGACGCTGACACCTCCGCCACCCGAATAGGTGTTGCACATCATCAGCTCGTGACTCGCAGCAGCAAATGCTGAGGAATTGAGCATGAGCATGAGCATGAGCACTGATGAAAGCAGCAAAGATGGGACTGTTCGCATCAAGCACCCACTTCCTGCGCTTTTGGCCTGAATTTCACTTCCTCCAGACGAGACAGCGACAGATAGACATCGTCGGCATTGAGCTGCATCGTCTTCCGCACTTCGCCAGATTCCTTGTCTGTCCATTCCTGCTCGGCCAGGCGGCCGGCGATATGCACACGCGCCCCCTTCCGCAGGTGCTGGGCAACATCCTCGCCTCGCTTGTCCCACACCGAAGCATTCATCCAGAACCCACCGGACTGCTCGAAACCGCCCTGACCATCCGGCTTGTATTCGTCGAAGAACACCCGGATCTCTGCGACCTTTCGATCTTCGCCCTTGACCAGTACGGTCTTCAGCGTGGGGTTGTCGCCCAGATTGCCCGTGCCACGAAATTCATTGCTCATTGCCTCTTCTCCTTCAGTTGATTAAAAAACCCACGCCAGGGGGGTGGCGTACCCACTTCATTGCTTCAATCCTCGATGTTCAGTTCCTGTGCCATGCGTATTGCCTTCCTGGTCACGACCTCCTTCGCATTCAGCAACCGCACTGCCGCATTGACGTCCTCAAACCAGTCCTGCTGTGAGCGTGTCATTCGGCCCAGCGTGGGCTGGATGCTGTCCCATGTCAGGTGGAAATGCTTCACGCCAAAGCTGCGCCACATCAGGAAGCGTTGCCCAGTCGATTTCCGGTGATGCAGATACACATACCAGGCGTTGCCTGCGGCACCCTTCGAGTGCTCGGACAATTCCTCCATCTCAAACACGACCTTCCGGTAGTCACGATGGAGCCGCGCCAGCCACTCATCCGCCCCCTTACCCTTAAAAGGCCTTTTATCCATCTGGATTGATGACAAACCACTCATAGGAGCGTGTTTTCCTGGTTCAGATCATTTCCAGCTGCATCCACTTTCCCCTGCGCCACATCCACCAGCAATCGCATCTCTGCCTCACTCACATCCGCCCGACGACGGCTATGACGCGGTCGCACTTCACCGGTGAAGATCGGCTGCGGTACCTCACCGAATATTCCCACCGCTGCTTCAACCCGCTTCCTTGCTTCATCGCTGGCGCCAGGGAGGAAATCGCTCCTGGATAGCTGGCGCAACTCCTCACGGAGGAGATACTTCTGGTAAGGCAAGGTGGACTCGAACAACGCCCGAATCCGCTTGGTCATCTGGTACAAGTCTTCCTTCCCTTCGATGTCGCCCAGCCGATTCTTCTGCACCATCGTCTTGACCACACGCGCATACCAGTCAAAGTCCAGGATCAAATCCACGATCATGTAACCGTAGGGACTGCGGAAACCCAGTTCCACTTCCACTGGCGCACGACTTTTCAATACGGACACGCGCAGGCCACGCGTCTGCAACTTGTCCAGATCGTCCTGGAAATGCTTTCCGGCATGCTCAAGCTGTTGGCGCAGTTCGCCGACCCGATCCGTCACCTGCACCAGAATCCAGTCCGCATAGGGATTGTCATTGGCCGACAGGTTCCAGATTGACCGGAGCACTGCTGCAACCTTCTTCCCGCTGGTAATTCCGTAGCCGCGCGGGCTTTCATCACGCGTCCTGCCGATGAACAGTCGATAGGCCTCCTTGGTATGGATTGCCATCACATCCGTCTCATCAGCAACGAGGCTGCCGATTGCCTTCAGTGCGCGTGCCTCATGATCGGGAACGATCGGGTCAGCGTATTGGCGTTGCTGGCGATTCGCCTGTTCCTGCCGCAGGCGCTCTTCCCTTTCGAGCAGGTCCATGAAACGTTCCCAGCGAGGATCTTTCTCGTCCGGCTCCTCCGCCTCGACCAAATCTTTCAGAGCATCTCGCTCCCCAGCTATGTCATACCCATCCTCGAACGGCGAATCCGCCGAGGTCGGGAACTTGATTTTCGATTTCGGTGTTGCCATCAAATGTCTCCGTCTTTAGTAATCACTTCCTGCTGCGCCACCTTGCGGCTGGCTGTTTCGGTGATGGCACTACCATCACCCACACTTTCTGTGGTCGTGGTTCTGGTCATTTCTTTCCCCAAATGCTCTGGCGCAGTTCGGTCAGCTTGATCCGAGCTGAGTCTCGGTTTGTCGCAACCGGTGTTTGTGGCTCAACGATCAGGCGCTTTCGCTGTTCCAGTATTTCCTGCCGGCGCTTTCGATCTGCTTCAACCCGATGGGCGTACTCAGCCTCAAATGTTCCTGCCTGTTGTCGGGTTTTCAGGGTTCGCAGATAGCCGATCGCGTTCTTGACGTGGCCGTCCTGCATCTGGCCTGTCAGCTCGTCGAGGATGATTTGAGGATTGGGGCTGCCGTGCAGAATCTGCCGTGCGGTCTGTTTCTCGCCGGGAAGCAGCTTGTCCGGATAGATCAGGTTTTCCAGATCAGCAGGTGCTGGCGCAGTCCGGATGGTTTTGGGGAAATCAAATACGCCCACCCCCTCCAAGCTGTTATGGAGGGGGTGGTATGAAGTATTTATTTCCTTATTAGAGTGAGTTGCCGTTTCCGCAGAACTTGTTCCGCGGAAACGTGAACTGTTGACTTGCGGTTCCGGCAACTCTTGTTTTACGGTTCCGGCAACTCTTGTTACGCGTTTTAAGCAACTCTTGTTTGTCGGATTCCGACAATCTAGTTTGTTGGATTCCGACAAACTGTGGAATTCATTAGCTTCCAGGCATATTTTGGCCGGCAGTGTTGTCAACATAATGCGTGACAACAACTGGGATTGCATACGGCTTTCCCGTACCTCTTCCATCATGCCGGACTCGATCAGTTTGGCTCGGGCATTCATCAACATGCGACGGCCAAAATGGAGATGGGTCAGTGATTGGCTGGTTGGGCTGCTGAACCAGCCTGCCGCGTCAACTTCGTTCCGGGATAATGTCTGCCGCAGCCGATTGAACAGGCTGGACATATAGAGACCCGCCAAAGCGCTGTCCGCCGCCCACGCAAAAGGGGCGTAGAACATCACCGGTTTACCGAGCAGCGTTTTCAGCACCCGGTCTTCCCATGACCAGGGACGGTAGGTGGTATTGGCATACTGGCATAGCCTCAAAGCCAGACGGTCAAGATCGACCCTGAACCAGAGTTTGGCTGGCATGCCACGTCTTGATTCCTGCAAGATGCCGTCTTTTATAAGCACTTTGCGAGACGTTTCTATCTCCCGGACGCTCAATCCGGCGACCTGCTTCCATTCCTTCGAGGTCTTCCAGAACCACCCTCCGCGATTGGGCTGCTTGTCCAGGACCACACGGGTCATAAACATTGCGTGTCCAAGCATCAGGGCGGCCTTGGGAGAACCCGTCAATTCGGCGAGGGACGGGTAATACGCCACGTAGCGGTTACCAAGTGCCGACAGGAGGTCTTTCACCCCCAGGGCCAGGTTTTCGTTCACCTGACTCGATTTGGCAGCTATGGCGTATGCGTAGGGCATCATCTGGTCCTAGATGACCTGCCCCCACTTGGCTTCTGCCTGATCCGATAGCAGCTCAAGAATGCGATCAATTCGAATCTTGAACCAAAGCTCGGCCGGCAAGCCCGCCCGCCGTTCAATCAGAACATCCAGCTCCCGCAGGATGCGGCGAGCCGTTTGCTGCTCGAAACGGGTCAGTCCCGTTTCAGCCTTCCATTCATCACCGGTCTTTCTGAACCAGCCTTCCGCGTCTTTCGGAAGACGGTCTATCGTGTAGATCGCATAAGACAGGAACAGTGCTGCCACAGCGCTGCCTGTCAGACCCACATAGGCACGCTGAAACACGATTGGCTCATCGAATATGTCCAGCAACATTGCTGGACTGATCGTGTCGTAGACGGCCTGATCGTCTGTCGATGGATTTATTGGAAGACAGTCCGGAGGCGTGACACGGCTTTTATTTCTGGCCATGGTGCTTCCTTTGGGGTTCGTTGAACTCATTGATGGTGGCGTACAGCGCGTCGAGGGAATAGCTGCTGAAGAACCCATGCAGAAGCATGATTTTTTCGCGCAGAGTGGTGATCTCGGGGTATTCCTCACTCATCCCGAACCAGCATTGATGGATCAGATCGCGGACGCTTTCATCTGGTAGCGCGATACGGCCGATTTTGCGGTCATTCTTGAGGAGCTTGCGGTAGGTCTGGATGACACGCGGGTCGGTCGACGGGAACAATTGGTTCAGCATCGACTGGCTGGCGCCGTTCTGGATGCAATACACCAGGTGCTCGGTTTCCTGCTTGCGCCGAAACAGGGTTTCGATTCCGAGTTCGAAACCGCCCTCATCGATCGAGAAATGGATGTCGGGATGGCCTGATGAGGCCAGGTGCAGAATTTCACTGATGGCGAGACCTCGCAACCGATCCATGGATCTCGGACAAGCGCCCTTTTCCAGCAGGACGGCAAGGTCGCCACGCTCAAGCTGCTCGATCAAGTGCATAAGCAGCGAGGCTCTCAGCGTATTGTCGGTGACGCGAACCATCATCATGATCGAGCCCCTCCACGAATGACCGAGAGCAACTCAAGGCACACGCCCGCAATAGGGTTGTCCGGGTTCAGCAGCCATGGAATCGGCAGAAACTCACCTTGGCCACCAATGTTGTGCTGGATGGCGAGTTCCAAGCCACCCAGCGTTTCCTGGCTACCTTCTTCCAGGATCAAGGTTCGCCACTCATTGGGGTCGTTAAGGCCTGACCGGCACACGTCCGCTTCAAACTGCCCGCTTGCCATCGCAAGCACCCACCAGGCAGCCTGGCGGCTTTGCGCGTTCTCTTTCAAATCAAGTGGGCCATCCTTGGGGAATCCCATGCAATACCCCATGGGCATGCCGGGTGCAGGTTCATAGCAGGAGCCGAGGCCAGCGGAGACAAGCACTTGCTGAATCAATGTCATCAACCGGTCCGGCTCTCCACTCTCAGCTGGGATCGGGGGAAAACTGACTGTGGAATGGGAAGCCGTTGAACTCACTCTTTGGCTGCGTTCACCGTGCTCTGTTGCGATCGGCTTAGTGGGTGTGGTCATCCCAAGCAATCGTGGAGCAGGAGCAATGGACTGTGACGATTTCCCCGGTTCCTGGCCGACAAACTCTGGTGTGGATTGAGTCTGGGGTTCGACCGGACGCTGGGGCTTGCATATCCGCTGCAAACCTTCCAGTGTCATGTCAGGGAAGCGCTCCATGGCGGTGAGCAACTTGCCCATGTCCCGCTCATCCAATTCCAGCCGGGCAGACAAGCTGGCTTCGCATCGACCAAGAAACAGGTCTGCGGTAAACGCATGGCTATCTTCCAGAACCATGCCGGCTATGGCCTTTGCGGTTGGCGTGACCACCTCGGCGTAGAAAGCGCTTTCCTCGATGTCGTGATGATTTGCCAGCTTCAACAACAGGTTCAGGCGGGGCTGGATGGCTCGCACGGCTAAACCGGAAAGCCACGGGCCGACATCGGCAATTTTTTCGACTGCGAATCGGTACATGCTGAGTGTTCGCAGATCAGTCTGGAGGCCGAATTTCTTAATTTCGGCTTCAAACTCCCGGTGTGAGAGTGTTTTACCGCTCTCCTCTTCCATCTGCCGCTTTATTTCCAGCGTCCCGTTGGCACGATCCCAGAAGGTCATGTCGTTGCGCTGGGTGTTTTCGGCCATGTGGGCAAGCAGAACGGATGCTTCACCGCGCCAGGCTTTGATGATGACGCGGGTTTCGCGGAGCTTTGGATCTCCTGTTTCCTCCCACAACTCCCGGATGGCCTGCAGGCGGGTATTGCCACCCGCGTACAGGATGTAATGGGTTTCTCCCGGCCGCTTGGTGACAGTCAAGGGTTGAAGGATTCCATTGACCCGGATGCTCTCCTTCAGCTCAGCGTAGGCTTCGTTGTTCGCCTTGCGGGGATTTCGCTCATAGAAGTGAACGGCGGTTACGGGAAGACTCGCCCACGAGTCATCCACTTCAGTGTCATGCTTGAGGACGCTCCCGCTGTTTGGCGCCGGCACGTTCAGGCTGTTGGACACTTCCAGCTTCAGGCGCTCCCGTACCGTCCGCTTTTCCGAATCGGACTTTGGTGTAAACCCATGCTTGGCAGCCAAGTCCACCATCTTGATCGAACTCGGGATATTCATGAGTGGGGGCTTTTTCTTGCCGCCCGCCATCATGCTTCCGCTCCGTTACGGCCTGGGTCCTGTGCTGCCTCCGATCCGGCGTAATGCCCTGCAAGGCTCGGCACCAACTCCCAGAGGAGAGCGTGCATGGTTTCATAGGCAGATGGCATCGTGCCCTTGCGCGACGGCTCATGCCGGTGCGCAGGGATGCACAGGGTGGCCGATTCCTTGTAGGACTTGGCGTCTGGGACTACCGTATCAAGGACTGTGACGCGTCCGCCCAGCTTGATGAAGTCCTGTCTGATCGACTCCGCGATGATTCTCGCGTCAGCAGTCCGATCCTGCATCGAAATGACTGCTTTGACCGGCCCTACCCTGTATTTCGAGTTTGGTGAAGGCTCAAGCCGAGCCAGCAGCTCCATCGTTCCCGTTTTGAACTCACGTGCTGACAGAATTTCCGGCTTGATTGGAGAAATGATCTGTGTGGCGGCGAGTGCGGCGGTGTCCTGCAGTGGGCCTACGGTTCCCTGCGTGTCGATTAAGACGCAGTCGTAATAGTCTTCGGATACGGCGGGGGAATTCAGGGCATTGCCAAGTCGCTCGCCGCGATCAATACGATGCAGGAGCCATGTTTGCAGACTGCCATCTGGATCGTCCGACCGGATTACATCGAGCCCATCGATTACCGTCTGAGAGATGCAATCCTCAGTGACATACCCGGTGGTGATGACCTTTGTGAGGCCAAACGGAGCTTCGCGCTTAATACGGTAATATTTTGATAGCGCTGGCTGCACATCGGCATCGACAAGCAGGACTCTCAGCCCCATGTCCGCCATGAGTGCGCCAAGATTTGCTGCCAATGTGGTCTTGCCGACCCCGCCCTTCGTACTCAATACAGTGAACTTGATCATATCCCTCCCTAGGTTTAACTAGGGACATGGACATAACCAGTCTGGATGCTGCGATCCCGCAGCAGTCTTGAGTTGCGCGATTTTCCATAAAATGGTATATCAGGATTTGCTAATATACATTATGCGAATCTACGGCGGTTTAAAAAAAGGCCGTTACCGACCCCGCCAGCCAGCGGCCCGAGCGCGGAAAAAGCCAACATCCCGCACAACAGCAGTCCTAAGATGACGCGACTCCCAGAAGAACGAAAAGACTTCCAAAACTCCCTTTTTTTCTCTGTTCTGGCGGCTTCTGCTTCGATCTGGGCGATAACGTCCAAAGGGTCGAGTCCAAGTTCCATTGCAATTCGTGTGCATTCGTAAGCATCGAAACTGGCCTTGCCTTTCCTGACTTTTGAAATCTTTTGCTCAGTAATATCAATGAGTTGCGATAACTCGTAATACGAGTGCGCACCTGTCTTGGTTTTCACCTGGTCGATTAACTCTGTGGCTTTCATGCAACGGCCCTCCGTGCGCGAATGATAGTCGCGAAACGCTAGTTGACAATACTTGCAGTTCGCTAGTAGTGTTCGCCGTACTTGCGCTTCGCAAGTATTCTAATCGACAGAGGATGAATCCCATGAAACTCAATGTAATTGGCGTCAAGCGCATCAAAGGCACTTCCAACAAGACCGGCAACGAATTCGACATGTGCCGGATTTTCGCTCTCGTTCCCATCACTCCTGCAGGTGGCAAGACCCTGATTCAGGGCTTCGGCTTCGAACTGGCCGAAATGGAGCTTGATCCTGCTGCGCTCCAATCCTTCCGCCAGGTGTCCTTCCCGGCTGAACTCGAACTGACCACCGATACCCGTCCTTTCATGGGCAAGCTGGAAACCGTCATCACCGGATTCGTTCCGGCTACCCCGGCCCTCAAGTCGGCAAACGGCTAAGTAACACTTGTCCGTTCTGTCCAGATTTCGGATTTTTGGGGGTCTCAGGGGTGGGAAATGCAACAGCGTTTATTGATTGGATCACCGTTACTCAATTCCATTCGGAAGGCGGCTGGCCCATCGTATCGGGAGGCGTCGTCGTCAACTATGACGCCTCCGGCGCTCCGGTTTTTGAGCGAAACAAGCCGGCTCGCTTTCAGGGAAGCTTCGAAACGGGGGTCGCTGTTGGATGCGATGGTTTTCGCGTCTCTCTCAGTGGCAACCCAGGGCGGCTATCTCGCCCGGACAACGTTTTTAACCATGGAATCGCCGGGACGGTCGCGGCGTGTAACCGAGTATTGGAAAGCTTCGGACTGCCACCTTTCACAGCTACTCGAATTGATGCCAACGGAATGGAACGGCGCGGAGCTGTCGTCTCGCGTCTCGACATTACCCGAAACTATGCGACCGGTTCTGAGGGAGCGGCCCGCGCTCTTATTTCATGGTTGGCGGGACGATCACTCGCAAGGATGCGGCGTGGCTTCTCTGGAACTGAATCTGTTTGGTGGGCTAATACCCGACACATGCTCAAAGCCTACATCAAACATATCGAAATGCGCGGACACGGCGTGGCCGAATCTGATCCGCTGTACCGATGGCTTATGGCGTGTGGTGTCGTGAGAGTGGAGGTTGAATTGAAAAAACGTCTTTTATCTGAGCTTTGCTTTAACGACCTCGGCAACATCACGGACGAGCGGCTTAACGAGCTATTTGACGAGCAAACCGCGATCTTGCATCAGTCTGATCGCTCTGACGATGACGACATTCTTGAGCATGTTCCGCATCGCTCCAGAGTGTATGCCGCCGCCTGGCTGGCCGGTGAGGACTTGGCTGCTCTGGGTGTTTCGCGGTCTACCCTCTATGCCCATGCCAAGGTGCTGCGCGAGTGCGGCATCGACATTCTCCAACGCCGAAACCTTGCCAAGTTCCCGGTGCGTGTCCGCACCATCGAAATTCAACCTTTGGCCGTGCCCGATTGGTACAGCCTCGAAGCAAAAGCCGCGTGATGTATTGCCACCCTCTCATGGTCACGAAATGGGCCAAAGCCATGAAGCCTTCAGCCACCCCCGCGCAGATCGAACAAGCCCGCATCATGCGCGCCGCCAAGATCGCAAAACGCATTTTCGAAGATCGGCAAATTTCGCTTTTCCCCTCGGGGAAAAAAAGCCCTGCGGATGGCTCCCGCAAGGTCTCAACCTTCGCCTAGCCAGCATTTTTTTAAAGGGAATCACCATGGCAATCGTCAAGTACTGTAAGAAGCATGGCCTCAAGGCTGGTATCGCTCTGTTCGGTTTCGGTGCTGTCCAGTCGGCTTTCGCCGCTGTTGACATCACCGCGATCACCGGCGCGCAGACCGACCTGCTGGCCTATGTCGCCGCGATCCTCGCGTTGTCAGTCGCTGTGTGGGCTGCCCTGCGTGCGGTTGGCCTGTTCGGCAAGCGCTAAGCGAGGTGCCGCGTGGGTTTCGCTGCTGCTGGTGAATGTTTCGCCACTCAACCCGAAGCCCTCGCGGCTTGGTGTTCGCACGTCGAGCCCGGTTCGTCCGGCTCTTCGTGCGACTCCTGCTCAGGATCGTCCTGCATCGTTAATTCGATTGTCCAGGGCACGGCCATGCAAACGACTATTGCCGTGGCCACGCCGTCCTGCACTGTTCCTGATCCTGTCGGTGATGCTGCCACCTGGTCGGGCGCAATCATCGCCCTGTGGATCGCTGCCTATCTCGGGCACTACATGATTTCTCTTTTCAGGAATCCGCAAAGTGACGCCTACTGATGTTTACCAAATGTGCGATGTTTACCAAATGTGCATGGTGAGCGTCGGCGTGCTCGGCGCTTTCTGGATTTTGCTGAGGTAGCCATGAAAGAAAAAATCCAGCTTCAGGTCTTTCTCGTTTTCCTTTTCATCGTTGCCTCAATGGCGCTTGCCCAAGCGTCATTCGCTTCCGTCGTCCTGACGCCTGCAGTTGCTGGTTACAGTGCCAGTGCTGGCCGCTTCGCTTCGGCTGCCGGCAGTTTTACGATGACCGCTGCTAATGATGGTTATATCGCGCAGTCCATTGTTAACGTCGCTGGTAAAGCGGTCACAATGCCGGCCACGCTTCGGATGGCTGCGAATGCTGGTCAGATTGTTAAGGCTGGCCTTAGCATTTCTCCATGGGGCTTGTTGACCACCGCCGCTCTTTTGTACCTGTCAAACGGTGGCATTGATTTTGATGCTAATCACAATCCTGTTGTGTCTGAGGTGCCTGCTGGTTCAATCACTGTAGGCAGTGTCTATCCATCTAACTGGCCTGCAGGTACTTGTGCTCAACCTATTGGTTCCTCGGCGGCGTATCAGACTGGCGGAGGGTCGGTTGAATATCGTATTCGCGCGATGAGTAATCCTGGGGGCATGGATTTGCTTGAAGCCTGTTGGGATGGTTCGGGCAGTTATCGTAAGATGTTTAATCAGTCGCCATGCTCTTACATCACGACAAGTTATCAATGCTCTGAGGGGACTACTAGGGCCGCGACACCATCAGATTATGATGCCCTCCCCGACCCTTTGCCTGCTCTTGCGCCTGAGCTTCCATTTGCGCCTTATCTTCCCCAAGGCGTACCAGTTCAACAGCCCGAATATTCCCCTTCTGATGTTCCTTTAGGTCAACCCTACACCAAGCCCGATGGTTCAACCGCGCAACCACGTGCCAAGATTTCGCCGTCTGGTGATGGTCAAGTCACGGTGGCGACATATGACCAGCCATTGACTGATGCGCAGGGCCAGCCTGTCACGAACCCGACGCCACAACCGACGCCCGATCAGCCCAAGGACCCCTGCGACGATCATCCTGAGAGGCTTGGTTGCATGCCGGCGGGTTCTGATTCTTTTGCGGTTCCCACAAGCTCGGTCCCGTTGTCTTTCACGCCCGAGTCTGCGCCTTTCTCCGGCACCTGCCCTGCTCCCATTAGTGTTCTTGGTCAGTCCATTTCGTTTCAATCGTCGTGCGATGCGATGACCATGATTAGGCCCTTGGTTTTGGCCTTCGCTGCTGTCATGGCTGCGTTCATCCTGCTCGACACGTTCAGGGGGGCTGCCTGATGCAAGCTATCGCTGTCTGGCTCGCTGCCCTCATCCCGTCCTTTGTCGGCCGCGTTCTCGCGGCTCTCGGCATGGGTGTTGTTTCCTACGTCGGTCTTGATCTCGCCTGGACTCAGCTTCACACGCTCATCGTTTCCAATTTTCAAGGCTTGCCCTCTGCTGCTATCGGCCTCATGAGCCTTGCAGGTGTGGGTGATGCGCTCGGCATCATGTTTGGCGCGATCACTGCGCGGGTGGCCTTCACGGTTCTGGCTTCCTCTGCTCGTATTGCCGGTATCGCAAAATGATTACGCTTATCACCGGTACGCCCGGCGCTGGCAAGACGCTGTATGCCGTTGCGAATGAACTGACGCGCTTTCCTGATCGGCCCCTCATTGTCGATGGGATTCCGGACCTTGCCATTCCTCACACGCCGGCGGACGATGTTTTGAAGTGGCATGAATGGGCACCCGAGGGCGCTGTCATCGTTGTCGATGAAGCGCAACGCATCTGGCGTCCTCGATCTGCCGGCAGCCAGGTGCCGCCCTCGGTTGCCGCGATGGAAACGCACCGTCACAAGGGCGTTGATTTCATCCTCATCACCCAGCACCCGAACTTAATCGACCCGAACATTCGCCGCCTCGTGGGTCGCCATATCCATGTGCGCCGCATGTTTGGCTGGAAGCGCGCTGTCGTGTATGAATGGGACTCCGCAACCGATCCCGGCCGAGTCTCGACAGCCATCAAGCGGTCGTGGGCTTACCCAAAAAAAGCGTTCTCGCTCTACAAGTCGGCCACCATTCACACGGCGCGGCCGCAACGTGTCCCGATTGTCGTGTGGGTTCTCGGCCTTTCTGTTTTCGCTGTGCCCGCGATCTGGTGGTATGCCGCCCACCGTACCATTTCGCACATCGACGAGCCGGTATCGGCGAGCGCTGCCGGTAGCGCGGCCCACGGGCCGCGAGAGGCAGCGCACGCCGTGGGGGCTTCGGTCGTGCCGAAAAGCATCGTTGAGGCCTTGACCCCGACCGATGCGCAAAACCCCCTCAGCGCCCCTCTATATGCGTCTGTGGCCCCTTCTGTCGTCGCCCCCGAGGTCGTGGGTTGTATCGCATCGAGCAAGCGCTGCACCTGCTACAGCCAACAGCAGACCCCGGTATGGCTGCCTGACGATCAATGCCGCCAGCGCGTCGCGGGTCTCTACTATGACCCTTACCGTCAGCCTCCACCTGCAAGCCAACCCCAGCCCCAGCAAACCACGGCGCAATCATCGCCGGGCGGCTTAGCCCGGGGTTTCGATGATGGAACCAAGCCGGATGCGCCCCGAAGCCCCGAAGGGGTCTCGCCGCCATCCGGCGAGAGGGTATCCGGCGCAGCACCGGCCTGAGCAAGACGAAAAAAAGCCCCTGTTGGGGCTTTTTTATTTCCTCGGCCGTCGCCATTCCTTCGGGTGGTAGATCGCGTCCTTCAGGTCTGCCGGTCGATCGCGAAACAGCTTGAAGCGCTTGATTTTGTGGGGCTGGCTCGGCCTGTTTCGCCTGGCATCGATCAAGTACCACAGCAGCCATACCAGCCCGACGAGAATCCAATATCGTGTATTCATGCCCGCATGTACGGCCGGAACCCTGCGGCACTTGACATAAAAAAGCCCCGAGGATCTGCGGGGCTTCCTTAACTACTTGATATAACTGGCCATTATGCGAACCGACGTAAAATTAGTCATTGATTCTAGGTCTCTTGAACAACTTTTTTAAGATAACCAATGTGCGCTGACCAATTCGATGAAATCATGTCTCGTGTTACTGAAGACATAAATCGTGCCAAGTTTAAGGACGTTGATAGGCGAGCTATCGCAAAAATGAGTGATAGTGATCTTGCCCTCTGGCAGTCTAGATATCCTGAAAACAGTCCTCAGTTCATTCTTGCTGAGCATGAGTGGCAACGTAGGCTTACTGTCGAGCAAGTCAATGCTTCACGCTTCGCTGCTCTCATGGGTCTTTTAGGAGCAGTTGTTGGTGCGTTTATAACTTGGTTGGCTTCAAAATAAAAAAGCCCCGCGAGGATCTGCGGGGCTTTCTTTTTCCAGCGGCCGCAAGATCTCGCGGACATAAAAAAGCCCCGAGGATCTGCGGGGCTTTTCTGTTCGCTCGAGCGTCGAGCTAGCTATTTCTCAAGATTGTTCACTAACCATTTGATGTAATTGGCAATTATGCGAAGTATAGGATGCAGAGCGGCAATCCGTGCCGGTCTTGCGTTGATACAACCTAAGGTTGCTAACTATGCAGGCTAACCCTGCTAAGCAAAACAACTTAAGGCTGCTAACCGGTTTGGCCTGTGCCATGCAACCTAGGCCAGGCAATGAACTGCCTTTGGGGATTGGCCTGTAACGGCGGTGTCTGACATGGCGTCTTTAGTAGCTGTAAGCCACAGCGGCTAAGTGGCGCTACCAAGAATTGAGCTTTGGCCCATTGCTGAATGCTCCTGCTACGAGTTTCGCAGATGAGGATCAGTCCGAAAGAGCGACGCCGAGTTGGCTGAGTACTGGCCCAATCGGATTGACGTAGGCAACGCCCGTCTCGCTAACAGCAAAGACTAGCCCCACCGCGGCCCCACGATCGTTAACAACAAGCGAGCCGCTGTCGCCATGTGACGCAAAAGCTCCCGACAACCCCGTCACCTCGATCTGCCCCTCGAAGGCGGCAGGTCCGTTCTGATAGTCGACAAAGAAGCGCCCCACTTCGATGGCCGTCACCACGCCACTCGTCAGGCCCGTCGTGCGTCCAATCTTCTTCACCACGGACTTCTTCGCAACCGAGGCCGGCGCTAGGCTGGCGTCATAAAGATAGCCGGGGCTGCTCGGAGGTGCGAGAGTCATGCCAGGGCCAAGATTTGCGACGGCGCAGTCAACCAAGTTCGCGTTGCCAGAGAAATCCAGCTTCACGCACCGGGCGAAGGTCGCGATCGTAGTCACCGCTGGTGTGCCACCATCGTCGGCACCAGGCTCGATCACTGGGTCGTCCACGATCGCATCGTTCTCTAGTGCGATGACGTGGTTGTTCGACAGCAGCATCTTGACGCCGGTTTGCAGATCGCACACCGGGCACCCAATCGAGCCCGTTCCCGTCAGGTAGTGAGACACCGACGACTCGCCACTCCTGACCATCATAGGGGCAACGCCAACAGGAAAGATGCGGCCCACGTAACGCAGATGGATATCCTCAGCACGATGGCGCGCAAACACCTTGTTAAGCACTTCGACACGATAGCCGTGCCGCGATATGCGCACCGCGACACGGTAGTCACCTGGACCATCACCCTGCGCGATACCGACACTCAGCAATGGGATTGCAGGCTTGTTCTTGGTCCACGTCTGCCCTGGCGACCGATTCGCAAGCTGCTGGACATGATCGAAGAGCGCATCCTGAATGTCCCTCTGGACAACTTTTTTTGCCTTGCGGGCAGCGTCGAGTCGCATGGCACTTCTAGAAGTTTTGACGCTTGACGGTCTCTTTCGACGTGTCGAAGTCAGCTCGAATCCAGCCGCTGTCGCGATAAAAGATTCGGTCATAAACCATGTTTCCGCTCACGTCGACAACGCTTGCACGCACTGCCACCCCTCCCGCATAGTCAACACGGTCGTTCAACAGCAGTCGCTTTGTGGTCAGGATGTAACCGCTCGACTTCAGTAGCGTCAGCACAAGCCGTTTCTTGGCGCTCTGCTGTTCTTTGAGGGCGCGGAACTGGGCGGTCACGATCAGCGGTGACAGCCCGCTCGTGGAATCCACTTGGTATACGGCATCTACATATGCTTGCGCCTGAGCCACTAGGCCGGTTGCCTTGATCTTGAAGGCCTCATAGTTCACTGGGGCCTTGCGATTTTCTAGCGCCGCCAGCTTTTTGTTGTCCTTGGCCTTCGTCGTATTCGCAATCTCCTTGTCCAACTCAGCAGCGGCGTTGAGCATCTCATCAAGTGAGCGGTCCAGTGCATTAGCTGCCACACTCACTTGATTGACCTCGTTACCAATCTGGCCAATCTTCGCGGTCAGTGTGGTGATGTCGTTGTCTACGTAATTAACAGCCGGCGCAGCCATATTACCTTGATTGTCTTGCCTGCACATGGAGAGCGAGGCAGATACTTCCCCCGCGCTAAGCAGGTTGTCAGAAGCTTGAATCGTACGTTCTGATTTGAATAGACCTGCTAGTCCAGCGGCGCCTTTTACCAATCCGGCAGCGATGTCAATACCACTGGCGACTGCAGCCAGCGAAGCGGCGCTGATCTTCGGGGCACCCGCCTCGCCTTTGAGCCTATTGGTCATCAATTCCACCTCGGTGCGGACAGCCCCCAGCTTTGTCTTGAGCTGCTCTCGGGCGCGCGTTGCAGCCTCGTCCTTCGCAGCTGCCTCGACCACATCCTTGGTGGTCACAAAAACATCTGTAAACCCACCTTTCTTCAGGTCATTGCAGACAGCCTGCGCCACGCGCTCCAGACCCTCCAGCGAGATCATGTACATCGCGAAGGTCATGTTGTTGGCGCCAGTAACCGCGCCAGAGAGCGGATTGACGCCCGAAGCCGTAGCGGGCGTTGCTGCGGCCACCTTGGCCTTGGCCAGTTCGTTCTGCGAAGTGAGGAGATCCTTCTCCTTATCAGCGAACATCTTGGCTTTGTCCAGATCCAGAGCCCTCTGCTGTTCCTCGCCGCTAAGCTTGTCCGCCGGCACCGCATCCGCCCAGCAGAGTTGAGTTAGCGTCACTGCAACTGCAAGCAGCACAAGTAGTCGCCGAATCATTGTTTCTCCCCCTGGGTTATTTAAATGGCTGAGTACCGAACTAGCCACGGCATGGCTGCAGTGTCCGCAAGATCGAGCAAGCAACTGCCATGCCATTGCCTGGAAAATCGGCTGCAATTATTTCCACACGCGGATCAAGGCGAAACATGAGGCATCCCTTGGGATGCGAAATGTAAAATTTTTCGACACTAAATTATTAACTGTATAGATTGCACTTTGTGCTTAGACATCTACGGGATTCCTGGGTGTATTGCCGCATAAATACCGCCCCGCCCATACTCTTCCCAGCTCGCAATAGGTCCGAAATCTATAGGGGTAACTATTTCCCCAATGTCCCTGTTCTAATTTTCAGTTGATGGCCCAGAAGGGGACCTTCGATTATGGCTTCCAGATGTCCGAAACTGGCCGGCTGCGATGAAAATCGATTTCACTGAATTCGGTAGCATCACCGTCAACAGCGCCCTCTATACACACGACATCCTCATCCAACTGTCTGGGGAGGTGGTCAAGCGCAAGAAGAGGCTCTCCAAGAAATGTCAGCCACATCAGGCTGCGACCACCGTCCACTCTGGCCGAGGATGTGACGGTCAACAGCCCTGCCATGACAGGCAGGTTGTCGCCTTTGGGTCGGGTTCTGCCGTAGAGAAAATCAGAAAGCTGCCGTTCGGTGAGATTTCCTGGCCTATGTACGGTAACGACCCCATAGCAGATGTAGTCGGCTAAATCTCCTGCGGCAGCTTCGGCCGAGACCAGCCACACTGCCAATCTTCTCGAACGCCTGCTACGTGGCGAGGAGCGGACAAACATAAGGGGCGATTTCGGAGTGCCCCCTGCCGGAAACGGCCTAAGCACGGCCATCTCGAAGGGTTAGCAAAATTAGGTTGTTTTAGTGAACAGGTTGCAAGCCTTAACTTGTATTTCCACAAACTTGGCTTCCTAACTCATTGATCCACATGGCCTCTGGTTAGCAGGGTTAAGTTGTATCAACAGATCTTAAATGAAGGTACCAATAGCAACCTGCTAACCCAGGGTCAATCGATTCAATGATTTCGATGCAGACCCCTGCAACTTCAACCTGCTGACCATCCTTATTGAACTAACACCGGCCTGCACGCATCGATAGCTGCACAGCCTAAAGCTTGCCTGAGCGCAACGCGCCTATTCATGGGAGCGGACAAGGAAACAAGCCAGGTACCGCATCCGAAACCGTTAGTCTTTAATAAATATGCGAAATTGAGCACGCCGCTGATCCGAGCTTCCCAATATTAAGGACACT
>JAEHJW020008326.1_pt1 | contig 23395 bp, 39 predicted proteins | sample 9271431 | NCBI WGS metagenome assembly JAEHJW02 | reverse complement strand
GCGAAGGCGAAGGACGTCTCGGTCCTGAACCAACTCTTCTACTTCTCGCTCCTGTCGAATCCCGTGACGCAAGCGGCGAACGTCATCGGCAACGTCGGCCCGCTGTTCTTCGCGATCGCGGATCAGTACGTCTCCGAGAAGAATCCGTTCGGGGCGACGCCGAAGGGCGGGACCGCCGGGATGATGGCGGGGCTCTATCATTCCATCCTCGACGCCTTCATCCTTTCGGGCCGCGCCGCCTACACGGGCGAGACGTCGATGGGGCAGGACAAGTTCCGCAACCCCCGCATCACCGGCATCGAGTCGGTCGACCAGGCGCGGGATGCGATCAAGCAGATCATGGCGGACAAGACGCATCCCTTCCACGACCCGCAGTCCTCGGAGTACGCGACGGCAAGGCGGGACGTCATGCAACTCCACCGCAAGGCGTTCAACCCGATCTCCGGCGATCGCATGGCGCGGATCTCCTCCGGCGCGATCGACTCGGACTCCCCGCTCGCCCGGACGCTCGACGTCCTCGGCGAGATGATCGACGCCCCCTTCAAGGGGCTCGCGGCGGGCGACGAGTTCTTCAAGGTACTGAACCACAGGATGTACGTCTGGAAGTCCGCCTACGAGATGGCGACCGAGAAGGGCCTTGAGGAGGAGACGTTCAACGAGTTCGTCGCGGAGTTCGTCGACGATCCGCCGTCGACGGTCGAAGCCCTCGCGCAGGAGTTCGCGGCGAAGCAGACCTTCACGTCCGAACTCGGGCCGATCGCGGAAGTGTTCCAGACGTGGAACCGCGAGTACCCCCTCTTCCGGGTGATCGTTCCGTTCGTGACGGTGATCGGGAACATCGCGAAGTACAACATGGAACATACCCCCTTCGCCTATGCGTTCCGACAGGTGCGGGCGGACATCAAAGCCGGGGGCAAGGCTCGGGACATGGCCCTCTCGAAGATGGCTGTCGGGTCTTCCATGATGCTCGCGTTCGCCGGGCTTGCGGCGGCGGGGCTCATCACGGGCGGCGGTCCTTCGGATCCGAAGTTGAAGAAGTTGTGGAGCCAGAAGGACAGCAACGGCAACGTCGCCTGGCAGGAGTACAGCATCAAGGTCGGGAAGGAGTGGATCTCCTACAAGAGGATCGAGCCCTTCGCCACTCCGATCGGTGTCGCGGCGGACGTGATCGAGATCCTGAAGTTCGCGCCTCGGGTGCAGATCGCCGAGGCGATGATCGGGGGCGCGATCGCCTTCACTCGGAACTTCACCTCGAAGACGTATGCTCAAGGGATCTCGAACTTCCTGGAGGCGATCACCTCCGGCGGCGGGGACACGATGCAAAGCAACGCCGCAAGGTGGGGGAAGTCAGTCCTCGGGATGATCGTCCCCGGCGGTATCGCGCAGGTCGCTCGCGTTACGGACCCGAGGGTGAAGGACACGCACGACTGGATCGACTCCCTGAAGGCTCGGGTGCCTGGGCTCTCGCAGTCGCTCGAACCGGCGCGGAACCTCAAGGGCGACGTGATGACGGTCGGTATGTACGAGTCGATCCCCGGCAAGGGGCTCGGCATGGTGAACCCCCTGATGTACGCCGGGACGACCGGCGACGTCGTCACGAAGGAGATCCTCCGGAATCGTGTTCCGCTGTCGATGCCCTCGCGCCGCCTCGGGGGAGGAAGAAACCCCGACTCGGCGATGTTCGACGAGAGCGATACCGCGATCGACCTGACGCCGGAGCAGTATGGGTGGTTCGTCCAGATGGCGGGCAACGGGCTCAAGGATCCAAAGACCGGGCGCGGGATGTGGGACACGCTCACCGCGATCATCAACGGCATGGAGCCGGTGGATCCCGGCGGCAACGGAAGGCCGCGCCTCTACTACGGATCGAAGAACCCGGACGGTACGCCGGTCTTCTCTGATGGACCCGAAGGAGGCAAGGCTGCGATCATCGGGAAAGTCGTACACGTCTATCGCGACAAGGTTCGTGACATGATCGAGAAAGGCGACGTGTTCCCCGAGATCCGCAACGAGTACATCACCAAGTCGATCAGCAAGAAGATCAACAGAGCGCCGCAAGTAGGAGGAGTGAGGTAATGGCATCCCGTGACCTGAACGATCTGTTGCCCGGCACGATGAAGAAGGTTCTCGCGTGGCTCGCCGAATGCCCGAGCGTGGTGAAGCAGTACGTCTTCATCACCTGCACCTATCGGAGCCAGGAGGAGCAGGATGCCGAGTGGGCGAAGGGCCGGACAAAGCCGGGACCGAAGGTGACGTGGACCCGTCACAGCAAGCACACCGAGCGCAGGGCCGTCGACTTCGCCCTGAAGATGCCGAACCCGTGGGACGTGAAGGTCTCCATTGACGACGACGAGATCCCGGACTATACAGAGGTGGGTCGCCTCGCCGAGAAGCACGGGCTCCAATGGGGGATCACCAAGAAGGACGGGACCCACGCCGACCTCTGCCACCTTCAGGACAACGAAGTGTACGAGGGGAAGGCGGCATGATGAGGGACGACGCGATATGCGTCTGTGGTATGTGCAAGAAGGAGATGTCGTGGAGCCAATTCAAACTGCACGTTGAATCGTGCCGGAGGGAACATGAGACGAAGCCGGGCTGTTCTGTTCGTTCTGCTGATGGTGCTGATCGCGGGGTGTGCGGCAACGCCTCCCGCGCCGACGCGCACAACGCCGCCGACCGCGCTGGAGATCGCCAAGTTGAAGTCCCTCGACTTCATGGCGAGGTACAAGGCGCAGTTCGATGACACGGCGTCAATGGGAGCCCTCGCCCAGGCGGGAAAACTCTCTCTCGGACAGGTGAAGGTTTACCGGGTGAAGAAGGAACTGCTCACCAAGGTCAAGCCCCTCATCAAGGCGTTTGATGACCTTGTCGCCGGAGGAGTAGTTCCTCCCGAGGGGCGGGAGCAGGAGATCAACGACATCATCAATCGGCTCGTCGCGGCGGGAGGTGGAGCATGACGGGGCTGGAACTGCTCGTCCCCATAGCGGGAGAGATGGTGAAGTTCCTTATCATCGAACAGAACCTCAAGCGGCTCGCGGCGAAAGCCGGAGCCTCGCCTGAACAACTCGAAGAGGCTCTCTCGAAAGTGCGGGTGGAGTTCTCCATGCTCGACCCGACCAAACTCCCGGAGGTGTGACATGAATTGGTCCGCTTGGTTCTATGGTCTCGTGTCTGCGATCCTCAATAGCGTCGGCGGTGCGGTCGCCCTCGTTATCGTGGATCCGATGGCGTTCAACCTCGACACCGGGCTCCCGAAGTTGGCGAAGGTGTGCGTCATCATCGCCCTCGTTGCTTTCGGGAACTACCTGAAGAACACGCCGCCGCCGAAACCCATCGGTGGCACCCTCGCCGGGCCGTAACGTGACCCCGCCCGCACACCCCTACGATCGCCGCCGAGCGGAAGACGTGTTCCGCGTTGTGGAGGATGAGGTCTTTCCGCGCCTCGGGGCGATCGACACGAAGATCACATCCCTCGAACAGGGGATGAGCCGCCTTACGGTGGAAGGATGCGCCCATCGTGCGGGAGATCTCCGCAGGACGGAGGGGGTCGAGGACCAGATGGTGCGGATCTTCGAGAAGATCGACTGCATCGGCGATACGCTCACGGCGCATCAACTCGACATGGTCGAGAAGTTCGGCGGGTTAAAAACTAACATGGAGAGAAGCGTCGGAGGGCTCCGGGTGTGGGTTCTTTCCGGATGCGTGGTCATCCTTGTCGCGATGCTCTCCTTCATGGTGTCTGACTTCGTCGGAACGCTCGTGAGAAAAGCGGCGACAGCAATCGTCACGCCATAAAAAAGGGGGGCCGCTTGGCCCCCCTCGTCTTCACTCCAAGCCTTGTTTTCAATGAGAAAGGCTGAAAATCACCCGTACCCGGACCCGGACCCGTACCCGTACCCGGACCCGTCCCCGTACCCGGACCCGGACCCGGACCCGTACCCGGACCCGGACCCGTACCCGTACCCGGACCCGGACCCGTCCCCGGACCCGGACCCGTACCCGGACCCGGACCCGGACCCGTCCCCGGACCCGTCCCCGGACCCGGACCCGGACCCGTACCCGTACCCGGACCCGGACCCGTCCCCGGCTTTTATCTTTCCCATGCCTTCACCCCCGCGATGGATTTCTTTGCCTCCAGCGTGATCGGGATAATCTCGATGACCTCGGTCAGCAACACCGACGCCACGGGGGCCGGGAACTTGCAATTCTCTGGTTTCGATGTCCCTCTCGTCGCCAGTTGGGACAGAGAGGCCGCGCCATCCCAATACCAGATGCGCCTGGCATCCTTCAGGACGGCCTCCTTCCCCTTGCGCGACACGATGATTCCCGCGAACACTCCCGCCGAGTACGATCTAACCATGCAGTATTTCCCCTTCATGTGATTCTCCTTTCGCGTCAGATGATATGTTATCGAGCCCGGCTTCCTGCCGAGTCCTTTTTCACGGCCAACACCCCCGGCACCGACAGATTCGTGGTGTGCGCCTTCGCGAGATCGTCGAGCGCCGCCTGGTTCGGAAGAAGTAAGTCGATCGGCTGTTTCCCCGACGCTACTGCTTTCACCAGCGCCATGAGATCGACAACGTTCGCCGACCACACTCCAGTCACATAGAAGCCTCGCGCCTTCGGAACCTCCGGCACGACGGCGACGGTTGCCGCGATCGAGGCAACCTTCTCCTCCAACTTCGCGACCTTCGTCACGTCTCCCTTCTCGATCGCCTTGACCCGAGCCCGCTCGGCGGCTTCGAGTTCCTTGCGGGCCTTCTCCCTCGCCTCTTCGGCGATGCGGTCCTGCTCCCTCTTCCAGGCGATCATCTGGTTCTTGATCGCCGTCTCCGCCGCCGTGAGGACGGCGATCGCGGGCTTGAACAGATCGTCGACCTTGCGGCCCGCCTCCAGGATGGGCTTCTTCAGGTCGACCCGCTGCTTCTCGTACTCCCGGATCTTCGCCTTGATGGCGATGAGTTCTTCATTCGCCGCCGTGTACTCCTCGGCGTTCGTGACGGCGAACATCTCGGACATCGAGCGGATCGCCTCCGCTTCCTGCTTCGCCAGTTCCGCCGCCGCCGTTGCGGCGGGGATCTCGATCGTCTGCTGCTGCACTTCGGTCGTCATGGGTAAAGTTCCCTCCTCGTGTGGCTGCACGTCAGCGCCGCCAAAAATCTCGCGTGGTCCCGTGGATCCTCATGTTGCACGGGCCTTGCCTTGTCTCCTTTCAGGTAGAGGCAGTAGCGTTGAATCTTCGGGAGCCTCTTGGTCCCCAACGGGAGCCCGATCATCTCCCACAGCGCGATCTCCAGTCCTGCCGTCTGGAACTTGTAGGCCGGATATTCGTTCCCGGTCTTGAAGTCGATGAGTGCGAGCCCCGTCTTCCACACGCCGAAGAGATCGAGCCGCCCGGCGAACTTGTGCCGCCATGACCCGACCACCCCCTCGACGAGCAGAGGCTTGAATCGGGACTGCTCCCACCAGGCGGCGAAGGTCTTCACCTCGGGAAGGATCGAGTCGTCTACCGTCGACCAATCGAGGGTCCCCAAGATGAGTAGTTCGCAAGCCTTATGGATGAGGGTCCCCCGTTCTGCGGCGGCTCCGGGGGACCCGGTGAAGTTGTGCAATTGATCGACGACTTGGGTCACGGACGGCACGTTGACCCATTCCCCCGGAACCTTCGAGAGGTAATACTGATGCCCGTCCTCCTCGAAGCGGGAAAGGAAGCCGGGCCGAAGCCCCCCCTTGCAGATCTCCACGACCTTATTACATCGGGCCGTTGTCAATTTCGGCCTCCAACCGTTTCGCTTCCCCGTAGACCTTGTTGAGCCACCGCCCCGCAAGGCGGGGGTCGTCGAGGGCGGTCACGCCGACCTCGACCTCCTTGCTCGGGTCCTGCTTGTCCTTCCCCAGGAACTTCGACAGGTCGTAGAGGACCTGGGACTCGGTGACGTTGAACTGCTTCGCCGCCTTGACGATGACCGAGGCGATGTACGCCTTTTTCTCGGCGTCGGTCTTGGGGGCATCCGAAACCGCCCCTGCCGGGCTCGCGCCTCCCGCCGCCTTGGCGGGATCGGCACCGGGGGAGGGGGTACCCTGCGCCCCCCCGACCTGCGTCGATCCTGCGGCATCCTGCGGAGCCGCAGAGGCACCTTTTTCACCCCCTTGGGCTCCCGGAATCGTGGAACTTGAGGACTTGGGGAGGGCTTGGGGGACCTTGACCGGGGTGACATCGATCGCCGCCGCTTCCATCGCCTCCAGAGCCCTCTGTCCCTCGTCCTCGTCGTAGAGCCCGGAGAAGCCGAACGCCATCCGGGCGGTCTGGTTGTACGTCTTGTTGCGGAGCATTCGGCGGGGCCACTTCTTCCACGGCTCGGTGTCCCTCCGGCACTCCTCCAGGTACTCCGTGACCTGCACCTCGTAGAACTCGCCGCCAGGTTGGTCGACCCATACCTTCATGATCCCGGTGATGGAGATGAGGTTCCCGGAGCCGTCGACGTTGTCGATCGACCGGAACCCGGCGAACCGCTTCTCCCGGTTCACGAGTTTGATCCACCCGTCGTACCCGACGATCGGCACGATGCCGCCCCCCTCGGCGGGGAAGAAATGGATCTGCTTGAGCAGGGGATCGAGGTCGTAGTGCGCCGCGACCATGAGCCCGGCGTTCACCTCCTCGATCGACGCCGGGACGTAGGTGTCCGGCTTGCCGTCCCGTCCCCGGATCCTCTTCGACTTGATGACCGTCGCCCGTAGGGTGTCGACCAACTTCGCCTCTTCGAGCCCGTACTTCTCCGACAGTTTCGCGAGTGCTGACATTCCCATACGTCACATCCCCCCGAAGAACAGCCCGCTCGCGATGAGCATGAGCAGGACGAAGGAGCCCAGGATGACCATCGTCGTCCCGAGCGCGTTGAGGTTGACGTTCCCCCTGAAGTGCAGGGAGATCTTCCCGCCGTCAAGCGCGGGCTTCTTTCTCTTGCCGGTCTGTGGTGCGCCTTGGTCCGCCACGTTCCACCTCCTCCTTGTATTTGTTGAACGCTTCCGCGAATCCGTTGATCGACTCCTCGACCCTCATGTCGCTCGACACCTCCTCCTGCTTCAGGGTGTTCTCTCCCGTCGCTTCGACGCCCACCCTCCAGAGGGCAAACGGCGGGGATCTACGGCGGGACACGATGCCCGCCGGGACGTTGTGATGACTGAAATGCGCGAGCCACGGACGGAGCAGGTCCGGCGAGTAAAGCCACCGGGTAAAAAGAAACGGCTTTGGCTTCGGTGGACGGCTCATGGAATCGCCTCCTCGTAGATCCTGACCAACTCCGGCGGGGCGTCGTCGACCGGAGTGAACGCTTCGAGGATTCCGATCGCGTCGGTTGAGTAGTAGACTTCCTGCCCGACGTGACCACCCCTCGGGTTGACTGTGTGTCCCTCGCCGATCACGTTGCCGAAGGCTCCTTCGAGAGCCCTTACCGTGGGAGCGTTCTCGCAATGCACGGTGACGAGCCCGCGTCTCTCGTCCTCGATCATGAGTTGCGCGAGCCCGCTCATGTGTGAACCGCTGAACAACTGGATCTTGCCCTTGTAGATCTCGGACATCACCGCTTCCCTCCTTTCAGTTGGACGAGCCGAGTGTTGTGCCGACCGTACAGGACGACCTTCGGCTGATCCACGTATGCGTCCGGCGATACCGCGATCGAATCGACCGATCGCCCCTTGCTGTCCGTGAGCCCGACCCGGATGTTGACGATACCGAGCGGTGTCTCGACGTGCAAGCACCCCCTGTCGTGCCGGATGACCTTCATCGTCACGTCCTCCTTTCCTCGGTCTCCGAAGTGGAATTTCAGTTGGGGGTAGAGGGCCAACACCCTCTGGATGTCGACCCTCTCCTGCGTGAGCGAGCGGAAGAACTTCTCTCCGTTCTCGCTCTCCATGTGCATGACCCATAGATCCTTCACAGCGAGATCACGCGAAAGCCGAACCGATCGACCGACAGTCCGTTGATGCCGCGCCGCCTCGCCTCCGGCAACGGCTGATCGCACCGGGCGCATCTCCCGGTCTCGCGTTCCTTCGCGATCATCTTCTCCTCCTTAAGGAGGTCGTTCCAGTCGTCGACGACCCCGCGTTTCTCGGGCATCGCCTCAACGACCGCTTTCCGGTTCCGCCTCTTGACGTAATACATCCCCCCGCCCATCTTCTCCCTCCTTTCCATCGGTGCCGATGACGATGATGTCGATGCGGATCTGCGCGTCCGCGACTTCGCGGAACGAGCCCCTGTTTTGCACCCTGACGGCCTTGAGCGCCTTTCTCGCGGCGATCTCCGCCGTCGAAGCCTTGACCCGCTGATTCGAGAACAGCGGGTATCGGTTCCCCTTGTGGTTCCACCGGACGTTGATGGAGTATTCGCGCATCAGTCAGTTCACCCCCTCCGGTCCCGGCATATTCTTCAGGATCTCGTCCATCGGGTTCTTGCCCTGCTTCTTCATCTCGTCCGCGACGATCCCGATGATCTTCTTCGCCGCCTTCTTCGCGCAGTAGTTGACGAGCGCGGGGTGCGCCTCGCCGAGTTGGTAGAACATCTCGGAGCAAACGCCGACGTCTCCCTTGATGAGCAACTCCATCGGGACTCCGACGCCGCCCTCCTTCGACACCTTCATGAAGCCGAAGAAGTAGTGCAGATCCTCCGTGACATTGATGATCGTCTCGCTCCCGTCCTCCTCCAACAGGGTGATGCGGGTGATGTTCGTCTTCCGCTCGCCGATTTTCTGCGTGTTCGACGTTTCCATGCTCTCCTCCTTTCAGTTGTGGATGTGGGCCTTCCCGTCGTGGTGGTGGTGCAACCCCGGCTCGTGCTTCTCGACCTTGAGTGATCCGCCGACAGCGGCGGCGAGCGAGTTCAGTTGCGCGAGGATCTCCTTCTCCGTCCCCTTCATGCCGGTCGCGTTGATCGAGACCGAGCCGTCGTCGTTGAACTTCACCTTCAGCGTGTCAGCCATATCAGTACCCTCTCCTTCGGTTGACGAGCGTCATGTTGACGCCGTCGTTCTCGGTGATGCCGAAACCCTTCTGCGAAGCCCATCTCCGCACCGAGGTCTCCGCGTACTTCCGCCCAATCTCCGCCAGGCGGAACGTGTCGCCGGAGGCGGTGAAGGGCGACTGCGCGTCGTACCGCGAGAAGGAGATCGCCTCATCGCCCTTCTCGGCGTACACGTTGAAACCGTTTTTCGTGACCGTCCATCCGAGGGCGGCGAGAGCCGAGGCGAGAGTCTCGCCGTTATTCATCTTCGTATATATTTTTGAATAACACGGCATTTTCACTTCCTCCTTTCAGGGATCGTGATCTTCCGGTTGCCGAGCCCGGTCAGCGTTGCCTCGGCGTTCGCGACCGCCTCGTCGAGCGACTTCTGCACGTTCTCCGCGATCGCGTCGAGATCCTTCGAGAGCGCCTCGTTGTCGGGCCGTGCCTCCACCTCGGAGACCGCGAGGATCCGCTCGAACGCCCGCACCTGGTTCGTGAGTTCCGTGTCGCCGAACACGTTCATCTCCTTCACCCGCGCCAGAACCTCGCGGCAGGAGGCGATCGAGTTCGTCGGGATCTTCCCGCCTCGGGCGATGATCTTAGCGACGGAGGAGACCTTGTCGCTGAACTCGGCGCGGAGTTGGGAGACGATCTCCCGGACGACGCCCTTGACCTGTTCGGTCTCCTGCGTGACGGCGTCCTGCGCGGCCTTCGACTTCGCGCCAGAGATCGCGTAGGACGTCCACCCGAAGTAGAAGCGGGAGTTCACGTCCTCGGGATACTCGGCGTCGATCCGCGAGAGCGACTCGTCGATGTTGTCACAGGCGGCATCGAGCAGGGCCTTGCGGATGACGGGGTACATCTCGGCACGGACGGCGTCGTAGGAGGCCGCGAACTCGAAGACTGCCGTGCCGAACTCGTCCCGCCTGGCGCGGAGTTTTTCGAGCAGGGGCTCGATCTTCTTCTCGGGGACGTACCGGGCTCCCCGGATGAAGGGGAAGTTGAAGGAGTGGTTCTCGACGTCCTTGAGCGCGGCGCGGCGGATCGCCAGGATCCGCTCGAACGCCTTCTTCGGCGCGAGCCGGACGATGCCGAGCCCGAGAGCCTCGCGGACTTCGTTGGTGTCCTCGATGCCGAGGTCGGGGGGGCGCACCGAAAGACGTGCGCTCCAGACCTTGATGTCGAGGTCGACGATCGAGCCGTTGAAGAACAGGGTATCCCATCCGAGTGCGGTCGCGTTGGTCATCCGATGACCCTCCTTTTCGTCGTGGTTTGGGGTTCGATCTTGCTCGACGCCCACCGGGCCTTCGACTGCGCCCACGAGCGGATCGCGTCGACCTTCTCCTTCGCCGTGACGGCGAGGGGTTGCGTGTCCTTCGCCGCCGCGATGAGGTCTGCCTCGTTGATGTCGCGGCCTTCGTCGAAGGCGTTGAACAGAGCCTCCTCGATCAACGCCTCGATCTCGGAGCCGGTGAAATACTGTGTGGCGTCGATCGCCTTCCCGTTCATCTTCTTGAACAGATCGCCACGCTTCCGCCGGTTCAGGTGGATCGAGAAGATCTCCTTCCGCTCGGTCTCGTTCGGCAGGTCGACCGCGAAGATCTCGTCGAACCGCCCCTTGCGGAGGAACTCCGGCGGGAGCGCCGTCACGTCGTTCGCCGTCGCGACCAGGAAGACCGGGCGGCGACGTTCCTGCATCCACGAGATCACCGTCCCGAAGACCCGCTTCGTGACGCCGGAGTCGTTCGCGCCGGAGCCCGAAGAACCCGCGAGCCCCTTGTCTATTTCCAGTTGTGTTACGGCTGACCCGGTACCGATCAGCCTCCCGCCGTTTCCGACGGGCTCAGACCATATCATCCGCGAGTTGCCCGGTCGTAGCATTTCCAGCAAAGCCCTTTGGCGTTGTGTTTCCGCTCGGTGGTTCCGCACTTTTGGCACGAGTCATAATCTCTCGCCCATCCGGTGCAGGTATGGTGAACCCGAGCGTGGCAAGGACGACAGAGTGTTTCAAGGTTGCTATCGGCATTGTTCGGAGTCGGCACACCACGGCCTTTCCCGTCCTTATGATGAACGGTCAAGCTATCGCGTGAGCCACAACGGACACAGCGATGGCGATCCCTCTTCAGGATAGCCTGTCTCCTTCCGCCGTAATTCCGCTGTTCCCTGTCGATGCGCCTTGACTCTGGCGTCACATTCCGTCGGTACCACTTATCCTTTGCGGCCCGGATACGCTTTTTGTTTTTCGGGGTCGCGTTATACTCGGATAGGTAGCACCGTCGGCATTTGCCCTTTGCCATGTGCGGGATTGTGTCCGTCCCGCACTTCACGCATTCGCTGAAACGCTTTGACCACATGACAGCCTCCTTGAATGTAATGAGATAAAGTTTATCCCATTATAACAAGAGGGTCAAGCCACTCGCGGCCCCGCGCTTCGGCTCCCCTCGGAGCCTACTCGTTCGCACGATGGCCGTTGAGCCTTCCCCGGTTCTCGGGGCTTGGTTGCTGATTGCCCAATCCGTCGACTTTTCAGGCCCTCACGCTTACCGTTCCCGGCTACGTTGTGGCGTCGGCGGCTCTCAGGGGTTTCCAGCAGTTCACGGGGTTTTTCTGGTGGACAATTATTTATCCACCCACAACACGCAGGGAGCGAGAGCCTCGGCGAGTGCGAGGGCATCGCGGGTGCGAGCCTCGGACTCCCCGACCAAGGAGTTGAACAGCGCCCCGATGTCGAGCCGGATCGTTGGGACGCCGAGGGCGGTGCCGATCGCCTTCGCCGAGAGCGACTTCCCGGTGCCGGGAACGCCGACGAGCAGGATCCCCTTCGGGGAGGGGAGACCGAACTTCTCTGCCTCGGGGGTGTACGCCTTCTTCCTCTTGGTGATCCACGCCTTCAGGTTGTCGAGCCCCCCGATCGCGGCGAGCCCCGCCGGATCCGGGTTGACGATCTCCAGGAGCCCGGACTTCTTCACGCCCGCGATCTTCTCGCGGTAGATCACGTCGGAGTCGAACTTCGTCGTCTCGATGAGCGAGAGCGCGAGCGCGTTCTCCGCCTCGGTGGTCGAGAGCCCCGAGAGAGCCCGAAGGATCTCGGCGTTTCCGTCGAAGGTTCCCTTGCCGTCCTTCGAGGCGGACTTCGCGATGCCGTCCGCGATCTTCTTCAGATCGCTCTCGTTCGGCAGGGTGTAGTCGGTGACGACGACCATCTTCTCGATCGTCGGCGTCGGCTTGAACGACGGTCCGATGAAGACGATGCTTGACCGCTCGGTCGGAGCCCATGCGAGGATGTCGCGGATCGAGCGGTTCAAGATCGGGTCGCGGTCGAAGGGCCACGTCTGGACATCCCGGAAGATGTAGACGGCGTTCTTCAGCCGTTGGGCGCAAGCGGCGACGAGGTCTTCGGTCTGGTCGATCTTCTTCGCCACCGGCTTGAGCCAGGAGAGCCCTTCCGTCGCCGACCAGACCGCGATGCCCTGCGTGTTCTCTTCGGCGGCGGCGACCACGTCGGCGATCGCCCGCTGTTCCTCGGCGGTGTTGATCGCGATGCCGGGGAACCCGGCACGGAAATAATTCAGGAGTCGCTTCTTCACTTTGTCCCCCTTCTATTCGTATTTTGTTCTGCCATTGTGGCCCACTTGCAGTTTCCGGGCTCATAGCCCTTGTCATTGTTAATCCGCTCCAAGGTGAGCCCCGGAGGGCAATTACCCATGTCGAGATAAAAGGAAAGGAATGATTTCCGCCATTCTTGGCACATCGTAATCCCGCGAGCCCCGTAGTATTTCCAAGACTCACGATTTGGGTTGAGGCATCGGGTTTTCGCATTCCTCCATGCCCTGTATTCTCTCGTGGTTTTTCGGTTCGCAGTATGTCCGTGGGCCAAGGAGGGCTTTCTTTCGCGCCTTACCCGCTTCATTCTTTTCTGTCGGTTGATCTCCTCCCGGTTGTTCCTTCTATACTCGACATAGTAGGCTCGCCGCCGTTCTGGATCCTTGTATCCCATCTTCCTCCTCCGCTTTTCACACTCGCCGTTCCGGGATCAGCGGTCGCCTCGGGTGCAGGGGCCGTTTCCGGCCCGCCCTTGGTCACTCGCGAGTGCTATTGTGTTGGACTTCTAACCCTTGTCCTTCGGGCCTTCGAGGGTTCGATCGGTTTCCCGGTGGCGACCCTTTTGGGTGGCGGATGTCAATGTCAAAAGTATATTACTTGAAGCGGAAAAGGTTTGGCAAGCATTATTTTCACTTTTTACGCTTGACTCGGAAAATAGTTTCCGGGACCATGAGGGGCATGAGCGTACACATATCAAAAAAGATCCGCCGGGCCTTACTGGACATGAAGATCTCGCGGCAGACCATCAACAACTGGACCTCCGGCAGGGTGGAGCCTTCACGGCTGTCGTATGCCCTGCTGAAGAGTCTTGGGGCCAGACTTCCCGCCAGGAAGAGGCGGGCCGCATAATGGGCCTGAAGTGCTGTGTCTGCGGAGAGCCGTGGCACCTCGACAAGCCGCTCCTGTACCATCACGACAAGTTGCATTGTCCGACCTTCGATTGTTCGCGTGAATGCGCGGAGTGCAAGGACGACTTCGAGGCGATCGGTGATGGCCCGCCCGTGACACAAAACGTCGGCACATCCCAAGAAGTGCCGACGAAATGTGCGGAGCCGAAGACCGAATCATACGCCGACATGATGAGGCGGCTGAAGGGAGGTGCGAAGTGAGCAGGGGCGGAGAACCAAGAGCAAAGACGCTCGGCAAGTGCGTGACGTGCGGGCTCGTGGTACGCGAAGGAGACGAGGCGTGGTTCGGCCCGAATCAAGATCTCCTCCATCGCAACTGCAACGAGGCGAACCGGCGCGAGATCGAGCGGTGGAACGAAGACGTCAGGAAAGACCGAGAGGCGAGGGGATGAAAGAGATCTACGCAGAGACGCGCATCCGGCGGCGCGACATTCAAGAAGGGCGGTATATGGGGACGAGCCTACGAGACTCGGCGATCCGAGATCTCGTTCGCGGGCTCGTGGAAGAACTTCAGAGGCAAGCGGCGATCGTATACCGCGAGGATATAGACCCGGAGACGGGAGACCTCGTCGTGCGGGCGAGCGTGACCGTTGCCGAGAAAGGAGAAGCGTACCGCGAGATCGCTCCCTATCTAAACATGGGGCGCAAGGCAGGGAAGACCTTCTTGACAGAGATGATGCTCGCCCCTCCGCCTGTGATTCGCGACGACATGAACTTCGAGGGCTACATCAATATGCTCCCCGGCGGCGAGATCAGGGTCACACAGGAGCCGATGGTGGGAGCGAAGTTGCCACCTGCCACTCTCACGCAGGAGAAGTTGAACGAGGCGATCGACTCGATGAAGCGAGCGGCTCAAGCGGACCTGGCGAAGACGTTCATGCCTACGCTGCTCATGAATCCGCTCTCCTTTCTCGACACACGCATGGAGCGCAAGAAGGCGCAGCAGGACGGAGAGGTCGCGGCGCTTCTCAAGGCTCGCGGCGAGAAGCAGGTGCGGGAGAACACGAAGAAGCGCGGCCCGGCGCTGACGATCGAAGTCGGAGTCCGCAAGATTACCATGCCCGAAGAGAAGAAGGAGCCAGGATGATCGAGTTGACGGCTGTGGTCACGCTCACCCGTGAAGACGAGGTGCGATGGGGCGAGCGGGAGTATCGCGAGAGCGTACTCTTGGGGCTCGCGGACTCAATGGCAAAGAGCATCATGAACAACATGACGGTGCGTCGGATCCGCGATGTGGGAACACGGGCGATCAAGGTCGAGGCGAGGCTTCTCATTCGGGAACGCGACTCCGCGATGGGCGGAAGTATGCCGATCACGCTCGCCGACGCGATCGAGAAGGAAGGGGCGATGCAGGTATCCTTGATGACATCCGCCAAGAAGCCCGCGAAGCCGGGAACTCCTCTCGTCGAGGTTGCGATGCGGGTCATAACAATGCCGGTCCTCGACGCGATGGGCGAGTTGGTCGACAACGTCTCGGGCCGGAGGGCGCGGCGGGAAGCGGCGTTCAAGCGGATCGACGAGCGCGAAGGATGAGGCTCTGCTCCTGCGGCAGGGCTATCAAGACCAAGAAGGCCAAGGTCTGCCAGTTCTGCCGCCCACAGCAATACAAGAAAGTGGCGGACAAGATCATCGAGAAGAGAATGCGGGGGCCGAAGGATCGGATAGTGCCTCGTGGAGGTGACAGCCCATGAAGCGATCGGTCGGCTCCCGCAAGTTCTCCTGCACCGGCAAACTCGGCCACGAGTCCGCAGCCGAGGCTCGTCGACGTGCGCGAAAGAAGTGCGAGCCCTACAAGTGCCAGTACTGCGGGCTCTGGCACAACGGGCACATAAAAAAGGGAGGATCCAGGTATGGGCGACAAAAAGTTCTTCGACAAGAACTTCAACTCAAGGGCCGCGCAGATCGCCGGAGAAGAGATCTCGAAGATCGACTCCTGCGACGTGATACCGCCGGTCCAGATGCTCCAGATCTTGAGGGTGCTGAATGAACGACGCCGCCAGGACGAGAAGTGGGGCGAGCAGAACCACAACGACTACTACTGGCTCGGGATCCTGGGCGAGGAGTTCGGGGAAGCGGCGAAGGCGTTGATCGAGAACGCACTCGATTCGCGAGAGCCCTATCAGCCCACGGTGGCCGATCCTTTCGTTCATGAAGTCCTTCAGCGGCGTGAAACCGCCGATCTCGAAAAAGAACTGCTCCATGTCGCCGCCGTCGCGGTCGCCTGGCTCGAAGCGATCGAGCGGAGGAAGGCGGGGCGATGAGGACCCTCGTCGCCTGTGAGTTCTCCGGCGTGGTGCGCGATGCCTTTATCGCAAGAGGTCACGACGCGATCTCCTGCGACCTGATCCCGAGCGAGCGCCCCGGCCCACACTACCTCGGGGATGTGTGTGGCATTCTCGGGGCGGGGTGGGATATGATGCTCGCGTTCCCGCCCTGCACCTTCCTCTGCTCCTCCGGGCTCCATTGGAATAAGCGGCGTCCCGGCAGGGCAGAGCAGACCGAGGAGGGGCTCCTGTTCGTTAGGACGCTACTCGAAGCGCCGATCCCGAAGATCGCCCTGGAGAATCCCATCGGCTGCATCAGCACGAGGATCCGCAAGCCCGATCAAATCATACAACCTTGGCAATTCGGACACCCCGAGTCGAAGGCGACCTGCCTTTGGCTCAAGGGGCTCCCGCCGCTCGTGGCGACCAACATCCTGCCCCTGCCCCCCTCGGGCCGTTGGTCGAATCAGACCCCCTCCGGGCAAAACAAACTCGGCCCCTCTCCCACCAGAGCAAAAGACCGAGGCGTGACCTATCAAGGAATCGGAGACGCGATGGCAGACCAATGGGGAGCAGCCTTATGAATTGGTTCAAGCACTTCACCGGATATCGCAACGATCCGAAGGTCCGAGCCCTCCGAGAAGAGTTCGGAATCGTAGGCGCAGCGGTCCCAATTTTCATGGTGGAAATCGTCGCAGAATCCCTCGGACCCGCCAACCCTACGCCCTTTTTAACGTACAGTAGGCGTACTTGGGCCGAGTTCGTCGGCACGGATGTTCGCAAATTAAACAAGATACTCGCAAGAATGCAGGACATTAACCTGTTCGAGGTGCGCGTTGAGCCCGATGACAGAATCACCTTCGGATCAGATAAGATATTGAAATACTGCGATGAATACACCGAGAACCTGAAGAGGGCGGGGAAGATACCTCGGTATAAATCTCCCGATACATCTCCCGACAAGAAACCCGATGGTTCTCCCGATGACTATCGCGTAAGAAAGAAAGAAAGAAAGAAAGAAAGAAAGATCTTAGGCGATCCGCCTCCTCGGGCTGATGGCCCGGAGGCGTCTCCTCAAGGCGAAACCGAGTCCGAGGCGGAGCGTGAGAAAGGACTCCAGACGATCCGTGAAACGATCGAGAAGATCGGAGGCAATGGAGCCCAAAAGCCGGAACGTCGAGTTGTGGAACCTGGAGAGCAACTGCCAGAGGTCGAGACACCCGAGGATCTCACCCAGGAGACCGTGGAGAAGCAGCAAGGGCTCGCAAGGCTCGCGATCGAGCCACCCCTGGACGAGGAGTCGATCGCGGCGATCATCAACGCCTGGACAGGCTACAGGACCGGCAGGTTCGATCAGTACGCCTTGGCCGACACGCTCAATAGGCTCTCGATCATGGGCGTCGAGCGGTCGAAGGTCTATGAGACGTTGGGGGTCGTGTGAGGGGGAAAGGGGCCAATTCACAGGTGTGGCATTCTTACGACACCATCCTTTCCTTTGGTATTTTTACCAAAATCGGCCTCTCGGGCGCACCAGGTCGGTGCATGAGCCCTGTTCTATCGGTGCAACACGCAACCTGTGGACAACTATCAGCGTATAATCAAGGACTTACGCCTCTGTCTGGTAATATCTATTATGTCAAATCGTGACGTAAGTGTGCGAGATCATTACCATAATCGAGAAGTGATGGGTCAATTATATGGGTGAAAGCGAGGTTTTATTTCGAGAGGGGGGCCGGGTGGGGGGAGGGGGCCGGGAATCGGGTCGCGCCGCGCTCGTCCCCACCCATCCGGCTATTTTTCGCTCCGTGGAGCCCTTCCCTCCCGGAGTAATACGACTTGGAGGTTTCGCTTTGGGGTCGAAGAAATCGGCTCGTCGTGATGTTCGTCGTGTTGCCCGCCGCGAGGTTTCTCGCGCATGGAGTCAGGTCGAGCGTGACGCCGCCGTTTGGCGCTTGACGCCGTGGTGGCGTCGGGCTATGTTGCGCGTCAGATGGTTTTTCACAGGGGAGCTTCGTGATGGCGGGTGACGACGATCTTCGCAAGGCGGATCGAAGAGAGAGGCCGGACGAGTTCGGCGCGGCGGGCCAGGGGCGGATCGCCGTGTACCAGGGGGAGAAGGCGAGCCCGGAGACCTCCGCCGCGTTGGCCCCCCCGAAGGCGAAGCCCCTACGCGCTCTTACGAAGATGGGGCTGACGCGCAAGGAGGCGATGTTCCTCCAGGCGCTCGCCGGGGCGTCGACCTACATCGAGGCTTACGAGCGGGCGTTCCCGAGAGGCAAGGGGACATACGTCTCGCGCCGCAGCATGGCAGGTCGTCTTGCCCGCAAGATCCAGGAGAAACTCGGCGACGAGGGGTACATGGAGGCGATGGGGATCGGTCGCCAGGCGACGTTCGAGAAGATGCGGCAACTCAAGGACGCGAAGATGGTGAAGGTCTTCATCGACCCGAAGACCGCCCAGGTGATCGAGTCGCAGGAGTACAACGACAACACGACGCAGATGAACGCGACGAAGTTGCTCGCGCAGGTTCACAAGATGGTCGACGGCGACAAGAACGGCGCGGGCGGGCAGGTGATCGTCAACGTGGTTCAGTACGCGCCGCAGGGCGCGCCGCCGTGGCCCGGCGGAGGGAGGTCGTGATGATGATGGTCTACGAGCCGACCTTCGTGCCTGACCGCTCATGCATCGACTGTTCGTTCTTCCGCCGGGATCCTCCGCCGTGGGACAAGAGCGGTGGCTGCGTGAAGAGAAACGTCGGCGTGTACGCGACCGACGCTCACGACTGCGAGTTCTACAAGCGCGAGTGGTGGGTCTGCGCGATCCGAAAACTTTTCGAGAAGAGGAGACCGGCATGACGAGTCGATTCGGGCATTGCGGAGGCTGCGAGTACTTCGTCCCCCTGGCGAATCCGATCGTGGGTTCGGATCATGATGGGTTCTGCCACCACGGCCCGCCGAGCGTGATCGTCCATCCCGACGCCACCGGGCGGCGCGTCGTGGCGCGGGCGATGTTCCCGCCGATGAAGCGGGACGAGTGGTGCGGCGCGTTCGCGGCGAACCCGGAGAAGGTGTCGTGAGGTTCTGGAACGCCGTGGATCTCTGGCTTGCGAGACCGGAGGTCGATGCGATCTTCGGTCTCATCGCAGTCGTGCTCTTGGTCTCCGAGTTGTGGGCGATCCGCCGGAGTTCGCGATGAAGAAAACAACAAAGCGGGTGAAGTTGCCGCCGCTCGCTCGCGTGATGAAGAGGGCCGACCATCTCTGGTCGATCCTGGTGCTTCTCGATGGGGCGATCCCCAAGGAGCCGAAGACGCCATGCATGGTGTGTGGCGTCAAGCCCGCAACGACCGCGCATCACATCTACCACAAGGGGGCCAACGGTCGGTTCCGCTATGACCGGCGCAACGGGCTCCCGATCTGCACCGGCTGTCACCTCCGCGAGAGATACAACCCGACGCCGGTCGCGTTCGCCGCGATGAACTACATGGGAATCGCGAAGTGGATCGAACTCGGCTGCGACGTGCAGGAGTGGCGCGGAGCGTACCGATGGACCCGCGAACGGTTGAACCTCGTCGTCATCGCGCTCGAAGGAATGATCGCCTCGGCGGCGATCCCGGAGGACATCCGTGCCGACGCTTCAACTCCCGTCGAACTATAACCCGAGGTCGTATCAACTCGAAGTCTGCCAAGCCTTTGATCGCGGGTGTCGGCGGGCCGCGCTGATCTGGCATCGCCGTGCGGGAAAGGATAAGACAGGGCTCGCGATCACCTCGAAGGAGTTGTGGCAATACCCCGGCGTGTACTGGCACCTCTTCCCGCTGCTGAACCAGGGACGCAAGATCCTGTGGGACGGACGCGGTCGCGACGGGACGCCGTTCCTGAACGCCTTCCCGATGGAGATGCGAAAGCGAACGCTCGACCAGGAGATGAAGATCGAGTTCACGAACAACTCGATCTGGCAGATCGTCGGCGTCGACAACGTCGACTCGTTGGTCGGTGCGAACCCTCGCGGCATCGTCTTCTCCGAATGGTCCCTCATGGATCCTCTCGTCTGGAAACTTCTTCAGCCGATCCTTCTGGAGAACGGCGGATGGGCGATGTTCATCTACACGCCTCGCGGCAAGAACCACGGCCACACGACGTACCTCCATGCGATGCGAGACCCGGAGTGGTTCTGCTCGCTGAAGACCGTGCGCGACACGCTCCGCGACTCGACCGGCGAAGAGGGAGGCCCGGTGATCTCCGAGGCCGACATCGACAAGATCCGCCGGGAAGGCGAGGAGGAAGGCAAGATCCCCGACGAGGACACGATCCAACAGGAGTATTACTGCTCGTTCCAAGGGAACCTCCAGGGCGCGATCTACGGGACTCAGATGAACATGGCGGATCGCGAGGGCCGCGTGGCCCGCTGCACTTGGGACCCGCGCTTCCCCGTTCATACCGCGTGGGACTTGGGTTTGAGTGACTCGATGGTCGTAGGTTGTTTCCAAGTGATCGGTCGCGAGTGGAGGTGGATCAACTTCTACGAGAACAAGAAAATGGGGAACAAGGTCAGCAAGCAAGGGTACGAGCCGGGAATGGTCGGCGCGATCAAGTGGGTGAAGGAGCAGTCGTACAACTTCTCCAGGCATTACGCCCCGCACGACGCGGAGCACGGAGAGGTGACGACCGGGAACAGCCGGAGGGACTTCGCGAGGGAGCACGGCATCATTCTGACCGTTGTCCCGAAACACGCGATCGAGGACGGCATCGACGCAGTCCGCCGGAAGTTCCCCTCGATGATCTTCGACACCACGAACTGCGAAGGTCTTATCAACGCGGCGCGGTCGTATCGGTACGAGTGGGACGAGAAGAAGCAGTCGTTCTCCAAGAAGCCGGTTCACGATTGGTCGTCGCACCCGACCGACATGATGCGCTATGCCGTCTGTGGGTTCGTGCCGGAGTCGATTCAGCCCAGGCCGATCTCTGCGACGGGGATGGACTTCAACCCGCTGAACTACGAGAAGGACGTTCGTGGTCTGCCGACCGAGGCGATGCACGAGTTCGACCCATTCACGGGGAGAACGTACCGATAGCGCATTACGCTTGACATTTTCCGAAAACCGCATACGGTCGGGTCTTATGAAACCTCCGGGAGGTGCGTGATGGGATGGAACCCGGTCAAGTCATTCACCGGCTTTCTGTCGGACGCGTGGAGGAAGGTGGAGAAGCAACCCAACGACCTGTTCGGCAGGGGGAGTTTGATCGGCAAGACTTACCGAGGTATCTCCGATCTCGGAGCGAAAGTCGGAGACAAGGTGGGGATCAACACATCGGCAACCGACAAACGCAATGCCGAAGAGGCGAGTCAAATCGCCGCAGCCCGCAAGGCCGCGCACGACGCAGAGGTGGCCCGCCTGGCGGAGGGATCCTTCGGGGCCGTGGCGATGAGGCGACGCAAGGGGATGTACGCCTCGATGTTCACCGGAACCCCGACGCTCTCCACCCCCAACACCGGCAAGACGCTCTTGTCTCAATGACGCCGTCGTATCTGGCAGGAATTATGGACGGAGAAGGGGCGATCATGTTGCCCCGGACCGGGAAATATAAACTTCAGGGAATGTATACGTCGTTCTGCTTGAAAATCCAAATAGCGAACACCAACCTTGAACTCCTGTCGTCGATTTGTTCTGCTTATGGTGGGATGATACGGAAACAACCAAACCCCAAGAATAAGAACTGGAAGCAGGGATACATGGTCACTTGGTTCGGCAAGGACGCAAAGAGGATCCTTGACATAGTGTACCCGGAACTGATTGTCAAACGAAAAGTAGCGGATTTGGCGTATAAGTATTTATCGTTCATAAAAGAAAACCCTCCCTCTTGTGGGGACGGCGTCAAGCCGAGAGGAAGAGGGAGGTCTTTCGAGCAAGTCGTCGAATTAAATAAAATAGCGGCAGACGTAAAATGCACCAACAAGCGAGGCGTAGCATAATGCCGATCCAACCCGCGAATCCCGAATACGTCTGCTCTTGGTACAACCGCCTTCTCACGGCGCGAGCCCCGTGGGAGGCGATCTGGCAGGACCTCGCCGACTACCTGACCCCGAACAAGTCCTCCGTCATAACAAAGCGGTCGCCCGGATCGAAAACAACCGAGCGTCTCTTCGAGGGGACGGGTGAGAAGTCTCTCCGCCGCCTTTCGGCGAATATGCACGGGTCGCTCACTTCCGCCTCGCTGAAATGGTTCTCCCTGAAGATGCGCGACAACTCCCTGAACCTCTCCCGGAACGTCCGGCTCTGGCTCGAAGACGACGTGAACCGGATGCTCAATGCGTTCAACCAGAGCAACTTCGGATCCGAGGGGCAGGAGTTGTATGTCGACCTGGGGGGCTTCGGCACCGGCTCGATGTTCGTCGAGGAGGTGGAGCCCGAGCGGATCGGCGTGTTCGGGGGCTTGCGCTTCACGGCGCTACCGATCGGGACCTTCGTCATCGACGAAGATCCTTATGGTCGCGTCGACGTCCTCATGCGTTCGATGCAGAAGTCGGCGAGGAATCTCATCACGCAGTTCCCTGACGCCCCTTTCCCCGACGACATCAAGCGGGCGGCGGATGCTCAGAAGGACATCTTCTTCGAGGTGATCCACGCGATCTATCCCCGAGAAGGCGGAGTGTCGACGCCGTCGACCGAGGGGAAGAAACTGAAGTACGCCTCGTGCCACGTTCTTCGCAAGAACAAGATCATACTCAAGGAGTCCGGCTACCACGAGTTCCCCGCACCGACCCCGAGGTGGTCGAAGATGGCGGGGGAGACGTGGGGGCGCGGGCCGGGCCACCTGGCGATCCCGGACGTGAAGACGATCAACCGCCTGGTGGAACTGTCGCTCAAGGCGGCAGCGAAAGCGGTGGATCCCCCGATGATGGTCGCAAACGACGGGATCTTGAGCGGCGTGGTCCGGCTGAATCCAGCCGCGATCACCTATGTTCGCGACACCGAGAAGTCGATCAAACCGATTCCTCTCGGCGCTCAATGGGACGTCATCAAGTTCGAGATGGCGGAACTTCAGCAGTCGATCCGAGAGGCGTTCAACGTCGACAACCTAACGCTGAAAGAGCGTCCGCAGATGACCGCCGAGGAAGTGCGGGCGAGAATCGAGCAGATGCAGAAGGACATCGGCCCGACGCTCGGCAGGATCGAGACGGAATTTCTCAACCCCCTCATCTCTCGCGTGTTCAACATGATGTTCCGGGCAGGCGCGTTGCTCCCGCCGCCGCAGGAGATCATAAATGCGATGGCGCAGAACGCGGGGGACATCGACATCGTCTTTACCGGGCAGATGGCGAAGAACCAGAGGATCGGAGAGGTGTACGCGATCCGACAGGCATACGAACTCGCGACCGTGGTCGCGACGGCGCGGGCGGCGCTCCCCGGCGTGGACGACGTCTACGACGCGGACGAGAACCTCACGGCGGCGGCGCTGATCCTTGGCGTCCCCGAGAAGGGCGTTCGTGATCCGAAGAAGGTCGCGGCGATCCGGCAGGATCGCGCCGAGCAGGAAGCCGAAGCGGCGCAGATCGCGAACGACCGGCAGGATGCCGGAACGATGAAGGACATGGCGGTCGCCCAGGAGAAGGGCTTCG
>JAEHJW020008289.1_pt1 | contig 23395 bp, 30 predicted proteins | sample 9271431 | NCBI WGS metagenome assembly JAEHJW02 | reverse complement strand
ACCGCCGGCCGCCGAGAAGGCCGCCGGCAAGTAAAAGGAGCGCCGCATCATGGTCGATATCGTCAAGAGCGAGCATGGCAATGTGCCGATCCGCTACAGGGACAGCGGCACCGGCGCCGATGGCTTCCCGTCATACGCGGAGGTTGTCGCCGCGGAGCTGGCTGGCCCGGCTGGCGCTGCTATTGCGGGCCCTGTCGGCTCGCCCACCGCTGACGCCATAACCGTGCAGGGCGGCGCACTGAGCAACAAGAGCACGGCGGCCTATGCTGCGAGTCTCGTCGTCAAGGCCGCGGCCGGAACGCTAAAGAAGCTGAGCGGATTCAACAGTCACGCGGCGCCGCAATGGATTCAGCTCCACGATGCGGCGGCGCTGCCGGCGAACGGTGCCGTCCCGGTCGCCATTCTCTACGTAGGCGCTCAGTCCAATTTCAGCTTCGACTACGGTCTAGAGGGCCGCACCTTCGCCACTGGCATCGTCGTATGCAACTCCACCACCGGGCCGACAAAGACCATCGGCGCCGCCGACTGTTTCTTCGACGCGCAGTACAACTGATCGGGAGGACGAGATGAACCTCACCTCCGGACCATGGGCTAACAACCCGCTGCCGCAATATGCAACCTTCGCGGCGCTGCCGGCGGCAAATACAGTTCCGACCGGGTATCAGGCAAATATCACCGGACTCGGCTCGAATGGGACGATCCTGGTTTCCAACGGCACGCGCTGGCTGCCGCTGAACGGCTCTGCGATTCTCAAGGGGCTGGCAGCAGCCGTGAGCGCGCCCGGCGGCGCTGCCGAGACAATCGCGCTGCAGTTCACCTTCCCGGCTGGGCTGTTGAAGCAATACGACCGGATCGTCGTGCGCTCGGGCGTCAGCAAGGCAGGCACGACGACGACCGGCACCATCGGTTTCCGCTTCGGCACGTTGGGAACGACTGGAGATACTCAGATCGCCACCTGGACGATCCTGCCTGCTGCAAGCCGATCAGTGGGGGCAATCTCCGAGTTCCGGGTCGAGAGCGACACCACCGTCAGGTTTCATGGCACGCAGGCCGCCACGGGGACCAATGCAGGCATCGCGGCAGCGCCGATCGCCGCTGGGCTGGCGGCTGCCGTCACGGTATCGGGCATGACGGCGAACGCGATGATCCTGACGATGACCGTCACGCCGGGCGCAACCGATGCAACGGCGATCGAGGACGCTGAGATCGTCTGGGAAGTGGCGGGGTAAGCCATGTCCTGGACCAAGGAACAGCTCGTCACGGCAGCGTTCAGTGAGCTGTCGCTGGCCGACGACCAGGGCTTTGACATCACTCCGGAGGAAAAGCAGCGCGCCCTCTATCGCCTCGACGCCATGCTCGCCGTCTGGGCCATCAAGGGCGTCCGCGTCGGCTATTCTTTCCCGGCAAGCATGGCCGCCTCCGACCTCAATGCAGACTCCGGCCTCCCGGACTATGCGAACGAACCGGTCTACCTGAACCTCGCGCGCCGGCTCGCCCCGGGCTTCGGAAAGGCGCTCAGCGCCGAGACGCTGAAGAACGCGCGGGAGGGCTATGACACCCTGCTGTGGGCGTGCGCGCATCCGATCGAGCAGCAGATGCCGAAGACGATGCCGCGCGGCGCCGGCAATAAGCCCTGGCGCACGATCAATCGCCAATTCATGCCGGCGCCGGATGAAGATCCGCTGCAATCGAACCCGCTCAATAACGATCTCGATATCCTGCCGGAGTAACGCACATCATGGCCATCCAGAATCTGAATCAGGGCACGCCGACCGTCGCGTCGCTCATCCCGTTCTACGATCAGGCGAACGGGCGGGATGCCTCTTGCTCGATCACCGCCATTGCGGCGCTGATCCTGGCCGGGCTCGCCGCCGGCAGCTTCACCACGCAGTACGCCGCGCCGAACGTGAGCGGCTATGCGATCACCGTCGCGCCGCCTTCGCAGGGCCTGCCGATGTGGCTGCTGATCACGCCGGTCGCAGACTATGCGGCGCTGACGGTCAATCTCCCGATCGGCTCGGATGGCCAGGAAGTGCTCGTGTGCAGCACGCATGCCGTTACGGGCGCGCTCACGGTGACGGGCGCGACCGTTGGCGGCAGCGCGCAGCCGGTGAACGGCGCGCCTGCTACGCTCGTCGCAGGCGGCTTCTTCCGCCTGCGATTCGATGGCGTGAATGGTTCCTGGTATCGCGTCGGGTAATCAGCCGTGCAGGTTGATCTGCTCAACGGGATCTATGTCGACGCGGCGCCGGATATGCGCACGAGCTATCCGCGCAATCTGGTGCCGGTGGTCAAAAAGACCGGCATCGCGCAGAACTATCTCAAGCCGGCCGATGGCATAGAGACCTGGGGCGCTGGTGGCCCTGGCATCGGACGCGCAGGGATCAACTGGAACGGCACGCTTTATCGCGTGATGGGTACTAAGCTGTGCTCTGTAGCGCAGGATGGGACCGTGGTCACGCTCGGGGAAGTTGGCAGCGGAGAGGTGGCCACGCTCGATTACGGCTTCGATCGGCTCGCCGTGGCCTCGGCCGGAAAACTGTTCTATTGGAACGGCGCGGCGCTCACGCAGGTGAATGACCCGGCGCTTGGCACCGTGCTCGATGTTAAGTGGATCGCCGGCTACTATGCAACCACGGACGGCACCTATATCGTGGTGACGAACCTCGCGGACCCGATGACCGTGAGCCCGTTCAAGTACGGCAGCGCGGAGGCGGACCCGGACAAGATCGTGGCACTCGATATGCTGCGCAACGAGCTGTATGCCTTCGGCCGCTACACGATCGAGGTTTTCGAGAACGTTGGCGGCGACTTCTTCCCGTTCCAGCGCATCGCCGGAGCGCTCGTCCCGAAGGGGGCCATCGGCACGCACGCCTATTGCAGTATCGGCAACACGTTCGTGTTTCTAGGCTCCGGCCGCGACGAGGCGCCGGCCGTCTACCTGATGCTCCCAGGCGACACGCAGAAGCTGTCCACGCGCGAGATCGATCGCATCCTCCGCGATTACACCGAGGCGCAGCTCGCCCTGGCGGTGGTTGAGTGCATTGTCGACAAAAACCATCAGCTCGTGCTCGTGCATTTGCCCGATCGTTGCCTCGTCTATGACACCATCGAGTCGCGGCTCCTGGGCGAGGCCGTCTGGTACACGCTCGATAGCGGCATGCTGACGCCGGCACAGTACCGCGGCCGAAACTTCGTATGGGCCTATGACCGCTGGTGCTGCGAGGACCCGACGAGCGCGGCGCTGGGCCAGCTCACGGACACGGTATCGACGCACTACGGCGCGGCGATCGGGTGGGACTTCGGAACGACGATGCTTTACAACGATGGGGCCGATGCGATCCTGCTGGAGCTGGAGCTCGTCGCGCTGCCGGGCCGCGTTCCGCTCGGCGCCGCCCCTCAGGTCTGGACCGCGCACAGCTTCGACGGAGAAACCTGGAGCGCGGAGCGCATGATAGCGGCCGGCGCGCAGGGCGAGCGCGCGAAGCGGCTCGCATGGCGCAACGCCGGCCGCATCCGCAATTACCGCATGCAGCGGTTCCGCGGCACGAGCGACGCGCACCTCCCGCTCCTGCGCCTGGAGGTGAAGACGGAGCCTCTATTCACGCGGCCGGGCCGACCTGGGTAGCCTCGCGATGGCTTCCAGCTCCGTCGCCGTCATCACGCAGCAGCAGACGCGGGACCTTCTTTCCCTGTTCGCCAAAAACCCGCGACTCGTCAAGTTTTTCGAGGCGATTGGCCAGGACCTATCTATCAATGTTCCGTCCGCGATGGACGAGCTCCAATCGGTAAACGAAAGCACGCGCTCCGTGCTGTTTCTGGTCAACGGTATCGCGGAGGCGGCGCTGGAGATAGCGCGAGAAGCCTATGAGGCACCGAGCGCGCAGGCCCAGGCGGCGGAGGCGGACGAGGCTCCGGTGCAGCCGCTGCCGGTAATCGAGGCATTTCCGATCGGTGCGATCTATACCAGCACGGTTGCGACAGATCCGGCGATTGCGCTCGGCTACGGCACCTGGGCGGCCTTCGGCGCTGGCGAGTTCCTGGTCGGCTACGCTGCCGGCGATCCGGACTTCGGCACCCCTGGCGGGACCGGAGGATCGAAGACGCTGGCCATTGATAATCACACATCGCACACGCATGACGTCACTTCAAATGTGATCGCTGGCTCAGCGACGTTTACCGCTGACGCTGCCGGGGCGAGCGCGCTCACATCGCTGACAAACAACACCGTGACGTCGACCGCAGAAAGCGCAACTCTCACGCATAAATCCGGGGGCGTCACGCCGATGCCGATCATTCCGCCCTATGTAACCGTCTATTTTTGGAAGCGCACCGCCTGAAGGAGAATCGAGATCATGGCCACAACAGCGAAACTGCTTTTTGCTTCCGCCGATCTGCCGAATGCTTCGGCGCTCCTCTATACCTCGCCCGCTACAGGCAAGGGGACTTGGGTCGACAAGGCGACGGCGGTCAACCACGGCGGAGCGACATACCAGATCACCGTCTATCACGTGCCGAGCGGCGGCGCGGCCGGAACCTCGAATCTGAAGATCGACGCGAAGGCGATACCTGACAAAGCGACCTATCTCTGCCCGGAGCTGGTCGGGATGTACCTGCCGGCCGGCGCGATGCTCTATGGCTTCGCGGATACCGCGGCAAAGGTAGCTTTCGAAGTGAGCGGGCGCGAGATCACCTAAAGCGTTTGACTGTATGCCGCAGCGGGCAACATAATCCGCGCAGCAGCAGGGCATTGGCTCTGCGGTAGCTGAGCCCGCAGCGCAGCCAGCAGCGCGATAACCCCGAAAGGGAGAACGCACAAGATGGCTGACACGGCACTCAGCACCACCACCGAGCAGCCGCTCGACACGCGCGATCAGATCGCGAGGCTCGCCGCGGCGATGCGCGAGCTGCCGCAGGCGCAGCTGGAAACCTCCCACTTCTTCGCCCCGGGCATGTATTGCCGCGTGCTCGCGCGCCCGAAGGACTGCGTGATCGTCGGCAAGCGGCACCTTGCGGCGCACTTCTACATCGTCGCGAAGGGCTCCGTCGCCGTGGTCAACGCCGATGGCTCGCGGCGCATCCTGCGCGCGGGCGACGTTCACGTGTCGCAGCCGGGAACGCAGCGCGCGGTGGTGGCGCTGGAGGATTCGATCTGCCTCACGGTTCATCGCACCGATCTGCGGGACCTGGACGCGATCGAGTCCGAGCTGATCGAGCCGGACGCCACGGCGCTTTTCGATGCGCGCAATGAGCCGCGGGCGCAGCAGCAGATCGAGGAGCAAAAATCATGACCTGGATTGCCGTTGCCGTGGTCGGCGGGAGTCTTGTTTCTGGCCTCATGTCCTCGAACGCGCAGCAGAGCGCGGCGGACACCGCAGCGAACGCGCAGACGCAATCCGCGCAGATGGGCATCGATGAGCAGCGCAGGCAGTTCGACAAGATCCAGGCGCTGCTCGCTCCCTACGCGAACGCCGGCCCGGGAGCGCTCAAATCGCAGCAGGACCTATCCGGCGCGAACGGGCCGCAGGCGCAGCAGGCAGCGATTACCGCGCTGCAACAAACGCCGGCCTTCACATCGCAGCTCAAGGTCGGGGAGAACCGCATTCTCGCGAACGCCTCCGCGACCGGCGGCCTGCGCGGCGGCAATACGCAGGCGGCGCTCGGCTACTTCGCCCCGCAGCTTTTGGCGCAGACTATCAACGATCAATACGCGCGCCTGGGCGGGATCACCAGCATCGGGGAAAACGCCGCAACGATGACCGGCAACGCCGGCATGCAGACCGGGCAAAACATCGCCGGCCTCTACGGACAGCAGGGCTCGGCCCAGGCCGGCGCGGCGCTATCTGGCGGCGCAGCGCAGTCCAGGCTGTACAACAGCTTCACCAGCGCGCTCGGGCAGTACACGGGCATGGGCGGCACCTTCGGCGGCGGACTTCCGCAGCCTGACGCAGTGCAGGCGCAGTTCGCACAGACGCCGGCCGGGCAGGCCGGATTCGGCACCGGAGCGGCCTATGGGAATCAAGACTATGGCATGTACTTCTAGGGGCGGCGATCATGGCTGACTTCACCCCACCCCAGGACTACTCCTCGCCTTTCGCGAATATCCCGTCGCCCACGGCCGCCTTCGCGCAGGGTGCGCAGGCCGGATTCCAGACGCAGCAGAACCTGTTGCAGCAGCAGATCCAGCGCTACCAGTTCGGGCGCATGCAGCAGATGCAACAGGCCGCGATCACCGTCGCGCAAAACCCGACGCCGGAGAACATCAGCCAGCTTTCGATCGCATTTCCGGAAATGAGCGAGCAGTTCAAGCGCAGCTATGACATGCTCCAGCCGCAGCAGCAGCGCGCGGACTTGCAGCACATGAGCGGGGTCTATGCAGCGGTCCAGAACGGGCGGCCGGATATCGCCGCGCAGCTCCTTCGCGACCGGGCGGCGGCGCTGAAGAACAGCGGCGCGCAGCCGGCGCTGGTCGACGCGGCAAACGCGATGGCGGATTGGGCCGAGCAGCACCCGGACACGTTCAAAACGAGCGCCGGAGTGATGCTGGCGAGCATCATGGGCCCGGACAAGTTCGCGGATGCGTTCAAGGGCATCACCGAGGCGCAGACCGGCCAGGAGACGATGCCGGCGAAGGTCGCGGAGGCGGCGGCGACGGCGAGCGGGAAGATCACGGAGGCGCAGCTCGCGCCGCAGAAAATCGGCACGGATATCCAGAACGTGCAGAGCCAGATCACGCAGCGCGCGGGCCAGCTCCAGCTCGATCGCGACAAGCTGATGAGTGAAACGCAGACGAAGCTGCGCGAGATCCAGCTCCAGTGGGGCACGCCATCGCCGGAGACGGCGAGCGCGATCAACACCTCCGCGACGGATGCGGCGGCGGGCGAGCAGAGCGCGAACCGGCTCCTCGATCTGGCCAACCGCTTCGAATCGACCGGCCGCACGGTCCTGGGCGGCAATATCGGCGCCGTTGGCGGGGCGCTGGAGGCCGCAAAGCAAATTTTCGGGACCGGCAACGCCGTGACGGCGCTCAATCAGGAATATGCGCGGCTCACGAACAATCAGGCCCTCGCATCGATCAAGACGGCGCTCGGCGGGCGCGTGACCGATACCGACATGAAAACGGCGATGGGCTCGGTACCGCCCGCGAATGCGAGTATCGAAACCGTCACGAGCTACCTGCGCGGGGTCGCAAAAATCCAGCTCGTGGACGCTGCAACGCAGCAGGCGAAGGCGGAATGGCTCGCGCAGACCGGGCGGAATGCCCACCTGGGGCCGGCGCCGAAGGATCTCGTGATCATGGGCACGCGAGTGCCGCAGGGCACGACCTTTGCGGACTTCTCGCGCGAGCTGATCACGCGCAAGGCGGATGAGATCGCGGCGCAATCGGCGCTCCTGCGCGCGGCGCAGCGCCCGTACATGCGCTTCGCGACGCCGGGCGGCGGGGCGCCTGCTGGCCAGCCTGCCGGCGGCCCGGTCATCCAGGCGCCAGGGGGCAACTGATGGCAAAGCAGCATAGCGGCCCGTCGCCGCGGGTTTCTACCGGCGAGGGGCCGTCCTTCGACGGTGCTTGGCGCGAGGCGTTCTGGACTCGCAGCTCCTGGGGTCGGAATCCCCTGGCGGACCACGCGGCCCGGCCGGCGCGCGAGTATCACATCGAGGACCGCGGGCCATGCTTTCGGCACAACAATGAACCGCATCCGGGGGATGACTGATGGCCGCGCTCGCCTTTCCGGTCAGCTTTCGCGATCCGCAGTATGCCGCGCTCGATGACGCGACGAGCGCCAAGCTGGGCCTGCCGCCCGGGCTGCTGCCGAGCATTCGACTGAACGGCGAGCGCAGCAATGCGGATCAGGTCAGCGAGGACAACGCCAGGACGCCGTACCAGATCATCCCGGCGACGCGGCAGGCGGCGATCAAGAAATGGGGCATTGACCCGTATCTGAGCGCGCAGAACGCGAGCGAGGTCGCGGGCCTGCTCTTGAAGGACTCGCTCACGCGCAACAAGGGCGATGTGGCGGCGGCCGCGGCGGAATATCACGGAGGGACCGATCAAGCGGCCTGGGGCGCAAAGACCCGGGCCTACGTCCAGCGCGTGATCGGCGCCCTGCCGGCGGCCGAGCCGGTATCGGCGCCCGGCGCGGCCTTTCCGGCGCCGACCGTCACCGGCGGGCCGGCGCCCGGGCAAAGCACCTTCGACAAGGCCCTGGCGCAAATGCAGCAGGAGCAGGCGCCGAGCCAGCTCCGTGCGCTCTACGAGGCCTATCAGTCCGGGCAGATGACGCCGGCCGAGGCCGGGCAATACGAGGCTGATGTGCGCACCGGCGCGATGATGCTGCCGCGTGGCGCGACGCTCAAGGGCTCGGCGGCGATGGCCACGCAGGGCTCGGTCGCGGCCCCGACCAGCGGTGCGCCGGAGCCGCTGCCGCCCGCGGTGCTCGACGCCTACCGCAGCGGGGCGATGACGCCGCAGGATATGGTCGACCTGGAGAAGGACGTCCGCGCCGGGATCTGGCAACTGCCCGGGGGCGCCTCGCCGGATGCGGTCTTCGGCTCCCCGGAAAAGCCGGCCGGCGTGCTTGCCCGCATTGCCGATACTGTCACCGGGAATCTTCGAAGCACGCCGCAAATCGAGGCGATGAAGGACTGGACGGAAATGCCCAGCCTCAACGTGATGAACCCGCAATCTGTCGGGGTTGGAACGTTGCTCAAATTGGCGCTCGGGACCATGGCGAGCGGCCCGCAAGAGACGGCGCAGATGCTGGCAGCGAACATCCCTGGCCTACAGGTACAGCAGGACAAAAAAGGGAACTTCTCATTTATCGACCCTGTGGACGGCCAGCCATACGGCTACAAGCCGGGCTTGCGGTTGTCAGATGCTCCCCGAGCGATCGGCACTATGCTCGCCTTTACGCCAGCCAGCAAGGCGACAACTATCGCGGGCAGTGCCGCGGCCAACGCGGCTACGCAGGCCGCGATCGAGGGCACGCAGGCCCAGGCCGGCGGGAATTTCGACACGGCGCCGGTGGTCACGGCCGGAGTCGTTGGCGCCGCCATCCCGGCCGCCCAGCGGCTGATCGAGGCGGCGCGGGACCCGATCAAGGCGCTGATCAACCGGGTGATGGGCCGGGCCGGCGAAACCGCGCCCGTAGAGGCCGCGGCGCCCGCTGCGGCTACTACCCCCCCAGGCGGGGCGCCCGGCGCTCCTGGCGGCCCCGTTCCGCCTGCCGGCGGGCCCATTTCGCCCGGCGCGGGCCCCGCCCCTGCCGGCCCTGGCCCGGTCAGCCCGGTAGCGGCCGTTGCCTCGCCCTCCTCCGTCGCGGAGGTGACACAGGCCGTGCGCAACGATGCGGCGAACTCCGTTGAGCAGGTAGCGCAGACCGCGCGCCGAGCGGCGATGGGATCGGCCGGCGCGACGCAGGAGCTGGCCGCGGCGGCGGCGCCGAGCCCGGAGATAATGGCCGCCGCGGATCGGCTCGGTATCCGGCCGTACCTGCAAAGCGACCACGTGACGACGAGCGACGCCTACCGGCAAGTGCTCGGGATCATCAAGAGCAATCCAGCCTCGGTGCAAACCCTCGCCGAAAAGGAGGGGCTATCGAAGGTCGCGGAGCGCGCCGCCGGCCTGATCGATGACATTGGCGGGACGCGCGATCTCTCGATGCTCGATACCTCGATGAAAACCCGGATGACGGCGGCGCACACGGAGGCGACGAACATCGAGAATCGGCTCTATACGAAGCTGCGCGAGGTAATCCCTCCGACGACGCCGACGCCAGCGCCGAACACGCTCGCTTTCCTGAAGCAGCAGGCGGCGGACCTCGGCGGCGAGCAGCACCTGTCCTCATTCGAAAAGGCCGTGCTGGCGAAGATCGCGCCGAAGGACGGCATGACGCCAGAGTTCGCGAAGATGTTTCCGGCGACCGCGGAGCAGGCGGCGAAGGAAGGCGGGCAGGTGAGCGGCCCCACTTATGCGCTGATGGACAACCTGCGGCAAACGGCCGGGCGCCGCGGGCGGCTGAGCGGCGCGTTCAGCGACGCCGATACCGGGCTGGCGAACCACCTGTACGGGCTGCTATCGAGCGATCAGGAGACGGTCGCGAACGCGCTCGGCCAGGGCCAGCTCGCGCAGACGGCGAAGGCCGCGACGGTGCTGCGCAAGGGCATCGAGGGCGACATGGCCGCGCTCTTTGGCAAGAACCTGGAAAAGAGCATCGCGCCGCAGCTCAGCCAGAGCATGCAGGCGGCGGCGAAGGGCAACACCGCTCCACTTTTGGCGGTGCTGAAGTCAACGCCGGACGAAATGAAGCAGGAGGTGGTCGCCTCCGGCCTCTCCTCGGTCTTCCGCAACGCGGCGACGCGCGGCGAGATCAACTTCACCGGCTATTGGAAGTGGTATCAGGCGCTGCGGAACAATCAGCAGGCGTACGCCGCGGTCATGTCCAATCTGCCGAAAGGCGCGCCGGAGCAGCTCGCGGATCTCGCGCTCGTCAGCAAGGGTATCAGCGACTCCCTGGCGGCGCGGATCAAGACCGGCCTGCGCAGCAGCGTTATGGAGGAGCTGGGCAACGCGCCGGACACGCTGGCGACGCGGCTCTTTGACGTCGCGAAGGGCGCCGGCAAGGGGCTCGCCGTCGACACGATGGGCGGGCACGGCGCCGGCCTCGCGATGGGCCTTTTCTCCGCGATCAACGGCACCGCGAAGCCGAACGCGATCAAGGCGATCGATGAGCTGCTGGTATCGCCGGAGTTTCAACAGCTCGCGAGCAGCGTCGGCACGCCAGCGCAGGAGCAGGCGGTGCGGTCCTTTGCCTATTCCAAGCTGTTCACCAAGTTCGCGCGCGCCGTGGGCAATCCGCGCGAGCTGTCAAACCGCGAGCGCTGGGTCCTCCAGGCGCTTGAGTCCGGCAACGCAATGCACAGCGAAAGCAAGCCATGAGCAACGACAGCGACGTTTCCTTGCCCTTCTACGCTGACCTGCGCGGCAACCCGCTACAGGGCGGCTCGGTGTATTTCGGCACCGGCGGAGCCAACCCCGTCACGAGCCCCGTCACCGTCTACTGGGACGAGGCCGGCACGCAGCCAGCCGCGCAGCCAATCACCATCAGCAACGGCCTCACCACGCGCAACGGCGCGCCCGCCCGCGTCTACGTTCCCGCCTCCTATTCCCGCCTCGTCCTCGACAGCTCCGGCCGGCAAGTCGCCTACGAGGCGACCTCCCCCTCCTCGCTGCGCTCCGCCCTCGCCGCCTCCGGCGGCTCCGCCCTGGTCGGCTTCATCGGCAGCGGCGCCAGCGACGTCGCGCGCACCGCGCAGGACAAGCTGCGCGAGTGGGTCACATTCGAAGACTCCGGCACCACCGGCACCGCCGACGACACCACCGTCATGCAGCGCGCGCTCAACAAGTCATCCCTCTACATCCGGGGCACGCCTGGCAAAACCTACACCGTCGACGGCACCCTCGCGTCGAGCCTCGCAAACCGGGTGCTCGACTTCACCGGCTGCGCGGTGAATCTGAAGGCCAGCGCGGCGACGAAGATCTGCCTGACGATCAGCGGCTCCGGCACCCAGGTGATCGGCGGAACATTCGACGGCACGAAAGCAAGCGGCAATAGCGGGACCACCATCAATCAGAAATATGCAGCCGGCTGCATCTGGCTGCAGGCTGTGGACGATGTGCAGATCAGGCATGTGGCGCTGAACAACAGCTATGGGGCCGGCATCAACGGCAACGGCGGCATCAATCGCCTCCTCATCGACTCGTGCACCTCCAGCGGCTGCGAGCTGTACGGCGCCTACATTTCCAGCAGCGCCGCCGCCGACCAGACCGGAAACCGCGCGATCAATAACATCTTCGACATGACCGGCAATACCACGCCCGCGATCAGCGGCGCGACCGGCATTCTCTTTAATTCCCTCTATTCGGACGCGACCGACAGCGGCTTCGCGCAGACGAATTGGAGCATGCGCAATAACCGCATCACGCTCCTCCCCTCCGTCGTCTCCGGCGGCGTCACTTCTTGCAGCGGAATTTCCGGTCGCGGCTACACCGGCGAATACATCGCCAATTACGTCTCCGGCGGCAGTCTGGGAATTACCGAGGGCTCGCGCGGCACCCGCTATATCGACAATTACTGCGACTCGCAGTATTACGCCGGCATCGAGCCCCATGGCAATGAGGCCTTCGTAAGCAATAATGTCATTCTCAATTCAACGCTGCACGGTATCTCCTTTGCCAGCAGTGCTGGTCTGGTGCAGCGCAACCTGACGATCAAGAACAATCTGATCAAAAATTGTGCATTGAACGGAATTTACGTCAATCCGGCCTCGGGCGGGACAATGTCTAATATGCTGATTCAGGGCAACAGCATCTATTGCGGCAATGGCGGATCGCAGCGCGCGATGACGATCTCAGACCGCAAATGTCTCGGCGCGGCGATTATCGGGAACAATATGTTCGGGATTGCGAGCGGCCGGGCCATTGTCTTTGAAAACACGACCACCGACAGCAACGCCTTTGTGAGCGGAAATACGTTCGAGGATTTCCTGTATCCGCTCACCATTTATCACGCCGCCCCGACCGTGGTCAACGATTTTGTCGCCACCGAAAACACCATGAAAGCCTGCGGCTCCCCCGGCGGCAACGCCTGGGCCCCCTCCACCGCCAACACCACATTCGGCCTCGACGTCATCTATCGTCGCAATTCCTACAATCAGGGCGTGCTTTCTGGGTTTGAGCCAATCACTTTGCGCGGGGCGCCTGTTGCCTATACAACGTCAGCAACGCTTAATTCGGCGCACATTCTTGCTGGCATTATTCAGGGGACTCATGCTGCGGGAGCGACGCAGACGTACACACTCCCGGACGGGCCTGTCATAGATTCAGTAATCACAATGAATAATCAGGTTGGAGGCGGCTTCAAGTGGTCGCTGATCAATCTCTCGGCTGGCGCCGCAAATACGATCACGCTGGGCGCTGGGGCCGCTCATACGGTGATTGGTAATTCCGTTGTCGATGCCGGGACCAGCGGGCGATGGCTGACAAAAAAGACCGCGGCGGCGACATACGTCACCTATCGGCTGGCCTAAAAATTGGCGCTAAGAAATGGCCCAAATGAAAAAAAACCAGCTTGGTATCTTCGGCATGATTGGCGCATCGAGTGAGGCCGGCGAGCCGTCTGATGCCGCCGCGAAGGCCTGGTCGCAGATCGTTGATCCGCGCCTCCCGCTACCGTGGGTAATCATGGTCATCGTCGCCGCCTCCTTCGTGTATTTCCAGCTCCAGGCGCTGAAGGAGACTGTGCTCGATTTACAGACGCTCGTGCGCGCTGGCGCGAACGCGGATGCTTCCCAATCGAAGGATATCGAGCTGATGAAACTACGCCTTCAGCTCCTGGAGACGGCAACATCCGATATGCAGCACGCGCGGTCAACCGAGAACGGCTCCCCGCAGCGGGAGCGGAGGCAATGACGATCACGCTGCTTCAGCTCGCGACAGCGACAGGCAGCGGCGTGGTGCACGCGCAATCCTGGCTCGCCTGGATCAATCAGACGCTCGATGCCTACGAGATCAGCACGGCGGCGCGGCAAGCCGCATTCCTGGCGCAGATCGGACACGAGTCGGCGGGCCTGCGATTCGTCTCCGAACTGTGGGGCCCGACGCCGGCCCAGGTCCGCTACGAACGCCGGTTCGAAGCCGCATGGCCGCCGGATGACGATGATGATCGGAACCTGCTCGCGTGGCGCCTGGGGAATGTGCGCCCTGGCGACGGGCGTCATTTCCGCGGGCATGGCCTGATCCAAATTACCGGGCGCGCGAACCATGCGCGCGTGCGCGATCGGCTGCGCGTGCGCTTTGGCGCTTTCATCGTGCCGGATTTCGAGACCGTTTCGGAGCAGCTCGCAATCCCGCAATGGGCCTCGCTTTCGGCCGGCGATTATTGGGATGAGCACCGGTGCAATGCGCTCGCGGACGCGGGGGATTTCCTGGGGATAACCCACGCGATCAACGGCGGAGAGAACGGCCTGCCGGACCGGCTCGCGCGCCTGGAGGTTGCGCAGAGGGCGCTGGCCTGATTCGACCGCTTCATTGAAGGAGAACGGAAAATGAAAGATCGCGAAAAACTGCTGATGCTCGTGCTTGGATTTGGCCTTTGGGCCGCCCTTGGCTATGTCGGCAAGGTGCCGCTCGATCCGCTGATTGCGCTGCTCCAGATGGGCCTGGGCGGACTGATCACCACCATGCTACAGGGTAGCCCTGCCCCGCTGCCCGCGGCGCCGGTTCCAGCCACGGCACAGGCCGGGTTCAGCACCACGGTATTCCTGACCATGCTGGCGGCCTGCGCGATGTTCCTGGCCCTGGCTAGCCTCGCTGGCTGCGCCTCGCTCACAGACGCCGGGCATGCGGCCTACAGCTTTGAACCGACGCTTGACGCCGCCGGCAGGCCGACCGGTGCCTGCAAGTTCTCGGCGGCGGACGGAAAGGAGTTCAGCTCGCGCAGCATCGTGGCGACCTCCAACGGCGTCGCGTGCCAAGTGATCGTGCAGGAGGGCGCCTCGACCGCATTCCAGGGGCAGGCGATCGCCGGGAAGGCGCTTTCCATCCTTCCGTCCTTCGCGCCGATCATGCTGCCGCCCGGGCCGGCGACGGTGGTCCCCCAGATCCAGGCGCAGCCAACGGGGCCGAAGCTGTGATCCGCGTGCTGATCTCGGCCGTCCTGGCGTGGCTCGCCTTCTGGTTTGGCCTGTGAACGCGCAGTTTTTGAGCCCGCTGCGCGTTGAGGAGGTCGACGACCACAGCAACGATGGCCGCGGCACCTGGCGCCTGATCGATCCGCTGATCTACCAGTCCGACGCGGCCGAGCGAACCATCGTGGTGCCGAAGGACTTCCTGACTGACTTCGCATCGGTCCCGCGGATCCCGGTCGCGTTCCTGCTGTGCGGCGACATTGGCCACGCGGCGGCCGTGGTGCACGACTTCCTCTACACGGTCCAGATCGTCCCGCGGATCGTCGCCGACGCCGTGCTGCGCGAAGCGGCCGAGCTGTGCGGCGTGCCGGCCTGGCGGTCCGAACTGATGTACCTGGGCGTTCGGATCGGCGGGGCCTCGAGGTGGGCCGAGCCGGGCCAGGATCAACTGCCGCACGTCGTCGCGACGCTCTCGGGGAGCCTGTAGCATGCCCCAGCAGGATGGCGCCAGCACCAACAAGGTAGCCCTGCAGCTCGCGCAGAAGTGGCGCCTGGACAAGCACCTGGACACCGACCCGACCCTGGCCGGCAAACACGATGGCAAGGTGCCGAGTCAGAAAGCGGTGAAGGCCTACGTCGACAGCCGCGAGGCGTTCCCAGTCGGCGCCGTGTTCATCGGCGTGGTGGCCACGAATCCGGCCACCCTGCTGGGCTACGGGACCTGGGCGGCCTTCGGCGCGGGCAGGGTGCTGGTGGGCCGGGATGCAGGGGACGCCGACTTCGACACGGTCGAGGAAACCGGCGGGGCGAAGACCAAGGCGATCAGCGCACACGCTGGCTCGGCTGTGGCGGACCACGCGGACCATAACCACGACTTCACGCCGAACGTGACGGGGACGACGAACACGTTCAACGGGACGGGGGCGGCCGCCGCCGTGGTTTCACTGAACAACAACACCTCGACGACGGCTGGGTCGAACGCGACCCTTGGCCACAACGTGACGCAACCGAACAACCACACCGATCTCAACGTGGTGCAGCCCTATATCGTGGTCTACATGTGGAAGCGCACCGCCTGATCTTTGCGCCAACGGTGCGCCAACGGATGCGCCAATAGCTACAGTTTCTGTAGCAGCATCTGGTGCCGGAGGCCGGAATCGAACCGGCACGGGTTTTACCCCGGGGGATTTTGAGTCCCACGCGCTTTGAGCACTGGCGCGGCCTGCGGGCGGATTTTTGGCGCAAAGAATTTCGCGAAGCCAAGAAAAAGCCCCTCTGAGGGGGCCTTTTTGCGCCTACGGTTTGGCGGGGGTCAGCCGAGGTTCGTGATCTTCCCGAGTAGCTTTCCGTCGGCGTCGCAGATGTGCGCCTCGCCCGCAGGGACACCGGGATCGGTGCGGAGCATCATCGCTAGGGGCGGCTGGTGGTCCTTGAACTGCTGCCAGAGGCCGATCATGAAGTCGGCCAGTTCAACACGTTCTGCTGGCGTCAGGCTCATGGAGGAGATGCCAGGCTCGTAGAACTCGCCATCCCAACCGTAGGTCACACGCAAGTCTGGACCGATGCCAAGAATTTCGCCGTGAGCGTAACGGGTCTTTCCTGTGGAAAAGGTAACACCATGCTCGTCGATGATCATCTCTTCACCTCACTGGTTTGGCCTGCTCTGCCTTGGTCCGGTAATGCCGCAGCGTGGTGGCCACATTGCCGTGCTGCAACAGCTTCTGGGCGTCCTCGGCACTGCCGGCCAGATCGGCCGCGTACTTGCGGCAGTCGCGCAAGATCATGCCCCGGATCGCGGTGGCCAGCTCGAGGTCGGACGCCTTCAGCGCGGCCTGTTCCCGGGCCATGGCGAAGCGATCGGCCAGCATCCGGTAGGATACCTCGCGCCCACTCGGCGCGGCCAGCAATTTCAGGTGCAGAGCCTGCTTGTTGGCCCGCCGGCGCGTGATCACGTCGGGCAGCACAGCCGACAGGCTGATGGTGAAGTCGGTCTTCTTGCCGGTCTTGCTGGCCTTCAGTCGCAGCTCGTCGCCAGGGGGCAGCGGGATGGTGCGCACGTCGGTGATCCGCATGCTGGTCGCGCTGGCCAGGTCCATGGCATCGCGCAGGATTTGGTCGCCCTGGGCGTAGATCGCGCCGAACATCTCGTCGGAGATCTCCCGCTCGCGGGCCCGCTCCGGGTTCTTCCACTTGCTGCGCTCCATGCCGGCGGCCGGCCAGGGCAACTCGGTCATCCCCTTGATCCGGGCAAAGTTCCAGATCACCTGGAACAGCGACATTTCACGGTTGGCCTGGGTCTTGCCCTTGCGGGTCTCCAGGTAGGCCACCAGGTGCCGCATCTTGACCACGTCCCAGGTGGTCTCACTGCCGGGCACGGAGAACTTCTGGCGCAGCTTGCGCAGGCTCTTGGTGTAGCCGCGCCGCGTCTCGTCGCTGGTGTAGCCGGGCAGTTTCTCGGTTTCCCACTGCTGGAAAGCCTCCTCGATCGTGCCCTTCAGCCGCGGCTTCTTGTTGTGCAATTCGTCCCACCGGGCCAGGGCCCGCGCGTGGTCCTTGCCCAGCCGGATGTCGGGTTTGCCCTCGGGCCGCATGTCGTACACGTAGTACACATAGGCCTGGCCGGACGCACCGCGGTAGACCTTCGTGCGAAGGCGCGGGTGCTTCGTGACCTTGGGCATCAGAAGGGGCGGTCGAATGTCGGTTCGCATGATGATACAAGCAGGGGTCGGCCCTCGATCCAGGACCGGACGTGCACCCGGCAGACGATCAGGCGGTTGCCGTCGCGCCGGTGGGGAATACCGTGATCCTTCAGCCACGCTTCTTGCCGGCCGACAGGCTTGGTGCCGGTCAGCTCGCGCAGTTCGTCGGGGCTGAAGAATTCGCTCACAGGGGGTCAGCGTCTGTCGGCGAAAACGTCTGTCCATCAGGCACCGACACGCCAAGGGCGCACGCCGGGGGGTCTTCGATCAGCACGTTGCGGACAGCGGCCAGCATGTCGCCGCCAAAGTGGTCGCGTGCATTGCAAAGCCTGCGGGTGAACTCACCCGGCGACTCCACGAACGGCCAGCGCTTTTCAGCGGTGCTGCTGGGCTTGCAGTGAAAATAGAAGCGGCTGTTGATGAACGTCAGCCCGGCCCGGCTCGGGTGCGGATCGTGCACCATTTCGCCTGTTTCGGTGTCGCCGATCACTGCATGGCTGGTGCCGCGCTCCGTCTGCCCGTTGATGATGTGCAGCAGTCGCACCTTGCCCAGCGACGGGTCGGGGGACGTGTTGACGATCAGGCCGTGCTCGACCTCCAGCCAAGCCACGCAGGCGTGCATCCAGTGGTGAATGCCGAGCAGGGGGAAGTGCGGAACTGCGTTGATGGACACGCCGAGCACGCCCGCGAGCGCTGCTTGGAAGCAGTTTCCCGGCACGTCGCCGCCCGCCATGATGGTCTGATCCGGGTATGTCATCCTTGTCCTCCATCAGACGGTTGCACGCCATGGGCGCGGTGGTGCGCGGCGATCATGCCTTCGATGCGCTCCCTCGCGCGCCGCTCGTTTGCGTCGTTGTGGGCGACCTCACTCCAATGCGTGTCGGTCAAGACGCAGAATGCTTCCGTGAACGACAATCCGCCGCGCTGCGCAAGCTGCTCCAGCGACTGGTAATGGTTGCGCTGCGCTTGTGCTGCATAGGGTGCGATGACGGCCCACGGCAGCCGAAATTCCGGGTGGCGCAGGATGGGGAAGAACTCAGCCATGTTCCGGTCCCTTCACGCCATCAATGCCCTTTTCGCGCATGAATGCCTCCGGGGTTGGAAACTTCGTCGAAGTCGCTGCTGGCAACCATGTCGAGGGTCTGCTGGGCCCAGGCGATCGCCTGTTCCTTGCCCACATCCGCGATCATTGATCCGATGCACGCACCGATGAACCCGGCGTAAAGCTGGCCCATATGCTGCGCCGTTGGCTTCGCTTTCAGCGTTGCCTCGCGGATCACCGGCATGCACAGCCGCGTGAAAACGTCTGCCCCGATCTGGACCGGAGGGCCGATAAACTGGTGCTTTTCACGCTTGCCCATCGTTGCCTCCGGGAGTCGGTGCCACGCCAGCGGCGAGTTGATGCAATCGCGCACTGACGCGCTGTAGCGTTCTGATGCAAACCGGGTCCAGATCGCCACCTTGCCCGTGCTCCACATCGGCCAGCACGCCGTCCAGCTCATAACCAAGCAGGCCGCAGACATGCTCGGGCGTTTTGGTGGTCGGTGCCACGCCATCCTGGGCGGCAGGAGCAGCGTCAATCATGGCCTCATACACAGCTCGTGCATCGTCAACCCAGAGCGAGGTGAGTTGTGTTCGCTTCCGATCAATGAGACAGTGCGCCCCGGCCGTTACCATTTCGGGCGTCGGACTAATCGGGGCCAGTTTCCATCTTGATTGGACTACCCTGGCGTCAGCAGCGATTGATGCGCGCTCTATTGGAGCCGCGAGCAGAGCTGATTCAATGGCCCCACAGTCACAATCTCCCTTCGGCATTGCCGGCTCGTTATGCACCGCGCAGCATGAGGTGTGCAACTCACCGCGCGAACAAGCAACGCAAGTGCAGTCGCAGCGCGCAAACGCCCGCCACACAGGAAGTCCGTCCTGTCGCCACTTGTCCGCTTCAAATTGATGGGTAGTGAGATACGTCTTCCCATTGTCAAAACGGGTTGTCCAACCAACGGCGGCGGCTGGCGTTTCCTGCGGCCTTGCTGCCGAATGAACCGTGGTGCAGCTCTGCGTTCCTCGCTCGCAGATGCGGCTCGAAAACTCGTCTACGTTGCAGGTTTCCTGCGGCCTTGCTGCTGCGTGGGCGAGTAGGGCGGCGACTGTTTCGTCAGCAAGTTGCCGCTGCTTCTGCTGCGTTTCGTCGGACTTCCTGTGCTGGCTGGTGTAGTCGCTGTCGGCCTGTTGCCAATACGTCTGCCCAAGCAGGAACGACCTATTCAGCGCCTTTCGCGTAGCTTCGATCAGCCGTTCGTGCTCCGCGAGCCACGCTGATGGCGTCACCGGCTCGGCCTGCGGGACGGCGTATTCTTGCCCAGCAAATGCCAGCACATCGCACTTCAAACACCAGACCACATTCCGCCCAACGATTTGCCCATAGTCACGCCAACTATGCTGCCAGTGCTCGGCCCGTCCTTGTTCTTCGCTCATAAAATCTCCTGTAAATCCAGTGTGTGCGCGCCGTCATTCTTCCTGCTGCACCTTCGGCGCCGTGACCGTGATCTGGAACTCGCGCGTCTTGAGCAGCGCCAGCTTTCCGTGTATGCGCTCGCTGACGTCCGGCGACTCGATCCGCAGCTTGATCTCGACGCTCCCACCCGGCTTGCCGCGGAATTTCCAGTTCGTGAGTTTGCAGTTCTCCAGTTCGATATTCGACTTCGGCCCGCCCAGACCGTGATCGAGCGTCACGCCGTAGCCGGTCAGCTCCAGGTCCCAGCCGAATTGACCGATCGCCTTTCCGATGCCGGTCAGCTCCGAAAAGATCGGGTCGATGCCGTCCAGCGTCGGGGCCGTGCCTTTGCTGAAAAGCGCGGAGCGCAGGCCGCCGTCGAACATGGTCAGCAGGTCGTTGCCCACCGTCATGCTGAAGAACAGGGCGGCGCCTGGATTCTCTTCGGGCGCGCGGTCCTTGTCGGACAGAACGCCGACGTCCAGGAGCTTGGCGGTGGTGGGTGTCTCAAGGTCGAAAGCCATGGTGCGGGTGCCTTTCTGGGCTGGTGGGGAATCGTTGTGTGCGGAGACTGGAAACGGCCAGGTGGGCGACGAGGAAAGCGGCTGGGTTGCGTCCGCCTGTGACGTACTGGGTTCGCTTGGTGCGTGTTCTTTAACGGGGGATCGGTCCTCACCGCCCCGGCTCGCGCCATGCAACCGCTTCGCCTCGTCGCCCGAATGGGGTCGCATGCGTTACTCGCCCTTGCTGATCGCGGCGTAGCGCTTGGACGCCAGCGCATTGAGCTGGGCCTGCTCGGCTGCGTCTTCGACGCGCGGGATGAGGGCACACGCCGCGTCGTATTCCACGGCGTTCTTCGCGGCGTTCAGATAGTCCCTGACGTCCTCGAACGTGAGGAACGGCAGGTCCGGATCGGCGCCCGCACTCGGCCCCTCGGCCGGCTCCACTTTCGGCGCTGCCGCCTTGGCCTTCAGTTCGGCGACCCTCTTCGCGTAGGCTGCGCGCGCGATGCCGATATCCGACTCGGAAGTGAGCGACTCGGCCATCGCGCGAGCCTTCTTCATGGTCTCGTTGTTGCTCGCCGCGGAGATCGCCGCCAGCACCTTCGTGACCGCGTCCGACAGCTGCAGCAGCCCGATCTCGTGCATCGCCTTGCGGCCCTTCGTCGCGGTGAGCGATACCTTGATCTCGCGCGGGATGTCGGACAGGCGCGAGATGCGGATGCCGCCCACGACCTCGCCGCCGAACTTCACGGACGGCTCGCAGTACAGCTCCATGCTCTTGCCGATCCACTGCCGGCCGTCCGGGCCCCACGCCAGGATGAGCACCTTGCGCATCGTCTTGCATGGCTTGAACGGCCGGCCCGGGTCGGCTTCGTAGTAGACGGACACCGGCTGGTCCTCGCCGCCGCCGGCGCGCACGTCGCTGACGGTCAGGATCATCGGGCCGCCAAGCAGCTGCTCGGAGTTGAGCTGGTCGCTGCGCGGGATGATGGTGCTGCGCAGGTCTTGGATATCAATCGTCGACATAGGAAACCTCCACTTCGTTGGATCGTTTTGCGTAGGCTGGGAAATCGAGCAGCTGGTGCCCGGTCCCATAGGACGGCCAGTGGTTCTCGCGCTGGCACCGCGCGTACAGCTCCATCAGTTCGCGCCGCTCGTCGACCGCCTGCGCCGCGATCTCGTCAGTCAGCACGTAGGGCACCGCGAGCACGGGCGGCTGGCTGGTGACGGCGCCCAGGACGAACGCCTCCACTTTCATTCCGGTCGCCTGCGCGAAGCCCGCGCAGTAGTGGGCGGCCTGGCGGTGATAGCCCAGGCGCGCGGCCGTGCGACCGAATCCGTTCGGCGATTCGTCGACCGTGCTCTTCAGGTCGAGCAGCTGCACGCTGCGCGGGCCGGTCGGATGCACGTGGTCCGGTCGCGCCTTGCAGTAGATGCCGGTGTCCTTGTCGACCCAGAAGACCGAGCATTCGCTGTAGCCGGCCGACAGCAGCCTGGACAGCTCTGGCGACGCCGCGATGGCCGCGAGCTGCATCTTCGTCACCGCGAAGTCTTCGGCCGGCACGATCTCGCGCGTGCCGACACCGTTCAGGAACTCCTTCCACCATTCCTTGGCGGCCGTGCTGCTCTCGTTGGACTTCGCGGAATTCCACTGCGCTTCGGTCGGCCGCCTGGGCGCGTCCTCTGGCACGAACACGTAGCGGGCTTCCAGCGCGTGCGGCTCCAGTTGCGCGCAGTGCGCCAGCGATCCGCACAGCATCGCGCGCGTCTGAGTCTTCGGCAGGCGGTTCTTCCAGTGCCAGGCAGAGCGCGCGAGCAGCGTCATGTCGGAGTTGGAGAACGCATCGACGGCGAGGTATTCCTCGAACGGCATGTTCAGGTGCAGACCCATCGGACGGTCGGTGATCATGGTCATTTGCAGATGCCCCGTGTGGTGCGCGCGGCGAGCTGGCCCGCCCGCTTCGCTGCCTTGTGGTCGAAGAACTGGAGCCAGATGTCCAGGTACGCGACGAGGTAGCGCAGGGCCGCCATCACGCGCCCTCCGGATGAAAGCTCACCAGGTGCGGCCGATCCGCGAACGGCCTGACGAGCAGGTTGCGCATGTCCAGGTACCGCACCGCGCGCAGGATCGCCTCGCGTGCAGCCAGCCGCAGCGAGTCGTCGGCGATCTGTGAGCCGGCTTCCTCGCTGACGTCGTACACCGGCCGCGTGAGTTCGGTCTGCGCCTCGATCGCGTAGCACTCGATGTCTACGCGGCAGGCCTCGTCGGCGATCTCGCGCTGCATGGCGAACAGCTGCTGTTCGCGCTCGATACCTTCGGCGCGGCCGGGGCAGTTCACATCCGGGCAGCTCGGGTCCTTGCAGCACATGCCGGCGTGCTGCTCGCACAGGGATTTGTCGGTGTTCAAATGAGCCTCCAAAGCGTTGCGACCAGCAGGCGCAGCCACTCGGGCACCTGCTTGGCCGGATTGAGAAGGGCGGTCTGCAGGCGGATCGCGTCGCCCTCGATGCGCGGCATGGGGCGCTGGAAAGCGCAGCCGATGCGCACCTTGCCGGTGTTGTAGTAGCGGGCGTTGCCGTTCACGGTCTCACCTCCAGCGCGGCCCGCAGCCACGATGCGCCGTGACTGAAGTTCCAGAACCAGCCGCCCATGTCGCCGGCCAAGCGGTCAGCGCGCGCCTTCTGCAGGAACTCGCGGGCCATCGTGCGCGGGTGGCTGATGCGCAGCTGGCGCAGGTCGAGCATCGTGCCGACGTGCCATTCGTCGCCGTCGCTCTCGCGCGTGGGCGCGTAGGTGCCTGGACAGAGGGCGCTCATGATGCGAGCCTCAGAATTCCGAAGTCGTCGACCACCGCGTGGCGCATCAGCTCGCCGGCCTCGAACACGCCGGTGTCGTAGGCCTGCTCCGTGCCGCTGCAGTTCTGGATGTGCACGAGGTAGCGTCCAGGCTTCGCGCATTCGTGCCAACGGAAGCAGACGATCTGCGCCGGAACCGCCGTGAAGTCGCCGGCCAT
>JAEHJW020002046.1_pt1 | contig 23418 bp, 32 predicted proteins | sample 9271431 | NCBI WGS metagenome assembly JAEHJW02 | reverse complement strand
CCTCGGTGGCGTCCCAGGTGGCGGCGTCGGTGGCGGCGCGGGTGGCGGCGTCGGTGGCGGCGCGGGTGGCGGCGTCGGTGGCGGCCCTGGTGGCGGCGTCGGTGGCGGCGCGGGTGGCGTCCCAGGTGGCGGCGCGGGTGGCGGCGTCGGTGGCGCCATTTTTCCGCAAGTGCCACACTCCCGCCGCGAATCCGCCAGCCAACGCCATAACCAACGGGGATGGCACCAGCACCACTCGCGGAAGCTTCAGCCCAGAGACCTCATACAACCTATAGATGGCCTGGGTGACCTCGTCGATGGATGCTGGTTCGGTGGACATGGCGTTGCCGATCCACTCTTGCACCACAGCGTCCATAGCCAACTTCTCTTTGGCGGTGATGCCGCCACCGGCAAAGTTGGGGCGACGAATAATTTTGGTCATGACTTGGACTCCTACATCTTCTAGATTGCGTTGTCGCCGCGAGCTTCGCGCAAGCGGTTGGTCAGTTCACGCGCAGCTTCTTGGCACTCATGCCGCAGGCTCTCCAGTTCCTTCAGCGGCATCGTCGCGGCAATGCGCAGGCACAGCTGCCGTGCGGTGCGCTCGTGGCGCTCGGCAGCATCGTAGTCACCGTCGCGCCGGCACTGGTCGGCTGTGTCGAGGCGCACACGCAGGGCACTGAGGGTGGATCCGACTGCACTCTTGCAATTCATCACCATGTGTTTGCCCTTCTGCTCTTTGCTCCACAATCCTTGGCTGCCTTGGTGATGCCCCAGAGGCTCTTGTAGCCAGTCAATGACAAGCAATCCTTGACTGGAACCCCAGCGACATATAGCCATGCAGCCCACCCCTTCCGAATTCGCTTCATGGCTGGGCAGGTTTTCACAAGGCTCTTGGCCGGCCGACAATGGAATTTCGGATTGCACCTCAATTTACACATTGCCCCTCGCAGCAACCTACAGATCCATCAGCACTCGGCTCTTCCCAACCGCCCAGATCAACCAATCCAGCGTCAGGTTGGTGGGGCGGGTGGTCGACAGCTCACGCACATTGGCGACAGCGGACGGTGACATGGCGAACCCACGTGCACTCCCGATTTTGGCCGCTATTGCAGCGTCGGTCATCCGGCTGGCCTGGAGCAGAGCAGCAACCTGCTCCACCCAAGGGTCGACCGCAATCGCCTAGGGCTTCGGGTCCAGGCGATTGCGGCGGTGGATTGCATTGACGGCCATCAGGATCAGCCCTTGGTGGTCGGGTTGAGAATAATGACATTGCCGTGGGCGATGTCCCAGGACAGGTCATTGGCCCTGCCGCCGGCCTTGATGTAGTCCTCGTAGGTCAGGCCCGGCTGGGCGATCACGATCGCCATGGAACGGAAGCCGAAAGACCCCGCCTTGCGCGGATTGCCGAGCTTCAACACCTTATCGGACGGGTGGATGGTGCGGCTGGCGTGCTGGCTCACCTTGCCGGCATGGCCGGCGTGGCTGGCGTGCTGGCTCACCTTGCCGGCATGGCCGGCGTGGCTGTCGGAGGCCTTCTTCGGCGCCGCCGGGGCCTTGGACTGGGTCGGGCGCTTCTTCGGCGCGGCGGCCGGATTTTCGGCGTTGTCGGGAGTGGGCGCTTCGAGAATGCTGGTGATGCTGCCCTTCTCGACCGGCAGCTTCTGAAGCTCGGCGAACAGCCGGCGAGCACCGACAGCCCTAGTCTCGAACTTGCTGATGTGTCGGTCGTCCGGCACCAGGAGATTATACATCTCCACCAGCGCGGCCGAGGTCATGGCGCTCTTGAGGAGGCTGTCCTCGGTGGTGATGAAGATGCCGTCGTTGCCGTGGTGCGCAGCCTCCTTCATGGAGGGATAGACGGCGACCTTGGGGGCTTCCTTGCCTGTGGTGGTCAGCTTGTAGGTGGTCATCGTCCTGCTCCTTAGTGTGAACCTCAACTGTCCCTATTAAACGCCAATCTGCCAGAAAAGAAAACGGAATTCGCACACCAACTGCAAGATTCTTCAGCACTCCAAAAATCTCCAGGAAAAACAAAGGGCGCAGCCCGTTTTCACAGGCTGCGCCCAACGTCAACGCTGCCCAGAGGATGGGGTCAGGTGGCGATGACGTTGCCCTTGCTGATGTCCCAGTCCAGGTCGTTGCCCCGGCCACCGGCCTCCTTGAAGGCCTCCCAGGTCAGGCCCGGATTGCTGCGCACAATCTCCAGCGAGTGCCAGCCATGGGAGCCCGCCTTGCGCGGGTTGGCATTCGCCACTTCCGGCGAAGGGGTGAGAGTCTTGCCCGAGAATTTGCTGACGCGACCAGCCATGATTCGCTTTCCTTCTTCTGATGCGATGCAGATTAGCATCATTGTTCATTTCTAATTAAACCCCCCAAAGGCCCAAAAGGAAAGTACTATGACGACCGCAGCTTCACTGAGTTGTCAGCAGCTCTACATCGATTCTCCGAATAGATCCCCCGGCTTCTTGATGTGCTTCAGCAGGGTCGGGATGTCTTCCTCGTTGATGACTCTCTGCCACTCGGCATTGGCATTCAGGACCATATATTGCAGCCGGCCAGCCACTTTGACCCTTTTAGGATAAATCAAGGCTCCAGCATCCCGCATGGCCTTGCGCAACTCATAGTCGCTGTCGAACACCCGCCCCTGGACTGAGGATCGCACCCATGCCACTAGATCCTTCATGGTGATGGCTATCAACTCGTCCAGGTGATTGATGGCCTCTGCCAGATCTGCCACCTCCGACTGAGCCTCTGTGCGGCTCTCTGCGATCAGGTCCTTCTTGCGCAGCGTCATCGGTGCACGGTCGCCCGGCATCACATAACGCCCCAACTCAGACGGCATGTGCTCTGCCCAATATTTGATGATGCTTAATCCGCCACCTTTGAGCCAGTTATGCAGGGCCTCGAACCGTTCTCGTGGCCAGCGCACTTCAGTGACCTCGGGGTAGAACCAACGCCGATCGTCCTCTTCCATGCGCAATGCCCGCAGGGAGTTGGAGCACGCGAAGATGTGGCACCAGTTCTCGATGGTGTAACGCCGTTGGTATTTCTGATTGACCTCCACCTGGGTGTCGGTGATGATTGATTTCAGCCGGTTGTAGGCCTTCCAGCTATGGCCGCTATAAATTTCGTTGACTATCACCAATCGCTTGTTGGCGCTCCAGTCATTGAAATCTGATTGGGTGATAGTCAGCTCGGTGGGGTAGCTGACATTCTGCGGCCCTACCAGCGGCGCCAGGATGGAACTGCCAAGCGTGGTCTTGCCAACTCCCTGGGTCTCCGATACCAGCAGCAAGCCATATTCCATGCGCAAATCCGGACGCGCAATCAAGGTGGCGCACCAGCGCAGCACCTCCTTGCGCTCCTTGGGATTTGGGAACATGTAGTCGATGAAGTCTAGGAATGGCTTCGGATTGCCTTTCTTGGACTTGATATGGGTTGGTGTGTGGAGATTGATGGCTGAGGTGGTCTTATCAGTTACCATCTTGCCTTTCTCGTTTGGACGATAGGCCAACCGAACGCTGCGGCCGCGATAGCTTCGTAACAGCAACTTGCTGACAGCATTGGTGTGGCTGAAGGCGGACAGCATATTGTTCATGATCTGTTCGTTACGGACGATGTCTGGCATCTCGATGCACACAAATAGGTCAGCCTCTTCCGCATAGGCCCACATGTCCTTGAATGTCTCTCGCAGTGCAATGGAGGGTTTGCCCTTGGGGTTCGGGACCAGATCTGTGGCCCATGTGGCTGGGTGAAGGCAGCTCTTGAAGCTGGGTCCGATGTAGTGCTGTGTGCCCTCTAACTCCTTGAACATGTGTTGCGGCCAGGAATCAGCCATATCGAACGATGCTGGCCACTCATTGGTGAACTGGATGTGAAATGTGGGAACCTTGAGGTGATAGGCGATGGAAGAGACCGCCGCCACGCCAGGGGCATCATTATCGCTGACGATATAAGCCCGCTTGACACCCTCCTTCAACAGCACAGACCAATCAGTGCGGTGCGGGGATAAGGCGCCTCCGATCCATCCGATATGGGCTGCTGCCTGCAGCTCTTCTCCCCAGGGATGACCCATCAGCTTCTGCTTCTGTTCATCGGTTTGGGCCTCCACCATCCGGCGCATGGCGCGCGCCGCTTTGGCACCTTCATGGATAAAGACTGTGGTGTGCTGCTTGAGCTGTTCGATCCCCCACAGCGGCAGCGGACCTTCCGGCTCCATCTTTCGCCACTGGTCATCGTCCCAGTAGGTATAAGGGATGTAGGACTTCTCCCCCTTCACTTGCTTGCGGAGTTGGAGCATCACGATGTTACCATCCGCATTACGGAATTCGAACACATCATCCGGGTCGGCCTGCTCCAACTCCTTCGGCAGGTTCATGGCGCGCGGCAGTGGCTTCAACTCCGGAAATCGCACATTGGCGAACTCTGTCGTCAGAGCTGCCTGCTCTGCTGGCGTCGGGCTATATTCATCCGGGGCAGTGACGCTGCCATCTTTTTTGAAGCGGATCACAGCGATGTCGCGCCAATAACTGCCGTGGATCTCTTTCACCACTGCTGTCTTGAGGCTGCGCGGCTCGGCGCCGATGCGCGCAAGATAGCCGCGAGCAGCAGGTATGTCAGTGAGGCTGCGAACAATACCAGACATTATTGTTGTTCTCCCCTGAGTCCAATTCAGTCGTCGATGTCGCCGATGTACCGCGCCATTGTGATGCGCAGCAAGCGGAAATTCTTTCCCATGTTGCCCTTGACCGCGTACATGGCCTTCCCAACCTTGCCGCGATCTACGATTTGTTTACCTACCTGCTCGTAGGCGAAACGGTCCACCTTTGCCAAGATGACGTCTGAGTCATCTCGAATCTGCAGGTTGAGGCTCTGGGTGGGGCCATTCAGCTTATAGCCACGCTTGGCCACATTCACAGCCTCATTCTCGTCGCGCGGGGCGATCTTCGCCATGACCACGAAGCCTACCAGCCCTACCTGCTCTGTCCCGTTGCAGTCCATCTGCTTCAATGGGGTGGGTGGAGTGTAGATGTTGCGGGTTGCCGGGTCTGGCAGCAGCCTGGCGAAGGCTGTCTTGATCGGGTACAAATTGTCCAGTGGTGTGCGCGGATTGGACAGCAGCTTCTCAGCGCGTGCCGGCAGCGGTTCGCCCCGCGCCTTGGCACTCATGATCTGAGAAACTAGCTTGGGGCCGATGCCGATGACGTTGCTGAGCGGTCCGACTAGGGTGCGCTCGCCATTCACCGTTCCGACCACCCAACGGTCTGTGGAGGCGTCCTTGTCCACCGGCACATAGCCAACGCCCTCACCAGCCAACTCCCGCAGCAGCTGGATCTGCTTGGCTGGGTCTGATTCATGGGTCAGGCTGGCAGCAGCGAACTCCAGAGGGTGGTGGGCCTTGAACCATGCACACCAATAGCTGATTAGGCCGTAGGCGACGGAATGGCTCTTGTTGAAGCTATTATGCACCACAAAGTCATTAGCCAGGAAATTGTTGTGTGGATAAGGCATCTCCACATCATACGTCATCTCTTCCATTGGTGAGGAAATGCTGATGATGGTCGCTGGTTTGATTTGGCAACCAACTGCATGCGCAATGGGGCGAACTCCTATTTCTTGGTGCAGTCGCTTGTGACAGGATCGACAAACCCCTGCCAGATTATCCATCCTGTGGTTCCTGTGGTCTCCATCCAGGTGATGGACCTCTTGCACTGCCCCGCCACACCGAATGCAAACTGCATCTCTCTCTATCACCTTAATGCGGCTACCGCGCTTCCCATTGAGGAATTCACCGCCAGTCTTTTCTATCTCGCGCCAATTGTGTCGGCCTGAGCCTGTTCTGGTCTTCCTCTTTCGCTCAGTTGGACGAACCTCGCCCCTCACCATCACCTGAGAGCCTACCGCTAGATCTTGAAGTTGATGGAATGTCCCGTCGCCCCCAAGAAAGGCATGATCGAGGGTCGTACGGATGGAATGCCCTTGATCAGTTTTGACTTCCCATGTGGTTTTAACCCCTGATTTGATGATAGACATCATCGGATAAGGGCGGAGGCCGACGCCATCCCACATGAATGCTTTCCTGGCCTTCCAGCTTTTTCCGCCCCCGAGGGTTCGTCCCTGCACTTCATATAATTCTTTAATGGTGAACTCATTCTGCGGGAAGAATTGATTTGGGTACGGATTGCGCAGTGTGGTTTCGCCCGATATGCACCAGGCCCCATATGCACATAAATCATCCCATACCTTATTCATGATCTCGGGAGGGATGCCCTTCTTGGCAGCACCTGCTTTCCATTTGTCGCCATATTGGTCAAAGTATTCCTTGCCAAGTGACTTCGACATGGCCTTGCGCAGGGCAGTGACGTCTTCCCATGACAGATCGCCAATGTCTCGCCCGATCTGCATAACCTGCTCCTGCATCACAACAATGCCTTTGGTCTCCTTGAGATAAGGCTCAAACACAGGGTGCGGATAGGTGATCGGAGATGTCCCGATCTTGCGCTTTACCCATTCATTGGCCCCACCAGAGGCCAGCGGCCCTGGCCGCGCCAGGGCGGTTATGCTGATGATGTCTTCGATATGATCGAATTTGATCTGCTTGGCCAGGGATTGCAGCGCCAGCCCGTTGAACTGGAAGATGCCGGCATAGTGCTTGCTATTCAACACCTCGAAGGCAGCCACATCATCCAGCGGGATGGTTTCAAGGAAGCCCAGTGGCAACCCTGCATCATCCATGGCATCCTGCAGCACCGAAAGCTGGGTGAGGCCAAGGGCATCAATTTTCAATAGGTCAAGAGTTTCGGCGTCCTTCTTATCGCAATGAGTGGAGCCAGTGCGACTGTCCAGTGCGACATATTCTTTGACTGGGCGATCGGTGAGCACGACGCCTGCAGCATGTTGGCCGGCATGGCGTGGGTGGCCCTCCATGCGCTGAATGATGCGCAACTCTGGATATTTCTCGATCGCCTGCCGCCCGGCTGGTGTCTGGGTGAATGTGTCTTCCAGCGTCTGCTGTGCCCGGCTGTCGCCCGAGGACCGCTCAATCAGGCTTTCGGCCACAGGTGTCAATTCCCAAGGGGCAATGTCTAGGGCTGCGCCTGCCTCTTGCAGCGCCGATCGTGGCTGGTACATGGCCACAGTTCCGAGTCGCGCCACATGGTCGCGGCCGTATTTCTGCTCCATATACTCGAACACTAGATGGCGCCGGTTGTCGCTGAAGTCGATATCGATATCGGGAAGAGAATTATCATAATATAGATAAGAGCTATTTCCGACGGGTTTCTCATCAACAATGCCAAGGCAATAGAGTGCCAAACAGGAGAAATCTGCAGGCAGCTTGCTCCCTTTTTCAAGCAAAGATATGACCAGCGCCTGGAAATCCTTATTGGAAATCACAGCATGCCATTCGTCTGCAAATGCCATTTTGTCAAATTCATCCACTCGTGATTGGATGAGTGCGCTTTTAATATTATTGAGCATTCTTCACCCGATTGGCTGCATCTCGACGAAGTGTATTGCCTTTCATCCGCTCAGAAAGAGCTTTCCTGACCTCTGGGTCTGACGCGCGTCTTTTCGCTGATAGCGACTTTTCAGTCGAGTTTCTTCGCTCTCTTTCTTCCCTTTCTTGTTCTGATTTCCGATCTTGGCTGCAGACATTTAGCCCTTGTTTCTGAGCTTGCCTTCTTTCCGACCCGGATCTTGTTGCCGATCTTCGCGGCACTTTGCCTCTGACGTATATTCAGGTTGCGATCATAGATGTCTTTGGTGTTCTGGCTCGCAGTTCCGAGATAAAGATGTTCTGGATTGATGCACCATGGATTATCGCATGTGTGGCACACAATACCTTCTTTCAAGGTGGCTGGCGTTCTTGGCAATGGCGCCACATTCAAATGGTAAGACGGTCTGTTTGCTTTCCAGCCTTTCCCTTCAAACTTGACCGAAGGGCGTCCTTCAGTCAAAGGGCCTGCGATCTTTCGAAGCCCACTCGCTTTCCTCCAAACAGCCAGGCACTTCTCTATCTTAACGAAATCAACAGGAAACTTCATCGCAAGCCTCCTTGAGCTTTTTCACCCAATCCGATTTATAAAACCACCCGCCTCTATTTATGTCGATAAACCTTTCAAACAACAGATCGAATGGGATGGGATCGATTGTGGTGATCTCAAGCAAATAGCAAACCAGCGAGCCGCAAGATGATCCGCGCGCCGGACCAACCACCATGCGCTGCCGCGCCCATCTGACCAAATCCCCCACGATGTAGAAATAGTCTTCGAATTTCTTCAGCGCAATCAACTCAAGCTCGCGCTCCAACCTAGCAGCATACACAGGGTCGGTGAGATCCACTCCCAGCTTCTCTGCCCCCGCCCGGCACATAGCCTCCAAGGACATCGGCTTTTCCGGCACCACCAGGGAGCCCTTTTGGATGGTCGCCCGGTGCCATCCAGGGAAGGCCGCACCGTTGGCTGCGGCAGCCGCAATTACCGCCTCCGGTGCCCGCCGTACAGCCGCCCGCCATTCGTCCGGCGAAAGGATGTGCTGGGGGTAGCTCTGGGTGCTGGCATTGCGGCCGCAAATCACCTCATAGAGCGCCATGTCGCCTTCATTGGGGTAGCGATTGTCGCTCGCGCTGATGAACTGGTAGCCAGCCTCAACTGCCTGTTTCACCATGCCCGGCATCGTGGAGGGTGCCAGGGAGAAGAACAGGTCTGGCCGGGGTGCCATCTTGTCCAGCAGCGGCCGGTGGCCGGTCAGGATAGTCACTCCTTCCGCTGTCATAGCCTGCTCGTAGGTCAGCAGTGGGGTGTACCGGAATTGCTGCGTGGCCTTCTCCAATAGGTCATGGAGGGGGATCAAGCTATCCTTGGCGAAGAACGACCAATAATCGACAATCGGCTTTTTCTCGTTGACACTGGCTGTGACCGCCAGCTCCACTCCGTAAACCGGCTGCAACCCCTTCTTCTCGGCCAGCTTGCGCCATTTCACGAAGCCGAAAGTGGAGGCTGTGTCGCTGATGGGTGCACAAGGGGCGCCGATGGTGACCAACCGGTCCATCACCTCTTCGATCTTGCCGGCTGCAGTGCGGAAGGAATAGCCAGTGCGGATACGGGTGTTCATGCATCGACCTCCTGCCCCGTCACAGGATCGCGCCCCTGCAGCGCCCGGCTGGTCCAGATGCCAAGGTCCTGCAGCAGCGCATCCATTCCTCCGCCGACCTTACCGCGTCCGACGAATGACACCTCAACAGGGTGACCGCTCTCTGGGCAGTAAGCCACCGTCATATGAATGACATGGTGACCAGAGACTTGCCCATTGAAGTCGACCACCTCATGGCGAAGCTTGAAATTCTGGGACGGGAGGCGCCGGGCGGTTTTCATCAATGCAGCTCCTGCCTGAACCACACCACATCGAAATTGCCGAAGTCGCCTTTGATCTTTCCGATGGCATATCGATTTTCGAATGCACTACTGGCATAAGAATTACTTCCGACGATTTCCCCATCCTTGTCGATCATCAAAAAGTGAAGATAACCCGTTTCCTCAGTCCTATCTGCAACGCACAGGAAAAATCTCTCCTTGGCATTGCGACCTCCCTGTGCCTGAAAGATATAGCCTTGCAGACTTTCCTTCAGAACTTCACCAGGGGCCTGGGCTGTATTGATCAGAGGCATCAGATTTCTCCCCTATTCACCAACTCAAAGTAGCACTTGGCCAGTGACCGCACATCGGTTTCCGCCCGGTGAGCACCTTCGAACGCACACCCGAACAACAACTCATGCAAGGCGATAAGTGACAACCGATGGCCTTTTAGGTGTTCTGTAGCCTCCACAGTGCACAGCCGGTCTGCCGGCCATTCGATTCGTCGATCCAAGCGCGCAAATTCATAATCGATCACAGCCTTGTCATAGCTGAGGTTGTGAACCACGACTCGATCCACACCAGCGATGAATTCCTCGACAGTGTCTGCCAGCTCCTTGAATGCAGGCTTGCCAACCAGCATTTCATCCGTCAGGCCGGTAATGCGCTTCACCTCATCTGGGATAGGAAGGTGATGACTGAACATCTGGTTGAGCATATACTGCTCGACCCCAGCCTCATCGAACACAATGCCACAGAACTCCAGAATGAAGGGCTGCTTGTTCAGCTTGCGCGCGCTGTTCTTGACCAGGGCGGTGGTCTCTGTATCCAGGAATAAGATGCGCATCATCACGACGCCTTGCAGGAATGGCACAGACAGCCTTTCCGGCCACCTTCCTGGCAAAGGTCACTCGACTGTTGGGCCTTCCGCGCCTTGTCCAGAGCTTCCTTGAATGCATCCATGGCCGAAAGGGCGACGGTGCCAGAAGTCAGCACAGCCACCACATCGCCATTGAACAGGATGCGCTCGCCGATGATCTTGATTCGATTCATCGCATGCTCCTCAGACTGCACGCGTCAACTTGGCTGCTTGCTCACATGCATCCAGCCAGGCCTGATTGTCCAGATCCTTCAGCATCATGGCATAGACTGAAAGATCATCCAGGCTGTCCATGTGGCCGCCGTTGCTGAACTGCTGGCAGTAGCGAGTGATCTTGCCGACCACCTGCACCAGGCAGGCAATGCGATTGAGGTCCGTTGCATCCTGAATATCGATCGGCTGGTCTCTCAGCAGAATAGCCAGGATCTCCCCTATCCGCTTGTAAGTGTCCTTGTAGACCTTGTTGCGCTCTTCGAACAAGGTCGCTTTGGAGATCAGCTCCTGTGCCACGAAAGAAAGCGGTTGATTGGTCATGATCAGTAGTCTCCCTGTCTTGCTTGCAGCACCGTTAGACCATAATCCCGCAGCCCCTGCACCACCTTGTCGCGATCATCGAGGCAGAACAGCACACTGCTGAGCACCTGCTCCTTGCTGCCGAAAAACTCCTCCAGCAGCTTGATCTTGAGCTCGATGTCCGGACAGAAGTCAAATGGCGGCCGCATCAAGATTTCATCGGCCAGGACATCATGCTCCTGCAGCCATTGCATGGTGGCTGGTCGCACAGTTGCATCGCGCCCAGTGACGATCAACACTGAGAAGGTGTCAGCCAACAGCTGCACCAGGGCCAGAACGTCCTGGAACGGCTTGTCCTTGTGGCAGGCTGCATGGAACTCGTCCCATTTGCCTGCCTGAGCCAGATGCACCCGGTGGTCGCAGTTGCAGAGGGTGCCATCCAGGTCAATGACCACCCATCCTTTGTCTGGGGCTTTGTCTGGGGCTTTGTCTGGGGCCTCCATCTTCCTACTCCTTCTTCAGCAGGTCAGCCGCCTTGGCCAGCTTGCCGGTCAACCCCTTGTACATGGCGCCTTGTTCTCCGCCGACCGCAGCCAGATCCTTGGCCACTTCCTCGATCAGGTTGATGGCGAGGCTATCCTTGGGGGTGAAGAACTCCTGCGCCCATGGCCAGACCTTCAGCAGCTCCGCCTTCATGGCCGCAACCATCTCGCGATAAGGGCCTTGCACTCGCAGACTGTCGCGCGCCCGCACAAGATCCACGAAGGCTCGGAAGTTGTACTTGCAGAGGATGTTGCAGTGGACACCGATTGGCAGAACATCGCGCGCATCCTCCAGCGTCATGCCACCTTCGACCAGCTGCTGATAGTCATCGATGGAACTCTGCATGGCTGTGTCGAACCAACCTCCGCGCGCATCCCAGGTAACATCCCTCATATCCGTCACGCGCTGGGACTGCATGGCATAGGAGGCGCTGCGGGTACGCGTCACCTGCTGCGCGGTGGCGCGGCTGATGCCCTGGACACTGAAGGTCAGGTCCACGAATTCCAGTGAACTCGGGATGGTGGTGGCCATGTAGGCCAGCTCTTGCAGAATCTCCAGGTCCGGCTTGCGCATGAAGGCATCCAACCCATCCGGCGTCATCTGAAGCCGAGTGTTCTTGGTGTAGGCCAGGATCTTGCCGGCGAACAGCGGATCAGGATGACCGATGCCGGTGTAGTTGATCAACGAAACTTGCATGACGCTCACCCCTTCCTATGCTGATAGTTGCCATTGCTGATCATGCCCTGGATGACGCGGACATCATTGACCACATCATCCAGCAGCAGGCCAGGCCTCCAGGTAGCGAACCGACCAAGGGAATAGATGCTGAACTTGTCAGTTGCCCACATCATGAACTTCTTACGCAGCCGCTCATCGATGGGCAGGATCTTGGCATAGCGTTGTCGCTTCACCTCCGGGGTGCCGATCGCACACTTAGGATCGATGCCGAACGGGTAGAGGGCATCGTAAAGCAGCTTACGAACGCCGCCAGTGCAGGATTCCCCAGCCATGGATTCCTGTAACGCAGCAACATCCTCTGGCGACAGCCCTGGCTTGGGGCATTCGATCACCAGCTTATTGCCTGTGATTGACACCCGTCCGAACTCGCGCTCAGGGTTAGGGACATACAAGGTGATATACAGGTCGATGGAGGGATCCAGCTCCACCGAGATGTTGAGGCCGTCACAATAACGGAATTCTGGCTTATCTTCCCAGCCCAGGAGTTCCATCAAGGCTGGCATCGGCATGGTGCTGATGATTGGCTCCGAGTCTGCAACACGAGCAGCCAAGCTACGATCAGCAGCATAGTCAAATAGCACCTCCACCGGCCGCCGATCGTACAGCAGCTGCACAAGGTCAGGCGGGGCGATGAAGCGGGTCTCCAGCTCCCCAGTTGCCGACAGCGATGACCGCAGAGCGTAGGTGCCGGTGGACTTCTTGGAATAAGCCAGGGCATCCGCCACCAGCCCGCGCCATGGAATCACCGACTTCATCACATTGACTGGCTTGAATGGCACCCCGATGGTGTTGCCAACAATGTCCGATCGAAACCGCAGCAGGGCGCTGTGGTTGTTCGGCAGCGAGGGGGCTGCCTCCAGGATGGCCTTGCAATCCGTCCGCAGCATTGCCGCAGCCAGCAGGCCGGCCATGCCGGCGCCAACGATTATGGTCATGACGATTGCTCCACATCCGGGATAGAATCATCCCGGAAGGCGGACGGTCGCAGAGCCTCCTTGATCTCTTTGAACCTCGCATCCTCTTCCGTGTCCATGGCAATGCCATCAATTGCCAGGAGGGGATCCACCTGCCGCAGCAGACCGGTGAACACCTTGGCGATGCCAGTTTCATCGGCGACCATGGGATGGGACCAGTTGACCCGATTGGCCATCCGCGCCATCACAGCCCCCAAGGAGGCTGGAGAGATGGTATAGCCCCGCCGCAGGAACTTGGTCACTCGCAGCATAGAGCCGCCGGCATCCTCATTTCGTGCAGGGCCGGTATAGGTCAGGCGCTTGGCAGCGAGGTCGGAATAAAAGCGGTCGGAGCAGAGGCTGCGCCAGTTGAACGGATCACCCTCGCCCTTCGTCGTTTCCGGCCATGCCATGGCCTGAGCCACTGTGAAATCGAAGGACTTGATCACCTCCTCAGGGCAGGTGAATAACCAGCGGGTGATGAACTGGACCGGCTTCCGCCCCTTGGCTGCGACAGTGATCGCATTGCGCGTTTCCACCACCTTGACACCCCATTTGGCCGCCAGACGCTCGGCTGCATCATGCAGGATTTCCTTGGTTGGGCCGAACAAATCAATGTCCTGGACCTCTTCCTTCGCCACATTGGAACGGAGGAAGCCCCCCGCCACCATCAGGCGATAATCCGCCATCAGCTTGCGCAACTCGCGCGGCAGGAAGCGGACGGCGTAATGCAGATCTTCGATCAAGAGTTCAGCCATGATTGCCCCCTATGCCTTGCGCTTCGGCAGTGTGATCTTGGCCACAGTGCCTGCGAACAAGCCCAGCAGTTCCAGCGGGATTTCCTCGCCCTTCTCCAGCCGCTCGCGCGCCATGGCCTGTAGGGTGGAGGCATGCACCCCGCTTTCCATCAGCACACTGTAGCCACGCTCCCGCAGCTCGGATGCCAGGCTCAGGGCCTCGTTGTGCTGGCTCTTGCTGAATGCCAGCTCCATGGTGGTCTTGATCAGGGGCGCTGCGTCATGGCCCTCCAGCCACTCTATGGCCTCCTGCCGCCTCTCTGCGTCCTTAGGGAGCGAGCCGCTGACAAAGCCCTTGATCTCCACCTTAGAGCCAGCCAAGTCTCCCCAGGAGGCATCGCCGGTCCAGCTGCTGCTACCGGCAGAGGCCAGGGCCTCTGGCAGCTTCTTCTGCTTCAGCTCCAGCAGGGTGGTCTTCATGTCCTTCAGCAGGGTTTCCTGAGCTTCGACTGCCGCTTCCAGCTCCAGCGCCTCGCGGATGAGGGACTGGAGCCCTTCGGAAAGAGCGGCAGGTTGCCCCGCCGCCTCCCGGAACATGTCCGAGGCGTCCACCTACATGGCCCCAGATTCATGGTCGATGATGGTGCCGCCGGCATCGTCCATGTCGCGCATATCGGCCTTGGCCTCGCCGGACTTGATCTGCTCCCGCAGGCGCAGGACCTGCTGGAACATGTCCTGCCAGCCCTCGATCTGCTCCAGCTGAGGACCGCGTTCGATCTTCCAGCCGAACCAGGAGCCCTCGGCATTCTCCTGCGCGATGGTACTGAGCTCGTAGGCACGGTAGAACAGCGGCGGGTTGAAGGTTCGGCCCTGAGAGTCACAGACCTTCTCGGCCAGGGACAGATTGAGCCACTTCTTGGCTGCCTTGAGTTGGGTGCTGCCCATCGGGATGAAGGACAGTTGGCCATCGCCGCTGAGATTGAGGCCGAAGAACTGTGCCGTCTCGGCCACGTAGTTGCCGTTGGGCAGGATCGGACGGCGCTTCTCGTCCGGTGTGGTATTGGCCAGGATGCCATCGTCCAGGTGGATGGCAGCCAGCCCCCTCTTGGTGGCTCGCGGGTACCATTCCAGCCAGACCTTGGCATAGTGCAGCGGCAGGAACAGCAGCGGTTCCGGCAGCAGCACGCCGGTGCCGATGTCGCAAATCTGGCCCGGTTCGGCACCTTCGATGTATTCGGACTTGTTGCGCTGCACCTGCGGACTGAGAGCCTGCAAGATGGAGATGCGCGGAATCAGGATGTCCTTGGTGCTGACATTTTCCATGCCGGCGCCCGCATGAGCGGAGAATATGTCCGCATGAGCGGTGGCCGGCACCTTGGAGCCAGCGAGGACGACCTGATTTTTCGGGGGTTTGGTATCTTTTCTCATGACACTCCTTTTCGCCTGCTTAGACCCTGCCATTCGGGTCGCTTTTGAGGCCAGGGACTAGCTTGCCTGAAGTTTTTGGAAAAAGCTTCAACTTTTCTCTTTTCTTTTTCAGAATGCATGGAAACGGCGGAAAGGCTGGGGTGACAGCCTGTTGCGGATGACAGTAATCAGGACCAAGTCGTTCGCGCTATGGCGCGTTGATTGATCCGTCACAAAATCCTCCACCATCGCAATAAATCTGTTTTCTTTTCGTACAGGATGGGCCATACTATCCTTAGTTGAACCGCGATGGTGGAGGTTGAGATGCGCGTCGAATTCGACCTAAAGGTCATCAAGAACTTTGCGAACACAGCTCGGGCGGAACAGGCCTTGAAACAGGCATTCGACCCTGAGTTTTTCAGCGAGTTCGAATATTTCTTCGCCATCCAGGATGGCCGCATCATCCCGGTGATTCGCTGCCGGCCGCACCAGCTGCAGCATGCGATCGTCTTCGCCAATGCAAGGTTCTATACTACCAATTAGAGCCTTTGCCAAAACACAAAGCCCCGACTCAGCGATGAGCCGGGGCTTGAAGGGTCAGAGGACTAAGTTTTCGTCGCCAACCACAGGAGATTGAAATGTCAGCGCAAATTGAGACGATGGCCTACGCCGGCGAACTTCCCTGGCACGGCCTTGGCAACAAGGTCAATGCCGATGTCACCATCGACGAAATGACCGTCCAGGCGGGCCTGAACTGGACCGTCGAGCCCTGCGACATGTTCGCCAAGATCGGCGATGAGATGATCAAGGTCTCCCAGCGCAAGGCCATGGTCCGCAGCACCGATCACAAGGTGCTGACGGTCGCCGGCCCGAACTGGAAGCCCTATCAGCCCAAGCAGGTGCTGGAGTTCTTCCGCGACTACACCCGTGCCGGCGGCGCCACCCTGGAAACGGCCGGCAGCCTGCGCGGCGGCAAAATGATCTGGGGCCTCGCCCGGCTGGAGAAATCCTTCAGCGTCACCACCGGCGATGAGGTCAAGGGCTTCCTGCTGCTGAGCTCGTCCTATCAGGTCGGTGTTGCCAACACTGCCAAGGTCACCTCGGTGCGCGTCGTGTGCGCCAACACCATGGCCCTGGCCCTGGGGGCGGGGGCTTCCAACGGCAGCACCTATGTCCAGAACCACCTCACCGATTTCGACGAGGGTGCAGCCAAGCAGGCCATCGCCCTGGCCAACGAGGAGTTCATGGCCCAGGAAGTGGCGGCCAAGCGCCTCGCCCACCTCGCCCTGACCTGGGAGGACAGCGTCAGCATCCTGGCCAAGTTCGTGCAGCCTGAGATCAAGCCGGAACTGCTGCTGGCCGACCCCACCAACATGAATGGCAAGCTGCGCGGCATCCTGAGCTCGGTGCTGCAGGCTCCCGGCGCCACCCCGGACAATGCCTGGGGTCTACTGAACGGCGTCACCCACTGGGCCGATCATGTCGCCGGCCGCGATCCTGCTGCCCGTCTCGCCAATGCCTGGTACGGTGCCAATGCCAATCTGAAGGAGGCGGTGCAGGACGAGCTGCTGAAGATGGCCGCCTAAGGCCGGCCAGCGGGTGGCAACCTGACGATGGAGAAACGGGAGGGGCCCAACAGCCTCTCCCGTCATTTTTGTTTTACTAGCGATGAAAACCCACCCAAAACCGACCCTTTCGGGCGGTTCCAGTTCCATTTCGCCCCACAGTTTCCCCCTCCAGTAGAATGAAAGGGGGGGGAGATAAAGAAAGAGAGAAAGGGGGAATTGTGGACTAAAGTGGAACTGGAACCGCCCGAAGGGGTGGGCCGCTGTTTTTCTGTTCCGGGTAGCCATCTAAAGCCTTTTCTTTTGGGTCGATTAGGAGGATAATAACACAGCACCAAGGGGACGCACTAATGGTCTGTGATGCACAGTGTCGCAATGCTATTGGCAGCAATAAGAACATGCTGGTTGCCTGGTTCTTGATGGCCAGCTATCAGTATTACATCCTTGATCAGAGTTTGATCAGTGATGAGTTGTTTGATGCAGTTTGCAAGGAGCTGCTAGCCTGTTGGGATTCTGTCCATCACATGCATAAGCATTTGCTGCTGAAGTCAGACCTGGAGGCTGGCACTGGCCACCGCCTGAAGGCTGAGGACTATCCAGAGATGGTGAAGAATGCCGCTACATTCTTGCTGCCTGTGGCCCATCGCGGAAAGAGGCGGAGCAAGAAGTGAGACCGGCAAAGGCCCAAGCGCCCGTCACCCCTGAACCATTGCCATCGTCATCCACGCCGCAGCCGATTTCCAGGCCCCTCGCCGCTGAAACGCCTTCGCCCGCTACAGCCCTACAGGCCAAGCGCAAACTTCCGCCGGCGCCCAGAAAAGTGGTCTCCACGACGATGGCCTGTTCCAACGACGATCGGCTGATTGCTGAATGGCTAGCCGACCCAGCCAATAAGGTCAGCACCAAGATTGATTTCGGCATAGATCAGCCAGCGGTTGATGAGTTGAAGGATGCTGGCCATGCTGTGATGCGTGCTGCACGCCGGTCGGGGCAGGTTGGGCCAAGATGGTGGATTGTAGGAATTGCTGGTAAACGCACTACGCAGCAGCTTTGGTCCTGGGCCAATGCATTGCGGAAGGCTAAAAAGCTACCACCGATTGTTCGAGATGTCGGATTGGAGGAGAAAGGATGAATGGCCTAATTGCCAAGATCGAGGGTCAAAGGATAACAGTAACTGGATCTCCGATCCCGCAATCTCTGCTGCGGCTATTGCCGAAGATCGAAGGGCGGCGGGCCTACACGCTGGGTGGCTACACCTTTGCTTTGACGCCATACAATGTGGAGCTGCTGCGGACTGTGGTGGCCATCGACCTTCCCACCAGCAACGACCAGTTTGTAGAGTTGTCGGAGGGGCTGCAACGGCCAGAGTGGATTGAAGTTATTCGATCTTATTCATTCCAGGATGAGTTTTTTCACAAGGCGTGGCCAATGTCATCCTTTGCTTTGTTTGCAGAGATGGGCCTTGGAAAGACCAAGAGCGCCATTGACTTGGCAGGGCGCCGCTGGTCCAAGGGATTTATCAATGGGTTACTGATCATAGCCCTCAATGGTGTCCACAAACAGTGGATTGACGAACAACTGCCGAAGCACATACCAAAAAATGTGCCAGTGATTGCGCGCGCATGGGAAGGCAAGAACAAGGGATTCGAGGCAGATCAAAGTAAATTCTTGATCTTCAGCATCAATTTCGATGCAGTAAAGACCAAGAAGGGCCGCGATGAATGCCTGGCATTCGTGCGGGCTTGCGGGGGCAAGGTGCAATTGGTGATTGACGAAAGTCAAGAAGTCAAGAACCATAAGAGTGCTCGCTGGCTGGCCTGTAGCGAGATCTGCAATCAATGCAATTATGCTCTTATCCTTTCTGGCACTCCCATCCCGAATAGCCTATTGGACTATTGGGGGCAGTACAATCTGTTGGATGAGCGCATCCTCGGCTTTAAATATGTCACCACCTTCAAGAAGAAATACTGCATTCTTGGCGGTCATACAGGCTGGGACGTTGTTGGCAGCCGCAATGAAGAGGATTTGTTCAAGCGCACCGCCGCCAACACATTCCGCATTACCAAGCGTGAAGGCTTGAATTTGCCGGAAAAGTTGTATGATCAGGTGCAATTTGACATGCATCCGGAGCAGCGTGAACTATTCAAGAGCATGAAGGCGCAGTTCCTGGCCGACCTTGGAGGTGGCAGATTCCAGACTGCCGCCAATGCAGCGGTGGCATTGACACGGTTGCACCAGATCACTTGCGGGCACCTCCCGCTGACTGACGGGACTGTGGCGCACCTACCAAATCCTCGCCTCACAGAGGCCCTAATGTCCATCTTGGAACGGGTGCGCAGTCAGCAGCGCAGAAAACTGGTGATCTGGTGCCGCTACAACTATGATGTTTCGGCCATCAAGGCACTGCTGGGTGATCGGGCAGTCACTTATTACGGTGCAGACAGCGATGCCCAGCGAGCCATCCACAAGGCTCAGTTCATTGACCCACATTCCACGGTGGAGTTCATGATCAGCAATCCTGCGGCCGGCGGCACAGGCATCGATGGCTATCAGGAGGTAGCCGAGACTGCGGTGTATTACAGCAACTCATTCAATGCTGTGCACCGCTGGCAGTCTGAAGACCGCACCCACCGCATTGGCATGGGTGCCGCCGCCATCTATATCGATCTAATTTGTCGAGGTGGTATCGACAACAAGCACCTCTCCAATCTGCGACGCAAGAAGTCTATGGCCGATCTTGTTCTGGATGATTTCAGGGGGATCTTTGATGAGTAATAGCATGAAGCTGTCGAATAAAGAATCAAAGATGGTTCAGATCATGTTGCGTTCTGGCAATTGCGGTGAGTTCAGCATCAGGGATCTGTGCGATCAGTACTATGAAGGTGAGGAGCGGCGCCCTAAACATTACTATATGTCCATGGCTGCAACCTTGCGCACCCTGCGATGGAAATTTGAATACTGGGGAGCAATGCTGCGCCGGACCACAGGAATAGGGCGTGGAGCAATCGGAGCATACAGCTATGACCTTCGCCCGATGCTCGATCGAGGAATTATCAAAGATGCTGCGGAATAGCCCTTTTCTTTTCTGACAGATTGGGGAATAATAAAGAAAAGGTTGAGATCGCCCCTCAAACAAAAAGCCCCGCCTTTGTGGGGCGGGGCGGAGATCGAGCTATGGAGGACTGCCATGAAGACGTTCATTACTGGTCTGGTTCTGGGGTGGTTGCTGGCCACCATCGGCGTCAACGGCCTGGTCCGGATTGGTGACAAGCTGACCAACATGGTCACTGCCCAGGTCACGGAGATGGCGAAGTGACCGCCGAGCGGGGGTATTACCTGCCATGAGCGCCTATTACAACGAGCATGACGCCTACCCTGCGCAGTGGCTGCGCAACTTGATCGCCGCAGGGCACCTCCCGGCTGGCGACGTAGACGAAAGGGACATCCGTGACGTTCGACCCGACGACCTCCGAGGTTACTCCCAGTGCCACTTCTTTGCCGGTATCGGCGGATGGCCCCTTGCCCTGCGAATGGCTGGGTGGGCTGACGATCGGCCAGTTTGGTCGGGCTCTTGCCCCTGCCAACCTTTCAGCGCGGCAGGCCGAGGCGCTGGCTTCCTTGACGAGCGGCATTTATGGCCCCATTGGTTCCATCTCGTCAGCCAGTGCCAGCCTCCAGTCCTGTTTGGCGAGCAGGTTGCAAGCAAGGATGGTCTCGCTTGGTTCGACCTTGTTTCGTCTGACCTGGAAGGAGCGGGTTACGCCGTCGGGGCGGCGGATTGCTGCGCTGCGGGCGTCGGCGCCCCGCACATCCGGCAGCGGCTGTGGTGGGTGGCCGACGCCGTGCGGTCAGGACGGCCCGAACGGGGGACCCTCCCAGGGAACGGATCGCCTGCCGGGAGCGTCGGCGCTGACCTCCTGGGTAACACCCCGTGCCTCGGATGCGAAGGACGGCAACCTGTGCCGGGACCGGGCTCGCGGGGTGTCGATGTCGGAACAGACGCAACTGACCTTCTGGTCAACGCCGAGAGCCAACAAGTGGGGATTCCCGGACGCGCATGGGTCGGACGAAGCTCCTCTCCCTGGTCTGACCTCGAATGGCTCCCCTGCCGCGACGGGAAATGGCGGCCAACTCGCCCCGGCCTTCAGCCTCTGGCTCATGGGGTACCCGCCCGAGTGGGAAAGCTGCGCGCCGCCGGCAATGCGATCGTCCCGCAAGTAGCCGCCGAGTTCATTCAAGCCTTTCTGGAGTGCCGTCCATGACTACCTACTGCTACGTCCGCTGCTCGACGCAGGAGCAGGATGAGGACGGCCGCCGCCTGGGTGGCTGGCTGCGCGAGCGGGGGTATTACACATGCTGACCAAGATCGAGCCGACGTATACCATCGACATCTTCATGGCGGGGGATACCGCGCAGGCCAAACACGTCTGTCGAGAGTTTTGTATGCGGGGTTTCTGCATACACATAGTTCCGGCGGACTTCATCTACACAGGCGGCGAGGAAACGGGGTTTAAGATCGGGATCGTGAACTACCCTCGGTTCCCGTCTCTTCCGGCCGATGCGTGGGCGGCGGCAACCGAATTGGCGGAGTTATTGATCGAACGGCAGGGGTGCGGGTTCGAGGTTTGGTACGGGGTACGTAGCGACGAAAGCCCCGAGAGGGCAGTTCGGTACCGTGGAAAGGTCAGCAATGCGGTCTACGCCCCGCACGAATTCATGCCGAAGATGGCGGAAAAGGAGTGACCCCGATGATCGGCTCCCGCGTCTACCTGCCGCAGGTCCAACGCTTCGGCACCGTCACCGCGCGCCGCCTGTGGGGCTCCGGCACCCTCGGCGAGTGGCACGTCAACACTGACGACGGCCGCAGCTACCTCGTCCAGGGTCACCAGATTTTCGACCCCAACAACATTGCCGTTCTGCCGGTGCGCGACCTGCGGCACCTGCGGATGGCCGGAGGATGATCCCATGACCGAACAGACCGCCGCGCCCCCCATCGACAAGGACGCCTGCCTCGCCCGGCTCCAGGAACTGACCGGCAAGAGGTGGCTGGATCTTTGCCATGGCAGATCGACGGAGTTTGTCTCCTTCGGCGCTCCGGTTCGCCACCGCGTGTTGCTGCGCTCCAATGGCGCCTGGGGTTGGTCGCACGAAACCGATATCGGACGGCATGCCAGCGGCAAATATAACGTCAGCGCCAGCGTCGGCGGCACCAGCGCGACGATGGAGGATGCGGCCCTCGCCGCCATCGGGTTCGTTCCTAATCCCCCGATAATCGTTGCCGGTCAGATCTGGTATCAGGACGGCGACACCAGCAAGCACCGAATCACGCTGGTCGACGGGCTTGAAATCACGATTTCCCCTGCCGGGGATCGCCTCTATTGGCGGCGCCGATGGCTGCCGCTGGATCTCCTGGGGCGGGCACTCCGCGGTGCATCGGTCAGTTGCAGCAGCATGCACGATTTGTCCGGCTTCGCCCCGACCTTTGACGATGCCGCTGTTGCCGCGGTAGCCGCGCCGGAACGGCTGCGCGCCGCCCTCCGGGGCTGGCTGGCCGAGGGCGAAAGCAAGCCGCGCGAGCTGCCGGCGGGGGCGGCGGCGGACTTCCGCCTCCGCGCGCTGGAGTCCCCCGAGGTCGACGCGCACCTGCATGGCGCCCTCGGGATGGGATGCGCCGATCCGCTGGTCCTGGCCGACTATCTCGAAGCTGTCGCTGCGCAGCTCCGCGCCGACATCGACGGGGAGGGCTGACCGATGCCGACGACCGAAGGCGACGCGCGGGGGAAGATTTGCCCGCAGTCCTTTGGTTCTCCGGCGGCTTATCGCCTTTCGGACGGGGAACTGATCCGTGAGCCCGGACCGCATTCGTGCCTCGCCAGCGGGTGCATGGCGTGGCGGTGGGCGGAGCCGGCAGAGGAGGCCTTCGAGGCGATTGTCGAGGGCTGGAAGCCCGTCATCGACATGACCGGCCGCAAGGCCTACCTGATCATGGGCCGGTGGACGCGACCGAGACCCAACCGCTGCGGCTACTGCGGTCTTGCCGGCAAGGCGGAGGGCTGACCATGCACCCCGTCGCCTTCACCTGGGACACCAGCGTCGACATCCGGTTCGACATCCGGACCAATCCCGAGGCCGAACCGGAGATCGAGGACTTTACCGTCGATATCCGGCTGCACTGCGAAGGGATACCCGGCGAGCCGGAGCATATCCCGCCCTATGACCGGCCGGAGTTGTACGACCCCGGCAGCGGCCCGGAAATCACACTGGAGCGGGTCGAAATCCGCACCGAGCTCGGCAAGGACGTTTTCCGCCCGGCGGTGGCGGCCTGCTACCCGGATGCCAACGACGCCGCCGTGATCCGCGCCGCCGAGGCGCTGGTGGACAGCCAGCCGGACGGCCTGGTCGAAGCACTGCGCGATGCGTGTGAGCCGGACATGGAGAGGGGGTGACGGATGTTCTGGAGCTCGACGCGTAGCCCGTCCGTTTCCGAGACACAGGAGTGAACCATGGCTGGCCACCTTGCGCACAGCATCGCCCGGCAGATCGCCTGTCTCAAACACGCCCAAGCGCATGGAGGGTTTTAACAGTCCGCTTGAAATATGATTGAACCTATGTAAAGCTGCCCATTATGGATAGATTTGTTGGCATAGGCGAGGCTGCGGCGGCGCTGGGGGTGTCGGTTCCGACCCTGCGACGCTGGGAGGCTTGCGGCAAGATTGCCGCCGATCATACGCCGGGCGGGCATCGTCG
>JAEHJW020001245.1_pt1 | contig 23435 bp, 32 predicted proteins | sample 9271431 | NCBI WGS metagenome assembly JAEHJW02 | reverse complement strand
ATGGCTGACCTCAACACAGTGCCGACGGTCCCGGCCGCGCGCCAGCCGCGCGCCATCGTCAAGCTGGGCGGCGTGGCGGTTCCCGGCTGGATCGAGTGGGAGGTGGACACCAACATCTTCTACCAGGCGGATACCTTCCGCGTGAGCTTCGCCCTGGCGACACCTGGCATGCCGGTCACTGCCACATGGTTCGCAGCGCTCACGACGACGACGCCGGTCGAGATTATGGCTGGCTTCCCGGCTGACCCGACCGCGCCGGTGGAATCCGAACTGGTGCGCTGGATGTACGGCAACCCGGACGACGTGAGCTTCGACCCCGTGAAAAACACGGTTGAACTGACCGGGCGCGATCTGACCTCGCTCTTGATCGACACGAAGACGACGGAGAAGTGGCCGAACAAGACATCCTCCGACATCGCTGCGGCGCTGGCGACGCGCCACGGCCTGACGCCGGTGGTCACGGCGACGACGACGAAGGTCGGGCGATACTACGAGATCGACCATGTGCGCCTGACCGATGAGCGCAGCGAGTGGGACTTGCTGACGTGGCTCGCGCACGAGGAACAGTTCGTCGTCTATGTGCGCGGTCAGGAATTGCATTTCGAGCCCAAGCCTGACCCGGCGACGGCATCGGCCTACGTGCTGGACTGGCAGCCGCCGACATCCGACAGCGGTAGCCCGGTATTCAACGGGACTGCCATCACGTTGAGCCGGAACCTGACCCTGGCGCGCGACATCATCGTGACGGTGCATAGCTGGAACCAGAAGAACGCGCAGGGGTTCAGCCGCACGGTGCGGGCGACAAAGAACGGCCTCCTGGTCGCCAGCGCGCCGCAGACGGGAGCGCCCGAGTCGAAGACGGTCGCGGCGCAGAACTACAGCTACACGATCCCGAACCTGACGCCGGATGCCGCACTCCAGAAGGCGCAATCGATCCTGGCCGACCTGTCGCAGCACGAGATGCGCCTGGCCGCGACGATGCCGGCCGATGACCTGCTCGACGTGACCAGCGTCATCCGTCTCCAGGGCACCGCGACGGCATTTGACCAGGACTATTTCCCCGAGTCGGTCACGCGGCGCATGAGCATGGCGCAGGGCTACAGCATGAGTACGCAGGCCAAGAATCATTCATCGGAAAGCGTGGTGGTGGCATGAAAAGGCTCCTGAATGCGATGGCTCGGCAGGCGCAGCTTGCCAACAGCAGCCGCGCTGAAACGCGCGTCGGCATCGTCTCTGCCTACAACCCGGCGGATTACTGCGCCAAGGTGCAGTTGCAGCCGGAAGGTACGGAGACGGGCTGGCTGCCGGTGCTGTCGCCGTGGATCGGCGAAGGCTGGGGCCTATTCTGCCCGCCGAGCATCGGCGATCAGGTGCAGGTCGAATTCCAAGAGGGAAGCGCCGAGGCCGGGTTCGTCGTCGGCCGTTTCTTCTCCAATGCGCAGCGCCCGCTGCCGGTGTCCAGCGGTGAATTCTGGCTGGTGCACCAAACTGGTTCCGCGCTCAAGTTCCACAACGACGGCACCGTCGAGGTGGAGTCGGCCTCGAATATGACCGCGACCGTGGGTGGCAACCTGACGGCCAACGTGACCGGGACCACCGCTGTTGCCTCGGGCGGCAACGCCTCGCTTTCCAGTGGGGGCAACGTAACTATCACGGCTGCGGCCAACATCAGCATCGCCGGCAGCAATGCGTCGATGAGCAGCAACGGGGCGACATTAAGCATCACGGCCGGAACCATTAACCTAAATTGAAGGATCGGACATGCCTGCAATCGCGCGCCTCGGTGATACCAGCAATCACGGCGGTACGATCATCACCGCCAGCAGCAACAACCTCAAGGCCAACGGTATCGCCGTGGCGGTCGATCAGGACTTGCATAGCTGTCCGATTCCAAGCCACGGCATAACGCCGATTACCGGAACGTCGACGGTCATGAGCGGTGGCAAGAAGGTGCTGCGGGTCGGCGATCTGGCTGGCTGTGGCGCCGCGATCAGCAACGCTAGTTCAAACGTGAATATCAATGCGTGATGAACGACCTCGACCAATACTTCGGCGGCGACATATCGCTGACCAACACGGGCGACCTGATGCCTGTCTCGGGAACCGTCAAGGGCCAGCAGCGGATCGTCCGTCGCCTGATGACCAACCCGGCGACGACGAACCCGGACGGCTCGGCCAATGTCGGCGATTACCTCTGGCATCAGGACTACGGCGCCGGGCTGCCGGCGAAGGTCGGGAGCGTGTTCAACGAAGCCGAATTGCGCGCCCTGATCCGCGGCCAGATGCTGCTGGAGAGCTGCGTCGCCAAGTCACCCGAGCCGCAGATCGGCGTGCAGAAGATCGCCAACGGCATCGCCGTCTCGATCATCTACAACGACGCGCAGACGAACACCCAGCAGTACCTCTCATTTGACGTGACCCAGTGACGCCATGACGACACCCAATACCCAGAGCTTCAGCCAGATCGTCTCCAACATGGTGACGGCGATTCAGGGCGCCGTGACCACGCTAGTGGATACGACCATCGGCTCCATCCTGCGCGCCGTGGTGGAGGCGAATGCGGCCGTTGTGCTGTGGCTTCAAGGGCTGATCCTGCAACTGCTGGCGATCACTCGCGCGGCCAGCAGCAATACGACCGATCTGGACTCGTGGATGGCCGACTATGGCATCACCAGGCTGGCAGCGGTCGCGGCGACCGGCGCGGTGACGTTCTCGCGCTTCACGCCGACTATTCAGGCCGTGGTGCCGGTAGGCGCGACGGTGCAGACCGCCGACGGCTCGCAGAACTACACCGTCAATCTCGATACCACGAATGCCGCCTACAGCGCCAGCCTGGGCGGCTACGTCCTGGCACCGGGAACCGCCAGCGTGACGGTAAATGTGACGGCGGTCACAGCCGGGAGCGCTGGCAATGCCGCGCCGGGGTTCATCAACACGATCACGACGGCCATTGTCGGCGTCGATACCGTGACCAACGCACTGCAATTCACCACGGGCGTCGATACGGAAACCGACTCGGCGCTGCGCGTGCGCTTCGTGAATTACATCGCCAGCCTGTCGAAGGCGACGAAGGCCGCGATCAGCTACGCGATTACCTCGATTCAGACGGGCGTCAATTTCGTGCTGACCGAGAACCTGACCTACGCCGGCGCAGCGCAACTCGACTACTTCTACGTCGTCGTCGATGACGGCAGCGGCTCGCCGCCGGGCTCGTTTATCACCGCCGTATCGAATGCGATCGATGCCGTGCGTCCGGTCACCAGCACCTTCGGCGTATATGCGCCGGTGGTGGTCACGGCCAACGTCGCCATGACGATCACGACCGGCTCGGGCTACGTGCATGCTACGGTGGCTACCGCAGTGCAGGCGGCGCTGCAGACCTACATCGACGCGCTGCCCATCGGCGCCACGCTGCCCTACACGCAGCTCGCGGCCGTGGCGTATGGCGTCGGCGGGGTGACCAATGTTTCGGGCATCACGCTCAACAGCGGGACGGCCGACCTGGCGGCGACCCAGCAGCAGGTCATCAAGGCCGGCGTTGTCACGGTGTCCTGATCGTGGCGACCGGAGATCAATCCGATGTCCTCGGGCGCCTTAAAGCGACCCTGCCGCCGTGGTTCGGCGACCTGTCGCAGGCGCCGATCATTTCCGCGCTGCTGACAGGGCTCGCGGAGGCAGGGGCTTTCGTCTATTCGCTCTACGCCTACGCCGCGCTCCAGACGCGCATCAGGACGGCGACGGACGGCTGGCTCGACATGATCGCCGCCGACTGGTTCGGCGGAGGGCTACTGCGCCGCCAAGGGCAGACGGACGCCAGCTACCGGGCGATCATCATTGCCTCGATCATGCGCGAGCGCGCCACGCGCAATGCTGTCATCAAGGTGCTGACCGACATTACCGGCCGCGCGCCGCGGCTGGTTGAACCTCGGCGCCCGGTCGATACCGGCGGCTACGGTGCGGCCGGGTATGGCTATGGGGTATCCGGCGCCTACGGCAGCCAGATCCTGCCGCGAAACATGGCCTTCGTCATTGCCTACCGGCCGCTGGTCGGCTCGTTGCAATACGGGGTCCAGGATTCCGACATCTACGCCGCCGTCGATTCGGTTCGCCCGACTGGCTCGACGCTGTACGTCCAACTAAACAACTGATGATCTAGGAGATCGCGTGGACAGACTGTTGATCTACCCCTTCGAGCAGCCGCAGGAAACCGACCTGCTGAATGCGCAGAAGTTCGCCCTGCTCGGGCTGGCGCAACTCGCCGCAGCGGCGCTGGGCAGTGGGCCGCTGTTGCAGGGCCTGGCCTGCACGCCCGGCACCGGCCTCACCGTGTCCGTCTCGCCAGGCCAGATTTACCAGTCGGAAGTGGCAGATGCCACGGCCTTTTCGTCGCTCGCCGCCGACTCTCGCACGGTGCTCAAGCAGGGCGTTGTCTGGACGCCGACGGTGCTCAACTGCCCGGCACCGGGGTCGGCCGGCCAGTCGATCAACTACCTCGTCGAGGTCGGCTTCCTGGAGGCCGATACCAACCCGGTCGTGCTTCCGTTCTACGACGCCAGCAATCCGACGGTGCCCTACAACGGCCCGAACGGCTCTGGCGTGCCCAGCAACACAATCCGGTCCGACGAGTGCGTGGTGCAGGTCAAGGCCGGTACCGCGGCCACGACCGGAACGCAAACGACGCCGGCGGCGGATGCTGGCTTCATCGGAGCCTACGTGGTCACGGTAGCCTACGGCGCCGCGAGCATCACGACCGGCAACATCGCCATCGCCGCCGGCGCGCCGTTCATCTCGGCCGGCATCGGGCAGACGTTCCAGGTCTGCGCCGGCAACCCGAATGGGCAACTGGCAGGAACCGCAGCGGCGGCCGTGACAGCGTTTCCGACCGTGGCCTACGACATCGCGCACAACGCGCTATGGGTCTGCACTACGACCGGGACCGCATCGACGGCGGTGTGGACAGAAGTCGGCCAGAACACGCCATGGCCGTTCTGGTGTGGCACATCGACGGGATCGGCGAACGCTCAGACGGTGACGCCGCCTCCTGCCATGCAGGCGTTCCCGACCGGGACAGGGCTTGCATGGGTAGCGGGGTACAGCAATACGGCGGCAGCGACGCTCACAGTCGGCAGCTATGGAACTTTCGCCATCCGTAAGGAAGGCCCGAGCGGTCCTGTCGCTTTGACCGGCGGCGAGATCGTCGTCGGCAACATCATCTCGGCACGATTCGACGGTACCTATATCCAGCTCACCGCGACCGAGATGGGTACGGCGGCGCTCAAGAACACCGGCAATACGGTGGTCGATTCCGGAACGGGCTCGCTCGAAGTCGCCGAGCCGTGCGCCGGCACGACGACGGGCACCAGCGTCACCTACACGTCCAGCAATCGCGGGCAACTCGTCAATCGCAGCAATAGCGGCACGAACATGTCGGACACGTTGCCATCCGGCATGCCGAACGGCTGGTACGTCACCGTCGCCAACCGCGACGCGTCGGCCGGCCTGACCTTCACGGCACCCGGTGGCACGAATCTGAATGGCGTGAATGGCGGCTCCCTCACGCTCACGTGCGGCCAGATCGTTTCCTTCTCGGCCGATTCGAGCGCGAATCTCTGGACGGGCATGACGCCGGTCCCGAAGGCCGTTGCGAAGCAGTTGCAGTATATCAACAGCACCCAAGCGCTCGGCCCCGGCGGCTATCTCATCGACACCTCGGCCGGCCCCATCACGATCACGCTGGAGAGCAGTCCCGCCGTCGGCGACAACTACACGCTCGTCGACATGCTTGGCACCTGGGGGCAGAACAACCTGATCGTGAATCCGAACGGAGCGACGGTGAATGGTTTGGCGGGGAATCTGATTTGTGACACAGCGGGCGCTGCCACCGCAATTCTCGAATACAAGAGCGGCACCTGGACTATCAACTGAGGACATCACATGCCCAACTTATCTAGCTTCATCAAGAACGGCCAGAATCTGCAAGTCAAGGCCGGCAACGCGGGAATCAACGTCGGCGATTTGCTGTTGATCGGTGGCCCTGGTAACGAGGCATATTCCGCCAAAACCATCGACTACGCAAAGCTGGGGCCGGCGAGCACCGTTCTGGCGCAGACGAGCATCGTCGCCTCAACCAACATCACCCAGCATGCCGGACGTTTGGCGGGCGCAGTGGATGCCAATGGCAACATCTATATTTTCACGCTACAGGACGGTAGTGTCAGGAAATATTCCTCGACTGGCTCGTTGTTGGCGAGCTTCACCACGACATCAATGGTCAGCGACAACATAATGGGGAAAGTGGTGATACTGTCGAACGGCAATATCGCCATCGTGACGCCGGGCGCGAGCAACAACATCATGGTGCTGGATGCAGCACTGAATCAAGTCATCGCATCTTTTGCACTGTCTCCAGCGCCCTACACAAACTACAACGCCAACCTGGACGCGGTAGCGCTGTCGGGTGGTGGCTTCGCGGTCGTTTATACGACCACAACGACCGTAACGCTGGCAACCTTCTCTAACACCGGTGCGGCAGTCCTGAGCCCGACCACGGTGCAGTCCGTGACCATCAGTACCCAGGCATTCGTGCGCATTGCGCAACTGACCAATGGCAACATCGTTGTGGCAATGAATATGACGAACGGCTCGACGCCGGTGGGCACGTCATTCTTCGTGGTTACGACTGCCGGCGTTTCTGTGGTCGCACGCGTTTCAGTATCGACAGAGACGACGGGTGGCCCGTGCTATCTCGCCGTTCCGGCGGCAGGATCGCCATCAGCCGGCTATTTCGGCGTAGCTGATCCGACTGGCTATGTAGGCGTCTATTCCAATGCCGGGGCATTACAAGGATCTGTCGCCAGTGTGATCGGCGCGGGCGGTGATAACGCGGGCCTTCAATTCCTGACAGATGGTGTGCAGTTTGTCATGGCCGCCAGTAACGGTGGCTTCCTGGCTGTCGCGCAGATACCGGTCACTGGCGCCAATAATGCAGTCAGCACCACAACTGCCACGGCAGTCAGCAATAGCGCCATAGATGCCGCGCTGTGTAGCGGGCAAGTGATCGCGCTTTACGCATCCTCTGCGACGGCCCAAAGCGCCGTTCTGTTCGGACTTGCCGATCCGACATTGGGCATCACCAAGCCTTATATGATCGGATCTCCAACGGCAGTCGGTACGGCGGCGGCCACTACCGGCACCGAGTGGCCCACCATTCTGGCTGCAGGAGATTTTTCCGGCGTTTTTGTTTACGACCATGTCATGACCGCCGGCACATTCCTGGCGATCTACAAACTGGCGGCATCCGCAATCATTGGTCTCGCACAGGGTGCAGTCGCTGCCGGGAACAGCGGAGCAACCGTTGCCGTTCAAACCGGTCCTGGCAGCTATCCATGTAATGCGCTGGCCGGTACCAGTGGTGGAGTGATTTTCAGCCACATGGCTGGCTCACCGACAGGCAATGCAGGTTCAATTTTCAACAACGGCGTGAGCCTACGCTGCGCCGGCAACGTCCGCAACATCAACTAAGGAGAACGCGCCATGAGCACAGGCGTCGTAGGGACGGTTTCCAATTCGAGCGTGACCTATACGGCGGGCAGCAACGCGAAGCTGCTCATTAGTTGGGTCTCGACCTCAACGGGCACGATCTCGGCCGGCGGTGTGGTTGTTGCTGGTGGGGCGGCTGGCTCCGGTAACACACAGATCTATGTGGCGGCCGGAGCATCCGTCACTGTCACGTCGAGCGCAAGCACGATCACCGGCATCGTGTCGGCCCTGGAAGAAGCGAGCTAAAGGAGCGGAACATGCAATACGTCTACGTCGAAAATGGGGCCGTTGCCGGCCTGTGCGTTATTCCGGGTCACCAGACTGGCGCGGTGCCCTCCGGGCCGGTCGGGAGCACGGAATACACCGTCGATGATTCCGTGTCGGTCGGGATCGGCTGGGGTTGCGTCGTCACGAACGGAGTGCCGGAATTTACGGCGCCCGCGGCGAAGATTCCTCTCCTGACTCCGATGCAGTTCTACCTGGCCTTCACGCCGACCGAGCGCATCGCCATCAAGCCGAGCACCGACCCGATGGTGCAGGAGTTCTGGGCGACCTACCAACTCGCGGCGCAGACGAATCACGACATCGACCCGAACCTCGTCTCGGTGCAGGAGGCGCTGACGTACATGGCGACGGCGAAGACCGCGACGCCGCCCGGCGCCGGCATCCTCGCTTCGACCTCGCGCATCCAGCAGATTCTGGCCGGCATCCCGCAATAGCCGAACCACTCGCCAACGACAGGGCGCCTCCGGGCGGCTTTTCCATTTCTGGGCTCAACAACAAGGGGAACACATGCCGCCGCCCAATGAACCGATTGAGGTCACAGTCGCCCGTCTCGACGAGCGTTTCAATGGCTTCCAGGAAGCCTTTCGGGAAATGGCTGCCGACCAGCGCCGGCTCACCGACAGCTACGAGGAACTGGTCAAGAGCAACCAGCGCATTGGGCTCGTCGAAGGCGACGTGCTGAACCTGCGCAAGTCACAGGACAAGCTCTGGGAAAAGTTCGACGAGCACGAGAAGGCGCAAAGCAAGGTCACCACGCACGCGCTCTACGACATCATCAAGCTCGCCATTGCCGTCATCGTCGGCGTCGTGGCGGCCAAGTATGGAGTGCATCTGCCATGACGCCTGCCGAATTCATCGCGGCCATCGGCCCGGCTGCCAAGATTAGCGCATCGAAGACTGGCATCCCGGCGAGCTTCACAGTAGCCGAGGCGGCCGTCGAAACAGGCTGGGGCGGCCACGTTCCCGGCATGAATCTCTTCGGCGTGAAGGCGGATTCGTCGTGGCACGGCCCCATCACGGTCCGGCGCACCCATGAGGTTTTGCATGGCGAGCCGGTGACCATCGAGGCGAAGTTCCGCGCCTACACCGACTGGCTCGGCAGCATCGAGGATCACGCGCAGTTCTTGCAGGACAACCCGCGCTACAAGGCGGCCTTCGTGTGCAAGACGGGTGCCGACTTCGCGCATGCCATCGCTGCGGCCGGCTATGCGACTGACCCCGACTACGGCAACAAGATCGCCGGGATCATCCATGCGCATGGATTGGACGCGCTCGACGCCTGACCTTGCAAATTCCGCAGTCTGTCATCCAGCGCGTCATTGCAAAAACCGCAATTTGTCACCCAGCCGCCTCCGGGCGGCTTTTCCATTTCCTGGAGCCGCAATGCCAGTCACCGAAACCCACGAAGAGAAAGAGACGCTGGTCGTCGACGTCAATCTGCCGGGCCACGAGGCCCGCGTCACCACGGCGCTATTCACGCGCACGCGCAAGCAGCTCATCGAGCGCGAGGGTGGCCGCTGTTACGTGTGCGGCTGCACTGCCGATGAAGTCGGCCCGCTCGAAGCGCACCACCATCCAGTCGAGCGTAGCTTCGCCGAAATGATCGATTGGTCAGAAGGCTCGCTGATCCGGCGCGACTTCCCGGACTTCGATTGGGCGAGCTTCGACCCGGCCGACCCGTACAGCTTCGTCGACAACATGCTGCACAACGGGCTGTTGCTCTGCAAGGCGCATCACATCGGCAAGGATGAGGGTATCCACGCCATGCCGTTCCCGATCTGGCTGGCGCAGCGCTACGGGCGCGAGGGCTACCAGTTTTCGGCGATCGAGGTCATTCACCACGAGCAGGAGCATAAGTCATGACGCCCGCCTTGAAGCTCATCGCTGCCAGCCTTCTGTTCATCGCCTGGGGTGCGCTGGTGATCACGGGCAAGGTGCCGGCCGCCGATTTCGTCACCGCGCTGCGCGATGCCCTGATTGCCCTGGGCGTGTTCCAGGCGGTCGTCACCAACCCAAAAGAGTAGGCCCATGCTCGTCGCCCTGTTCCTCGCGGCCTTCGTCGCCCTTGGTGCCGGCGACTGCCACTACCGGGCCTATCCCGAGCTCGACGTTTCACCCAACGGCGCCCTCGTCATCGACGGCGCCTATGCCCGCGTCACCTGTCATTTCTAACCTCAAGGGGAATTCCATGTCTTTCGACTTCGCTGCCTTCGCTGCAAAGATTGCCAAGCTCAATGCCGTTCTGCCCGCCATTGGCCAGCTCGTACAAACCGCCCAGGTGATCGCGCCCAACGCCGCCGGTCTGAGCAAGGCCGGCCTGGTCATCAACACGATCATCGCTGCCGAGCCGGCTCTGGTCGGTACAGAGCAGATGCTGCAGGCGGCCGTGACCGGCGTCGTCGAGGCCTACCGTTCGGCCGGCACGCTCCCGCCTTCTTCGTCGGCCCCGGCCGCCGCTCCTGCGACCACTGCCGCCCCGGCGCCGGCGACCGCAGCATGAGCGCTTTCCTGAGCGATCTGGAGACCGAGTGCGTCGACGACCTGGCCAACTCCGGCCGGGGCGTCTGGCGCGTGCTGGTGCCATTCATCTACCAGTCGGACATCCTCGGCAAGACCATCGCGGTCGAGCCGGGGTTTTTGACCGACTACGCCTCGGTCCCGCGGGTGCCGCTCGCCTATCTTCTATGCGGCGACACCAGCCACAAGGCGGCCGTGATCCACGACTGGCTGTTCCACCATCACGAGGTCTGCGACGAGCAGACGGCAAACAAGGTCCTCCTCGAGGCGATGGAAGTCGAAGGCATCCCGGCCTGGCGGCGCTGGATGATCTACGCCGGCGTCTATATCGGCGGGGCGAGCCCCTGGGCGGAAGATGGCAAGGGCAATGGCCACTCGATTGTCGACGGGCAGATTGTCTGATGGGGGCGCTCTCGAAGAAGCTGAGGAACTGGTGCAACCCTGAGAACGGCGACGAAGGCCTGTCGTACTGGTGCCAGGGCTGCGACTCGTGGCACTCGATCAAGACGAAGGGTGCCGGGTCGTGGGGCTGGAACGGCAACGTCGACCGGCCTACCTTCACGCCGTCGGTGCTGCTCCAAGGCAAGCGCATGACCGAGAAGGGCCGCGCCGAGCATCAGGCTTGGGTGGCAGCGGGGATGCCGAAGCCTGCGCCCGCGACGTTCGATAGCGCTCCGTACTGCTGCCATTCCTTCGTTACCGACGGGCGCGTCCAGTTCCTCGGCGACTGCACGCACCAGCTTGCCGGCCAGACAGTCGAGCTTGCTGACCTTCCTGATTGGGACCAACCATGAGATCCGGCATCCTGCGCACCTACTGCGCCACGTTGCGGCTGCGCGCTGACGCTCCGTTCCCGTCGCAGTTGAAGCGGCCGGGGAAGTGGCTGCGGCTTCGCGTCGTCACGACGGCCGCCCGAAATGTGCGGCAAACCGCAACGCAACCCATTGATTCATAATGTCCGCAATTGCCTGTTTTTGGGGCGCAGATTTGACCCCAGAAACAGGCCGCAAACCCGCATGGTTGAGCCATAAACGGGCATTTGCCGAAGCCTCTATGGTGTGTACTGTTCATTAGACCTAACGCATTGATTCTATTAGGCGTGCGGAAAACTTGCGGCAAACGTGCGGCAAATCATTTCGCAATCTGCGGCCTAAACCACCCATCCCGCTCGTCCTGATAGAGCGCGGCCATCTTCGCCGACTTGTGCCCCAGCAGGGCCTGCGCGAATTCCTCCCCGTACTTCTCCGCGTACAGCCGCGCCGACAGCGACCGGATCTCGTGGACCGTCGGCGGATGCTCGCCACCGATGCCGAGCGCCGAGCGGATCTCCGCGAATTCCTGCGCAATCGACACCTCCCGCACCTTGCTTCCGACCTTGGCCTTCCCTTGCTGCTTGACGTGATGCACGAGGTACTGGCTGACGACGTTGCGCGTCTTGGCGACGCTGTCCGGCAAGCTGAACCCCGCAATGGATATGTCGGCAGGGATGGCGACCTTGTGGCCGACCTTGTCCGTGCGCTTGTTCTTCTGCTGGACGACGTTCAGGGTGCCGTCCTTGATGTCCCGGTAGCGCATCTTGCCGATGTCGCCGCGGCGCTGGCCGGTGAGCAGCGCCAGTTCCATGAAATGCACGAGCCAGGGCGGTCCATCCTCGACGGCCTGGGCGTGAATCGCCATGAACTGATCCAGCGACAAGCGCTCGCGCTTCGTCTCGATCCGCTTCGCCCGGGTGACCTCGACGGGGTTCTTGTCGCACCAGCCGGCGGCGATGGCCTCGCGGAAGATGTCGATCAGCAGCGACCGCTGCGCCTGTGCCATACGCTCCTTGTCTCCGTAGCCCTTGAGGAAGTCGGCGATGGTCCGCGTGCTGACCTCTTTCAAGAGCGTCTGCCCGATGGCGGCGCTGATGGTCGCGCAGCGCTGGAGGACGTTGCTGGACGTCGACTTCGCAATCTCGCCATCGGCGAGGCGCTTGGCAATGATCAGCTTGTAGCTCTCGATCCAGTCCGCGAGCGTTTCCGGCTGGCCGGCGATGCGATGCACCAGGCGCGGTTTGTCGAGCAGCTTCAGGACGGCGATGTTCGCCTCGTGGGCCTGCGCGAACGCCTCCTGCTTGTTGCTGCCCAGCCCGAACTTCTCGCCCGTGATCGGGTGCCGCCAGACGTAGGCGCCTCGGTTCGGATAGACGTTCAGCGGCAGGTCGCGGTTGATGCGATTACGCGGGCGCGGGGCCATAGGTCGCTCTCATGCGGTCAATGATGGATGCCCCGGTATTGTGCGCCTTGTATTTCGCGTCCGGTGCGACGTACCAGCACTTGCCGTGCTGCTCGGCTGGCGGGTACAGATGGCCGTCGCGCGCCCATCTGCGCAACGTGCGCGGGTCCGGGGCGTCGTCGCCGTACTGCTCCTTCGCCCACGTTTCGAGCTTAATCCATCGGGCCATTGCTGCCTGCTCCCTTCGCGTGAATTCCCATCAGCGCCGCCAGCGCCCGATCCGGTGGCCTGCGCAGTCGGCGCTCTGCGGTGTTATCGGGCCGCCGAAGTACGGTGTCACTCCGCATCCCTATGCAAAGAGTCCTGCTCGGCGAGCAAGGACGACAAATGCAGTTGCAGCTTGCAGCGGAACGACTCCGTTCCCAGCGCACTTAAGGCGTGCGGCTCGGCAATCGTCCATGTGGAAGGCCAGCCCATTAACCAAGCTGTAAAAAGAGGGTTCAAGCGCGGGCGCGAGCTCGGGAGAGGTCCGCACGATGTTTGACCATCGTTCGTCGTTTGGACCGGGAGCGAAAAGTTCTCCGCTCTCCAATCGAGCATGTCCATTCTGCTTTTCCCGTCCGGACGGATCACGGCTATACCCCCCCCTTGTGGCATCGAGCGGCCGGCGTTGGCCACGCATGCCGAACTTGAGATTCCAACCCCACAGTCCGTTTCCCCTTGGCAGTTGATCCCTTGCTGGCGACTATCTCCGCAGACACAGACCGGCCACCGTTCGGCACGCAGGGAGTCATCCATTGCGTCGCCTGCTTCGCAAACTCCCCGCCTGCTCCTGACTTCCCCGTCTCCGCTTCCATCCCGGCCATGCCGTGCGGAGTCAGCCATGCGCCACGCGAGGCAGAACCAGCGCTCCCTGCCATGGTTGGCACCCACGTCGGACGCGGATAGATGCAACCATTCCGCATCCCAGCCGAGGTCGGCCAGTTCTCCCACGACGCGGGCGGCCGCGCGCTCGTCGAGTTCGCCTTCGGCCTCGTCCATAACGGAGGCGGTGGCAGAAGCGATGCCGCTGACGTTCTCCAGAAGGATGAACCACGCACCGCTATCATCTGCGATACGGGTGACCTCGAAGAACAGGCCGCTGCGGTGGCCGTCGAGGCCGGCGCGCTTTCCGGCGACGGAAAGGTCTTGGCATGGGAATCCGGCAACGACGCAATCCACGCGACCACGCCAGCGTCGAGCGTCGAAGGTGGTAACGTCGGACCAGACAGGTGCCGCATCCAAGCTGCCTTCTTCCATGCGCGCGACCAGGACTGCGGCTGCGTGAGCTTCCCGCTCAACGTAGCAGACGGTGCGATACGGGATGCCCAGGTATTCGAGCCCGGCTCGCAATCCCTCTCCGAGCATGCCGACGCCGGCAAACAGTTCGATGGCAGATAGAGCCACACTCAAGCCGTCTTTCTCAACGCCGGCTCGACGATCTTGCACGCCTCCACCACCCTGATCCCGACGCGGTGCGCGATGTGCATTTCCAGGTGCGCGCCGTTGGAGTTCATCCAGCCGTCCAGCATGGCGATGGTGTCGCAGTCGAGCAGCGCCTTCAGGTCGGCGCGCAGGCACTCGTTGTAGGGCGTCGTCGTGTCCGGGTTGATGTCGACCGGATTGACGACGTCGTAGCCCAGCGCTCTCAGGCGCGCGGCCTCTGCATTGAAAGCCGGGAAGTTGAAATTGGGCATTCCCGTCATCGGGCCGCTGATGTAGACACGCTTCATGCTTCTTCCCCTGGGATCGTCACGATCACCGTCCGAACCATCGTGCCTGACTCCTTGAATGCCCCCTCTGGGCACTCCTCGATGTCGCCGCCGCGCTCGTCCAGCATGGCGCGGAAGTCGGTTGTCAGGCGGTTGTCTCGAAACAGGATGCTGGAGGCCATCACCGACACCAACCTGCCTTCAGGCTTCAAGAAGCGAAGCGCATGCTGAACGTGCCGGATGTCGTCCTGGCGGGCGAACGGCGGATTCATTACCACGCGGTCGTAGGTTGGCGTCGGCACCAAGGTCAGGAAGTCGCCCATGATCACGTCGCGGGCGAATTCTCCGGCATGCAGGGCATCAACGTTCTTCTGGAGCAGTTCGACGCAATCCACCGCGGCGATGTCGGCCACGGCCCTGGCAATGTTGCCTTTGCCGGCGCTTGGCTCAAGCACCAGCATGTTGGGGTCAATGTCTGCCAGTTCCAGCAGCCTGGTCACGATGGGCGCCGGAGTCGGAAAGTAGCCGAAATCCTGCGGGACGGTGATTTCGCCAGTCAAGATGATCTGTTCGATCGCTTCGGCCGCGTCGATCTCGAACACGTGAGCCTTGGCCTTCCGATTCCATTTGCCGCCGGCGGCTTCCAACACCTTGTTCGTGCGCTCGTACATCCGGCGGTCAAGCTGTCCGACCAGCATCAGTGCGTTGCCTTCGGTATTGGCCCGGCTGAGGACGGCTAGCACTTCGTTCTCCACTCTCATGCCGCCTCTCCCTTGATGTGCTCGATCGCTTTTCCAGGCTCGGCGTTGCGCCAGTCCGGCCACTGTCGCGCCTCGTTCCTGGCCTGCTTGGCAGCGATGGCCTGGGCGATCTGCTCCGGGCTGAAGCCAGCGCGCCAGGCACCATCGAGCGCCAGCAGGATCACATCGACCCATTCCGTCACGTCATCGGGCTTGGCCTCGATCTCGTTCAGTTCCTTGCGGATATGGTCCAGCACGCCGGCCGTGCGCGTTCCAGGGCCGAAGGTGCGCTCCGAGAATTCGCGCTGGCGATGAAGGTGGGCGACCAGATCGAAACCGGTGGCCGGCGCATGCTGACCCGTCATGCGCGCTTCGATCATTCCCCATACCACGTCGAATTCAGGCCAGTCCTGTTCGACCACGACGGCATTGAATGGAGGCCGTCCCTCAGCCGCCCTGCCGGCGGAAATCTGGTGACCGATCCGGTCGAGTGACCCGAGGTCAGATCGCGCGAATCGCAGGAGGTCTCCAATTTTGAAAACCACGTATCTCACCTCGCGCTGAAACGCCTCTTTCACGTGCTCGTTCATGCTGCCTCCAGAAGTTTCATGACCTGAGCGGTCTCGTCCTTGTCGAGGCGGCGCACCCAGATCACATTCAAAAAGTCCTTCGAATAGGCCGCATGGACACGAGCGGCGATCGCGGTCGGGTTGAAAATCCACCAGTAGTGCTGGTCTGTCGGGTTCTTGAGAATCCTCATGCCGCTACTCCCCGGATCGCCTTCACCAGGTACGGATCGACGTCAGGCTGCCGCAGCAACCAACCCTTGTAGTCGCTCGGCACATCCTTGATCGCCATGCCCTTGTGCTTGCCGAAAGTCATCACGGTCGGGATCCGCGCTTTCTCGCTCGCGAGCCACAGCTCCTCCCAGGTGGTCGCCTCGGTGACACCGCCCAATTTGCTCAGGACGTAATCGAGGACCACGCGGCAGTTCTTTACGTCGTCCAGGGCGGCATGGGCGTTGCGCAGCATTTCCTTCGCCCTGTCGCGCTCAAAGAGGTAGAGCATCGCCGACTGGTTGTGGGTGTCCGCCTCCGGCCACAAGCTACGGCAGAGCGCGAGGGTGCAGATGCGCTTGACCGGCGGTTCGTCGATCACTTTCCAGTCGTAGTCGACGTTGTGGCCGATCAGGTACTCGGTGCCGGCCGGAAGACTGAACTCCGATGCCGGCGGGCAATCAACCAGCTCCTCGTCCAGGATGTGATGTGTCGCAAGCGCGCCGAGCTCGATGGGCTTGCCCGGGTTGTAGCGCTGTTGGAACTCGCCCATTATGGCCAGCGTGTAGGGATCGTTGATCTTGATCCAGGCCGCTTCCACAATGGCCGGCTCGTTCATGCCGGTAGTCTCGGTGTCGAAGATGATGGCTGTCATGCTGCATTGCTCCTACGGTAGGTTTTTGAAACGTCGCCGCTGATGGTGTGCCCGCGCTTGCGCAGGACGTTCGCCAGACAGGCGCAATCGTGGTGATGGTGGCTGGACTGCCGAAGCAGGCCGAAGTAGCTGTTGGCCGTCTCGAAGAGTTCGTCGGCAGGCATCGTCGCCGTGCGGCGGATCGCCTCGTTGAAGGTCCGCCGGCGGGTCACCCGATGCCATGGCTTGATGACGTGCCCGACGAAGTCGACGCCCCTGTCGACCGGCTGCAGGATGGTCTTGCTGGTGTTGAGCCGGACGTTCAGGCGGTCAGGCAGGAACGAGGCAATATCGGCCAACGCGGCATTCAGCCACTGCGGCGACTCGTGAAGGAGCACGAAGTCATCCACGTAGCGGATGTAGTGCCTGGCGTGCAGATCGTGCTTGCAGTGCTGATCCAAAGCATCGAGATAGACGTTGGCGAAGAACTGCGACGACAGATTACCGATCGGCAGGCCAAGGTGCGCCGGCTGGTTGCCGAGGCGCTTGTGTGGCGGCACCAGGTGAATCTTCGCCGGCGATCCGCGCAGCTCGAAGTTCTCGCGCGGGTCGTGGAACAGGATCGTCTCAGCAAGCCGCAGCCACCATGGGCTATCGATGCGGCTTGCCAGCTGATCGCGCAGGATGCGCTTGTCGATCGAGACGAAGAAGTTGGCCAGGTCCAGCTTGAGATACCACGCTGGCCGACTCCAGTTCTCGGTGATGCTGCGCACCTTGGCTTCGAGGCGCTTCGCTGCGTAAAGCGTGCCACGCCCCGGAATACAGGCGCAGGAATCGGCGATGAAGCTGGCCTCGATCTTCCGGCCGACGCGGTTGTAAAGCAGGTGATGGACGATCCGATCACGGAAGTCTGCCGCCCAGACTTCGCGCGGCTTAGGCCTGGTGATGACAAAGCAGATAGAGCGGCCAGGCCGATAGGTACCGGCCTGGAGCTCGTCAAACAGATCGCACAGGTTGCGTTCTAGATTTGCCTCAAATGCTAGAGCGGTAGTGGTATTGCGCTTATGCTGGCGGCAGTCCAGATAGGCCTGTACCAGCGCGGAAAATGAAAAGCTTGAATCTGCGGCAGGCGCGAGCGCTGGCCTCGAACTTCTTGTTGTTGTTGTTCTGGTTGCCGTTGTTGAAGTTCTGATTCCATGCGTTGTTGGCCGAGTACTGCGTTCATTCGCGCTATCTACGTCGCCCCACCGAAGGCTGTCGCCGATCAGTGGGGAAACTGCGCCAGACCAGACACGGCTGCTGCCATCGGTATCTGTGGTGCGCATGTCGGTGCCCTCGTGAGGCAGCGGCGCGACCAGATTCAATATGCGCACGGGCATGAGAGCCTTGACTGTCATGCTGCAGGCGCCTTCTCGCGGGTCTTGTTCAACCATCCATTGGCTTGCTTCCCGACGCTATCGAGCATCCGTACTGATTGCGACCACGGGTCCGTGGAAACAGCCCGAAGATCGAATCCGACGCGCAACCAGACCGTGGCGGCCCGGTTGTGCTTCAAGATGTCCTGAATATGCGCGGCTCGTTCCTCATTCTTGGTGGCATTGGCGAGCGCCATGAGGTCCAGCATTTCGGAGCAGTGGCTGACGATCTTGTCGCCGACCGTGCGCTTGAAGCCGCGAGGCATCTGAGCATAGATTTTGGCGACAAGGCCGAGCAATTCGCTGCCCGTCTTGTGGATCGGTAGCTGGGTATGAAGAGCCATTTAAAGGATCGAAGAATTAAAGGAATAATCTGCGGCAGGCGCGAGCGCTGGCCTCGAACTTCTAGTTGCTGTTGCCCTGGTAGCCGTTGATGAAGTCCTGAATCCATGCGGTGAGGGCCGAGCACTGCGTGCTGGTCAGGTACCATTCCTTCTTGAATTGCTCCGGCACGTTGGCCCAGCACAGACGCGCATCGGTTCGGCTCATCAGGTAGAAGTCCTTGTGGCCTTCGATTTCGAGGGCGAGGATTTCCTTGCACAAGTCGCTACCAGCATCGGCCAGGGCTACCGTATTCGCCATGCCATCGTGGTCGCTGCTGGCGTTCGGAACCTCGATGCCGTAGGTGCCCAACATGCGCTTGACGAAAATGGCGCGCGGATCGATCGGCAGGATCAGGCAATAGTCCGGGCTGTCATGACCTCGCCCGACCCCGGCATAGATTCCGCCCTGGCCCTTCCAGTATTCGCCGATGGCCGGCGGCACCAGAATGTTTGATGATGCCTTCGGTTCGGCTTGCGCCTCGGGCGTGGTACCGGCGACGAGCGCCGCGAGCATGGCCGCGCCGATGGCGCCGCTATGGCCCAGATGAATATGGACGTTCTGGATGTTCATGTTCTCCCCTGAGAAAAGGATTGAAGGATTCAAGGATTGAGTTGAATCAAGCGGCAGGCGCGAGCGCTGGCCTCGAACTTCTTGAGGTCGCTGCCCTGGATGCCGTTGCTGAAGCCCTGAATCCATGCGTCGTCGGCCGAGTACTGCGTTGAGGACCAATACCAAGCCTCATCGAACGCCTCTTCGCCGCCGGCGCAGAATGCCTCGGCAGTGGTCCGCGTCGGGCTCTCGTCGGTGTAGGGATAGCCGGCCGGAATGCTGCTTGGGTTGTCGCCATCACGGAACGAGCAGGAGTTCTCGTAGTCGGTCGGCTTCAGATGGCGGTAGCCAAGCTCGAGCACATCGCGCGCCGGGATGCACCAGTCGGTGCAACCGTTAATGTTCAGACCGAGAGCCCACTTCGCCAGCGGACTGCCAGCTTCGGCCATGGCGATAGTGTTGGCCATGCTGTCAAAGCAGCTGGCCGCATTGGGCACCTGGGTGTAGCTCGGCAGCCAGATGGCTGTCGTCTCGCCCATGGCTTTCGGTGCCCACGCGATGGCGAAGACAGCGACGCTGATGCGAATCTTGCCGCCGTAGAAGCCGCCCTCGAAAGGGGCACCGAAGGTGGCTGGTACAAGAGCTTCTGCAATAGATGATTTCACGTTGTGACTCCTTTGGTTGGTTGTTAGGCTGCTTGCTTCAGTTGTGCGGTGCTGCCGTTCTCGATCCAGAAGGCGGCAACGGTGTCCGGCAGTTGCGCCGGCAGCGCCTTCAACGTGCCGAAGATCAGCGCGCTGTCGATCTGTTTTTCCTGGGCCATCGTGTCGAGCCAGATCAGCAAGTCCTCGCGGCCCTTCATGTCGAGCACGTCGAAGCGATCGAGGACCAGCAGCTTCATGCCGGACAGGTGTGCGATCGCCTCGGCGATCATCGCGTCCGCGCGCCACTTCTCGGACTCGGACAGCAGCGCGTAGGGACGGCCGCCGGCGAGCACCTGCATGTCGCGCGTGATGGTCACGTCAGCCCATTCCGCGATGCCAGCGGAATCGGTCAGGTGCTCGTTGATCGGGTCCAGTGCCTCGGCGAGCATTTCGCCCGGGATGCCGTCCGGTGCCAGCGCGTCGGCGATCGATTCCCACTGCTGTACGTCCAAGTGAAGCGATGCGGCGCGGCGGGTCTTTTCGTCGGCCTCAGTCGCCAGTCGCGCCGAATCCTCAAGCATGCGAATGCCGGCCTCCTGGTTCTTCTTCTGGTGCTTGAGCGTGTCGATGCGCTCCTTGGTGTCGGCGATCTCCTTGTCGCTGGGCGCCTTCACGATGCCGCCGTCTTCGAGCTGGCGCAGGGCCTCGGCTGCCGCGTTGGCTGCTGCCAGATCGCGCTTGCCGTTGGCGACGCAGCTTTCCATCAGCCGCATGGACTTCTCGTACTCGGGCAGCTTGGCGACCGCTTCGGCATCGGGCGCGTGATCCGGCGGCGTGTAGGACTCAAGCCGGCCGGCCTTGTTCATCAGCAGCGCGGCGCCACATTCCGGGCACTCGTGGTGCGCGAAGATCGGGGCTCCGGTGGCCTTGGCGCGCGTGTCGGCGACCTTCTCCTGCCACGCTTTCAGCTCGGTCTCGTCGTTGTTCAGCTTGTCCTGAACGCGGGCGAAGCGGCCGGCCTTCTCGCGCAGCTCGTGAAGCCGTGCCGACTGGTCGGCGGCCTGTTTCACTGAGCCCTGCAGCTCGCCGAGCTGCTTTACCTGGTACTCGATGTCGTTCTCGATGACGACCAGCTCGGCGCGTGCGTCATCCAGCTTTGCGGCCGGTACCGACTCGGGCTTGTGCGCGTGCCAGGTGGCGGCCTTGTTGCTGCCGTAGGTCTCACCCCCGGTGGTGGTCTTCCAGCACGCCTTGGCCTCGCGTGCCTTGGCTGCCGCTTCCTTCTGACCAGCGTCGAAGCCGGCGCGCAGGAACGTGGCGACGTGCTCGATTTTCGCCGGGTCGCAGCCGCGAGCTGTCAGGCGATCCTTGACAGCTGCGCCGTCGGTGCGCAGGCCCATGAGGCCGAACAGGAACGCGCGGCGGTACTCGGTGGTCATTTGCGCGAACCGCTGGGCGTCGAGGGCGTAGGGCAGCGCCGTGTTGTCGCAGTGCAGGCCCTTGCCGCCGGGCAGAACGATCGAGTAGGACTGCGCGTCCGTGACGACCTCGGCAAAGCCGGAGTCCTGCCCGTCGGTGATCAGCTCGCCGTATTCCTTCTTCAAGACGACCCGCACGCTCTCGCCGGTCAGCGCCATGCGGACGGCCTCTTGCAGGCTGGACTTGCCTGCGTAGTTCTTGCCGGCGAACAGCGCGACCGGCGTGTTGATCCTGACGTCGACGGCGCGGGCGCCGAGGAAGTGGCTGGTCTGGATGGCGGTGATTTTCATTTCTTGCCCGCCTTCTTGCCCTTGGATTCCGGCGCCGGGTTGTCGGTGTGCCAAGCCTTCCAGCCCTTGATCCACTCGATGCAGAGCGGGCCAGCCATCACCGGGCAGTCGCTCTCTGGCTTGCCTTCCTCGGCGGCCTTGTGGCCGGCTTCGAACGAGGCGTCGAGTTCTTCTTCGGTCGGGGTCGTCTCGCCGGGCGCCGGCAGCGCGCGGGCTTCGCCGTCGATCACCGGGCCATCCATGCCGTCTCCGTCGCTGTTCTGCTTGTACTCATGGCCGAGATCCAAGCCGCGCTGATCGGACTCGCCCTGGACCTCGTCCATGCCCCCGGTATGCGCCTGCGGGTTGGCGACGATCAGCAGGACCGCCTTGCCGGCGGCGTCGTAGATTTCGTGCAGGTTGGGTGCGCTGGCGCCGAACTTCACCACCGCCTTGACGCCGTCCTTGATGGTGATCTGGTCGAGATCGCCGGCCACGACCGTGCGGCCCTCGGCTGCCAGCAGATGCACGGCCATCTTGATGTTGTGGTCGACGCGGGCGCGCAGGCGGTCGAGCACGTCGTCCTGCTTGGCCTTCGACAGCTTCGGCCAGGGTTCCGGCAGCAGCTTGAGTTCCATCACGAGGGCCTGGAGGATGTCGCGGCCGATGGTCGTGGCGGTCATCTGGCGAAAGTCTTGCGGTTCTTGAGGCGCGTTCATAGATTTATGTCCTTTGCACAGGATTTAATGGGTTGGTGGGGTTATTCGACGGACATGCCGCCGCGCTCGCGGCGCCTGGTGGTCGGCCTCTGCTGCTCGGCTGCCTCGGCCTGTTCGCGGGCCTGAATCTCGGCCAGTTCAGCCTCGGACGGTTGCCAGTCTCCGCGGGCGTCCGCGTCGGAAAACTCGGCCGGGTCGCGCTTGCCAGTCACCGGCGGGACATGAACCGGCGCCTGCTCCGTCAGGTGGCCGTGCACTTCGCCGGTTTCTTCATCGACGGAGCCGGCCCCATAGGGCGCGTCTTCGGGGATGATCGAGAAGTCGCCGTCGAGCGTGTCGAGGTGCTGGTCCTTGCCACCGTCGGCCATGCCGTCGAGGGCAGCGGCCGTCTGGAATTCAATCGACAGCGGCAGGTACTTCGCCAGCCGGCGGATGACCGTCTTGCGGCCCATTTCAGTGAAATGCACCGTCCAGGGGTGGCTGCCTTCCTTCTTGTATTTCACCGCCTGCTGGTAGCCCTGCGATGCAGCGCGGATGTCCTCGATCTGGTGGGCGCTCATGAACTCGAAGCAATGGCCGCCGTCCTTGAGCTTGGCGACGGCATAGAAGCCGATGATTTCGCCGCGCTCGCCAAGCGCAGGCGTGTGGACGAGCTTTTCGTCGAGGCCATAGACCAGCTCGAACTTGTCATTCGCGCAGACCTCGTGGGCGGCGATGCTGACGATCTGACCGCTGCGGCGCGCGAGGTCGATCAGGCCCTTGTAGCCGATGATGACCTGGACGGAATTCACCCAGCGCTCGTTGCCGTTGCCGTCCTTGCGCTTGGTGTTGAAGGGCACCAGATAGGCGTGGCCCAGCACCGTGTTCGGCTCCAGGCCCATCTGCGCGCATTGGCCGATGGCGCCGACCAGGCTTGCGACGTCGCACTTGGCAAGCGCCGGGGTCGTGGTGGCGGCGATCTGCGCAACCTTCAGCAAGCGCTCGGCGTTCAGGTGCTTGGGCAGCATCTTGGCGATCTCGCTCTGCTTGGTCTTCAGCAGGTAGGCGATCTGCTCCTTGGGCTTCATGTCTGCCAGTTTCGCGGGGGCGTCGGCGCCAGTGGCGACGGCTTTCAGGGCTTGGGTGGTCATGGGGCGTACTCCTTGGCTTGGTGGTTACTTGACGATGAAAGGACGCGCGCCGGCCGTTGTGGTCGTGTGCGCGGTGATGATTTCGGGGGATGGCTTCAAGGCTTCGGCGACCGCTTTCCAGTCGGTCTTGACGGAGTCCTTGTTGTTTTTCCAGGTGGCAATCGGCTTGCCCTGGTAGATCAGCGTCGCGGCTGTTCCCATGCGGGCCTTGACCTGCGCCGCCATCAACTCAATGCGGGCCTCCAGGTTTTTCGCGTCAGCCTTCGAGTCCTTGAGTTGCTGGCACAACAGCACCAGCTCGTCGTCGGCTTCGATCACGGTCCCGCCGTCGCGCTGATAGAGCCACTTGACGTCGACGGGGTCGGTTGGGTTCGGCGGGTTGCGATCCAG